>OCVV011120908.1_pt1 | contig 31780 bp, 40 predicted proteins | sample 1539721 | NCBI WGS metagenome assembly OCVV01 (sample SAMN02144230, study PRJEB22623) | gut metagenome | biome: sheep rumen | host: Ovis aries | place: New Zealand | reverse complement strand
ATCTTAGCAGGAGATACCGTAATGATAGAACTATCGCCTTATGATTTAACACGTGGGCGTATTACCTATCGTAAATAATAGGAGGGAAAAATATGAAAGTTAAAGCATCAGTTAAACCAATTTGCGAAAAATGCAAAGTAGTTAAACGTAAAGGAAAAGTTAGAATTATTTGTGAAAATCCAAAGCACAAACAAGTTCAAGGATAATTATAGGAGGTGTATAAAATGGCACGTATTAAAGGTGTAGATATCCCAAATGATAAGCAAATCTGTATATCATTAACATATATCTATGGAATTGGAAGAAGTTTAGCTAAAGAAATTCTTAAGAATGTTGAAATTGATCCAACAACAAAAACTAAAGATCTTTCACAAGATGAGTTAGTAAAGATTCGTGATGAAATTAATAAACATTTAACTGAAGGAGATTTACGTCGTGAGGTTAATATGAACATTAAGACTAAAATGGAAATCAATTCCTACCAAGGAACTCGTCATAAAAAAGGATTACCTGTAAGAGGACAAAGAACTAATCGTAATGCTCGTACTCGTAAAGGTAAAGGTAAAACGGTAGCAAATAAAAAGAAAGTTTAGTTATTAGTTAAAGGATAATATTAAAGGAGGTAAGACTTATGGCTTATAAAACAAGAAAGAAAAAAGTTAAAAAGAATGTTCCAGAAGGTATTGCTCATGTTCATTCAACATTCAATAATACAATAACAACAATTACAGATAAAGATGGAAATGTAATTAGTTGGGCATCATCTGGAGCAATTGGCTTCAAAGGAAGTAAAAAATCAACTCCATTCGCTGCAGGAACAGCTGCTGAAGCCGCTGGAAAAGCTGCATATGATATGGGTATGCGTAAAGTTGAAGTTCGTGTAAAAGGATTAGGACCAGGTCGTGAAACAGCAATTCGTTCATTACAAACAGCAGGTCTAGAAGTAACATCAATTGTTGACGTTACACCAATTCCACATAATGGATGCCGTCCACCAAAACGTCCACGTGGATAATAATTGGAATTTAGTTTGTAAAAAAGTAAAGGGAGGTTAGTTTCATGTTACAATTTGAAAAACCAATTTATAAAATAACTGATTCTGTAGAAAGTAATTTTTATGGAAAATTTGAATTAGAACCATTAGATAGAGGTTTTGGTACTACAATAGGAAATGCTTTAAGAAGAGTAATGTTATCATCTCTTCCAGGAAGTGCTATAAGTAGTGTCAAAATAGATGGAGTACTTCATGAATTTCAAACAATTGATGGAGTATATGAAGATGTAACTACAATAATTTTAAATTTAAAAGGAATAGTATTCAAAAATCATTCAAATGAAGCAAAAGAAGTTTATATTAAGACTTCTAAAGAAGGAGAAGTAACTGCTGCTGACATCGAACATGATGCAGATATTGAAGTAATTAACCCAGACAAAGTTATTTGTCATCTAGCTAAAGGAACAACACTTGACATGACTATGACAATAACGAATGGACGTGGCTATGTAAAAAGTGAGGATAACAAGAGAATCCATAACATTAATAAGGTTGGAGAAATTGCAGTTGATTCATTGTATTCTCCTATTGAAAGAGTTTCATATGAAGTCGGAAATGCTCGCGTTGGACAAGATGAAAGTTTTGATAAGTTAACTTTAAATGTATGGACAAATGGATCAATTAAACCAGAAGAAGCAATTGCACTTGCTGCTAGAATATTAATTGAACACTTAGAAATATTAACAGACTTATCAGCTATTGCTAATGTAAGTGGTATGATGATTGAAAAAACAGAAGATCCAAAAGTAAAAGCTTTAGAAACATCTATTGAAGATTTGGATTTCTCAGTTAGAGCATATAATTGTCTAAAAAGAGCAGGAATTCACACATTACAAGATCTTGTAAATAAGAGTGAATCAGATATGATGAAAATACGTAACTTAGGTAAAAAATCTCTAAAAGAAGTACTTGATAAAATCAAGGAAATGGGTTTAACCTTACGTGATGATGATTAATATAAGGAGGAGTAATTATGGCATATAGAAAATTAGCTTCAGATAATAAACATAGAAGAAGTTTATTAGCTACCCAAACAAAACAAGTAGTTTTAAATGAATCAATTACAACTACAGAAACTAGAGCCAAAGAAGTTCGTAAATTTGTTGACAAAATGATTACTTACGGAAAAAAAGGAGATTTAGTTTCTCGTCGTAAAGCATTAGCTTTTTTACACAACGACAAAGAAGTTGTTAACAAAATATTCAATGAATTATCAAAACGCTATGAAAATCGTAATGGTGGTTATACACAAATCTTAAAATTAGATGAAAGACGTGGAGACAATGCTTTAATGGTTATTTTAAGACTAGTAGATGAAACTAAACTTGAAGAAAAAAAACAAGATAAAAAAGCAAAAAATAAAGAAGAAAAAGAAATTAAAGAAGATACTAAATAATTATTTTATGCAAGTACTAAGCTACTTGCTTTTTTTAATTCTTTTTATAGAAAATATACTAAGTGTTTGATATAATAAACATAGAGAAAAGGGTGATTATATGAAAGCATTAGTTACAGGAGCCACATCTGGAATAGGACTTGATATAGCCCGATATCTAGCAACTAAAAAAATAGAACTTATTTTAGTTGCTAGAAATAAAACAAAATTAGAAGAAATTCAAGAACAATTACCTACAAAAGTCACCATAATTTTAGCTGATTTATCTGAAGAACAACGCGTAAAAGAGTTATATGCAGTAATAAAAAAAGAAAATATTGATATATTAGTAAACAATGCAGGCCTAGGAGATTTTGGATATTTAACAGATACTGATCTAAATAAAGACCTTGAATTAATCAATACTAATATTAAAGCAGTTCATATTTTAACTAAATATGTTGTAAGAGATATGGAAAAGAAAAATACGGATTGTTATATATTGAATGTTGCATCATCTGCTGCTTTTCAACCAGGACCATTAATGAGCACCTATTATGCTACTAAAGCATATGTTTATCAATTAACAGAAGCATTAAATTTTGAAGAAAAAAAGAAAAAAACAAAAGTTCACGTTTCAGTATTATGTCCAGGACCAGTCAATACAAACTTCAATAACGTTGCTGGTGTAAAATTTGCTGTAAAACCACTTACCAGTTCATATGTAGCAAGATATGCTATTGACAAAATGTTTAAAAATAAAATGTTAATTATTCCTGGTTTTAAAATGAAATGTGCAAAATTTTTTGGTAGATTTGCATCAGATAAATTTTTATTAAAAGCTACATATAATATACAAAAAAAGAAAATCAAATAAAGTTAAATTATATATATAAAATTTACTCAGGGGGAAGCGAGAAAATGGAAGTAATATTAAATATTAATGATTTAAAATTAGGAAATTTATTTAATAACTTAAGTATATATATAGAAAAAAATAAATTTATAGTCATCTCTGGTCCAAATAATTGTGGTAAAACAACATTATTAAGAATATTAAGCAGAGAGTTAGAAATTCCAGGTAATATAATTCTATATGATAAAAACATATATGATTATAAAATAGAAGATTATCTTAAAGAAGTAAGATGCGTAATTCCCCAAGAAATTCTATTTAACGAAAACAACTTAGAAGATGAACTTAATTTTCAATCAGAATTAGAAGAAAGTGATAAAAAAATACTTATAAATTATATAGTTAAAGGATTAAAAATAAAAAGAATCCTTAATAAAGATATTGAGACATTATCTCCAGATGAAATTGTTTTATCACAAATTGCTTTAGCTTTGGTAAATCATCCAAAAATTATATTACTTGATAATATAGATAATTATCTTAATATCAAAGAGCTTGAAAATACATATAATTTTCTAAAAGATTTCAGAGATAAATTTGGCCTAACTATTATAATGACAACACTTGATTTAAATCAAAGCCTATATTCAGATTATTTATATATAATTAATAATAGCAAAGTAATCTTATCAGGAGAACCAATAACAATCCTCCAACGGGACAATATAATTAATAAAGCAGGGCTTTTTTTACCATTTATGCTAGATTTATCGGTAAAATTAAGAGATTATGAAATAATAAATTCCATTTATTTAGATAAATATAAGATGGTTGATGAAATATGGAAATGATATTTAATGATTATAAATATAAAGATAATCTTTTAAATTTTACAATTAAACAAAATGAAATAAATGGAATAATTGGAAAAGAAACTTCAGGATTAATTAGGATAATAAAACTAAAAAATATATCTAATGGAAAAATAATAATTAATAATAATGAAATAGATAAAGCAAAATTAAATTATCTCAGGAGCAAAATTGTATATGTAAATTTTGAGAAAAAAGAAACGATATATCAACAAACAATATATGACTTGTTATTTTATGAAATTATATCTAGAAAATTAAAATTAAAAAACCCATTAAAAAAAATACAAGAATCTTTAAAAATTGTTGGACTTTCTGATGAAATATTAATAAGAAACTATTATTCATTATCTACAAGTGAAAAAAAATTAGTACTTTTAGCTAAAGCACTTCTTTGTAATCCAGAATTACTAATATTAGAAAATATTTTTAAATTCCTAGACATGAAAAATGAAAAAAGAATAGTTATGCTTCTAAATAAAATGAAAGATCAGTATCAAAAAACAATCATAATAGTTTCTAATAATACAGATAAAATATATAAATATACTAGTCATTTAATAATATTTAAAAATGAAAAAATATTAATAGAAGGTAATACTATTAATATATTTCAACGCATATCATTCTTAACTAAAAACAAAATAGAAATTCCTGAAATAGTAGAATTTACATATTTAGCCAATAAACAAAAAAAAGCAAATTTAGAATATCACAAGGATATTAGAGATATTATTAAAGATATTTATAAACATGTATAGAAGGTGAAATAATGCGATTTTTAATCAAGTTTTCTTATGATGGAACAAATTATAATGGTTTTCAAAAACAACCTGGTTTAAATACGATTGAAGAAGAAATCGAAAAAGCCCTTACTAAAATAAATGACAATAAAAAAGCAAGAATTGTCGCAACAGGAAGAACTGATAAAAAAGTTCATGCACTATGTCAATATGGACATACTGATATAGATGTAAATATTACCGAAAAGAAATTAAAAAGAGCATTAAATAGTAATTTGCCTAATGATATTTATGTAATAGATGCAAAAATCGTCTCTAATAATTTTCATGCTAGATATAATGTTAAAGAAAAGACATACAAATATCTTATAAATTTAGGTGAATACAATCCATTAGAAAGAAATTATGTTTTTCAATATAATCATTCACTAAATATAGATGCAATGAAAGAAGCAATTAAATTATTTGAAGGTAAACATGATTTTAGATCTTTCGTTACAGACAATCAAGAAAAAGAAAATTGTATTAGAACTATTACTTTTACTAATGTTGAAATAAAGAAAGATAAATTAACAATTACCTTTACTGGAAATGGCTTTTTAAGATATCAAGTAAGAAATATGGTTGGTATTTTAATTAAGGTTGGAGAAAATAAAATTTTACCATCATCTATATCTGAGATACTAGAAGCTAAAGATCGAACTAAAGCAGGAAAAACTGCTCCACCAGAAGGCTTATATTTAACAAATATTAAATTTAAATAAAATTAATGTTATCAACGTAAATAGCTGAAAGCTCAAATGAAAATGTAAATGCAACATTGAAGGGTTAAATGCAATGTTTGAGTTAATTATTAGTAACAAACAAGGGAATTCCTTGTTTGTTGGACTTATTTTACTTAACATACAAAATCAAGGGTCAAGATGAACTCACTATTGTTCGCCCTTGATTTTTCTTTAAAGCACTAGCTTTTATTAGTATTTTATAGTAATATACTTGTGGGCAATTCATTATTTTTAATATGGCACACTAAAAGAGGCTGAATTTTTGAATATTTTTTGAAATTCAAAATGCAACCCTTGTGCAGAATATAAAAAGTGATGGTGCTTGTGTTTTTTTGTTAGTTTATTTGTTTAATATATTTTTGGATAAACTAACACTATTAGGTTCAATTTCTTTAATACCTAATTTATCTATGGTATCTTTTCCATAGATAGTACTGAACATTTTGTATGGGGATACATTGTTCAGTTTTTTTCTTTTATAAGAATTAATATGTGACATTATTAAATTAATATCATTTTGTGTTAAACCATCAAACGAAGTCCCTTTAGGGAGTACTCTTCTAAGTAACTCATGATTAACTTCACAAGAGCCTTTTTCAAATGGACTAGATGGATGGCAATAAAATATTTGAGTTCTTTTTTCTCCTGTAGTTAAATCAAATTCAATTTCAGTAGGATTAGAAAATTCACTACCATTATCAGTTAAAATGATTACAAATAATTCTTTAAATTTATCAATACCTAATATTGATTGTAGTTGATTAAATATATCAATAACAGATTGTGCGTCATTATGTTCTCTTATAAAAGCTAACATAAATGAACAATTAACAAAATGAATAGTAAGTAAAACTTTACCGCCTTTTCTGCCTTCAACAGAATCCATTTCAACAATAGGTGTATCTGGATGTTCCTTTATATATTTCGTAAAGTCCTCATATGTCCTATTTTCTAAACATTTTTTATCTATTTTATATATAGTAGTTAGTTTAGTTCTATTTCTAAATCTAACTTTTCTAGGTAAATCAATATTTTTAATATCAAGAATACCTAAATCAGTATACTTATAAATTGATTTATCACAAAACATTATTTTATTTTTATTATTTAATAATGCTTGATGAATAGATTGATTTTGTTCACAAATAAGTGGAGTTAAAATCTCATTTAAAGTATCAATTTCTTCTTGATAAATCATAACACCAGATCTAGCTTCAGATAAAGTAGAAATATATTCATCATTTGCATAAATAGCATCATAAAAATGTTTGGTCAAAGTACATTGAGTTTTATTTTTACAACCATTACAGACATATGGTGGTTTATTTAGTAGATTACATTTTTCTTCTTTAAATTCAGTACAATTAGCTAAATTACAATTTTTCCCTCTGTTTTCACAAGTCCTTCTATAAAGACAATTATTAAATTTTCTTCCAACACTACCAGTGTTTTTAACAATGTAATGATTTCTGATTTCTCTAGAAATAGTAGTACAATTTTTTTCTATATTTCTACCAATCTCTTTGAATGATATTCCTTTACAAAGAGCATTTTCAATTTCAAATCTTTCATCTAATGACAGATGCTTTTTCATTTTTTTAACCTCCTAATAAGCACCATCGTCTAATATTATATATTTTTACCACTTAAATGCAACTTTTAGGTTTGAATAGGTAAATGCAATATTTATTAGTTTTTAAGGTAGCATTTACTTTTACAATTGAGATAAATAGCTGAAATATATGTAAATAAAGGGAAAACTATTGCAATTTAGTTAACTTTTTAGTATAATTACAATCGGTACATTCAAATCCCCACATAAATTAGACCGTGGGAAAGTCTAATTTAAGTAAAAGGAGAAAAATATGAAAAGTTATATGCAAAAAAAAGAAACAGTAGAACATAAATGGTATGTTATTGATGCTGAAGGAAAATCTTTAGGTAGAGTAGCTTCTTTAGCAGCAACTTACTTACGTGGAAAGCATAAACCAACATATACACCTAATATTGATTGCGGTGATTATATAATAGTTATAAATGCTAGTAAAGTTAATTTAACTGGAAATAAACTAGAAGATAAAATGTATTATAATCACTCAATGTATCCAGGTGGATTAAGAGAAAGAAATGCTAAAACTATGCGTGAGAATTATCCAGTTGAAATGATTGAAAGAGCAGTAACTGGTATGTTACCTCACAACAGATTAGGTAGACAAATGATTAAGAAATTATTTGTTTATGAAGAAAGTGAACATAAGCACGAGGCACAAAAGCCAGAAGTACTTGAAGTAAAGTAGGAGGGTTAAGTAATGGCAAAAGAAAAGAAAAATGTTTATACTGGAACTGGTCATAGAAAATCAAGTGTTGCAAGAGTTACATTAATTCCAGGAAAAGGTAAAATTACAGTTAATGGTAGAGATGTAAGAGAATACTTCCCTTCAGAAATTTGTGTAATGGATTTAAGTCAACCATTAGTATTAACTAATACAAATGAGATATTTGACGTAGATGCAAAAGTATCAGGTGGTGGATTCCAAGGTCAAACTGGAGCAATCCGTTTAGGAATAACAAGAGCCTTATTAGATTATGATAAGACTACACCAGTTGATTCAGAAAATAGTTTTAGAAAAACTCTTAAAGTTGCAGGAATGATTACAAGAGATTCCCGTAAGAAAGAACGTAAGAAACCTGGACTAAAAAAAGCACGTCGTGCTCCACAATTCTCAAAAAGATAAAATTACTGTTTACCTCGAAGATGTTAGATTTTCGAGGCTTTTGTTTGCCTTAATTATTATAAATTATGATTAATTTGAAAATATATTATAAACAATATAAGATATTTGGAACCAAAAAGATTTAAAAACATATAATACTATCAGGAGGATTATATGTTTAATTTTAATTATTTAAGATTATTATTAATTATTTCAATAGCCCTTAGTACGATTACATGTACCTTTATTCAAAAAACAAAGATATTTTTTAAAACAAGTAAATATTTGTGTTTTTATTCTTTCATTGTAAATATTACAACAGGAATTATATTTTGTTTAACATTTACAGATATAAAATTTCCTAATAGTTTATGGATTGGTTTTTTTTCATTTTTAGGTGCTGATTCAATATATAAATCTCTTGAAGGTAAAATATCCTCGCATAAAGATTTAATAAATAAAAAAACAATTACTATTTCAGAGGACAATATAATTAATAAGGAGGACTCATAATGGAAAAGCCTATATTTCCGAGTAAATATATTAGAATAACTCAAGGTTATAATGTAGGTACTCATAAAGACTCTTTTGCTATTGATAATGCTGGAAAAGATGGTGGTATTAGTACAATATATGCACCATTTACTGGAATAATAAAAAAAATATATTCAAATGATGCTAATGAGGTATGGCTTGAAAGTAGTAATCCTGTAGAATTTGCAGATGGCACAAAAGATTATTTAACCGTTCTTTTTGCTCACTGTAATAATGTAAGTAATTTATTTGTTGGTAAAGAAATAAAACAAAATGAGGCTTTTTATCAAGAGGGTACTAAAGGTAATGCAACTGGTAATCATTGTCATATAGAATGTGGTAAAGGAAAATTTACTGGTACTGGTTGGCATAAAAACAATGCTGGTTATTGGAGTATAAATAATGGTAAAAAACCTGAAGAATGTTTTTGGCTAGATAATACAATTACAATAATAGATACGAACGGCTATAACTTTAAAAAAATTTCCACATCTAAAGTGGAAAAAGAAAATACGACAATAATTAATAACAATACAAAGGCTTCAACAGTGAATGAAAATAAAAATCAAACAACTCAAAAAGAAAACAATATAAAAAATAATAACAAGCCACAAGAAAAAACAATTGTAAAATTTAAAGCTCTTAAAAAAGATTTATATGGTATTTATTTAAATAAGGATGAAGTATTAACTGTAAAAATTAATCAAGAATAAATTCTAAAAACATCATAAAACAAAATCCTAACATTATTATTAAGACCGAAAGGTCTTTTTTCTTACTCTCATTAGGGTTAAATTCAAGCAATATAACATATAACATAACCCCAGCTGCTAAAGATAAAACAACTGGTAAAATATTATTAACAAAATTAGTCAATAAATAACCAAAAATAGCAGCAATTGGCTCAACAATACCACTAATTACACCAAACAAAGTTGCTTTATACTTATTTACCCCATTATTATATAAAGAAAATGAAACTGCTGCTCCTTCAGGAAAATTCTGAATAGCAATTCCAATAGTCAAACTAATAGCAGCTAAAACACTAGTACCACCAAAAGACGTTCCAACAACCAATCCCTCTGGGAAATTGTGTAAAGTAATAGAAAAAAATAGTAATAAACTTTTTCGCAAATTATTCTTAAACTCTCTTTTATTTAATCTATCAAATAATATATCTGAGGCAAAAATAATTATACAACCAATAATAAAACTAAAAACAATCATATAAAAATTATTAGTAAGTTTAGTAGCAGGAAACAAAAGAGAAAAGAAAGTAGCAGAAAGCATAATACCAACTGAAAAATCATCAATAAACTTTAGTGCTTCTTTTTTTATATATTTTGAAAATAAAACCATACAAGATCCAAAACTTGTAAATAAGAAGCAAATGATTCCAGCTATCAATGCTTGTAAAAAACCATTTAAATTAACAAAATAATTAAAAATAATAATCACCACTATATAATATGTTAAATATTAAAAGTTGCTAAATATTAACTAAATTTACACTCTAGTGAATAATTTTTAATTAAGAGTCTATTATTTATAATAAATAATCATAAATTTAAAAATGCTTTGTACATATTGTAAAAATATACAAAAAAAGATATAATAAAATATATAATTAGGGTAATTGGGGTGATTTCTAGTGATAGTTAGATTAATCAAGAAAAATAAAATCTATAATTTTGTTCTTCCAACTAAAGTATCTGGTAATTATTGGATCACAGATAACGATTATCTTGGAAACACTAGAAATCTAATAAATGTTGAAGAATATAATGGTAATTGGAAAATAAAAAGTGATTTTGAAACCAAAATAATGTCAGGAGAGACAGAAGTAGAATCTGCCATTTTAAAAGATTATAGTTTATATTTTCTAAAAGTAAATACCGAAAATGAATATGTCATTTTATATTGTTCGCCAACAATAGATAAACAAAGTTTTAGATTAAGACTTTTATCAGATAGAGAAATAATTATAGGAACTGATAATAAAGCACAAATATGTTACAATTATCCACTAGTATCCCCACAACATGCAAGATTAATATTTAATAATGGAAAATGGTTAGTCCAAGATTTAAGCAGTAGATATGGTACATATGTCAATAATCAAGCTATAACAACAAAAGAATTAGAATATGGAGACATAATCTTCATAATGGGATTAAAAATTATTGTTATGAACAATTCTTTAATTATAAATAATGTAGAAGGCTATTTGAGATTAAATAATGGTAGCTTTGAAACAATTAATCCAATAATCCAAAAACAAGTAGAATTTGATAAACAAGATGAGGAACAAATAGAATTTTATAAAGAAGATGATTATTTCTATCGTGCTCCACGCTTTAAAACTAGAATAGAACCAGTAAATATTTCTATAGATCCACCACCACAAGAATTAGAAGAAGAAAAAACGCCAGCTATTATGACAATAGGTCCAATGCTAACTATGTCAATGATGTCAATGTCTATGGGTTACACTTCATTAACTGGTGTTGTTAATGGAACAACTGAAATTTCAACAGCAATGCCAACATTAGTTATGTCCGGAGCTATGCTAGCAACAATGCTTCTTTGGCCAACAATTCAAAGAATCTATCAAAAAAAGCAACGAGAGAAAAAAGAAATAGAGAGAAAAACTAAATATTCAGAATATCTAAATAGTAAAAAAGAAAAAATTCAATCAGAAATGAAAATTCAAAGACAAATTCTAATTGATAATTATTTACCACTAACCGAAACAAAACAAATTATTTATCAAAAGAAGAGAAATCTTTGGGAAAGAGAAATAGAACAAGAAGATTTCTTAGACTTAAGATTAGGTGTTGGTTCAACAGAATTAGTAGGTCAAATAAACATTCCAGAAGAACACTTTTCTCTAAAAGATGATGAATTGTTGAAAGAAGTTTACGAAGTAGGATCTTTATCTAGAACTTTAGAGAGTGTTCCAATATCATTAAATTTTTTACAAAGAAACATTCTAGCAATCATTGGTGAAGGGACAAATAAAAAGCAATTCATTGATGGCTTAATTTTACAAATGTTAACTTATCATAGTTATGAAGACTTGAAAATAGTTATTTTAACAAATGAACAAAATGAGTCAAACTGGGATTATTTGAAAATAGCTCCTCATTGTTGGAATAATGATAAAAGTTTTCGCTATTTTGCTACCAATATTGATGACACAAAAGCAATATCATTAGAGCTCGAAAAATCTATGCAATCTCGAAAATTCAAAGATAATAATGGTAATATGGAATTAAGTGGAGTCGATTATCATAAGTACAAACCATATTACGTGATAATAACAGATGATTATAAAGAAGTAAGAGATATAGATATAATTAAAGATGTAGCCGAAATGCCAGTCAATTATGGCTATAGTTTAATAGTTATTAGTCCTCGTTTGATTAATATTCCAAATGAATGTAAAACTTTTATAAGTATTGGTGATAAAAAGTCAGGCGTCTTTGAAAATGAATTAGTATCAAATAAACAAAAAGAATTCGACGCTGATTATGATGAAACTTTAAACATGTATGAAGTTTGTAAAATAATTGCTAATATTCCAATAGATATTGCTCGTGAAAATAGAAATTTACCACAAACAATTTCATTTTTGGAAATGTACAATATTGGAATGGTTAACCAATTAAATATTCTTAATCGTTGGAAAACTAATGATCCCACTAAAACACTTCAAGCACCAGTTGGAGTTGATAAATCAGGAGATCTTTTCAAATTAGATTTACATGAAAAATCTCATGGACCTCATGGACTAATTGCAGGTATGACAGGATCAGGTAAATCAGAATTTATCATAACCTATATTTTGTCAATGGCTATAAACTATCACCCATATGAAGTTCAATTTGTTTTAATAGATTATAAAGGTGGAGGTTTAGCTGGTGCTTTTGAAAATAAAGAAACTGGTATGAAATTACCTCATTTAGCTGGAACAATAACAAACTTAGATACAGTAGAAATGAGTAGATCTCTTGCCTCAGTTCAAAGTGAATTACGTAAAAGACAAAGAATATTCAATAGTGCAAGAGACAAATTAAATGAATCAACAATTGATATTTATAAATATCAAAGTTTATATCGAAGAGGTTTAGTTGATAAACCTATTTCCCATTTATTTATAATATCGGATGAATTTGCTGAGTTAAAACAACAACAACCAGAATTTATGGACCAATTAATTTCTACAGCTCGTATTGGACGTTCTCTTGGAGTTCACCTTATTTTAGCAACCCAAAAACCCAGTGGAGTTGTCAATGATCAAATATGGTCTAACTCTAAATTTAGAATATGTTTAAGAGTTCAAGATAAATCTGATTCTATGGATATGATTAAATGTCCTGATGCCGCTGAATTAAAAACAACCGGTAGGTTCTACTTACAAGTAGGATATAATGAATTGTTTGCTATGGGACAAGCTGCATGGGCAGGAGCAAAATATTATCCACAAGAAAAGAGGAAAAAAAGAATTGATCAATCAATTAATATAATTGACAATGTAGGAGCAACTATTAAATCACTAAATACAAAGCAAAATGAAACTATAGTTGCCAGTCATGGAGAAGAAATAACTAATATTATTAAATATATAATAGAAGAAGCAAAAAAAGAAAATGTCTCAGTTGAACAATTGTGGTTAGACAGAATACCAAATATTATTTATATTGATTCATTAAAGAAAAAATATCATTACCAAGTAAGAAAAAATGATATAAATCCAATTATTGGTGAATATGATGATCCTGATAATCAAGCTCAAAATATCTTAACTTTACCATTATCAAAAGAAGGAAATACCATAATATTCGGTTCTGCTGGTAGTGGAAAAGAATTAATGCTATCAGGTATCATTTATTCGACTATTTCGACTCATGATTCTAAAGAAGTAAATTTCTACATTTTAGATTTTGGAGCAGAAACTTTAACAATGTTTAGAAATGCCCCACATGTAGGTGACGTAATTCTATCAACTGATACCGAAAAAATTGCCAATTTATTCAAAATGCTAAATACCATAATTGATGATAGAAAAAAATTATTTGTTGATTATAATGGTTCATATGACTTTTACATAAATCATGGTGGAAAACAACTTCCAATGATTGTTATAATTATCAATAATATTGAAGCATTTATCGAAACATATAGCGATTATGAAGAATTAATTGGTCAAATGACTAGAGACTGTTTAAAATACGGAGTAGTATTTATTTTTACAACAAATGGCCCAAATACAGTACGATATCGTTTAAGACAAAACTTCAAACAAAATGTAGTGTTACAATTTAATGATCCAACAGATTATTCTTCAGTAATACCAGGAGTAAGAAAAAAGGAACCTTCAAAAGTATATGGACGTGGTTTAATTTTATTAGATGGAATATTTGAGTTTCAAACAGCCTATGCATACCATGAGGAAAAAATGACGGATTACATAAAAATTATTTGTGACAAATTAAACAGTATTTGTGAATATAAAGCTCATAATATACCTATATTACCAGAAGTAGTAAATCAAGCAGTTGTTGGAAATTATTTAGGAAATATAAGAACAATCCCAGTTGGTATAGAAAAAGAGACTCTTAACATAGCAACAATTAACTTTACTAACACATATATGTATAATATTACAGGAGAAGATATTTCCTCAGAACCAAATTTTATTAAAGGATTTATAAAAAATATTTTAACTATTCAAAATTCTGAATGTATAATATTTGATACTAATAATATTTTAAGTGAAGTAAATTATGCTAACTCATTCTATAGTAAAGATTCCTGTTATCAAGCAATTGACAAATTAAATGATGCTTTTCTCCATAATAATCCTAATAATCTAATAGTAGCAGTAATAATTAATATTAATACTATGTTAAACAAACTAAGTACAATTGAAAAAGGAAAGTTTACTACTTTAATTTCTCAATGTAAAGAAAAAGAAAACATTAAAATTATTATTGTAGACAACATAGATTCTATAAAAGCTATTAACTTTGAACCATGGTATAAAGGGAATGTTAATTTAGCTGAAGGAGTATGGATTGGAAATGGTATTGGTAATCAATTTACCCTAAGAGTTACAACTAATTCTAGAATACTACGAACAGAAGTTGCTCCAGGATTTGGTTATATTATAAGAAAAGGTAAGGCCGAATTAATAAAATTAATGTCAGATGAATAGGAGGAATATTCATGAATAATAAAATATTAATAGAATTAGAAATACCATTAATTGAAAAAAAATATGATTTATTTATTCCTATAAATAAAAAAATAGGAACAATTAAAGCATTAACAGAAAATGCCTTAAAAGAATTAACCGATAACGCATATATTCCTAGAAATGATTCTAATTTTTATAGTAAAGAAACAGGGGAAATTTTTGACGTAAATAAAACAGTTAGAGATACAGAATTAAAAAATGGCTCAAGAATAATTTTAATTTAGGAGGTAACCTATGTCAGATTATAATCAATATGTAACTTCAATAAATAAAATATTTGATTATCTGGCCAAAATGAAAGCTGGATGGAATAATCTTGATAATCAAAATTATATTGAAAGTATAGAAGAATATAAACAAACGGTAATTAATAATGCTGAAGTTTTAAAAAAACAGCCCAAACAAGATAAAATTAATAATAGTCTGGAGGCTTTAGGAAATGATTGACAAATTAACCTATGACCAAGTTTTAGCTATCTCCAAAGAATTATCAAATAATGCTCAGATTATTGATAAAATTGCCCAAGAAAGAAATATACAGGATTTACAAGATTTCTCATCAACTGTTGAAGGATACTCTAAATTTTTAGAGACAATAGTTAATATGAATAAAGATGCAGATAATGCACTACAAGATTTAATTAAAATGAAAAAGTAAAGTATAATCTTTACTTTTTTAATATGCAAAATATTTCATTTTCTTCTTTATTTCACAATGCAAACCTGTAAGATAACTATTATTTGTAAATATTTTTTCTAAGTCAATATCCTTTCCATCTAAATAATCAAATGAAGCACAAACTATAACTTTAGCAATCTTAATTGACTTCAAGTATAAATCAATAAAAGACTCCTTACTAGTTATATTATACACAACAGGATTTCTCCATAAACTATGATTACTATTTAAAAAATTATGTTTATCTTTTAAAGGATAATAATAACTAACTGCTTCTAATCTAAAAGTTCCATCAGTTGTAAAAGTATCAATAAATTTATAAATATTCCTTTTAAAGCCATGAGGATCTCTTCTAAATAGGTTAATATCTCTTTTCATTTCTTTAAGTGATTTATAATAAATTTTGCTCATGTTTTTAACTTTAAAAGTATTATAAAAAGTATAATCAATAGTTCTATTTAACTCATTAGATAATGGCTTCAGACAAAAACAAAATTTACTTATATTAAATTTATATGGATTAATTTTTAATCTTCTTCTAATCATATCATTATCTAAAAATGTTTCCATAAAATGATGAATACCATTATACTTATAAGTACTACTATCTCCCTTAACAAAATTACCAGTTCTATAAAAGATATAGGGATGAACTATTGAATCTAAAACATAATGAGAAATAAAGCCTACAAGAAATGAATAAGTATCTACATCTTTAATATTATTATCTTTTATATATCGTAATAAATTAATAAAAAAATCTTGTGATTGATTATTATGTGAATATTTTTGTAAAGCCCGAATACTTTTTCCTTTTCTTAAAGAAAATAAATTATAAAACAATAGACTATCAGTACTTTGACTAAACATTCTTAATCTTTTAATATCTAATTTACTTTTAATATCATCTGGTAATATATCATAAATGTCTTTTACAAAAAATGCATGAGTTACAGATGCTGGCATAAAACCACTTCCAACTAAATTTATACTACTTATTATAACAAAATTTTCATCAAATTTACACTAAATTATATTGAATGTATGCTATAATCAATGTTAAGGTGATGATATGATAGAAAAGCAGTTTAAAAACTTAGATGAGCAAATAGAAATAATGCGTCATAAGGGTATGATTATATCTAATGAAAAATATACTAGGCGCGTATTGTTAAAAGAAAATTATTTCTTTTTAAATGGTTATAGACATTTATTTTTAATATCAGAAACAAATAGACAATTTAAACCAGGTACTACTTTTGAAGAAATGTATAGCTTATTTTTATTTGATCGAACTTTTAGAAATATTTTATTTAAGTATCTATTAGTTATAGAAAATAATCTTAAATCAATTACTTCATATCAGTTATCAAAAAAATATGGTTATCGCGAAGGAGATTACTTAAAACCTAAGAATTTTACATCAGATCCAGATAAACAAGCTCAATTGAATGATTTACTACGAAAAATGAAAAGACAAATTAGAGTAAATGGTTCCCAACATAGTGCCACTCTTCACTATGCAACAAATTATGGTTATATACCATTATGGATTTTAGTAAAAGTATTGTCATTTGGAATAGTCTGTGAAATGTATTCGATATTAAAACCAGAAGATCAAACAGAAATTGCTAAAACATATGAAATAGATTACAATAATTTACTAGTATATTTACCAATTCTAGCTAATTATCGTAACCTATGTGCACATGAAGATATTTTATATGAAAATAAAACCCAAAAAGCAATAGATGATACAATTTATCACCAATTATTAAAAATTCCAAAAGTAGATAATGAATATACTCAGGGTAAAAATGATGTATTTGCTTTAATAATAATTTTAAAACAACTACTAAGTCCTGAAGAATTTAAAAATATGACTCAAGAAATAGATAATGCTATAGAAACATTAAATTTTAATTTACACACTATTAATATAAAATCTGTTTTAGATAAGATGGGCTTTCCAATAAATTGGAAAGACTTAGCAAGTATTGAAAGGAGTAGAGATATAGATGAAGAATAAACTTAAATTAAACAAAAAAGAATATATTCATCCAATTATCTCTTTTTTTATTGGAATTATTTTTACATTTATAATTATTATTCCTATTGCTCAAGTCTTCTTATTAAAAAATAATTTAACAATTAACATTAAAAATAAAACAAAAATATATGAAAAGTCTTCTCTTTCTAATTCTATAAAAAAAATATATGACTCTGTAATATCAATTGAATTGGATAATAATAATTCTTCTTCAGGTACTGGTTTTATTTATAAAACAGATAATAAATATGCCTATATTTTAACTAATGAACATGTTATAAATAGTGCTAAAAAAATAGAAGTTATTTTTTCTAATAAGAAAGAAGCAAAGGCAAAATTATTAGGAAGTGATGCTTATCTAGATATAGCAGTATTGAGAATAGATAAAAAATATTCTTCATTAGTTGCTACATTAGGTAACAGTAATAATTTAAACTTAGGAGATACTATTTTTACAGTAGGAACGCCAGTAGATATTGAATATCAGGGTACTATAACTTCTGGTATTATTTCTGGAAAAGATAGAAAAGTAAAAGCAAATATTAATAATTATAGTGAAGAAAAAGAAATAATGGATATGATTCAAATAGATTCTCCAATAAATTCTGGTAATAGTGGTGGACCTCTAGTAAACATAAATGGAGAAGTTGTAGGAATATGTACTTTAAAAATAAGCGAGCAAGATGTTGAAAGTATGGGATTTGCAATACCAATTAATAATATAAAAAAATATTTAAAAACACTTGAAAAAGGAAAAAATATAGCTTGGCCAACTATGGGTATTGAAGTAGAAGATTTAAATAACTATGAAGAAAATATTAAAGGAGTTAAAATTACTAAGGTAGAAAAAAATAGTGTGGGAGATAAAGCCAACCTAGAAGAAGGATATATAATTACAAAAATAGGAAATAAAAAAATTACTGATAGTTTAACTTATATATATGAATTGTATAAATATAAAGCTGGAAACAATATAGAAATAAGTTACATAAGAAATAAAAATAAAAAGACTTCCAAAATCACTCTAGCAAGCTATAAATAATACAAGACAAATTAAAAAAAATATGATATAATATATCTCATTACAAAGGGGAGTGATAATATGTTAAAAGTTTACAAAACAACGCAAGTTGAAAAGAAAATAAAAAAAGTAAAAAGAATAGTAACAGATTCTTGGATTGAACTAACTTCCCCGACAAATGATGAAATAGACAAAGTAGTTGAAAAGACAAATGTTGATAAAGATCTTATTTTAAAAATGCTTGATGATGAAGAAAGACCACGTGTTGAGCAAAGTGGTAACGCCATATTAATAGTTATTGATACACCTTATTTAGAACATGATGAATCAAATAACTATAAAACATATCCATTAGGTATTATTATTACTGATAATAACTATGTTATAACTATAACATCAAAAAGACTTGACCTATTAAATGATTTTAAAAAAAATAAAGTAAAAAACTTTAGAACAGCCAAAAAAACACGATTTTTAATTCAAATTTTATTAAAAACAGCCAATTATTATCTAAGGGATTTAAAAAAAATATATGCTAATATTGATAAAACAGAACAAATACTAAAAAAATCAACTGAGAATAAAGAACTAATAACCCTACTAGAAATAGAAAAAACATTAGTATATTTTATTACTTCATTAAAAGCTAATGATACTGTTTTAGAAAAACTATCTAAAGGAACCATGCTTCCTTTATATGAAGGTGACTTAGATTTATTAGAAGACGCAACTATTGAAAACAAACAAGCTATAGAAATGAGTACCATATATAGAGACATCTTATCATCAATTACAGATACTTATGCGAATATTGTATCTAATAATTTAAACTATATAATGAAATTCTTAGCTGGAGCAACCATAGTACTTTCAATTCCTACTATGATATCATCATTTTTAGGCATGAATGTACCATTAGGTTCAATCTCTAATTATGATAATGCCTTTATTATGATTCTATTAGTATCAGTAGTCATATCTATTGTAGTCGCAATCATTCTAAAAAAGAAAAACATGCTTTAGAAACAAACAAATCCTGTGGAAATTATTACAATTAAACTAGTTATCCACATAAGTAGTTAAAAAATATCTTTAAAAAGGTATTTTTTTAATTTAAATAACCAAATATCATATTAATCATAAAATATTTTAGGTGATAATATGAATGATAAAACATTAGTTATTGTTGATGCTGGACATGGAGGAATTGATAGTGGTGCAGTAGGCAATAATTTGAAAGAAAAAGATTTAACTTTAGAAGCCGCTAAATATATGTTTAATAGATTAGAAGACTTAGGAATAAATGCTGTTATGACAAGAACAGATGATGAATATTTACCTAAAAGAGATAGAATAAATAGAATATTAAGTTTATACAATAATGATCCAAATACCCTAATTATATCTAATCACATAAATGCGGGAGGAGAGACTTAGCTCTTACATGGATTAAATTTAGAAGGGTATTAAGACGGCTGTATTTGAGTGAAATATAATTAGAATATAAATTGTCAAAATATAGTTTTGGTAGTTTAAATAGTTTTAAAAAGGAATTTTAAGTACAAATTTTTTGAAACTGCTAAAAGAAAGTCGGAAAATGTGATACAATTCTATATAGATTAAGAGCTTAGTCGATAAATATAACTAGTAAGGAGTGAAAGCTATATGAAAGACAAAATAATAAAAGTTATATATTTTGATGAAAATTCGGCTATAGACTATATAAATATTGTAGATGGTGGAAAACTTGAAAATCAAATTACAACTGCAAATGAAAATAAAACTGAAGGTGAATTATCTATAGGCTCAAAAATAGCTTTAGGTTTAAAATTTTTGAATATTTTTAATGCTGGAACTGGAATTGAATCAAGTGCAGAATTAGTTAGTCAAAGTAAAGATATAGTTAAATCTACTATTACAAATACAATATTAACAGACTTTATTTCTAAAGTTAGTAATGATGAAACCATGATAAAAAAATTTGAAAATGCTAAAATAACTATTTTGAAAGACTCATTTACTTATTTAAAATTATTTACACCATATACATATATTATTTTTGAAAAAAGTGATATTAATAAAGACATCGCTGTAAATAAATTAGATGATGTAATGGAAAAAATAAAGGGATATTATGAAGTATTGGCAAATGTTGGTGATAAAAGATGTGTTTTGCGTTTAAATATTAACTGTTTTAGAAACAACTATAAATTAACTGACTTACTTAAAATGGATTTAAATTATTATGGTATAAAAGTTGGAAAAACTTCTCAAAGAAAATTAAAAGCAGATTATGAATTGAATGTTGAAGATACATCAGAAGAAATAAATGCAGAAGAAATTGCTAGTAAAGTTTTAAACAAAGAATTGAAAAAACAAGATTTAGAAGAAATAGATATTTATGATGTAGTTCTTGCTGGAGTTAAATATAATGATAAATAGTGAATTAAGAGCAACAATATTTTTTGGTTATAAAGAAAAATTTGAACAACAAATAAAATCTGTTGCCAACTATGTAACATTAACTGAGATGGTAGTGGATTTTGATGTAAAAAGAAATTCTGGAGACAAATATTTTGGTGAATTTGAAAATCTTATCGTTTATTCTGACGAATATGGAAGTGTCAATGAAAGTGTTTTACAAAATTTTATGATGTTTGTAAAAATATATAAAATAAAGAATATATATATTCAAAATCCTCCTGTTAAATTAGTTTATAATTTAAAAAGATTTGTTAATTGCCAAAATATAAATGAAATAAATTATTCTTATGATGTAATTTCAATGGAAAAAATAAAAGATTTTGGGTTTAGAGTATCAGAACAAATATATGGCCAAAACTCAGCTTTGTTAAACTTAAAAAAATCAATGATTGCATACTTAAAGTTTAATAGTGATAATAAACCATTAGTTTTAATGTTTTATGGACCAAGTGGTGTTGGAAAAACGGAAACATCCAAAATATTAAGTAAGGTTTTGAATTCTGATTCAGAATTGTTTATTAAACCATTTGGTATGTATCAAAGTATTAATGTAATAAATAATCTTTATGGAGATAAATTAAGTGAAGGAAGTTTTGCCAAAGAATTATTAGACAGGAAATCTAATGTTATTTTAATAGATGAGTTTGATAAAGCAAATCCGGTTTGTTTTTCTGCCTTTTATCAGTTATTTGATGAAGGAGTATATATTGATAAAAATTATCGCGTTAATCTGAAAAATTCTATAATTATTTGTACTTCAAATTACAAAGATTCTGAGGAAATAAGAAAAAACTTAGGAGATCCGATATACTTTAGGTTTGATGCATTTATTAAATTTAATGAATTGTCCGAAGAATATAAAAAAATAATAATTGAAAAAAAGTACAATAAATGTATATTAGATCTAGATGTTAAGGATAGAGAAATCATAGAGAAGACAAATATCAAAGATGAATTATTAAGTTCTGCATCTAGAATTCAAAATGCTAGAAAAGTTGAATCAATTGTAAAAGATACTTTGGCCTTAATTTTATTAGATAAATTAGAAGAAAGCGAAAAAAAGGAGACCTAAATTATGAGTGAAAAAGATTTAGATTCAAGTGTTAATGAATATGAAGAACAGTATAAATCTAATGATTATGCAAAACAATTACAATGGGATATGGCTATTGGATTACAAGAAGTAGATAATTTAAAACCTTCTAAATACTTAGAAAAATTATTGGAAGAAGAAGTACAAGGTAATTTAACTATTGAAGAAGTAGAAAAAGAACTTAGAGAATATTATATTGAAAAAGAAAATAAAAACGAAGTTAATCATAATGAATTAGAATGTGATTTTGTATCTGCTAGAATAGTTGAATTATTAAATAAAGATAATTTTAACTTATCAGTTGATTATTTAAAATATATTCATAAATTTTTATTTCAAGATGTTTATGAATTCGCTGGTGAATTTAGAAAAATAGATTTTTCTAAACATGAAAAAATACTTAATAATGATTCTGTTGCATACGGAGATTGTACTACTTTAAATGAGTCACTAGAATATGATATATCAAAAGAAAAAGATAAAAATTATAAAGAAATGAATATAGTTGAAGTTATTAATAATATAACTAAATTTTCTTCTAATATATGGCAAGTACATCCTTTTAGAGAAGGTAATACTAGAACAACGGCTTTATTTATTGAAAAGTATTTAATTAGTTTAGGCTATAACGTAGATAATACTTTATTTAAAGACAAATCAGTATATTTTAGAAATGCACTAGTTAGAAGTAATTATTTTAATAATTATTTAAATATAAAAGAAGATAATAGTTATTTAATTAAATTTTATGAAAATTTGTTATTAGGTAAAAATAATAATTTACATTCAAAAGATTTAATTGTAGAAGAATTATTTGATAAAAAGTAATTAATCTATTTAGATATATTAATTATGCGAGGAAAAAGTATAAATACTTTTGCAAGGACACTGTCAATTTTGATGGAGCCCTATTTTTCTTTTTCTAAGAAAATAGAATCTGTTAGAAAATATAAGTATGGTATAATATTATATATAAAAGGAGATGAATTCCTATGAAATGTACTTTAATGAATAAAAATAAAGAAGTAATGTTAACAGAATATGATTCTGCTACAGGAGTGTTTACCAATATTTATAAAATTTACAATATTGATTATGCACCATATATATTAAAAAGTTTTTATAAAAGTGAAGATGTTAATGATACTTCTTTAAGGACTAATTTAAGTGAATGGTTTAAGGGAAGAGGAATACCATCTTGGAGAGATAAGCTAGATTTATTACTACATAGACTTAATATTAATGCTCCATTTGAATTATTAGATAAAGCCTTTGGATTATCTTTATCAGATCAGTATTGGTTAAAACCAGTAGATTCTAATATTAAATATGAAGATATTAATTTCTTTGATAATGACTTTGATTATGCTGAATTTATGGAAGCGTCACTTTCTAAAAACAGTAAGATGATTCATAATGTTACATCTTTAAAAACACCTAATAATACTACAGATGGTATGTTAAAAAAAGCATGGATTATTGAAAATGGTACAAGATATTTATTAAAAGGTGGATATAAGAATGAAACATTACAACCATTTAATGAAGTATTAGCAAGTGAAATATGTAAAAGGCTAGGCTTTGATCATGTAGAATATACACTAGATACTTATAAAGATATGGTTGTATCAAAATGTCCTTGTTTCATAACAAAAGATACAGAACTAATTACTTGTAATCAAATAAGAAATGATATGAAAAAACATAATAGTATAGAAGATTATGAAGAATATATTAATAAACTAGAATCAGAAGGAATAAAAGATGCAAGAGAAAAAATAGAAAATATGTATATTTTAGATTTTCTAATTATGAACGAAGATAGACATCTTAATAACTTTGGAATAATAAGAGATGTTAATACTTTAAAGTGGTTAGATGTAGCACCAATATTTGATAATGGTCAAAGTTTAAATATTGAATACTATGATGAAGAAGAAATGCATATTATTAGTGATGGTAAATTATTTTATGAAGTTAAACCATTTGATGAAATAATTAAAGTAGTAAAAGATATAAAAAGAATTGATATAAGTAAACTGGAAGATATTCCTGAATGGTTTGATAATTTATTACATGAGTATCAAGATATAACAGGATACTCAGATAATAGAATTAATAAACTATGTATTTTATTAAATAGACAGATAAATAAATTAAAGAAATTAATAGAAAATGATTAGAAGTGAGGATGTAAAATGTTAATAAAAAATAATAGACTATTAAAACAATCAAATTTTAAATTAGAAAAAGACATACAATCATTTGTTGAAAAACATATCCCTGATATCTTGGGAGAAGAGTATGAATTTGTTTGTACAGAGTTTTCAGTTGTAAATTTTAGAATAGATACATTAGCTTTTAACAAGGAAACAAAATCATTTATTCTTATAGAAAATAAAAAAGTTGAAAATAAAAGTTTAGTAGATCAAGGACTTACTTATTTAAAATTATTAAAGGATAGACGTGCTGATTTTATTTTAAAATATAATGAAATAAAGAAAACAAATTATAATATTAATTACATAGATATTTCTCAGTCTAAAGTTATATTTTTTTCACCTTACTATAATAAATATGTAAAAATACCATGATTTATAATTTTATATAGAAATGTATGTAATAACAATAAAATTTTATATGGAATAATAATACTTTTATCTCATAAGGAAGGCTATTGTTTGTTATGCTGATAATAAATACTTAGGTAATTGGTTAGTTGTATGTCCAAGAAGAATATCAAGTTTATTAAGAGAGTTATCAGATAATAATTATATAACTATGGAATATAAACATAGATTTAAAAGAAAAATTTATGTTAATAAAGAAAAGTTTACATCTGACTTATTAGAAAACTTTTTCTAAATGGTTAGATGTTTTTTTTACATTTAAAGGACATTTTGTTCCATAATAATATAATAAATATAATATAAAAATTAAATATAATAAATAATTCTAATAATATTATTAGTAATACTAATATAAAAAGAAAAAAAGTAGATATATGCATGAAAAAAATTCAAAAATAATAAACAAAAGCATAAATTTAAATAGGTGGTTTAATAATGAAAGGAGCCTATTTGAATAACATTTCATTTAAAGATCTTATTTTAAAATACTTAATCGAAGAAATATCAAAAGAAGAAGGAGTGCAAACATAATGATTTGCACTTTCTTAATCTTGATGTTATCATGGACACGTCTTAATACCCAATTAAGTAAGATAAAAGGAGTAATAAATGTATAATACTTACTTAAACGGAATAGATTTCAATGTTGGAATCTATATAAGGCTATCCCAAGAAGATAAAGATAAAAAATATGAATCTGATAGTGAAAGTGTAATAAATCAAAAAGAGTTATTAAGAGGTTATGTTAAAAATAATAATTTTAATTTAGTTAAAGAATATGTTGATGATGGATATTCAGGAACAGACTTTGAAAGACCTGGATTTCAAAGTATGTTAGAGGATATAAATAATAAAAAGATAAATTGTGTAATAGTTAAAGATTTATCAAGATTAGGTAGAGATCATGTTATGACTGGTTACTATATTGAAACATTTTTTCCAGAAAATAATATAAGATTTATATCTATACTAGAATCATATGATAGTTTTAAAAATCAAGCTAGTAATGATTCTTCAACATTTATAATTGCTTGTAATGACTATTATAGTAAACAAAATTCGATAAAAATTAGAAATGTATTAAATGAAAAAAGAAAAAACGGAAAATTTGTTGGAAGCCTACCATGTTTTGGTTATATGAGAGATCCATTGGATAAGGGACATTTAATACCAAATCCAGATACTGCTCCAATAGTAAAAAAGATATTTAAATGGAGAGCTGATGGTATTGGACCTACTGAAATAGCTAATAGACTAAATAAAGCAAATGTAATTACACCTAGTGGATATAAAAAGACTAATTATTCATCTAGATTAATTGATAGAGATAACTGGAATATTTCCACAGTAAAAAGGATTCTATGTAATAGAATTTATACTGGTGATTTAGTACAACATACTCAAACTAAAGTAAGTTATAAATCTAAAAAGAAGATAACATTAGATGAAAAGTTATGGATTATAGTAGAAAACACCCACGAACCATTAGTTGATAAAGATACATTTGAATATGTTAATACTTTAAGAAAAAGGAATACTAGAAATTATGAGGTTAAAACGAATAGAGAAAAAAGATTATTAGAAGGAAAACTATTTTGTAAAGAGTGTAAAAATAGACTTACAGTTCTTTATCGTAAAAAACAAGATTATTGGTCTGTTAATTGCAATAGATATTCTAGAGATCCAGTAAGAGGTAGATGCTATTCTCATTTTTACCCATATAATTATTTAGAAGAACAAGTATTAGAACAAATTAATAAGTATATATCTAAATTAATAAAAGAACTTAATATAAAAGAATTAAATGATGAAGTAGTAAAAAGTATTCACAAAGAAACTACTAATATTGATAAAATAGTAAAAGAATTACAAATAGAAAAAGAAAGGATTACTAATAGATTGAAAACTTTATATAATGATAGATATGATGGTGTAATATCAGCAGATACTTATAAAGAATTAGCAGGAGAATCAGAACAAAAATTAAAACAAATTAATAAAAATATAGAAGATCAAAGTATTAAAAAATATAAAATAAAAAATAAAGTTAATATTTTGCCTGATTATACTAAAAAAATAAAAAAACTATTAGATTTAAATAAACCAAAAAAAGAATTAATTGATACGTTAGTAGATAGAATAGTTATAGATAAAGATAGAGATATTACTATATATTTTAAATATGATATTGTACCAGAGGTGAATTTTAAGTATGAAAATAGAAATTTAGCAAGAAATCCTTATGGTAGAAAAGGCAAAAAGTTTTAAAAAAGAAAATTTCAATTTGAAATATTGATTTATTTAGAAAAATGTCTATAATGTAAGACAAGAAAGGAGATTTACTAATGGATGAAACTTTTAATGTAGGGACCCCAACAAAAGAAAATATTGATTATGCTTTTAAGAATTTAATATATTATGTTACGGCTTCGACTCAACTAGATGTATATAGTAAACAAAAAGAAAATTTCAAAAAAGTCTTGGCTGAAATTAATACAATTTTAGCAACATATGTGAACAAAGAAAGTTTAGTATTTATAAATGAAGAAAAACTACAAAATATAAAATTTGATTTGATTGATTTAGATACTGAAACAAAATCTTTAAAATCTTATTTTGCAGAATGGTCTTTGTTGTGGTTAGATGCAATTATTTCTTTAAGAATGTCAGAAATTAGAATGGGAGGTGTTAATAGTGGCAGATAGAGATAAGTATGGAAATTATGTGAATGATGAGGGAGTAACTATAAAAATAACTACTGATAAAAGAGGAAACGACCATGTTAGTTTTTATGGTGGTGAAGTTGATAAGCCACATGATGCTGCACACGTTAATGTTAATTATGATAAAGGAACTTGGGACTCTACAACACATGGACCAGACAAAAGTGATACCAGTTCAGGATCTGGTGGTTGCTATTTAACTTCAGCTTGTATGAAATATTTTCAAGAAAATTTTAATGATAATTGTTATGAATTAACATTATTAAGATGGTTTAGAGATAACTTTGTTTCCAAAGAAGATATAAAACATTATTATGAAATTGCTCCAATAATTGTTGAAACAATCAATAAAGAAGAGCAATCTGGTATTATTTATGACTATATTTATGATCACGTAGTCAATTATTGTGTTCAACAAATTGAACGAGGAAATTATGATAAAGCATATAGTAGATATAAAAATAGTGTTTTAGCATTAGAAGAACAATTTGCAAGACCAGTGTTAGAACAAAGACTAGTTAAAACTTTAAAGTTGGTTAGATAAGAAATGTTAAGGATAAATAATAACGAATATAAGGTTTTAACTTCTGACCTTAAATATGTTGATGCGACTTATAACTCAAAAAAAGGATATTCTATTTTGGTATCATTAGATATAGAATTAAATAAAGTTAAAGGGTACATTAGTTTTTATGTGGATTTTTTTAAAGACAAAGATTTTAAAAATATAAAAAATAGAAAATATATCGAATTACCAACAGAATTAAATTCTAAAATAACAATGATAGAAATATTTGATACTGCTAATTTTATTGATTTTATTGATAGTGAGGTTAATTTGGAATTTGGTAATATATATAATAATCAAATTGAAATGAAACTAAATATAAATGATGAATTAATAAAATTGGAATATAAAGGATTACTGAATATTAAATAACAATAAATTAATCGATGACTTTTATTAACCATCGATTAATTTTATTATAGGTAACTAAACTCTCCAGGTGCCGAAGGTGCTGAAGTAGTCTATTCTCTTAAAAGCGATGGTATGCTTGCTAATATGATAATAGATAATATTGAAGAAGCAGGCCAAATAAAAAGAAAAGCCTATCAAAGAAGACTACCAGAAAATCCTAGTCTAGACTATTACTATATCATAAGAGAAACAGGTAATGCTGAAAGTGTTTTAGTAGAATATGGGTTTATTGATAATAAAAATGACGCTTACAAATTAGAAAACAATCTAGAAGAATTTGTAGAAGGTACAGTAAAAGCAATTGCCGAATACCTTGGAGTTGATTATGTTGCTCCAAATATTTCATCCAATGGAACATATACAGTAAAAAGAGGAGATACTCTTTACTCCATATCAAGAGAATATAATATTCCAATAGATACTCTTATAAGTTTAAATAATCTAACATCTCCAGCACTTAAAATAGGTCAAATTTTAAAATTAACTAGTGATAGTAAAGAAAGTTTAGAAGACACTGAAATTTATCAAGTAAAAAGAGGAGACACTCTATATAATATTGCCTCTAAATTTAATACTACAGTTGATAATCTAAAAAATATAAATAATCTTACTTCGAATACTTTAACTATTGGTCAGAATCTATTAGTACCAATATTTGAAGATAACAATGCTGAAGAAGATTATGATATCTATACAGTTCAAAAAGGAGATAGTCTCTGGTCAATTTCTAGAAAATATGATATGCCAGTAAATGAATTAATTGAAATAAATAAACTAACCAATTTAACATTGAAAATAGGTCAACAATTATTAGTTCCAAAGCAGGTAGAAGAAGATATTGGAGAAAATGTCTATATAGTACAAAAAGGAGATACGATTTTTATTGGGAATAATGAGTAAAATTATTGATTTATTTAAGAAAAAGTTTACAATATAATGTAAGAAAGGGGTAGTTATGAATTTAGAAATTATTAATTTATTGAGAAAAACAATTACTTCACTTTCATGTATAGAAAAAACTACGACTGATAAAAACTTAAAAAATGAAGCTTGCGAATATTTAATTGATTTAATAAATCAATATAAAAAGATTATTGAATCAAATGACATTAAAGGACTAAAATTTAAATATACTGAAGCAGATTTAATTGATTTTTCTTACAGATGTATCGAAAACAAAGAAAATGATTTTGTAAAGTTAGGAGAAGACATTCAATTTGGAATTATAGAACTTACAAAATTATTAAAATAATATAAAAAATAAGGAGGTATTTATATGGGAAATGATGCAAAAAAAACAGAAGGTGGAACATATATTAGAGTTGATACTGATAAAAGAGGGAAGGATCATATTGATATTTACGACCAAGACCCAAAAGGACCACACGACGAATCTATTCATATAACTATAAAAGAAGATGGTGGTGGAACAATTACAACAAAAAGTGGTGATGAACCTAGAGAAATGACTGATACAAAATGTTATTTAACTTCTGCTTGCATGAAATATTTTCAAGAAAAGTTTGATGATAATTGTTACGAGTTGACAGTATTAAGATGGTTTAGAGATAATTTTGTGTCAAAAGAAGATATAGAACATTATTATGAAGTGGCACCAATTATAGTTGAAACAATAAATAAAGAAGAACAATCTGATATTATTTATGATTATATATACGATAATATAGTAGATTATTGTGTTGAGCAAATTGAACAAGGAAACTATGATAAAGCATACAGCAGATATAAAAATAGTGTTTTAATATTGGAAGATCAATTTGCAAAACCAGTATTAATAAATAGATTTGTAAAAACTTTAAAATTAAAAACTAATAATTAGTAAAAAAATCATCCTGTAAATTTTAATAAAAATTAGAATTTAGGATGATTTTTTTGTTTCTTAAATTATTGAAATAACAATATAAACTCTTTATTTCATCCTTTATATCAACCTACGAAGTAGGATGAATTTTGCAAGTGCAAAATAGGATTTGCACATACCAATTCCTTATGAAATAAGTGATTAATTGGTGCTGTTGTGCAAACATCTTATCCTGCTTTTGTAGAATTAGTATAAAATAATAGAAACTAGGATGATTACATTTTTTTGTGAAAATTATGACTTGATTCTTTTAATTAATGGAGCTACTATTCATCATGCAAAGGAGATGATGTATATGAGAAGATTTAATTTTTATTTACCGGAAGAATTATTCGAACGAATAAAATTACTTTCAAAATTTTATAATTTCTCTATAACTAAAATAATGGTGGAATTATTAGAAATATGATATGTAGAGATGTTAAATACCAGAAAAAACAAATAAAATATTTTATTAAATATGGAAGGGTTAGGTGATGATTATGAAAATTTATAAATTAATGGAGGAATATGATAGTAAGTAATATTATTAGTTATGTTGTAAACATACTAAATGATATTACTAAAACAAAAATTATAACCATAGAATTAATTGGAGGTATTAAACTCTATGGTTAAATACAAGGTTAATTTAAAGTTTAAAGATACTGGAAAATCTTTAAATGAAATAATTACTGAAGTATTAAAAATTGAACTGCAAAAGAAGATAAACATGACTTGCAATATATTAAAAAGAGATCTACCATGTAATCATACTCATTATTCCCAAATGGAAGGGAGTAGTAATTAATGGTAGGGAATAATAGTTTTAAAGTAGGAATATATATAAGATTATCAAGAGATGATGGTAATTTAGAATCTGATAGTATTGTTAGTCAAAGAAGTTTACTTAATCAATATGTTAAAGAAAACAATTATAATTTAATAGAAGAATATGTAGATGATGGATATTCAGGAACTAATTTTGATAGACCATCATTTAAGAGAATGATGAAAGATATTGAATTAGGCAAAATCAATATGATTATTACTAAAGATATGTCT
>OCVV011349823.1_pt1 | contig 31821 bp, 22 predicted proteins | sample 1539721 | NCBI WGS metagenome assembly OCVV01 (sample SAMN02144230, study PRJEB22623) | gut metagenome | biome: sheep rumen | host: Ovis aries | place: New Zealand | reverse complement strand
CCCGGCAGCTTACGACCTGATGATTGTCGAGGGACAGAAAGACGGTGGTTACATCGCTTTCCAAGACCACGGCGACGACGTCTGGTATCGCAACGTCCGCATCAAGCTCGACGAATAAGTCTTCTCCAGGCTAAAAGTTAATGACAAAAAGAGGCAAGCGGTGAATCGCTTGCCTCTTTTTCGTTTTATGATTTTGCTTTCCGCTCGTCCTGCCAAGTGAAGAAACCTGCCAGCAGAGTGCCCGAGATGCTGTGGTAGGCACAAGAGATGGCACAGGGAATCACGGCGAGGGCAGCCATGGGATTCATCGCGACGATGGCCGGGGAAGCAAAGAAGTTGCGGGAGAGCACAGTCGCCATACCTGCGTTCTGCATGCCCACCTCGATACTTAACGTGCGACGTTTGGCGGTGTTGAAGCCGAAAGCCTTGCCCACGAAGTAGCCCAGCAGGTAACCTGTGCCGTTGTGCAAGGTCACGACTGCAAGGGTCAGGGCAATCAACTTCAGCCCGTTGGCCTGGAGTTGCGGGTGAACCGTGAAGATGACGCCGCCCACGATGCACGCCAGGCACAGCACACTCACGCCGGGCATGATGCCTTGTATGGTCTGGAAGTCTTTTCTCTTGCCCAGGAAATAGTTGAAAAGGACACCGAGCGTCACGGGCAGAAGCGTCACGAGCAAGATGTTCTGGAACATTCCCCAAGCATTCACCTCGATCTCAGCGCCGGCGAGCCAAAGCACGAGAAGTGGCGTCACGATGGGGGAAAGGCAGGTGCTGACGGTCGTCATGCCGACGCTATAAGCCACATCGCCTTTGCAGAGGAAACTCATGATGTTGCTGCTCACGCCTCCCGGGCAGCAGCCCACCAGTATGATGCCTGCCGTCATGAACGGATCGAGGTGGAAAGCCCTGGCCAGCGTCCACGCCATGAGCGGCATAATGGTGTATTGCGCCACTGCTCCAATCAGGATATCTACGGGCCTGGACAACAGGATGCGGAAGTCCTCGGTAGAGAGCGTGCACCCCATCGTCAGCATGATGAGGCCAAGAATGATGGATGCTCTTTGTCCCTCCTGCACCCAGGCGAAGGTGTTAGGAAAGATGAAGCTGACAACGGCAATCAGGATAATGAACGCGCTCGTGTATCGTGCGAGCCAACGACTTATGTCAAGCAGAATTTTCATAAGGCTATTTCTAACATTGTAAATGAATATGGTGGCAGATACAGGTCTGTCTTGCTTTGTGCTTTGTAAGGTTCAACGACTGGAGCAATCGGCTGGCTGTCGAAGTTATTGCCCAGGTAAGGCTGTCCGTAGAGCAGCGTCTTGGTGCCAGCCTTCAAGTTGCCGAAACGGCTCAGGTTGAGGTGAGCCTGCTTCGTCTCGTCCGTGGCGTTGCAGAGCTTCACGTAGAGGCGGCGCGTCTTCACATTCAGGACGACCGACTGGCCGTAGTGGCTGTCCTTCACTGGCTGCACGAGGCCAGCCTTGTCACCTTCGAAGCGTACGCAGTCGCCGTAGTAATACTGTCCGGCCGACTGCCCGAACATCTTCTGCACATAGTAGCTGCAGGTCAGGTAGGGACGTTCGTTGTCGAAGTAAATCAGGTCGGGATTCCAGCAGGTATTGCCTTTGCGAGCGAAGAGGGGAGCATAGCTTGTCATGCGCACCACGTCGGCATTCCGCTCTACATGCAGCAAGTAGAGTCCCTCGGCAAGGGCATCGATGAGTTTAGAGTCCTTGGCAGCGTACTCGCCAAGATAGACCTTTGTCTTCCTGTCGCGCGGATAGTTGTCATACTGGCGGTTGTTCAGGAAATACTCACGATGCTCGTAGTAATGTTCGTCCACGAGAGGCAGCCCGAGCTCGTCGGCAAGTTTCCATCCGTTATCGTAGTCGCCGTTGCCCGGATGCGAGCCCGGGCCCACAGTTCCCACGATGACAATCTCGGGATGAGCCTTCGCGATGCGTTCGTACATATACTTGAATCTTTCGATGAAATGGGGAGAAATGAACTCTTCGTTGCCCAGTCCGAGGTATTTCAAGTGGAACGGTTCGGGGTGTCCCTGCTCGGCACGTTTCTTGCCCCAAGTCGTGGTGACGTCGCCGTTGGCCCATTCGATGAGGTCGAGCGCGTCTTGTGTCCACTCGTCCATCTCCTCCATGGGTGCCGCGTCCTGTGTCATGCCCCATCCGCCACCGGCTCCTTGGCACGTCACACCGCAGGGCAGGATAGGCACGGGCTCCATCCCGAGGTCTTCACAAAGCTGGAAGTATTCGTAGTAGCCCAGTCCCATCGACTGATGATAGCCCCAAGTGTTTTTCAGGGGCTTGCGCTCGTGACGCGGTCCGAGCGTCGTCTTCCATCGATACGTGCCCCAGAATCCGTCGCCGCCACCGTGCACGACGCAGCCGCCGGGGAATCGCATGAACTTGGGCTTCATGTCGGCAAGCGCCTGAATCAAGTCCTTGCGCAGGCCGTGACCCTTGTAAGTGTCTTGAGGCATCAGCGAAACTTGGTCGATATCGAGCTTTCCCTTGCCCAGCACAAGCAGTTGCAGCACGGCAAACGAACTGTTCTCTGTGGGCGTGAGCGTCGTCGGAATTTGCTGCCAAGCGTTCAAAGACGCCACAACTGTCTGCTCGGCCAGAATCTTCTGTTGCCTGCCGCGACCGCCCGGCTCGAGCAGCACAATGCGAACCTCCTTGGCGTCGCCCTCCACATTACGGAAGAAGGCAGAGAAGTCGTACTTCTGTCCGGCCTTCACAGCAAAGCCATCGAAGCCGCCGTTCTCCATGCCGACGCCTGTCCAGCCGTCGAAGTCGGGGTAATGACCCACGCGTTCGATGTAGAGACGCATGTACGTCGGATTGTTTGGATGCAGCGGATTGTCCATGCGAGGCTCCATCTTGCCCAGCGAGTGGCCGGGGCGTATGAAGCGCCACGACGTGGCAGCGCCCCAGTTGTCACGTTCCATAGGACTGTACTCGAACGAGCCGTTCTGCACCATCTCGGCAAAGATGCCGCCGTCGGCAGCAAAGCTGATGTCCTCGAAGAAGATGCCAAGCAGCTCGTCGCTAATCAGTTTGCCGCCCTTCGGAGCCTTTATGGCCTGTGCGGCCTCAATGTTAATCATGGCAGCCAAAGCAAAGGCAGCCCAAGTCATAATACGTTTCATAATATCTGTTGTCAGTTCTTTGATGCTTTTGCACCTCCGCCTGCGCCTGAGCACCTATGGAGCGCAAGAAAGGCGCGCTTTTTTATGCGCGGAGGTCTGTTGTCTTTCCTTTTTCCCTGCAAAGGTACGAATAAGCGAGCGAAAAGCAAAAAGAAATCGCAAATTTTTCCATCTTCCATCTTCCATCTTCCTTCTTACTTCTTCCATCTTCCATCTTACTTCTTACTTCTTCCGATAGTACAAAAAGCGGTTTAGGGCGGCCGCTCTCACATATAAGGTCGTGCGTCCTGATATATTGGGGCGGCCGCCCCAACATATGCGGGCGGTCGTGTTTGAACGAAAAGGACTGCACATCCAGCCCTTTTTCACAGCACCTTTCACCCTTTTTCACAGCACAAGTCACCCCGCTCCTTTAAGGGTAACGCACAGAAACTCACGTCAAATGTGCCAAAACCTCTCAATTTAACATGATTTAACAATGGGGGGGGGGTGATTCCTTAAAAAATGTGTAACTTTGCAAAGCAAAGTGTGCGTATGCGCACATGTGCGTAAAATATAATTGGAATAATATCATTTATTAACTACAAACAATAACTTAAACAAATGAAAAAACTTTTAACGCTTGCTGCCATGCTTGCAATGGCAGCAACAATGTCCGCTCAGGTAACATTCACCGTGCATGGCGGAACAAAATTCAAAGAAGGTTCGGAAGGCTGCGAAAAGGCTTTCGACAACAATCTCAGCACGAAATGGTCCGGAGGTCAAGATTCGTATGTAATCTTTGAAGCATCTCAGAGCATTCAGTTCACAGGCTACACTTTTGTTACAGCCAATGATAATAGTACTTATGGTCGCAGCCCCAAAGAGTGGGAGATATTTGGCAGCAACGATGCAGGTGCACTCAGTAATAGTGACCATTCCTCATGGGAGAGCCTGACTTATGTTCGTGGGAACAACGTAATTCAGCATGAGAATTATACCTCATACTACTTTGCCATGAACACAGCCAAGGCCTTTAAGTACTATAAACTGAAGATTATCTATGGAGATGGTTATAACTATACTACATACAACACTGATTTCTTCCAAATCTCCGAGTTCACACCTTCTTATGTTCCGGCATTTGTTCCATCCTATGTGGCAATTGATGGTGTAGGCGGAACAGGCAACGAAGGTTACAAAAGTATTTGTGACGGCAACACAAGCTCCAAGGTTTGTACCACCCAACGATATGAAAGCCCGATGTATGATGACCTCCACCAATACTTTATCTTCCGCCGCAACGAAGCTGTTGCAGTAACCAAGTACAAATTCTGTACAGCCAATGACTTCGACAACCGCGACCCGAAGAATTGGAAGCTTTATGGAAAGAACACTAACACTACACCATCCAACGATGATGAGGACTGGGTGTTGATTGACGAAAAAACAGACCAATCACTTCCCACAAATCGCTTTACATGGCAGGAGTTTACAGTAAGTTCACCAACCGAAAACACCTACAATACCTTCTTGCTTAGGATAACGAAAGTAAGAGATGGTGGAGATATGACTCAATTTGAGGAGTTCCGTCTCAATGACGACACATCAGGCTATGAGGCATTGGCCGGTGTAGGCGGAACAGGAGGTGAAGGCTATGCCAAAGGTTTCGATGGAAATACGACTACCAAGGTTTGTACCAACAGCCGCGTTACCGGTGGCTACTATGCTTATTGGTTTATCTTCAAAACTTCGGAGGATATTGCAGTGGCCGCATACAAATTTGCAACAGGCAACGATGCCTCAAGCCGTGACCCACAGTCGTGGAGCCTCTATGGCATGAAGTCCAACAGCGACCCAGCTCGTGATGCTTCAGGATGGACGCTCATTGACTCGAAGAGTGATGTAACTGACTACCCAACAGATCGCACTGCATGGGTACAATATGATGTGGACGATCCTACGGCAGACGAATACAACTACTTCAAACTCGAGGTAACAAAAATACGCAGCGGCAGTACAGTCCAGTTCAGTGAGTTCAATATCGATGGTTGGGATGTGACGTATGAAAACAAGATGACGGTGTATCGTTGCATGGGCACTTGGGGCGATGGTGCTGGCGTTAACTTGTTTGACGGATCATCCGACACTAAATGGGGAGGTAGTTTCTCTACTGAAGGTAATGGTTCCTATCTTACCTTCGGACCTGCCAATCAGGAAGCCATCTCTATCACGGGATACTCTATGCAGACAGCAGATGAGAACGGGAACTATGGCCGTCGTCCGAAGAGTTGGACTCTTTATGGCGGCAATAACACCACTGCGCCTGAAAATGATGCTGACTGGGAAGTGATACACACAGTTGATGGCGACGCAGATGGTGCTCCCGTATTACCAGAGAATTATCGTGCTTGCATATATATACCTCTTGATAAACCATCTAAAGCATATAAGTATTTCAAGCTTAAAGTCACAGCAGTTCAAAGTGGCACACAACTGCAAATAGGAGAATTCACCCTCTTCTACAATCATGGTGTGACTCCTTGGATGGAACTTCGTGATGACACGGCTCCTGTTTTCAATGGCGTAGTTACAGTCAAGAATGCCAAGATCAAGCGCAATATCACAGCAGACAAGTGGATTGGCCTTTGTCTGCCATTCGACTACACCATTCCAAGCGGATGGGACGTTCGTGAGTTGGATCACGTGGACGGCAGCGGCGAGAGTGCAAGCATGAAGTTCGCTTCTGCATCAAGCATCGAGGCAGGCAAGCCTTATATTGTCAAGACAGGGAGCGATGTTACAGAAATATCTGTGACAGACAAGACATTTGGCACCCCGGCATCAAGTGTTTCAGACAATGGCGTGAACATGATTGGCAACATCGGCCAGACAACAATTCCTGAAGGCAGCTTCTACATCAGCAATGAAGGTTCTTTGAAGAAGCTCACCGCTGCTTCTGCCACTCTGAAGGGCTTCCGTGCTTACTTCACAGTTAATGACGGCAGCAGCGTCAAGGCTCTTAGCTTCGACTTTGACGACGACGCAACTGGCCTTAAGGACCTTAACGACTTTAAGGACTCTAATGACCTTATCTATAACCTAGCTGGTCAGCGCATGAGCAAGATGCAGAAGGGTATTAACATTATTAACGGCAAAAAGATTCTGAAGTAATATGAAAAAGATATATATCACACCGGCATTTGTTGCCGTAGAACTTGGCATGAGAAGCGTGGCAATGCTTTCCGCAAGCGATGACACGGGTAACATCATCGTTGATGGAGGCGACGGCGACGGCACAGACATCGGCGCTAAGGAATACACAAGCAAGTCCCTCTGGGACAACGAGTGGTAACTTTGTAACGGTTAACGTTTAACGTTTAAAGTTTAAAGAATTCAAGAAGTTTAAAGAATTCAAGCAGTTCAAAGAGTTTAAGCGGTTCAAAGTCTTTAACCTTTAACCGTTATACTATATCCATAATAGAAACAGAGGCAGGCGACATCGTTCGCTTGCCTCTGTGTTTTTTATCTTTGAATGCTTGCTTATATTATAAATAATGTGTAATTTTGCAGGCAGCAAAAAGGATTTAAGCTATGGCACAAGAAGCGAAGGTCGATGGTCGAAGAGAAAGTCAGCAGTTGACACCGATGATGAAACAGTTCTACGACCTCAAGGCGAAGCACCCCGAGGCGTTGCTGCTGTTCCGTTGTGGCGACTTCTATGAGACGTATGCCGACGATGCGGTGATTGCTTCGGAGATTCTTGGCATCACGCTTACCCATAGGAACAACGGAAAGTCGGGTGTCATGCAGAGCACCGCGATGGCCGGCTTCCCCTATCACGCCCTCGATACTTACCTGCCGAAGCTCGTCAGGGCAGGCAAGAGGGTTGCCATTTGCGACCAACTCGAAGACCCGAAACTGACGAAGACACTCGTCAAGCGAGGCATCACAGAACTGGTGACGCCTGGTGTGACGATGGCGGACACGGTGCTCAACCACAAGGAAAACAACTTCCTCTGCGCGATAAACTTCGGCAAGCAGGCTTGCGGCATGTCGTTCCTCGACATCAGCACCGGCGAGTTCCTCGTGACGGAAGGCACCACGGAGTACATCGCGAGCCTCATGGCATCGTTCGCCCCGAAGGAAGTCCTCTACGAGCGTGGCAAAAGGATGATGTTCGAGGGCAGCTTCGGTACGCGTTACGTCACCTTCGAACTCGATGATTGGGCCTTCACGGAACAGACCGCGAGGGAGAAACTGCTGCGCCACTTCGAGGTGAAGAACCTGAAGGGTTTTGGCGTGGAGCACTTGCAGAGCGGCATCGTGGCAGCCGGCGTCATCCTGCAATACATGGAGATGACGCAGCACCAACTGCTTGGACACATCACGGCCTTGCGTCGCATCGAGGAAGACCGCTTCGTGCGCCTCGACAAGTTCACCATAAGGAACCTCGAACTCGTGGGCAGCATGAACGAGGGCGGCATATCGCTCCTCGACGTCATCGACAAGACGGTCACTCCGATGGGCGCCCGCATGCTGCATCGCTGGATGTTGTTCCCCCTGAAAGACCCTGTCCAAATTGGCAAGCGGCAAGATGTCGTCGAGAACTTCTTCCGCAATCCCGATACGAGAGACGCTGTCTTGGAACAACTCCAGACAGTAGGCGACCTCGAGCGCATCATATCGAAGGTCAGCACCAGGCGTGTCTCCCCACGCGACATCGTGCAGCTGCGAGTGGCTCTGCAGGCAGTTGAACCCATCAAGCAGATATGCCAGAGCAGCGAAGACGGCACGCTTCGCGAGATAGGCGGACAGCTCGACCTCTGTGCCGAGATACGCGACAGGATAGCTCGCGAAGTGCGTCCCGACTGCCCCCTGCTCGTTGCAAACGGTGGTGTCATCATGGATGGTGTGGATGCAGAGCTCGACGAGTTGCGCAAGATAGCCTATCAAGGTAAGGGCTACTTGCTGGAGATGCAGCAGCGCGAGATAGAGGCGACAGGCATCCAAAGCCTGAAGATTGGCTACAACAACGTGTTTGGCTACTACCTCGAAGTGCGCAACACGTACAAGGACCAAGTGCCTGCCGACTGGATTCGCAAGCAGACATTGACCCAAGCCGAGCGTTATATCACCCAGGAACTCAAGGAGTACGAGGACAAGATTATGGGTGCGGAGGAACGCATCCTCAGCCTCGAGGCACAAATCTTCGACCGTCTCATCACGGCTTTGGCAGCTTACGTCGCTCCCATACAGAAGGACGCTTCGCTCCTCGCCCAGCTCGACTGCCTCCTTTCCTTCGCCCAAAGTGCTCAGGAGAACCGCTACATCCGTCCGATTGTCGATGACAGCGACGTGATAGACATACATGGAGGTCGTCATCCGGTTATAGAAAAGCAGCTCCCCGTCGGGGAACGCTACATCGCGAACGACGTCTTCCTCGACACCCAGACGCAGCAAATCATCATCATCACCGGCCCGAACATGGCGGGTAAGAGCGCTTTGCTTCGTCAGACGGCACTCATCACGCTCCTCGCTCAAATGGGAAGTTTCGTGCCGGCCGAGAGTGCAAGGATTGGTTTCGTTGACAAGATCTTCACGCGCGTCGGGGCAAGCGACAACATCAGTATTGGCGAGAGTACCTTCATGGTTGAGATGAACGAGGCGGCCGGCATCCTGAACAACCTCTCGGAACGCAGTCTGGTGCTCTTCGACGAACTGGGCAGAGGCACGAGCACCTACGATGGCATCTCCATTGCATGGGCCATCGTGGAGTACATCCACGAGAACAATCGCGGCCATGCCCGCACGCTCTTTGCCACGCACTACCATGAGTTGAACGAGATGGAACGCAACTTCGCCCGCATCAAGAACTTTAATGTGAGCGTGAAGGAGGTCGATGGGAAGGTCATCTTCCTTCGAAAGCTGGAACGTGGCGGGTCGGAGCACAGCTTTGGCATCCATGTGGCGAAGCTCGCAGGCATGCCCAGAGCCATTGTCGCCAGGGCAAACGTCATCCTGAAGGAGCTCGAGGGAGCCGTCAACCACCAGAATTTAGGGGCAAGGAGCAAGGAGCAAGGGGCAAGAGACAGTGGCGTGCAGATGAACTTCTTCCAGCTCGACGACCCCGTCCTCTGCCAGATTCGCGACGAGATACTCGGCCTGGACATCAACAACCTCACTCCCTTCGAGGCACTCAGCAAGTTGAACGACATCAAGAAACTCGTCAAAGGGAGCAACTAAACATGTCGAAACACTAAATTTCACATGTCAAGATACTAAACTTCACACGTCAAGTTCATTGCATATACATGTACATGCAATTGCACATACATGTACATGCAATTGCAGATACATGTAAATGTAAACAATATGACAAGAGAAATTGACTCGTCAGACCGCATTCAGCGAGCGGTGGAACTCTTTATGCAGGGCTACGGATGCTGCCAGAGCGTCGTTTGTGCCTTTTCGGACCTCTACGGATTGGACGAAGAGATGGCGCTCAAGGTGAGTGCCGGCTTCGGAGGAGGCGTGGGAAGGATGCGCATGATGTGTGGCGCGTGCTCGGCTTTGGTGATTCTGGCGGGCTTGGAGAAAGGCCAGACACGGGGCGAGGACCGTGAGGGGAAGGCTGCTTGCTATCAGCTCGTACGCGAACTCCTCGAGACGTTCCGCCAGAGAAACGGCAGCATCATTTGTGCCGAATTGTTACAGATGGGTGGTGTTAAAGCGGAGACCAACACCTCGCAGCCCGACGAACGCAACGCCGAGTACTATCGCGTCCGCCCTTGTGCCCGCAAGGTCGAGAGCGCGGCGCGTGTCTTTGCGGAATACATGGCCAGTTCCGAGACCTCAAGAAAAGAAGGAAAATCGCAAGCGTGACAAATAGTTATATAAAAAAGGCAGTTCTTTATTCCTTATTATAATAAAATTCGCTTCCTTTGTCCTCGTATTGGATGAATCGACGCGACAAATCGGGAATAAAAACTAAACTTTAGATAATTATGAACAACTCATTGAAGATTCTGAAAGCCTCCCTTTTTGGAGGCATGATGTGGGCAGCTCTTGCCTGCAACGCACAAGGGACAGTCGGCAAACTCATCGACTATCATTTGGTTGGGCCGTGGAACGAATCGGCCTGGATAAGCGCCAAGGATGCGCAGGTTGTCACGGGTGAAGTGAAGGATGGCACAAGGGCGGCCGACGGCGCAAGCTGGTTCGTCAGCAATCCCCGCAATGCGAAGAAGGTGAAGAGGGCTGTCTGGAAGACCACCGCCCTTGGCACCTACGATCTTTACATCAATGGTCAGCTGGTCGGCGACGAGGTTTTGAAGCCCGGCTTCACGCACTTCGAGAAGACGAAGTACAGCTTTACTTACGACATCACAAAGGCCTTCAACAAAGGCGCAGGACAGGAAAACAGCCTCGCCGTGCAAGTCGTGCCGGGCTGGTGGGCAGATAAGATCATCACCCCTTGGGGTCACGACGGCATGATTGGCAAGAAGGTCGCCTTCCGAGGCGTGCTTATGTTGACCTACACAGACGGCAGCGAGGAGTATTTCCCCACGAACCTGAAGGACTGGAAGGCAGGTGTGGCAGGTCCTGTGACACATGCCGCCATCTTCGACGGCGAGGACTATGATGCCCGTCAGCCGCAAGGTTGGACGAACGCAGCAAGCTTCTCGACCCCGGAAATCAATGAGGAATTCCCCGGTAAGGTGTGGGGGACTGACGGCGCAGAGATTTATCATCGCTACGACCTCGCTTTGTCTCCCGTCAAGGCCTACACTTGGAAAGGCACGACAGGCCAGACTGACGACCAGTTCGGCAAGGTCAATATCGTCGAGGAGTTCGCTCCGGGTAAGCTCATGACGGTTCGTCCGGGCGAGACACTCGTGGTGGATTTCGGCCAGAACGCTTCCGCAGTACCTGTCTTCGAGTTCAAGGCAAAGGCCGGCACCGTGCTGACTTGCCTGCCGAGCGAGCTTCTGAACGACGGCAACGGCGCAAAGAGTCGCGGCATGGACGGGCCGGAAGGCAGTACGCACCGCTTGAACTTGCGTATTCCGGACACTGGAATGCTGCTTCGCTACACGTTTGCAGACAATAAAGGCTTCGTTAATTTTACTCCTCGAAGCACCTTCTACGGCTACCGCTTTGTGTCGGTAACGGCCACGGACGAGGTCACAATCCGCAGCATCAAGTCCGTCCCCGTCTCCTCCATCACGAAGGAACTCGAGACAGGCACTATCGTGACGGGCAGCGACGACATCAACAAACTCATCTCCAACACGGTATGGGGCCAACGCTCCAACTATCTGTCGGTCACGACAGACTGTCCGCAGCGCAATGAACGCCTGGGCTGGACGGCCGACACGCAGGTCTTCACGGAGACCGGAACGTTCTTCGCCAACACAGACCGCTTCTTCCATAAGTGGATGAGGGACATGAGGGACACGCAGTCGCCTACCGGCGCTTTCCCGGGTGTCGCGCCTATGGCTCAATATGGGGCTGGCGATGGCAAAGGCAACAACGACATGATGCGAGTCGGCTGGGCAGATGCCGGCATCATTGTGCCTTGGGCGGTGTGGAAACAGTTTGGCGACAAAGACATTGTCAACGAGAATTGGGAGTCGATGAACCGCTTCATGGAACATGTTTACGAGACCAAGTACGACCACAACGTCATGCTGGGAGAGAATACTAACTACCAGTGGGCGGACTGGTTGAGCTATGAACCTTTGGAGAGCAGCAGCGGACGCAGCCACGAGAACGGTAAGCCGAAGCCCGAGACGATTGTCTATTGGAACTACCTCAGCGCGTCGTACTGGGCCATCGATGCCGGCATGATGGCCGACATGGCACGTGCCACAGGTCGAGACGCTGCTTATTATGACAAGATGCTGGCTGAAGCAAAGGACTACATCCTGCAGAACTTCCTCAATGCCGACGGTACGTTCAAGCTCGACATCCTCAACACGATGCAGACGCCGGCACTCTTCGCCCTCAAGAACAACCTGCTTCAGGGGGCTGCGAAGGACGCCATGATTGCCCGCCTCCGCAAGAACTTCGAGGAACACGACAATTGCCTCCAGACAGGTTTCCTCGGCACATCCATCCTCATGCAGACCCTCACCGAGAACGGCATGCAGGACATCGCCTACGAGCTCCTCTTCCAACACAAGAACCCGTCGTGGCTCTACTCCGTCGATAACGGCGCGACCACCATCTGGGAGCGTTGGAACTCGTACACCGTGGACAAGGGCATGGGTCCGCGCGGCATGAACAGTTTCAACCATTATGCCTACGGATGTGTCTGCGAATGGCTTTGGGAGACCGCAGCCGGCATTGCTGCTGACCCGAAGGAGCCTGGCTTCAAGCACATCATCATGAAGCCTGTGCCTGACAAGAGGCTGGGACATCTCAAGGCAGAGTACAAGTCGGCAGCCGGCACCATCAAGAGCGAATGGCGTTACAAAGGCAATAATTGGATTTGGACCTTCACCGTTCCGAAAGGCGCCACAGCCACCGTCACACTTCCTGGTGAGAAAACCTCGAAGGAATATCAGGCCGGAACATATACTATAAAGAAATAGGAAGTAAGATGCGCCTGCCTCTGCTGCTCTTTTTCATGCTTCTCGCGTCTTCCTTAGCTGCGCAAAAGTATGATTGGGACGACTTCGTGGAGGAGTACACAAGCGATGTGGAGCGGGCAGAAGAAGAGGACCTTCAGCTGCATCTGCAGGAGTTGAAGGAACTTTCGGAGCACCCCTTGAACATAAACACGGCAACTGTGGAGGATTTTCTGCAGTTGCCGTTTCTCTCTGAGGCACAGATCGAACAGATTCACGCCTACATTTATCTGCATGGACAGCTGCAGACGTTGGCCGAGTTGCGACTCGTGCCGCTCATCGACGACATGACGCGCAGGTGGCTTTCCCTCTTCACGTATGCCGACCCGCAACAGCAAGAGACCGACAAAAGGCTATTCAGTCACCTCCGCCACGACTTCTCGTCGCGCATCGACATACCTTTATATTATAGGGTAGGGCAGCAGCAGGAGAACGGCTATCGTGGCGACCCGCTCTACCATCGCATCCGCTACACCTTAGGCAACAGCCGGCATTTCCAGGCGGGACTGCGTGTGGAGAAAGACGCGGGCGAGCGATTCTACGACAGCTACGGGGCGTATGCCATGCTGCACGACGTCGGCATCCTCGACAAGGCAGTTGTGGGCGACTATCGCATCGGCTTCGGCGAGGGCTTGGTGCTTGGCGGAAGCACTTGGAACAGCAAGAGCACGCCGCCACTCAAAACGCAAGGTGGCATCAGACCGATGGCTGGGATGGACGAGACGAACTTCTTCCGCGGTGCGGCCGTCACGCTGTCTCTGTCCAAGCACCTCAAGTTGAGCACCTTCGGCTCGTACCGAAAGCGCGATGCCACGCTGACAAGTCGGGGCGAAGTGCAGACCTTACGGACCGACGGATACCATCGAACGGCATCGGAATGGGAGAAGAAACGGAACGTTGGGAGTGCCGTCGTGGGCAGCAACATTGCTTGGTACAACAAAGGTCTCCATCTGGGAGCGACTGGTTACTGGCAGAAGTTCAGTCGCGACCTCAACCCGGGCACCCAACAATACAGAGCGATTTATCCAAAGGGCAGTAGTTTCGGAGTGGCCGGACTGAACTACGGCTACACACGCTACCGCCTTACTTTTGCCGGAGAGACTGCCTACAGCACTGCCGGAGGCGGCTGGGCAACCATCAATCGCGCGTCGTGGAACATCAGCAAGAACTATATCCTCTCCGCCGTACAGCGCTTCTACGCCTATCAGTATTACTCGTTTTATGCCAGTTCGCTGGCCGAGAATAGCAATTCGCAGAACGAAAGCGGCGTCCTTGTGCACCTGCAAGCGGAGCCTTATGCTGGCTTGCAACTCATCGCTTATGCCGACTTCTTCCATCATCCCTGGCCACGCTATCGGATGACGCACGGCAGCACGGGTCAGGAGTTCTACCTGCAGGGCAGTTACAACATTTCGCGTCGGCAGATTCTGCTGGCTCGTTATCAGTTCAAGCGCAAGGAAAACGGCGATGTCATGGAGCCGCATCACCGCGTCAAACTCGGGTGGACGTACGAGGTGAGAAACAAAATGCGCTTCCAGACAACAGGTTATTACCACAATGTCTTGGGCAGGAACGGCTTCTTGGTGAGCCAAAACGTCCGATACTTGCTGCCGAAGCCGAACCTGACCCTCAATGCACAGCTCGGTTACTTCAACACCGACGACTACCTCAGCCGCATCTATCTGCAGTCGCCGGCTTTGTACAGTACGTTTTCGTCAAGTTCATATTATGGTCACGGCGTGCTGGGCGTCCTGACCTGTCGTTGGAAAAGCAAGAACGAGAAGCTTTGGCTCGAGGGACGTTACAGCCTGCTTCGCTACTTCGACCGCGACGAGATAGGTTCAGGACTGCAGCGAATCCTCAGTCCTTGGAAGCATGATTTGTCTTTTCAGCTGCGCGTGAAGATCTGATCATGCAGTAGAGACCGAGCACGACAAAGGGCACAGAGAGCAGTTGGCCCATGTTGAAGAGCATGCCGTCCTCGAAGGCCTCCTGGTTTTCCTTCGTGTACTCGATGAAGATTCTGCTCGTAAAGATAAGGAACAGGCAGAGTCCGAAGAAGAAGCCGCTGCCCACCTTCTGCGGATAGCGACGGTAGAAGAACCAATGAATACCAAAGAAGATGGCGTAGCAAATAGCCTCGTAGAGCTGTCCCGGGTGGCGAGGCAGGCTATCCACGCGTTCGAAGATGAACGCCCAGGGCAGGTCCGTCGGCCTACCTATTATTTCGGAGTTCATCAGGTTGCCCAGTCTGATGGCACACGCACAAATGGGTGTCACGATGGCAACATTGTCCAGGACGTGCAGGAAACGCAGCTTCACGTGCTTGGCATACAGCCAGAGTGCTATCATGAGGCCAAGCGTGCCGCCATGACTGGCCAGTCCCTCGTAGCCGGTAAACGTCCAGCCTTGGCCCGGCACATTGCGTATGGGCAGCAACATCTCAATGGGATGTGACAGGTAATAACCAGGCTCGTAGAACAGGCAATGCCCCAGCCTCGCACCAATCAGTATGCCGAGGAAACAGTACATGAACATTGGGTCGAACTGCTCCTCACGGATCTTCTGCTCGCGATACAGCCTGTGCATCAACAGATATACAGACACGAGACCAATCGCCCAGAAGAGCGAGTACCAACGAATCGCGAAGAAGCCCAAGTCGAGGGCAATGATGTCGGGGTTCCAGGTTATGAATAGTTCACAGTTCATAATTCTTTGATGTTTTTCTACACAAAGGCGCGCTTTTAATGCGCGGAACATAATTCATAGTTGGGGTATGAAGTTCTCCCCCTAAAGGGGGAGTTAGAGGGGGTCTTTTACACGTTAAAACGGAAATGCATGATGTCTCCGTCCTGCACCACGTAGTCTTTACCTTCCACACTCATCTTGCCGGCTTCGCGGACGGCGGCTTCCGAACCGTACTTGATGTAGTCCTCATACTTGATGACCTCAGCGCGGATGAAGCCTTTCTCGAAGTCCGTGTGGATGACGCCGGCACATTGTGGTGCCTTCCATCCGCGGCGGAACGTCCAGGCCTTCACTTCCATCTCGCCCGCCGTGATGAAGGTCTGCAGCGTGAGCAGGTGGTAGATGGCCTTGATGAGGCGATTGCAACCGCTCTCCGAGAGACCCAGATCCTCCAGGAACATCTGCTTCTCCTCGTAGGTTTCGAGTTCCGCAATGTCTGCCTCGGTTTGTGCTGAGATGATGAGCATCTCGGCATCTTCGCCGGCGATGGCTTTCTGGACGGCCTCCGTATAAGCGTTGCCCGAGGCAGCCGATGCGTCGTCCACGTTGCAGACATACAGCACGGGCTTTGTCGTGAGCAGGAACAGACCGTTGGCTGCCTTGATTTCATCCTCCGTCTCGAACGTCACGGAACGCGCACTCATACCCTTGTTTAGGGCTTCCTGGTAGCGAAGCAGGACGTCGAGCTCAATCTTGGCTTGTTTGTCGCCACCCACGCGGGCCTGCTTCTCCACTTTCTTGATGCGGTTCTCGATGGTCTCGAGGTCCTTTATCTGCAGTTCCGCATCGATGATTTCCTTGTCGCGAACGGGATCGACGCTGCCGTCAACATGCACGATGCCGTCGTTGTCGAAGCAACGGAGCACGTGGATGATGGCGTCGCATTCGCGTATGTTGGCTAGGAACTGGTTGCCCAAGCCCTCACCCTTGCTGGCGCCTTTCACGAGGCCTGCAATATCGACGATGTCGCAGACAGCAGGCACGATGCGACCCGGGTGCACAAGTTCGGCAAGGCGGGTCAGTCTTTCGTCTGGCACGGTGACCTGTCCGAGTTGAGCATCAATGGTGCAGAAGGGGAAATTGGCAGCCTGAGCTTTCGCGCTCGAGAGGCAATTGAAGAGGGTTGACTTGCCGACGTTGGGCAGTCCTACTATTCCAGCTTTCATTGTTTCAATTCATAATTCATAATTCACAATTCATAATTACAATCCCGCTGCTGAGGTGCGACTAGAAATCGCTGAATTCGTCGTTCTTTGCGGCTTGGATGGCGATGCATTCCATCTCGATGAGCCACGAGGGACGGCATACGGGAGCGAGGGTGAAGACGGTGGGGACGTGCGGATACTTCTTGCTGAACATCTCGCTGACCACTTCGAAGTCGGCTCCATCGCGCAGATAGACGATGAGTTGTGCTGCGTCGTTCATGGTCATTCCTGCTTCTGCGAGGAGTGTCTCGACGTTCTCCCACATGCGTTTCGTCTGCATGACGACGTCGCCTTCATGCATCACTTCGCCCTTGTTGTTGATGCTTGCTGTGCCAGATATGATGGCGTGATTGCGGTCGCCGAACTGCAGGAGTGTGCCACGCTCGAAGGTGACGCCGTACTCGCTGGTGCGGTTGAGGTGCGATGTGGCGTAGAGGTAGCGCTGCTGCTCCGGTTTGAATCCGCTCAAGGCATAGCATCCGAGCTGGATGATGGCCTTCGGATCGGACGGATTTCCGCCGATGCCTGTGGAGGCGATGTAGTGTGTCTCGGGCACCAAACCGTGCTGAGCGAAGTTCTCCCAGCGGGAAAGGACGAGACCTTTATACTGTGTATCAACGTCCCTGACGAAGAACCACGTGCGAATACAGTTGTCTTCGAGGGTCATCTGATGTTCCTCGAGGAGCGCTTCATAGTCCTCGAGGAGCGTTTGTGTCTGGCTGTAGCTGCTGCCTTCGCCTATCATCATGCCCATTGTCCACACGTGTTCGTAGCCGTTGCTACGTACGATGGTGGACTGCAGACGGTCGGCCGATGGGATAACCTCCGAGCCGCGTTGCAGGTAGAGCCACGCCGACAGTTTACTTCCGTCGAGTGGCGGTTGCTGAATATATGAGATGGTGCAGGTATCGTCCTGCGGCATGAGCGGCCGTTGATTAGTGGCATCGGACAGGAAGTACCTTTTGAAGACGGGCTTGGCGCCTGTCAGGTCGGCCAAAGCCATCAGTTGTTCTTCCGCCAGCAAGATGCGACGGAGTTGCTGCTCGAACGTTTCGCCTTTCGGTTCGACGTGCAGAATAGCATGATATTCCGCAGTCTTCTTCTCAGGGGCGAAGGCCGTCAGTTCGATGGTGGCACCGAGTTTTTCCAGATATAATTTCTTAAATTGCATGGTGCGTTGTGTGATATTGGGTGCAAAGATACGAAAAAAAGTTTAAAGTATAAAGTTTAGAGTTTAAAGATTTTGTGCCGAGTGGGATAATGTCCTGTGGCAAGCCGGAAAACTCAACGTGTTAAGTTTGCAAAGTTAACGTGTTAAGTTTCTCAACTAAGCGTGTTAAGTCTCTCAACTAAGCGTGGCTAGTTTGCCAATTAGGCGTGGCTAGTTTGGGCTCAAGGCTTGAGATGTTCTATCCAACTGTCAATCAGGTTGTTCACTTCCTCGAGGTTCGACTTGAACTGACTGCTGAGGATTTCCGTGTGATTGTGCGAGAGGAGTTTCTCTCCGCCTTCGTTCAGGACCTGATGCAACAGGGAGGCTTCGACGTTTCCACTTGCAACGCGAAGCATTCCCTCTCGCCTTGTGCTCGGCACATCCACGAGGTTCGACCTGGCGTTACCTTCCGTCAGGTTCAGTCCGGCTGCCGACCGTCCGTTCCCTCCGTGGCATTGTATGCAGGCGCGATTGAATATCCCAGCCTGCAAGATGCCAAATCGTCCCACATCCACCGTGCCGAGGTCGAGAAGAATCGTGTCGTGAGCAGTATTCTCGCTGTAGTCTTCCATGTTGACAGACGCGAGTGAGATGATGCGTTTGCGTAGCGAGTTGGTCAGCGAAACCTCGACCGTTTGCACCTCATTGCTGATGTTCGAGAGGACGAGGCTGACCGTCGAACCGTCTTCGACTGTGGAGGGAAGTGTCTTCTGCAGCAGAGCGAACTTGCTGTCCTGCGTGAAGCCGGCCACAGCCATGTTGTAGCCCGTTCCTTTCCACTCGCCAAGTCCGCTTATTCGGGCAGTCACTTTCACCGTTTTGCCCTTTTCATCGACCTCATAGACCTTGTCATGGATGTCGCCGCTGTCGCAAGCCGCAAGCAAGACGACTGCACATATATATAATATATAATGTATAGGTTTCATGTTTTATCTTGTTTCTCCCCATAAAGGGGGAGTTAGAGGGGGTCTTCTTAGAAGCTGTACTGCAGTTGCAAGGTTGCCGAATGTGTGCTCAGCCCCAGGTCGTCGTTGTCGCGATCCAGTTGCGTCTCGTGTCCGTACCTGCCCGTAAACTGGTACATCGCCGAGAGTTTCAGGTTGCATTTGTTGACGTAGTAGTTTACCACAGCAGCCGGCATGTTCAGGAAACCGTCTTTGCCCGAGTCGTTGCGGTCAAGGAAATCGTAGCGCAGACCAGCCTGCAGACTTCTGGTAAAGAAGTAGCCGAGTTGCCCGTAGCAGCCCCAGAAGTTATAGTTCTTGTCTATCTTCTGTCGTTCAGTAAAGCTGACGTGCATCCAATAGGCTTCTGCGGCGGCATACCATCTGCCGTGCAACATGCTCCACTCCACGCCGATTCGGGTGTCGTTGGTGCTCTCGCTTTCACTCTCGACGTTGATGCCGCCGCTCACACCAAAGAGCATGTGGCGGCCGCGAAGCATGTGGCTGTTGCCTTGAGTTGCCGGCATGTTGCCCCACGGCATGAAGGTGAGGCGGCCTGCATACAGCAAAGCGGGGATGTGAGCATCGTCACTCAACGTCTTTGTTGCGGTGTTCACGCCGCTGCCACTGCCGTTCCAGAGTCCCACCTCGTAGCCCATCATCCAACTATCCTGCTTCTTGTTGAGCTTCATCTTGCCGTGGAACTGGAATCCGAGGTCGAAGCCCGTGCCGATAGACGGTGTTACAGCGTTCAGGCTGTATGGCAGGATGACCGATGCCGTCAGCGAAGTTGGCAGACAAGGGAACAGTGTCTCGCCCAACGTGGTGAGGTAAGCGTGGAAGAATGGCGTCTTGAACTTGCCAGCACGAAAGCGTGCGGCAGGCGAGATGCGGTAGTCCACCCACGCTTGCTGCAGGACGTTTCCGCCCGTGGCGGCAGCATTGATGCTCAAGTTGTAGTCCAATCTGCCGAAGGTCGTGCCGGTGAAACCCAGGATGGCATACGGCATGGAGAAGCCCGAGTTAGCCACATTGTCCTGATTATACGCTTTGTCCAGGCCCTCGTCGTCATAGTAGTTGTACTGCCCCCTTGCCTGCATGAACAGGTACGGCTTGAAGATAAAGCGGCCGTCGCGTGACTGCAAGGTGAATCCTCTGTCGTCAGCAATGCCCAGCACGCCGTTCTCCATGTCGATTTTCTCAGTCTGTTGCCCGAGGTCAGCACTCTTGAGGTTGTACTTCTCGAACGTGATGTTTCTCTCCTTCTCGTGCTCTTCGGCCAAGCCAGGCAAGGCGAGAAGGCTAACTAAAAGTATGATGAATGTCTTCTTCATAAATGAAATTATGAATTATGTATTGTGAATTATGAATTATTTACAGGCTTTCCAGGAACTTTATGAGTGCCGAGCGGTCGTCTTTCTGCATTCGGGCGAAGAGATTCTTGCTGGCTTCTCCCTCGCCGCCGTGCCACATGATGGCTTCCGTGAGGTTGCGAGCCCGCCCGTCGTGCAGGAAGTAAGTGTGCGCATTGACTTTCTCCTGCAGTCCGATGCCCCAGAGCGGTGTCGTACGCCACTCGTTGCCGCGAGCCAAGCCGCTGACGTAGTTGTCGTTCAAGCCGACTCCCATCAACTCGCTTCCCATATCGTGGAGCAGGAAGTCACTGTACGGATGAACTGTCTCGCCACCAAGCCAAGGCAATTCTGTGCCGTTGAGGAGCGTTGCGCCGCGAGGTCTGGTATGCAACGTCGTGACGTGACAGAGATGACACTTCGCTTCGTAGAACATCTGTTCGCCAATCGCGATGAGTTCCCGCTCGTTGATGGTGCGGCCTTTATATGCGGCAGGCTGCTTTGTGCTACCCAGTCTTCTGGCCGGCACGCCGAGTCCGTGCAGGTAGAAGTCCACGTCCTCCATGTCCTCGGTCGTGACGTCGAGATGGTCATAGAGCAGTCCCATCATCGAACCCTCCTGCATCTGCGACTGTCCCTCGCATATCTTTTCGGGGTAACGGCTGTTGGTTGCGCCCATGTCCGACGAGAAGCCAAGCTCGACGGTCAAGTCCGCGTGTTGTGCTTTGTTGCCCGACAATCCCAATTGACGGATGCCGCGTTCTGTGATGTAATTGCATCTGCCGCTTATCCCGTACTCCGGATAGTTCGACTTCGCCGCGAGTTGTTCTATCTCGTTGCGGTCCAAAGCCATCATCTGACCCATGCCAACGTGCCGAAGCGGAATGCGAACTGTGCAGAAGAGCTCAGTCGGGTCGATTGGTTCGCCTGTCTCGCCGTAGCCTTTATACCAGTCGGTAATGGTGTATTGGGGATATGCAAGGCTGTACGTCTCACCGTCCTGGAAAGCGAACTGCTCTTCGTGCCAGCGACATTCCAGCTTTCCTTCAGCCGTCACGCCGTAGATGCTCTGGTCGTGCAGCACGCGGCCATAGTTCTGGAAGAAGGCGCCGTTCTTTCTCGTCACATAGACAAGCATCGCACTGAACCCGTAGCTGCCGGAACCATAGACAGGAGTGCCATCAGGATCGGTGCCCGTCTGCGTCCAAAGCGCCGGCTTTGTCCTGCCTGCGTTACGATGACAGGAGCCACACGAGTAACCCGCATAGACCGGACCAAGCCCGCCTGCTTGCGTCAAGGCATCGTCGTAGAGACCGTCTCCGTTGATGAAGCGTCGTGAGTTAGCCTTGATGTTCTCCACCCAGTCGGCTTCCGTATCGTAGGCAAAGCTGGAGTTGATGAACACGGTACTCGTACCTGCACTGAGGGCATAACCTTCGTGCGTCTCGAAGTCGGCTGCAGAAAAGCAATCATCCTCCCTGTCGCAAGCGACAAGGAGGAGTGCTATACTAATATAAATAATGTGTTTCAATTTTCAATTCGCAATTTTCAATTTTCAATGAACCAACGTTTCAATGTTCAATGTTCAATTATCAATCCTCCTCGGTTGTCCATTCTTGAAGAGCAGGAACTCCAGCGTGTGGAAGCCTCGTATGCTTTGTGCTTCGGCGATGCCTTCGTCCTCTTCATCAAAGTCGCCTTTCCAATCCAGACCTGAGAAGTCACCACTTGCAAGCACGTTCTTGATGGCATCCTGGTCGAGAGGCCAGGAGTCCATATTGGGGTCGAGGCCAAGTTCATCGACGGGACCGAACAGGAATGCCTCGCTCATCTCCCACGGCTGACGTGCTGTCATCCAAGCTGTTGCAGCCGTTTCGAAGTTGGCATTCGAGGGACTTGCTGCAAGATTCTGTACTGCGGTGTGCAGGTTGGCGTTTGCATCCCTAAGGTCTTTATAGGTAGGCAGTACGACGACATCAACATAATCGGCCACGATAGCTTTCAGTTCTGCCTCGCCTTCGAAGCTTTCCACCTTTGCCTTGAGCGTCTTGAGGACACTCTTCAAGGTGTTGCAAGCCTCCATAGCCTTGATGACGCTTGGGTTGCCGATGTGGCTACGGAAGGGAGCTGCCATGCCTTCGATGCTGGTGATGGCAGCCGTAATGGCAGCATTCACTTGGTTTGCGAACTCGCTCTGCCCGTTTGCTTTGAGATAAGAAGCAATGCTGTGACTGCCTTGAGCACCCTTATAGGTACAGTTGAAGGCGTTCTGAATGGAGCGGATGTTGTTCGAGTAGTCCTGGATGGAGTGGAAGCTGTACCACGACTCCACGGCATAGACGGCCTCGGTGTACTTCTTGTTCTCCCACTTGTCGCGCGGATCACCTATCTTGCTCTCGCCCACCTCGTTTGAGATGTCAATGCATCCGTCGATAATCTGCTCGATACAACTGTTGGGACTGCTGTATGCGCCACGCACTTCCTTGAATGTAGTTTGATAAGCCTCGCCGCCATTCAAGCCTTCGTTCCAAGCCTTGTAGAGTGTTTCGGCATCACTTTTCAGTCGCGACGACACAGCGGCAGCATAGCTACACCAGTTCGTCTGATAGTCTGCATAGTTGGCATCTGTCTCAATAATCGTTACATCGGCAGTACCCTCGGGCATCGTGTTCACAGGGTCAACCGTGTTATTGTCTTTGCTGCACGATGCAGCAGTCATTGCAATGGCCATCAAGCCAAGATAAAAGATGTTCTTTTTCATGTTGTTTGTTTTGTTTTAATGGAGATTATGATTATTCTGATTATTCTGTTTATTCTGAGAAGCCAGAGAACTTCTTCTTTCCTTTGAACCAACCTGTGAAGGCAACGCCCAGAGCGAATTCATTCTCGCTGTTGTACTTGCCGCCGCCTATCCTGCGGGTTGTGTAGTCGGCCTTTACTATTACATAAGGTATGGGGCGATAGTTGAGACCGAAGGTCCACATGGATGTCTTGAGTCGTGCCTCCATCACCTGTCCTGCCTCACCTTTCTCCTGTGCATTATAATATTCGTATCGCGCGAAAGGAATGATGTCGGGAGCCTTCGTGCTGTGGAAGAAGCCTTTCAGCCTCACGCCGCCCTCGATGCCGTAGCTGACGGCTTTGCTTGCTATGGGAGCCGTCTTCGAGTAGGGGCTGGCGTTGCTCTGGCGGACGTTGCGGGCACTGAGGAGCGTCGAGTTACCCACCTCGCCGCTCAAGATGTTGCCGCGTACGATGCCATAGCGATGCTGATACTGTGCATCGACGCTCCAGAGGTTGACGGGCACGCTGAAGCTATAGGTCGTTGGCTTGTCGGCATTCGATGCAGCGTCCTGGCAATGGTACCAGCTTGCACCGAGACGAAGCCCCGGTACGCCTGTGTAGTTGATGCGCAGCACATAGCCGGGCGATGTGAAGTTATCCTTCTCGAAGAAGCCCTGCTTACCCTTCTTCACCCAGTTGTTGCGGTCGAAGCCGTTGGCGTTGAGGCCAGCCACAACCAGCGCTTCCCAGTTGAACGAAGCCCAGCGTCGGCCCACCTGTCCGAAGAGGCTGAGGCCCGTCTCGTGCCAGGTATTGGGGATGATGCTCGTCTCGCCTTCGGGACGGACAGTGCCGAAGAAGTTGATGGGCTCATGGTGAGCGTTGTTCATGCCGACAGGCACGATGAAGTGTCCTGCACGGACGTTGAAGTACTGATTGAGGTGATAGGTGATGTGGAACTGCTCGATGGCAACCTCGCCACCCTTTTCCACCTCGGTCTCGTACTCGCCGTTCTCCGAGTTCTCTATCTCGAAGGCAGTACCTGTGCCACCGCTCTCGAACTCGACCTCCACGCCGACGTTCCAATGGCGGTTGAACTTGTAATCGCCAGCCAGCACAAATCTGGGCACGGCAATCGTGTTTCTGCGCATGCGGGTATTGCCTTCGCTGCCGCCGTAGAAGCGGTTTGTGCCATAATCCTTGAAGGCAGCCACCACCTCGCCATAGCCGCCGACGCGGAAGCGATCGTAGCTGTCTATCTCGGTCGAGTCGGTGTTCCATTGTGCCGACGCAGTGCCGGCTGTGAGCAGCATCAGAGCTGCAAGAAATGATTTTGTCATAGTTAATTTTCTTTTTCCAGGTCATCCTAGGCTATCCTAGGTTATCTTAGGCATTCCTAGTTTCTAGTTTTCCGGCGGCAAAGGTACGGCTGTTTGCCATTCCCTGCAATACGCAAAAAATGTGATTTTGCCCTTCTGATGGTCTTTCAGTCATACCCAATAATGATGAAATTGCACCCTCTTGAACATGAATGTTCAATGTTCAATGTTCAATGTTCAATAAAAAATAGTACCTTTGCACCAGAATAAATAATTAATTAGGACTCCGCGACTACAATCGCACCTTTGTTCTAAAGAATCAAAGAAATCGTTAAATAGTAAATACAGAGGTGACTGAGAAATACCATGACACAGACCCGATGAGCGATGTCATCAGTGATGACTATCGCATGTTGCAGATTATTAGCCGCTTTGGCATTAAGCTTGGCTTTGGCGACCAGACCGTTGGCGCCACTTGCCGCAGTGCCGGCGTGGACGTCAGCACGTTCCTGACCGTTGTCAACTATGTGAAAGACCCTGCCCATGCTCGCATCAGCGAAATGGTGGAGCAGGTGGACGTACCTGCACTCATCGCTTATCTTAAGAACTCACACAGCTACTTTGTTGACTTCCGTCTGCCGGGCATACGACGCAAACTGCTCGAGGCCATCGACCTCTCCAGCGGCAACCGCCTGGCCATGCTTATCCTCCGTTTCTACGACGAGTATGCACAGGAGGTGGAGCGCCACATGACCTTCGAGAACAACCATGTGCATCCTTATGTCGAGACGCTTCTGCAAGGTCGATTGCCCCAGGAGACGTTCCGCAGCATCGAGGAGCAGTACGACGAACAGCACGCCAACATCGAGAAGAGCCTGAGCGAGCTGAAGAGCATCATCGTGAAGTACTATCCCAGCGACAACAACGCATCGCTCATGGGCGAAGTGCTCATGGACATCTTCATGACGGACGAAGACTTGCACAGCCATTGCCACATGGAGGACACGCTCTTCGCTGAATGCATCCGTCGCCTGGAACAGGATGTTCGCAGACGCGGAGGCCAACCTGTAGAAGAACCCCTCGAGACCCAGAGCGAACCATCGGGCGAAGCCCTGAGCGAGCGAGAGAAGGAAATCATCGTGCAGGTCGTCAAAGGTCTCTCCAACAAAGAGATAGCAGAAGCCCTCTTCATCTCCGTCAACACCGTGATGACGCATCGCCGCAACATCGCCCGCAAGCTGCAGATACGCTCGGCCGCAGGCCTCACCATCTACGCCATCGTCAACGGACTTGTCAACCTCGACGACGTGCAGCTGTAATGCGAATACAACAGCCCCTCCGGAAGACATTTCATGACGAGCCTACCCCCTCGTTCGAAGAGGTATACCTTTTGAATCGAAGAGGTATACCTTTTAAGTCGAAGAGGTATACCTTTTGAGTCAAAGAGGTAGTGCTTTTTTGATGAAGAATAGTAGGTGTTTGCCATCACCGTATTACTATTTTTTTACATTAGTTAAATAATTATGTGGATTTTCTTGGCACACATTATATAAATATATAAATTTGTACGCTCCCATGAAATAAACAAGCAATAAATCAACAATAACAACTTAAAAAAACAAAACGATGAAACAAAATCTACTAAACAAGCTATGGCTACGCGTCTGCATGATGGTAGCCATCATGACGACCGCACTGACAGCCTCGGCTGCAGAGGAGGTCTATTCAACCTGCCTCTTTGGCACAGCCTACAATTCAAAAGCGATAGGTAGTTATACTGCTACATGGACTGCTACTAACGGTGACTTTACATGGACCATCGTCAATGGTAACAACAACAACAACGGCTGGGCTTATATTAAGTTTGGTCGCAAGAATACTACTTCAGTAGGAGAACTTGTCACTTCCACTGCGTATCCTGTTGCTATTACAAAGGTCGATTTGACCATTGATGCCATTACAGCTGCTAATGTCAACTCAATCAATTTGTACACTAGTGCTGACAATTCTACTTGGACAGAAGCCGGTAGTTTCTCAAAAGCCACAGGCACTCAAACTGTAAATCTGGCGACCCCAACAGCAAACCTGTACTATAAGATTGAGTTTGATTGCGCAAGTGGTTCTGCCAACGGCTTGGTAACTGTTTCCAAGGTTGAGTACTACTACAATACCGGTGGCGCAGTCGCTCCCTCTATTAATGCTGCAGATGTTTCTGTCGCCTATGACGCAACAGGAGGAGAAATTGCATACACAGTCAACAATCCTGTAACAGGTGGCACATTGAAAGCCGAGACTTCTTCTAACTGGCTTGCCGTAGGAACTGTTGGCAACACCATACCTTTCAACTGCGACCCCAATAATGGTGCAGAGCGCGGAGCTATAGTTACTCTCACTTATGCTTATGGTTCTGAGAGCGTTACAAAGAATGTGACTGTCACACAGGCAGCTAACCCCAACGGACCTGGCTCTGAAGCAAATCCCTATACAGTAGCTCAGGCTCGTGCTGCTATCGATGCAAATACAGGTCTCACAGAAGTTTATGCAACAGGTATCGTTTCAGCTATTCCTACAGCATGGAGCACCCAATACAACAACATCACCTTCAACTTTGTTGATGCAACAGGCGACGAAGACTTCCTGCAGGCATTCCGTTGCGTCAGCGGCACAGGCGTTGATGCCTCAACCGTAGCAGTCGGCGACATCGTTGTCGTGAAGGGTAACCTGACGAAGTATGGCACGACCTATGAGTTCGCTCAGGGTTGTGAACTGATTTCTCTGACACATCCTACAGCTGCTGTCGAGGCTCCTATCTTCAGTCCTGATGGTGGCGTATTTACCACACCACAGAGCGTAAGCTTTGCTGTGGCTGCTCCAACGATGGAGGGCTACACCTTCTACTATACACTCGACGGCACTGAGCCTACTACCGAGAGCACGCTCTACACAGGTCCCATCGAGGTTAGCACTACCACTACCATCAAGGCTATTGCCGTGAAGGGCGGTGAGGTCAGCCTTGTTACTACTGCCACCTATGCCATCCTTGCTCATGCAGGCACAGAGGCCGACCCATATTCTGTAGCCGATGCTCACGCTGCCATCGATGCAAATGCAGGCCTGACAGACGTTTATGCTACTGGTGTTGTGACTGAAATCGCAACAGCATGGAGCACAGACCACAGCAATATCTCCTTCAACTTTGTTGATGCTGCAGGCGATGGCGGCAGCTTCCTCCAGGCTTATCGCTGCGTTAGCACCGATGCTGCCGATGCTTCTACCGTACAGGTTGGCGACGTTGTTGTCGTTAAGGGTACATTGAAGTTGTATGGCGCTACCTATGAGTTTGGTGCCGGTTGCCAGTTGGTATCCCTGACACACTCTGGCACTCCTGCCGATCCCGTTATCGTAGCCGAGAATGCCACCATTGATGCCGGCGTCACTCACTACGAGTTGATGTACGAGATTCAGAATCCCGTTGACGGCACAGAGCTGACAGCAAGCACCACTGCTTCTTGGATTACGAGCTGCACACCCAGCCAGAAGTCATTCGACAGAGTGATGATTGAATGCGAGGCCAACGAAACCACTGAAGACCGCACAGCAACCATCGTCCTCACCTATGGCACTTTAACCAAGGAAGTGACCCTCACACAGAAAGGCATTGTGGCTCCCATAACTCAGTTTGCATCACTGCCCTTCAGCTTCGATGGCGGCAAGGCAGACATCGAAGGTACCGAAGGTCTGACACAAGATGGTCTTGGCGCTGACTATAAGAACTCTCCTTACCTGAAGTTCGATGGCACGGGCGACTATCTGCTCCTTGCCTTCGACGAGCGTCCCGGCGAGCTGACCTTCAACATCCAGGGCAACAGCTTCAGCGGCGGTACATTCAAGGTAATGGCTTCCGAGGATGGTGAAGAGTATGGCACTGTCGCTACCTACACAGAGCTTGGCTCCGTCGAGACAAAGACAATCACTGACCTCGGCGAGGACATTCGCTACATCAAGTGGGTTTATACAGAGAAGGTTACGGGCAATGTAGCCCTCGGCAATATCAACCTCGCCAAATACGAGGAGCCCGCACCTGCCCTCTATGTTCGTCCTAACGAGATAGCTGCTACAGCCGATGGTGCAACAGGCACACTCACCATCACTGCCGAGGGCATCACGCTCACTCCCAACGACCAACTCTATATCGAGTTCCACGATGCCGACGGCGGTCCGCTGCCCGCAGCTCCCGACTGGATTACAACTGAGGTTACGACAGGCGAGGCTGGCTTCGTTGTCAACTACACCATTGCAGCCAACCAGGGTGAGGCTCGCTCCACCTTCTTCCAGGTCGTTGCAGCAGAATATAAGCTCTTCTCCAACGTCGTCACCGTCAGCCAGGAGGCTTATGTGGCTCCCGCTACGGGCGACCAGTTCGCGCTCTACTCTGGCGACCTCGTGGAGGGCGACTACATCATCTACTACGACGGCAAGGCCATGAGCAACAAAGTAGCAAACAATCGTCTGCAATATGCAGAGGTAACGCCCGAGAATGACATCATCACCACCGACAACGAGGCTATCGTATGGCACATCGCTCCCAGCGGCGAATACTGGACCATCTACAGCCCTGCTGCCAAAGCCTATGCAGCAAGCAACGGCACGAAGAACCAGGCTCAGATGCTCGTCGATGCCGATGACCATGCTCTCTGGAGCGTTGAGGCAATGGCGACGCATGTGGCACACGAGTTCACCAACAAGGGCAACGCCGCAGCTGACGTCAATGCCGTGCTCAGGAACAACGGCACATACGGCTTCGCTTGCTACAGTGTTAACACAGGCGGCGCCGTTCAGCTCTACAAGAAGGTTGAGAGCTTTGTTCCCACCGTACAGACCGTTACCGTGACCGATGCTGGCTATGCAACATTCGTAGCAGAGAAAAACCTCGAGATTCCTACAGACGTTCAGGTTGAGGTATTTGCCGTAACGGTTGAGGGCTCCTATGCAAGCCTTCAGCCCATCGTGGGTAACATTCCTGCAGGCGAGGCAGTCCTCGTGAAGGCAAGTGCAGGCGACTATAACTTCCTCTCTGCCCAGACCGCAGATCCCATCAGGGTCAACAAACTCGTAGCTGCCACAACAGATGTCGTAGCCGACGGCACACAGTACGTTCTCGCTAACGGCGCAAGCGGCATAGGCTTCTATCAGGCAACACCAGGCAGCACCATCCCAGCCGGCAAGGCATACCTCGTAGTAACAGCAGCAGGCGTCAAGCCCTTCTATGGCTTCGAGGACGATGCAACAGGCATAGAAATGGTCAATGGTCAATCATCAATGGTCAATGACCCCATCTTCAACCTCGCTGGTCAGCGCCTGCAGAAGATGCAGCGCGGCATCAACATCATCGGCGGCAAAAAGGTTCTCAAATAAGAGAATTATAAATTAAGAAAATAAGGCTCGTTCATGCAAGTCATGGACGAGCCTTTTTTTTTAAAGGTCCCTAAGGTCCCTAAGGTCCCTAAGGTCCCTAAGGTCCCTAAAGTCCTTAAGGTCCTTAAGGTCTCTAAGGTCCTTAAGGTCTTTAAGGTCTTCAAAAAAGCCCCATTTCATCGGAAAAAAGTAACGTTTAAAGTTTAAAGTTTAACGGTTAAAGAAAATCGAATAAATTCTAAGGAGTTGAGGAGGAAAGGAGTTTTTTTACCACGAACTTAAGTCGACGGCCGTAGGGAACTGCAAGTCGCTGGTGCTTCAGCGGAAAAGCAAAGTCAATTACACGAATTGGGGAGAAGAAATTGGGAAAAGGTGGTGCCTGCTGTGCCGGCATGTTGCGAGAATAAAGGCGCAGGCACAAGAAAACGAGCTTTCTTGGTGTCTGCACCTTTGTTCACGCATCGGTGTTTCGTCTGGACAAAACACCTTTCCTTTTTACATTTCTTCCAGCGCGGCTACTCTTTAACTCCCTAACTCCTTAGATAGAATTAAAAGTGAACAATTAAAAATGAAGAGAAAATTAGTGTAAATTCGTGGAATTTGTGTAATTCGTGGTCGTAAAGATGATTAAAGTTTAAAGGTGAAGAAATCCGTATAATCCGTTAAATTCGTTGTTGTATAAAAGTTGAAAAATCTCCTAATCCGTGTCATCTTTCTCCCTTTTTTCTTTTTTAAAGAAAATAATTATATGTTTTCTTTGTCGCTATCGTAGAAATATATAATTTTGCACGCGCTGGAAATATAAATAATAAAACCTCAAACCAAACCTAACCATCAAAGATGTCGAAGAAGTTGCGTGATAAAGTAGAATATCTTGTCTTGCTGATAGCGGAGTTTGCCGTTCGCTGCAAGGTGACGGAAGCGCAATCCTACCGCTACCTCAACCAGTACGGCGCTCTGGCATTGTGTGACAAGCACTACGACATCATGCACACACTTTCTGTTGAGGAGAATGTCGAAACCCTGCAATCCTATTGCCGACGGAAAGGAGGTACATTATGATACTCTATCACGGCTCAACAATCGACATTGAAAAGATAGATCTCGCCAAGTCCAAACCAAACAAAGACTTTGGTAAAGCATTCTATCTTTCCCTTGACAAAGAACAAGCCATGGAGATGGCACAGTTTAAGGCTGAGTTCGAAGACGGAACGCCAGTCGTCAATGCGTACGAGTTTGACGAAGCTAACTTGCAGCAACTTCGCTATAAGCGCTTCGAAGACTATACCGAAGAATGGGCGCACTTCGTCTATGACCACCGAATAGAGCCAAACGGAAAAACCTTGCACGACTACGACATCGTGTATGGTCCGATAGCAAACGACCGTGTCGGAGCACAGATAACTCGTTTCAAGCAAGGCTACATCACCTTCGACGAGTTTCTTCGTCGCATCCAATACATCAAAGGCATAACCTTTCAATATGCCTTCTGCACGCAAAAAGCAATAGAGAAACTCATAAAGAAGTAAAAATAAGAATGAAAGTCTCTCAGGCAGAATTCCAAAACATGAAGGAGGAGATTGTGAAAGACCTCATTGCCCGTCTCATGGAAGAACAAGGTCTCACAATGCAAGAAGCCTTTGAAAAGGTCTATGCCTCACGCCTGTTCGAGAAACTCAGCGACCCCAAGACAGGTTTGTACTTCCAATCGTCTGGCTATGCCTATAGCTACTTAGAAGAAGAACTTAACTCATAAACATAACCCAACTCAATAACAACCCTCTAACCAAACCCAAATAGCTTCCAAAGCATTCGTCTTTAACTCCTTTCACTCCTTTAACTCCCTTAACTCCCCCCAAAAAATATTACCCAACTCAATAACAACCCTCAAGCCGAGAGTCTTGTCAAGTAGGTTTTGAACACAAGAATATGGAACAGAAGCAGCAAATCATACAAGCGATAGCCAAGCGAGCACATGAGGTGACACCTCCAGGCTCTACGGTCCTGCTCTTTGGCTCCCAAGCCAGAGGCGATGCCCGTCCTGGCTCT
>OCVV012844259.1_pt1 | contig 31833 bp, 28 predicted proteins | sample 1539721 | NCBI WGS metagenome assembly OCVV01 (sample SAMN02144230, study PRJEB22623) | gut metagenome | biome: sheep rumen | host: Ovis aries | place: New Zealand | reverse complement strand
CTCTTTCTTTCCATGCTTTTGTCTTTTTCCCCTTTCTGACATAAATATACCCCTAAAGTTTTTTGTCTAACTTTAGGGGTTCATATCAGAGATGTCCCGTCTTTACGATTTATTAATTGTTAAAGATTTCGTTTTTTTAGTAATTCCTTTGCAGGTATTTCCACGATATTGCCGTCCTTATCAGAAAGAATCAGCGTCTCGTTGTTGGCCGCTTTTTTCTCCAGAAATTCGATCTCTGCGATTTTTAGAGCAGCTTCCAACTTGTCTAAAATTTTATTGTCGTCCATAGTTTTTGATTTTATCTAATTTAAAATCATTAAATGTTTTCATTTCGGCTTTTGTCCCTTTGGCTATTATTTCGCGAGGCTCAACGCCATTGTCTACAATCATCCATGAATCGACGATGGGGATGAAGATGTCAAACAGGTTTTTCAATCCTTTCTCATATCTTCTGTAAATGACGTCTTTAGGAATGTTATGCCCTCCTTCTCTTACTCTTCTTGCAACACGTTCAACAGCTAATTCTGGAGAGTTTAACCAGAAATATAGCAATGTGACTTTATATCCTTTTTCTTGAGCTCTTTTTACTAATTCTGAATAGGATCTGGTTGCTAAAGTGGTCTCGATAGAAAAGGTCTCGTCGGCGGTAAGCAGTTCCTCAATACGCAATAGCATCAGTTTACCTGCTTGTATCGCAACACTTTCGGGACAGAAGGGAGATAATCCTTTGGCTATCTCGTCTGCGTTGACAAACTGTTTGCAGTCCAGAAGCTTTGGCAAAACACTATATGAAGCAGTTGTTTTGCCAGCTCCGTTACATCCGCTTATTATGTATAGATTCTTTTTTGCCATACTTCTATTGGTTTTTGCAAAGATATAAATTATAGAAACATTTTACATGCTTGTTAATGCAAAAGAAATATGAGAAAAATAAAGACGGGAATCTCCCCGTCTTTACAAGTTTATGATGCATAATCCAAACAATATATAACACTGATGACGTAATGGAGATCTCCACAACGGTGGAATGTCATTACATATTACGAATTATGCATTATGAATTACGCATTGAAAACCACTCCGTCGTTGGCAAATTTTGCTTTCAGACATTTTGCGGTGAATGACCTTTCATTCTTTATGAGCTCTTCTGGAGTGCCTGCAAACACAAGTTCACCTCCCTGATCTCCACCGTCCGGACCGATATCTATCACATGGTCCGCGCATTTGATCACATCCATGTTATGCTCGATGATGACGACGGTATGTCCTTTCTCAATCAATGCGTCGAATGCTTTCAGCAGTGTCTTGATGTCGTGGAAGTGAAGTCCAGTTGTCGGCTCGTCGAAGATGAACACTGTTGGTTGTGCCTTTTCTTCTGCCAATATGGCGGCAAGTTTGACACGTTGGCTCTCTCCACCCGACAATGTGGATGATGCTTGACCAAGTTTGATGTATCCCAAACCTACATCCTGCAGTGATTTCAATCTCTTGACGATTTTCTTTTCCGTCGACTCCATCTTTTCAGAGAAGAACTCTACAGCTTGGTTGATGGTCATCTCAAGCACGTCGTAAATGTTCTTGCCACGGTAGCGCACCTCCAAGATGTCTGGCTTGAATCGTTTTCCTTTACAGCTTTCACATGGCAACACCAAGTCCGCCATAAATTGCATCTCGATGGTTGTTGTGCCTTCTCCCTGACATTCGTCGCATCTTCCTCCTTCTGTGTTGAATGAGAAATGTGCGCTGCGGTAGCCCATCTGTTTAGACAACTGTTGGTCTGCGTATAGCTTACGAATTTCATCGTATGCTTTTACGTATGTCACCGGATTCGAGCGTGATGATTTGCCAATCGGGTTCTGGTCTACAAAATTCACATCTTTCACCATATCTGTGGCTCCACTGATTGATGAGTGCAATCCTGGTTTTTCTTCCGATTCATCCAACTCTCTCTTTAGTGAAAGATAGAAGATGTCTCTCACAAGAGATGATTTTCCAGAACCGCTCGGACCGGTTACTACAGTCATCACGTTGAGCGGAAATTTCACGTCGAAGCCTTTTAGGTTGTGCTGCAAAGCTCCTTTGATCTCTATGTAATTATTCCAAGGTCGACGGAATTGTGGAACAGATATTTTTTCGACTCCGTTAAGATAGTCTATTGTGTAGCTGTGAAGACCTTCTTGCTGCTTTGCTTTTTTGATATCTTCTGGAGATCCTTCGAACACCACTTTTCCTCCATTGCGTCCTGATTCCGGACCAATGTCTATGATATAGTCGGCAGCACGCATGATCTCTTCGTCGTGCTCCACCACTACCACCGTGTTGCCTAGTTTCTGCAGACTACGTAGGACTGAAATCAAACGCTCTGTATCTCGGCTGTGCAGGCCTATACTTGGCTCATCCAGAATGTATAGTGAGCCGACGAGACTGCTTCCCAGTGACGTGACAAGGTTGATTCTCTGGCTTTCACCTCCAGAAAGAGAGTTGGATAGACGGTTTAAAGTCAGGTAGCCCAATCCCACGTCTACCAAGAAAGTGAGACGATTCTTTATTTCTACCAACAGACGTTTGGCGATTAACTGCTCATGCTCTGTCAGTTGGATGTTGTCGAAGAATATTTTCAATTCCGACACTGGCATATCCACCAGTTCTGTGATGCTCTTTCCTGAAACCTTCACCCAAGAAGCGTTCTCCTTCAGACGCGTGCCTCCACATTTTGGACATGTCGTTTTGCCACGATAACGAGCAAGCATGACACGGTATTGAATCTTGTATTGTTGTGATTCTACAAACTTGAAGAACTCGTCGATTCCATGTGTGAGTTGGGTGCCATGCCAAAGTTTGTTTTTCTCTTCTGTTGTAAGTTGGAAATATGGCTTGTGTATAGGAAATTTGATTGCTTCTGCATGGAAAATGAAGTCTTGCAGCCATTCTCCCATCTTCTCTCCTCGCCAACACATCACTGCCCCTTGATATACCGACAGCGTTTTGTCTGGCACTACCAAGTCTTCATCTATGCCTACCACACGTCCGAATCCTTCACACACAGGACATGCTCCGTATGGTGAGTTGAAACTGAACATCAGTTCTGTTGGCTCGTCGAAAGTGATTCCGTCTGCTTCGAATTTGGTGCTAAACTGCTTCATCACCTCTCCATCAGGAGTGTAGACTAATATTTGGCAAGACGCTCCGTCGCCCTGCCACAATGCAGTCTGAACAGAGTCTGAAACTCGGTTTTTTGTCTCGTTGTCGTGTCGTACCACATATCTGTCCACAACGATGTAGACCTCTTTGCAGCTTTTTGCCATTTCTGCGGTGAAGTCTGTTATCTTGACGACGCTGCCATCAACAAGCAGACGTGCGAAACCTTCCAATTTGGCTTTCTCCACCGTCTCCACAAGATTTTCATTGGAAAGAGACGACAGAATCATTCCTTTTGTGCCGTCGTCAGCGGAAAGAATATAATCCACGATGTCCGACACCTGATGACGTTTAACCTCCTCTCCAGAAACAGGGGAGAACGTGCGTCCGATGCGGGCAAACAGAAGCTTGATGTATTCGTAGATCTCAGTAGATGTACCGACGGTGGAGCGTGGATTTCTTGTGCTGACTTTCTGCTCTATAGCGATTGCCGGAGGAAGACCTTTGATATAGTCCACCTCTGGTTTGCTCATTCTGCCCAAGAACTGTCGCGCGTACGACGAAAGGCTCTCCACATAACGTCGTTGACCTTCTGCGTAGAGAGTGTCGAAAGCGAGCGATGATTTTCCAGAACCAGAAAGTCCGGTGATCACCACCAGTTTATTGCGAGGTATTTTGATATCTATATCTTTGAGGTTGTGCACTCGCGCACCTTTGATAGATATGAATCCGCTGTCTGCCATAAAACGAATAAACTAACTTATTATTTTCAAATACACGTACAATTGCGCTTCAAATACACGCATGTTCGTGCGTCTCCACGAGCAATTTAGATTAAATCATTCAGATGCTCTGTGTCGTTCCACATTTCGATGTTCCATATTCCAGCCTCCTTACGAATGTCGCAAAGGCAAGTGCTTTGTGGTTTGGGCTGGTTGGAAGCGTCCTTCATATCCCAGCGTTTGAAGTAGACGTAGAGGGAACGGAGCACTACGCCATGAGTGACGATGAGCACAGTCTGATTTGGATGCTTTCCCGCAATCTCTTCGATGGCTTTGGATGCGCGTCGCATCACGTCGCCAACAGACTCACGTTCATCTGTGTTTGAGGTGAGATCCCAGAAATGTGCCATTTCATCAGGGTAAAGACGTTCACCCTCTTCGAAAGACAATCCTTCAAGTTTGCCAAGATAAATCTCTTTCAGCTCGTCGACGGGAATGATGTCGAATCCACGGTTGCCAACCACAAGTCGTGTTGTATCCAACGCGCGAGGCAGAGAACTGCTATATACAGCGTCGATATTGATGCCGTCGAGCCTTTCTCCCAGTCTTACTGCTTGACGTTTGCCAAGTGGGGTGAGGTCGGAATTGCTTTGACCTTGAAATCTGTGAGCTACATTCCATTCCGTCTGGCCATGTCGGCAAAGAAGAAGACGAACCATTTTGAATTTAATTGGTGAATATTTGACGAGACATCGGCACGACAAATATTTGCATTAAACATAAAAACCCCGAGTAGAAAATCTCTCGGGGTATTTATTTTCGATAAGCAAAAGTTTTTACTCCTCTACTGCTTTTTCGATTGCTACCTTACCACGGTAGTAACCACACTCACCACATACAGTGTGGAAGATGTGCAATGAACCACAGTTAGGACAAACAGCAAGTGTTGGTGCTACTGCCTTGTAGTGAGTTCTTCTCTTTGCTCCTCTTGTCTTTCCCTGACGTCTCTTAGGATGTGCCATTTTGCTTTATTATTTAATGTTATTTTATTTTAAAATTTTTCAGTGCTTCCCAACGCGGATCAATCTCCTTCTCACCTGCTGCCGTATCACTTGCCAGGTCGGCAGACTCGCTATCCTCATCATCTTCGCCGCTTTCGAAACACTCGTGCTTTCTAAATTCATCAGCCATTACTTCATCGCATTCGCCGTCTTCATGGACGTGGCGAATCGGAATTGCGAGAGCAATAAACTCGTATATGTGCCATGAAAGGTCAATCTTCTGGTCGATTTCAGAAATGTATACCAGCTCATCATCTGATTCGCCGTCGCCAAACTTGGCGTCGAAATGACCGTCTGTGGAGATTTCTAGCTCCATGTCCTCAAGACATCTGTCGCAGGGTACAATCACCGTGCCATCTATCTCAAAGTCGAATGAAAAAGAATCTCCCGATGAGACTCTCATCTCCACGTCGACTTCCACATCTCCTCTTTGAAACTCCGAGCCTCCTATCTCCTCGAAATCCTCATCGGTCATCGAAAAGTGATAGTTGTAAACCCCTTTCTCAAGATGCTTCAAGTCTATGATAAATCTATCCATGGCTTTCATTTGGTTTGCAAAATTACAAATCTTTTTTCTTATTACTAAATTTTCGTTTTGTTTTTTCACTTTTTAAGTGATATTGTTGATAAATCTTTTCGATTAAGTTCGGTTTTTGTCGTGATTTTGGCTTTTGACTACAACATTTTTTCCATTATTTCAACAGCTTTTGCTATGTCTTCAGCAAACATATTGTGATCTTTGAGAAAGTCTGTCCTGCCATTGGAGATCATATCCAACAGCTCTTTGTTCATTCCGTCAGCATAGTCGGCGATGGCGATTTCAATGTCGTCTTTCTGCCAGTCGAGCGTGGAATGAATGTATATTCTCTGTTTCTGATGCAAGAAACTGTATGCAGTCTCGATACTTTCTTTCGTTATCATTCTTATTTGTCGTAACCAATCGGACGGAATTGTCTTTGATTTTCGTCGTACACAAATCCATGTCCGTATAAATAGTCTTTTATCTTATCTGGATCGTTTCCAAAATTATAGCATAATGATTCCAAAGTGTCAAACTCTTCGTCTCTAAGAAGCATGTTGACGCTCGAAACTAATATGGCAGGATCTTTGGGTAGGTATTCCATTTTGTCAGAGTTTATTTTATGCTCATTGACGGGATTTATTTAGCTGATATTTTGCCCATACGTATCTTATGGATTTAATGGTATGGCAAAACGTCCGCAAAGGTAATCAAAAAACAAATGTCATTGGAGTTTTGTGGACAAATAAAAGGTCCTGTCTGGTTTTATAACTGATTTTACAATGATTGTGAAGGGCGTGACTATCTACATTTTTCACGAACACAGAGAATGAGCGGTCAAAAAAACTAATTTGTAAGTGTTCGATTCAACTTGCTTTACAAAGAAAGAAGGGTCCAAAACCAATCAGATTTGAACCCTCGCAATTTTCTTATTTTAGTGGCTTTTTACACTTGCTGATTTTTACAAATTCAGTTATCGAATTAGTGTAAAGTGGCCAAATAAATATGTTCTTTTTTCTTCGATATAAATTTTATACCAGTAGTCTGAAGAAGGCATTGGCTGTCCAAGGTATGTTCCATCCCAACCGTCGAAATCTTTACCAAGATATTCTATTATTAGTTTGCCAATTTCGTTATAGATTTGAACCTGAGATTTTGGATATGCCTCTTTTAGTGCTTCTATCGTCCATTTGTCGTTCACTCCATCTCCATTGGGAGAGAAATAGTTAGGAATATGGAGTTCTGGTTCAAATTTGTCTTTATGTATACTGTCTTGTCTCTCGATAACGACAGATATAGAAGCGTTGTCACTAATGCATTGGTCATCATCCACTATGTATTGAGGCCTTTTATAGTCAACTGGATAAGCCACTGTGAACGAATATATTCCTGAATTTTCTACTATATTTGAACCTTTCTCATAAATGGAAGTTGTGGCACCAACTTCGGATGAGTTTGTGATTTCAAACCATTCGTTCAAATCAACTTTCTCTCCGTATTTGGCTGTGACATCCTTAGACACTATCACTGGTTTGGGTAAGACGACAACGTTGATTACAGAAGGATCGCTTTCTGCTCCCGTTGTATTATCTTTTTGTGTTACGTAATATTGAGTTGTTGTCTTTGCATTATCAACGGCAATCGCCGAGTTGATGCCTGTTGAGAATGTTGTTTGACTTACTCTGTTTAGAGGCGTTGGATTGTTAGAGTCTCTTGGATCATCTGTTCCATACCACCTCAAACTATATTCAGATTCAGTTTTGCCAGAACCTTCCGCGATGGATATGCCTGCTTCCAGTTCTGGCACTGCGTTACCCTCGCAGACATAGACGTCCTTTACCTTAGGTGATAATACATCATTTATCTTCACGGTAATCTTCACAGTGTCACTTGGACAGCTATTACTATTGTCAATACGATATACATAGTAATACAATTCTTTAGATCCTCCATTTAATAAAGCTGTATTATAAACAGGAGTTGGTATTATACCTTCCATGTAGTTACTAACAGCAGCATCTGCATCTTCAGTCATGCCAGAGTAGTAGTATGTGTAACCAGATTCTTCCACCCATGGATCCTTGGCTTCATTGATGGCAGGGAATATCTTTCCGTCGCTTGCATCTGCTTTTATATACTGAATGGCTATAGGAGACGGTGCCTCAGATTTAGAAACTGTGACAGTGATTTCAACAGGTTCACTCTTACATGATAATGTGGTTGTTGTGTAGGTGGCACGCACAGTATAGGTTTCAGAACCAACAGACGCTGAGTTTGGTGTAGGAGCGATTGTCGTAGGATTATCTTCACCCCACAAGAATCCATTTGATACGTAATATTCATTTGCACTTGTGGTGGCAACTGCCGTCAACGGAGATGCATTTTCGTTCAAACAATAATTTATTGGTGTCTGAACAGATGGCTGAAGCACACCATAAGTAGTGACATCCACATGTCGCAACGAACTGATGTTGTTGTGATTCGCGTCATCCCATTGAGCGACGTAGTATGATGTCACACCTACATTGTCGGTTGTGATTGTAGGCGCTGCTGGCAATGGGTTGGCGGGATACTCAGTTTCAGAAGCGAACCATACTAAAGAGTATGTTTTTGTATCTGTAGCCCCATTTGTCGTAGCCGTCGCAAAATTTGTGATGGCATCAGGAGTGTCATTCAAACAGTAGGAAACTGGGGTGACTTCAGGACAAGGAGCACCTAATATTTTCACCTCTACTGTAGAAAGTTTACTTGGGCAAGATACCGTAGAAGAATAAGTGATTTGCTGATGTATAAAATAATAATATGTCTCATCTTTCGAATCGTTCACGTCGTCTGCCTTAGGATTTGCTGGTGTGTCAGAAGCATTGTTGATATCAGACGGAAGTGTCGGAGAATCTGACTGTCCAATCCATTTGACCGTAGCATTAGCATCCGATCTGCCTGCTACTACAGAGAGTAATTTATCCGTTGCGAATACTCCATCCGTTGCACGTCCTTCTGCCTTTAGATATTGCACAGAATAATTATCCAAAGCATCAGGTGTTTTGTAGAAATCTGAGAGAATTTCCGCTGGCTCGCTTTCACAATAGCCAGTCATTCTTGAAACGACGGTATAAATGCCAGTGGCTTCCATTTCAGTTGTGAAAATGAGAGACTTGCCTTCAGCACCGTTGTTCCATGTAGAGATTGCGTCGGATGGCTCGGTTGAAACTGTAAGCGTAGTCTTATCACATTCATTATCCTTTATCAAATTCTGTTTTACTAATGGTATAACGGAAAAGTCATACGCTGTTGGTTCGCTTGTGCAACCATTCAAAGACAAAGCGTAATAATATGTATAAGGAGTTGTGCTGCCGGGCAAAGTGGAGAGATCAGTATTTGCCATGTTGTCAGAAGAAATGGTAGGTGATTTATACCAATTCACATCATATCCTTTAGTACTGATAGGTAATATTGAAGCACTAATAGCATCAGTCGAAGTCGAAATAGCACCATTGACATATTCACAGAATGGTGGAATTTCAGACAAAATTTCACTTGGCGTCTCTTTGACGGTGAATGTGAAGGTATAATATTTACTTACAGCCTTAGTCTTCTTGTCCGTAACTGTGAAATATGAGACATAAGGCACAGTGCTGGCAGAAGCACCAGCCACATCAGGCTCCGAATCTTTAATCGGCGTAACTGTATCTCTGTACCATGTGATATCATAATTAGACGGAATGACAGCCAAAGCCTCATCCAACTTAGTCGCTCTGTTTGGATCATTCTCGCAGAATGGGGCTATTGTGATATCTTCAGCCTCTGGAACGAATGCTGGTTCTGCGTATACCTGAATGTTCCTTATCATCAAAGCTTCCCCATCTCCCATATCACTTATATAAACATTGACTGTCAACGTGTTGTCTGTTATTGGCCTGACATCTTCCTGCTCCAATTGCTCTGCTGTCGGTGACTTGATTGTAGCGGCGAGACAAGTGCCTGCTTTGCTGGATAACGCAACCAATTTCTTTCCACTGCTTGTTTCTGTATTGTTAACTCCCACTTGGATCATCGAATGATAACTACTAGTCAAATGGGGAGCCGGGTTAGAACCTGACGTGTTCAAATAAGTAGTAGACAATGGGTTGCAATACTCAACAACTACCTCGTATTCTCCGCCATTTTTTAGCCCTGATACGATGTATGATAAAATTTTAGTGCCTTCGCTTATTTTGTTTGTACCTTTTCCTGCAGAAAAAATCAGTCCTCCTCCGTTATCTTCTAATCTTAGATTATCCAATCGAATAGGGTTGGGTGTAATCGCATAATGCGGTTCATCCAAAAATTCAGATGTCGTCTCTGTAGACTCTGTGCCATCTGCTAAAGAAATGGTTTCCACAGAAATTTGAGGAATTATAGAGTTGCCAAATCCATCTATCATATCGACGGAATAATAGTCATTGGTGCCTTCCGCAACAGAAAAATCGGTTTCAGATATTAATGGCAGTGCCAATGCTCTTCCCACAGAAAATATGCACAATATCAACAGAAATATTGTTCGTATTAATTCTTTTTTTTGACTTTCGCTTTTTTGCATATCGCATTCGTTAGCTAAAAACAATTATTTTTTAGAAAATGTACACATTTTATTGGTTTAGTGGTATAAGAACATATCATCAATGATGTGCACAATCCAATTGCAAATTTATGAAAAAATATCAGCCATTAGCGAGAGATTTGCTGAAAAATAAAAATGTAAAAGGGGAAAAGGTCGCGGTGTTCAACTGTCACAACTATATTGTAGGATTCTTACAGCATCATCAAAATCAATATCAGTATTCCGCAAACTACCAACGGAGCGGGATTCATCTCTGTGTATTCTCCCAGTTTGATTTTTGGCAGGTTGGTGAACAGATTGAAGATAGGATCACAAATGTTGCCGACTGCCTCAAATTTCTTCAGGTTGGCGTCGCTGAGTTTGTTTTTGTATGGGATGGTTTTCCAATATAATATGACGATGAATAATGAGACTCCAGTGAACAATTTCAGTACCCACCTGATATGGATATTGCTACTCATCCCAATCGCATTGAGTAGTGCAACGATGATGAGTGCGATGACGGATATCTTTATGATCTCGGTTTTGTCCATTTTTTTGGTTAGGAATTAGAGTTGATGGGTTAGAGTGTGGCACATTCCACATTTAGCATTTATAATTCAGCATTTATAATTCAGCATTTATAATTTCTTTAATGTGTTGCTCCACATGTTCCAACCTCACTTCCACTCCGAATTTCTCGGCGATATGCTCGGCTGTTTTCTGTGCAGAGTAGACGGAACGGTGCTGTCCTCCTGTACAACCGAAACTTACCATCAGACTCGTAAATCCTCTTTCCATATAGCGTGCGACGTGGAAATCGACCAATGCCCAAACTGAATCAAGGAATGTGAGAATCTCACCGTCTTTCTCAAGAAAATCAATCACCGGCTGATCTCTGCCTGTCAGCTGCTTGTATTCTTCGTATCTGCCTGGATTGTGCACCGCGCGACAGTCGAATACATAACCACCTCCATTGCCGGATTCGTCGGCTGGAATACCTTTCTTGTATGAAAAACTGAACACTTTGACTACCAATTCCTTATTCTCCATAATGCTTTGATGCTTCTTTTATCACTTTTATAAGTTCCGGATAATCATTTTCAAACTTATCCACGACGTTGCTCAACACTTTCAATGTGTCTGGAATCTGACCTAGGAATGTCTCTTTCTTCTCTTCCAATCCACGTAGCCCGTAAGTGCCAAGCACCTGCACCATACGTGTCAGGATAAAAAACGAAAGATTGCCATAAAACTCGTCGTCGGAGATCTCGATGTATTTCTTTATCGCCTTCAGATAGACAGAAATCATTTGCGTCTTTATCGCTTCTGGATATTTCGCCCTCACTTGGTATACGAAAGAGACTAGGTCGTACCAGATGGGACCACGTCTTCCTCCTTGAAAATCAATGTACCATAATCCTCCTGATTTCACCATAACGTTGCGCGACTGGAAGTCTCTGTACATGAATCCCCATGCGTCTTTGCGGACTTCACTCATCGTTGTCCACATCTTTTCAAAATCATCGTGCAGACGGGATTCCGAATATTCTATCGGATGCTTCTTTACAAAGTATGTCTCGAATTTCGCGAAGTCTGCCATCAATCCGTCTCTTGAAAATTCTGATTCTGGATAGCATTTGGCAAAATCCACCGTCTTTGCTCCAACAAACTGTATTCTTGCCAAGTCTGACATCACTTTGCAGAGCATTCGAATGCTTGTCTTTGAATATTCGTTAGCCTGGCGGAAACGGTCGAGCACTTTATATAATGAGTCGTTGCCACAGTATGTTTGCAGATAGATCATCTTGTCTTTGGAGACGTGGAATACTTTTGGCACGGATGCTCCGGCACGCTTCAATTGCTTGGCAATATATATGAAGGCATTGTTCTCTTCCACTGTTTCTCCGATAGTAGCCACGTATTTGCCAGACTCACCGTCGACGATGAAATATTGTCTGCCTGAACCAGCTTGTGCGATCGGAGTGATTGAAGTAGGGCGATGTCCTTGGAATTTTTTGTAGAGACGGGAGATCGTTTGCATGTTTTCCTCTTTCACCTCTTCCGGAGTCTTTGCCACAACTGGTTTCGGACGCTTCTCAAGTTCTTTCTTTTTCTTTTCGCGTCGCTCCTTTTTTTCTTTCGCACGTTGCTGTTGGTCCAGTTGCATCTGTTCCAGCACTGCGGAAGAAAGGTGGTCGGCAGGATTTATTTTTCCCTCCTCGCTTTGGCTCAACGTGTTGTAAATCTGAAGCGTGGCATTGGCGTCGAGTGCCGCATATTTAATTTGAGCATGGTCGAGAGGGTTTGCCTCCCAATTGGAAGTCTGCTGACGTTTTGAGATCTGAAGCTTGAATATAATGGCGTAGATTTTCTGCAGACTTTTGTCTTTGATGCCGAATTTCTCCACATAGCTTTGCAGCTCCACGTAGTTCTCACATTTGAAGTCAGGCATACGTCTGCGCAGTTGGCGAAAATCGTCGTGAAGGCTAAGCCCTATCTTTGTGATGTTAGGGTTGGCGAAGATTTCAGCCACGGATTCAGGGATGTTCAATAGGTTGAGACGGAATAGATAGCAGCGTTGCTCCGAACTGATTTGCAATAGGGCAACCTGGTTGGTTTTGCCTTTCACGAAGACAGGCTTGGTTTCCGTGTCAATGCCAAGCACCTTTTGCTTGCTCAAATAGTCGACAGCCTCCTTCACCATGTCGAATTTCGACACGACGATGATGTCGCCGTCGAAAGAAGCGAACGGCAACTGTTGTATTTCTTCTTTTGTTATCGATTCAGCAAACTGTCCCATTTGTTGTCAATCTTCTTCGTCGTCTGGGGCTGATATATATGAATGAAGAGCACCCAGGCTGCGAGTGAGACATTGTCCCCAGAAATCGTGGAAGTGATCCACACATTCTTTTAACGCCGCACACATGATAGCATTGTCTGCACTCTGGATTCTGTGAGTCATATCTACGATATCCTGATAGATGTCGGCGATGTCTTCCGACACGTGAGCCACAATAGGCGTGTCGCTGTATTGCATGTCGACATGGTCGACGGTAAGAAAATCATCATGAGCACCAAGTTTGTCGCTGACAATCTGTATGACGGAATTATACATTGCTTCCGTCACCTTGCATTCAAGGTCGATATAGTCGTAGTCTTCTTCGTCGTAGGAAGGAAGGTCGACGGTCGCGGCATACAAGCCTGCCAACGAGCCCGCAAGTTTTTTTGCGAAATCCTTAGATGTGTCGTCGGCTGATTGCTCGATGACACGACAGAACAAAATCGCCGACTTTATAAAATTGATAGTCTCTTGATTGTTAATATCCATGGCATTTTTCAAAAAACTTTGCAAAATTACATTTTTTATCGCGATTTTCAAAGATTTTTTGGATCGTCGACTCATTTCTCATTCCTCATTTTGCATTTTGCATTTTTTATACTACCTTTGCATCGCTTTTCTTGATTTTCGGCAAAAAATCATTGAGGAGTATTATGGGGGATTAGAAAATCTAATCCTGAGTATACTTAAAATTTTATTAAAGAAATGGAAAAATTTCAACTTTCAGGTGAGCTTCGTGCAGATCTAGGCAAGAAGGCTACAAAGGAGACTCGTGCAAACGGTCTTATCCCATGTGTACTTTACGGTGGTGGTGAAGTAAAGCACTTTACAGTTAAAGAGGGTGACGTTAGAAAGCTTATCTACTCTCCAAATGTATATGTTGTTGAGTTGACTATCGCTGGTAAGACAGTTACAGCTATCTTGAAGGACCTTCAGGTTCACCCAGTTAAGGATAACATTCTTCATATCGACTTCCTTGAGATTTCAGACAAGAAGCCAGTTGTAATCGAAATTCCTATCAAGCTTGAGGGTCTTGCAGAAGGTGTTAAGCTAGGAGGTAAGTTGTCTCAGCAGATGAGAAAGCTTCGTGTTAAGGGTATCTACACTAACTTCCCAGACAGATTGATCGTTAATGTTGAGAACCTTGGTATCGGTAAGTCTATCCAGGTTGGTGCATTGTCATACGAGAATCTTGAGTTGTTGAACAACCCTATCAACGTTGTTGCTACAGTTAAGGCAACTCGTGGTTCAAGAGCTAACGCATAATGAAATATCTGATTGTTGGGCTTGGCAACATCGGAGACGAGTATGCCAACACAAGGCACAACATAGGATTTATGGTATTGGACGCTTTTGCCGAAGCGTCCAATCTTGTTTTTAAGGACGAACGTTATGGTGCTATTGCCGAAGGTCGTGTTAAAAACAAGGAGTTTATCCTGTTGAAGCCTAACACATATATGAACCTTAGCGGAAATGCGGTACGCTATTGGGCAACCAAAGAAAAAATAGATATCGATCATATCTTCGTCGTCGTTGATGACTTGTCGCTTCCTTTCGGCAAAATACGTATCAAAGGTAGTGGTAGCGCAGGTGGTCACAACGGTTTGAAAAATATTCAGGAACTTCTTGGCACAGAGAAATATGCTCGTCTGAAATTCGGTATAGGCAACGATTTCCCAAAGGGCAAACAAGTTGATTTTGTGCTTGGCAAGTTTGGTGATGAGGATATGGCAGCTATGCCTGAGAGAAAGAAGATAGCTGGTGATGCAATTGCGTCTTTCATGCTTGCTGGCCTGGATATCACAATGAACCAATACAACAACAAGTAATGGCTAAAGAGGTAAAGGAGGAGGTACGCATCGATAAATGGATGTGGGCAGTCAGATTGTTCAAGACGCGAACATTGGCAGCTGAGGCTTGCAAAAAAGGTCATGTCATGATTGGCGGCAATTCCCAGAAAGCGTCGAAGATGATTCGTGTTGGGGATGTCGTCCAGATCAAACGTGCTCCTATCACATACTCTTTCAAGGTGCTTGCGTTGAGCGAAAACCGTATGGGAGCCAAACTGGTGCCTGAGTTTATGGAAAATGTCACTCCTCAGGATCAGATTGAAATCCTTGAACTTAGCCGTTATACATCTAATGGTCAACGTGACCGTGGAGCTGGCCGACCTACTAAAAAAGACCGTCGTGACATCAATGAGTATACAGAACCTCAGTTTATCAGCGATGATTGGGACTGGGATTTTGATTTGGACGACGATGATGATCTATATGATTAATGATTAACATATATTATTATGATTGCGGCAAAACAGTTGAGAAATAAAAGTATATCGGAGTATGTGCTGTATATCTGGCAGATTGAAGATATAATCAGAGCTTTTGGCCTGGACATAGAAAAGATAGATCAGAACATAATTTCCCGATATGGTGATGATGTGGATAAAAAGGCGATTAGAGAATGGTACGACAATATGATTTCTGGCATGGTGAATGAGCAGAAACAGTCGTTCGGACATCTTCAGTTCATAATGAATGTTGTCGACGATATGAACGACCTCCATATGAAACTGCTTCAGACTCCAGAACAGATCTCATATAATGCACTGTTTTTCCAGATATTGCCTGTGCTGCAGGAGTTCAGAGCAAAAAATAAGAGTGGGGCAGAGGTCAACGACGTCGACTTGGCTCTTACTGCTCTATATGGCACGACGATGCTGAAGATCTCGGGAAAGGAAGTGTCGAAAGAGACTATGGATGCCATCCAACAGCTTGCAAAATGGCTCAATCTCCTTTCTCAGAAATATAAGGATTGGGAGGAAGATAAATTGAAGTTTGAGGATTGAAAACAGAAAAAGAAAAATGAAAAAAATTAGTAATACCCTAGTCAAAACATTGTTGACATTTTCTTTTTTTGTGACAATATACAGTGTTGCACAAGCAAGGGTTCAAAACAGAATTAATTATTTGCCGGTTGCACAAAGATACGAAGGCAAAAGATCCACTTCATTTGAAGTCTTTCAAGCTTTGGATGGTGGAGCTCTTGCGACAGAAATCTCAGATAAGATATTAAGAATATATGATGGCAAAACTGTTTTGATATTAGGCGATAATTTTTATGAAGGACAAATAATCAAAATTAAAAAGCCAATGCAATTAGGCATCTACAAATACGAAACAAAGAAAGGCGATATTAAGACAGTTCCTGTAGTACGATAATAAGTTGATGTATGGATATAATGGCATGATAAAGGGTAGCCCATCGGACTACCCTTTGATGTTTTTCGAATTGATAGATATGTCTTCAATTAGTATGTCAGAATCTCCAATCCATCCTCTCTCATCACGAATGTATGCTCCCACTGTGCTGATGGAAGAAGATCGGCAGTACGGACTGTCCATCCGTCTTTCTTGTCGAATGTGACGTTGCGGACACCCATGTTGATCATTGGCTCAATCGTGAACACCATTCCTGGCACCAACAGCATACCTGACATCTTTTTGCCGTAGTGGCAAACTTCTGGCTCTGTGTGGAATTTCAATCCCACTCCATGTCCACACAATTCTCTCACCACTGAATATCCGTTTGCTTTGGCATGCTTCTCAATCGCATTGCCGAAATCACCGACGAAAGTGAATGGTTTGCAGATGCTGATTGCCAAATCAAGGCACTCTTTTGCGACGTCGACTAGACGCTTTTTCTCCGGAGTCGTCTCGCCGATGATAAACATACGTGACGCATCTGCGTAGTAGCCGTCAAGGATTGTAGTGCAGTCCACATTGACGATGTCTCCCTCTTTCAACACTTCTGTTGTGCTTGGAATGCCGTGGCAAACGACTTCGTTGCGTGAAACACATACACTTTTGGGGAATCCTTCGTAGTTGAGACATGCAGGAATGCCTCCGTGGTCGATCGTATACTGATATACGATATCATCAATTTCCTGTGTAGTCATGCCCGGACGAATGGCTGCTGCCACAGCGTCAAGTACTCCCGTATTCACAACTCCACTTCTACGGATTCCTTCTATCTGCTCCTCATTTAGGATCAACTCATTTTTAGGAACCAAGAAACCGCGATTTTGAAAGTTCAGAATTTTACGGTCGAACTCAGTTGGCTCGACTCCTTTGGGAACTCTCCAGTTTATTTTCTTTTTACCGAAAATCATCTTTTTTGCTATTGGTCAATAAAATAAATAGAGAGACGCGTTACAACGCGTCTCTGCAATTTGTCTGTATGTTTTTACAATTCCAAATCTCCGTTGAATACCTCAAACCAAGGAAGACCTTGTTTGTTGAGCTGCTCCATAAACGGATCTGGATCAAACTCTTCTACGTTCCAAACTCCAGCTTTCTTCCATTTGCCTGTCAGGAACATCATACCTCCGATCATCGCTGGCACTCCGGTTGTGTAGCTTACACCCTGCATTCCAGTTTCGATGTATGCGTCGTGGTGACTGCAGTTGTTGTATACGTAGTATGTCAACTCTTTGCCGTCTTTGCCTATACCCTTGATACGGCATCCGATTGAAGTCTCACCCTCGTAGTTCTCTCCCAAATCTTTCGGATTAGGAAGCACAGCCTTCAAGAACTGTAGAGGAACGATTTTGACACCATTGTATTCAACTTCGTCGATTCTTGCCATACCGATGTTCTGAATCACACGCAAGTGAGTAAGATACTCTTGTCCGAATGTCATCCAGAAGCGCGCACGCTTGATAGTAGGGTAGTTCTTGACCAACGACTCCAACTCTTCGTGGTACATCAGGTAAGACTCCTTTGGTCCGATATTTGGGTAGGTAAGTGGCTTGTGAATTTCAAGAGCACCAGTCTCCACCCACTTGCCATCCTGATAGTAACGTCCCTTCTGAGTGATCTCACGAATGTTGATCTCAGGGTTGAAGTTTGTCGCGAATGCCTTATGGTGGTTGCCTGCATTACAGTCTACAATATCAAGATACTGCATCTCTTTGAAGTGGTGCTTTGCCGCGTATGCAGTGTATACACCAGAAACACCTGGGTCGAAACCGCAACCAAGAATGGCAGTCAGACCAGCGTCTTCAAATCTTTTCTTATAAGCCCACTGCCAGCTGTATTCGAAATGAGCCTCGTCCTTAGGCTCGTAGTTGGCTGTGTCGAGATAGTTGACTCCACATATCAAGCAAGCGTCCATGATCGCCAAATCTTGGTATGGAAGAGCCACGTTGATAACCAATTCAGGATTGTGGCGACGGAATAGAGCTACAATCTCATCTACATTGTCAGCATCGACGCTATCCGTCTCAAACTGCACTCCATACTTCGTTTTAAGCGTCTGGGCTAATGCATCGCACTTAGATTTGGTGCGGCTTGCTAGCGTCACACTCTCAAACACTGAAATGTTTTGCGCTACTTTGTGAGCAACAACTGTGCCGACTCCGCCGACACCAATGATGACAACTTTTGACATTATCGTTAGCTTTTTTATTGTTAATACTATCTCACATAGTGTGAGGTAACATGGTACAAAAGTATTTCTTTTAGAAGTCTGCTACAAATTAAATGGCAAAATTTTCTGGGTATTTTGCAGAGACTCCTCTGTAATATTCTTTGATTGCCGCTATATCAGCTTCAGCATCGTCTGTAGGAGTGAACATTTTCTTTATTCCGATCTCTTTTTTCTTGTAGTCGAAATAAATCAGAGCGATCTGAATTTTAGCCTTTTGGGCAATATAGTAGAATCCTCGTTTCCAGTTGGGATTGGCTTTGCGTGTCCCTTCCGGTGTTATCGCCAGATGGAAATGGTCTGTGTTGTTGCAGACTTCCACCAATTGGTCTACAGTGGAGATGCGTCTGCTCCTGTCGACGGGAATGCCTCCGACTGCTTTGAAGAATATTCCGAATGGAAAAGCAAACCATTCTTTCTTGATCATAAACTGTTTCTTCTTGCCTCCGATTGCCGGGTAAGCGAACAGCCCTACGAAGAAATCCCAGTTGCTTGTGTGTGGAGCTATGCAAAACACACACTTCTCTGGAAGTTCAACCTCTTTCTCTATCTTCCATCCGAACAACTTTAGTACGGACTTCGCTAATTTCTGCTTGAGCATGATTGATTAATTCGTTATTCGAACTGCAAAAATACGGATTTTATTTGATAAACATGTTTCGACGGGAAAGTTTATCTCTTATATCTCGGTTGATGGATATGTCATTGCTTGCAGAGAAATCATCTTCCTATGAATTTGGTTTTGCCGAGTTCGAATCCCAATTTGTCTACGGCTTCTTCATAGGGGTCGGATAGCCCAAATTGCTCGTAGTTTTCTATTCCTTTTTTCTGTTTTGGATAATATACGGTTTCCAACTCGCAATGTCCAAATGCCCCATAACAGATACTCTTCACGTTGTTTGGTATCGAATATTCTTTTCCTGCTTTTTTTGCCGGATATTTAAGCAGGTATGCTCCATCTTTTGTGAAAAGAATGCCATTTTCTGACTTTAGCTCTTTGTTTCGCTTGTCGACGATGATTGTTTTCAAATTTGGAGTATAAAAGCATGCGTACATTGATGTGCATACATCGTGAGTCCTAATGATGGTTTTGGAAATGTATAGTTTTTCCAACTTTGGAAGATCTAGCATAGCTATAGTTTTGAATCCCTTGGAAATCACCAGAACTCTTGGGGACGCAGAACTGAAATCGTGTGAGTTATTATATTTTCTAATGTATATATCCTCCACCGTCTCTTTTTTCCCATCTATGAAAACTTCGCTTTTAAGCACAATGCTGTCTTGTTCTTGCTCAAAACCAGCTACATACCATCTGCCTGCATCGTATGCGTAACATACACCGTCTACTTTGGCAATTTTTCTAGGAAATTCAGGGAAACACGCTTTTGCAACAAAAACGATTGAAAATAAAAACAATATTGAAAAGAAGAGTTTCTTCATAATGTTGGAATTTTAGTTTGATACAAAAATAGTTATTGATGTATGAATGACAAATTTCGGATTGTCAAACAACCAGAAGAAAGGCCTAATTTATATATCATCTCCCTATGAATTTGGTTTTGTCGATGTCGAATCCCATCGACTCTGCAACTTTGCAGGATGTGTCGTAAACTCCAAATTGTTCGTAGGATTCTATTCCTTTTTTCTGTTTGGAGTAATAGACAGTTTCCAACTCGCAGTGACCAAACGCTCCATAACAGATGAATTCCATGTTGTCGGGTATCGAATATTCTTTTCCTGTTTTTTTTGCCGGATATTTAAGCAGGTATGCACCATCTTTTGTGAAAAGAATGCCATCTTCCGATTTTAGATCTTTGTTTCGTTTGTCGACGATGATGGATTTCAGATTTGGAGTATAAAAACATGCGTACATTATTGTGCAAATGTCGTGTGTCCTGTCGACCGTTTTGGGAATGTATAGCTTTTCCAATTTTGGAAGATATAGCTGGGCTACAGCTTTGAATCCCTTTGGAATCACCAAAATTCTAGGGGATGCAGTGTTGTTCATATAATCTTGAATGTATATTTCCTCCACTTTCACTTTTTCTCCATTTATTACAACTTTGTGTTTTAGCACGACGCTGTCTTGATCCTGCACAAAACCTCTCACATACCATTCTCCATCATCATAACCGTAACATACACCGTCTACATTGGCAGTTTTTTCAGGATTTTCAGGACGACACGCTTCTGCGATAAAAGCAATTGAAAATAAAAACAATATTGAAAAGAAGAGTTTCTTCATAATGTTGGGATTTTAGTTTGATACAAAAATAGTTTTTGGTGTATGAATGACAAATTTTCTTTTGACTTTTTGTGGATTTCCTAAGAATCTGTTCAAATTTAAGGCTTTGTCCTAATTTATGACTGATTTTCCGTCTCTTTTCATCAAAAAAATCGTAGAATTTCTCTGAGACCTTCTATCCTCTGCGATTTTATATGTGCTCGCCTTCGGCTCGCACTAGAGAGGAGGGGGGTAGGGCGTTCCGCCCTTAACAATCCTCGACTCTGTAACCAAGTTTTTGAATTAAATTTAAGCAACTTTTACGAAAAATAACATATGCTGTTTTCTGTTTAATATCATTTCAAACATAATGAAAAACTCCTCGTTCTTACACGTGGAAGAAAGTGCGTTAGGGTGTTCAGTCCTTGACATTCTTTTGACCGCATAGCCATTATGTAAAAGCTTGCTAAAACACTAAAATGTAGAAATATTGTATATTTGTCGATAGGTTGCTTGTTTTTGTCGATAAAATAATCTATTTTTGTTATGAATTAAACAAGTTGCTATGAGGAAGTATAAGGATTTTGTATGTGTAGGATTTGCATTGATGTTATCGACAACGGACTGTATGGCTAATGGAAATGTTAGAATCCATGTTTCACAACTAGGCTACACTCCAAATTCGGATAAGAAGGCGATGGTGGTGCCAGAGGGTAGGGTCGACTCTTTTTATCTTTGCGACGCTGCGTCTGGCAAAGTTTGCTACAGCGGCAAACTGTCTCCGAGAAAATATTGGGATTTGAGTGGAGAGGATTTGCAGTGGGCTGATTTTTCATCGTTTGACAAGGCAGGAGAGTATTATATAAGTGTGGGTGGAAATAAATCCTACAATTTCAGTATTTCTTCAAAAGCGTATGATGATTTGACTTTATGGGCTCACAAGACATTCTACTTGTGGCGTTGCGGTGTCGATTGCACTGAGGAGTTCTCGAATTTCCACGGACAAAGCTATGCCCATAAAGCTGGTCATCCCGACGTCAACGTGATTGTGCATCCGTCTGCAGAGAGCGCTGGTAGAAAGGCTGGCTCGACGGTGCAGTCGCCAGGAGGTTGGTACGACGCGGGTGATTATGGAAAATACACAATCAATTCTGCCATCGCGTTGGAATCTATGCTCATGGGCGCGGAAGTCTACTCGAAATTTTATAAGAATTTTGACATGGAGATTCCGGAGAGCACGAACAACACACCAGATGTGCTTGATGAGGCTATGTACAACCTCAAGTGGATGCTCACAATGATTGACACAGTCGACGGATGTGTCGCCCACAAGGTTACAACCAAGGGATTCGTCTCGATGGTTTTGCCGGCTGAAACAAATGTTCAGAGATATATGATCGGTAAAAGCACTGCCACAAACTATGGATTTGCGGCAATTATGGCTAAAGCTTCGCGTCTGTACAAGAATAATCCTGATTATCCTGATTTTTCGGAGAAAGCGATGCGTTATGCCAAGCAGGCTTACGAATGGGCTGAGAAAAATCCAGGAATAATTTTTCATAATCCGGATTCAATCTGGACTGGCTCATACCCGGCAAGATTCCCCGAACAATTTCGTTTTTGGGCAAATGTAGAGCTTTATCTTGCTACAAAAGAAGACAAATATGTCGATCTGACAGCGATAGACACATTTGATTATGATGTCCCTACATGGCAGCTACCTGCGTCGTTGGCATTGATGTCGTTGATCACAGGCGTCGACAATGGCACGGTGAAAGGAGCGTTGAAGAAGAAGACGGAATTGCATTTTTCAAAGTTGGCGACATTGCTTTACGATCGCATGGAGAAGAGTGCCGGCTGTTTCCCGTTGCATAAGTTTGAGTGGGGAAGCAATGGAAGTATGTCGAATGCTGGAAGTATTTTGTTGCTTCAATACAGACATACAGGCGACAAGAAGTATTTGAAAGCGGCTCAGGACATCACTACATATCTGATAGGCCGTAATGCTACAGGATATTGCTTTGTGACTGGCTATGGAAAGAAATCGCCGATGTTCATCCACGACCGTAGAAGTACAGGCGACGGAATAGCGGTGCCGGTGCCAGGACTGATTGCCGGAGGCCCTACGCTTGACGCCATCACAGATTGCGACACCTACGTCTACAAATATGATCATCCGAAGAGCGAATATCCTACTCGTGAATATTCCGCAAGAGCCTACAACGATGAGATTTGCAGCTACTCGACGAATGAGGTGGCAATCAATTGGAGCGCTCCATTTGCGATGCTTCTGGCTGGAATCAACGAAGCGATGATGAATGCCAAATGAGAAATACTAAATGCTATATACTATATTATAAGTTAATTTGCTAATATCGTACTTGTGAGGGATAATCCCGTTAGATTTTAAACCGTGGGCGTGAGCCTACGGTTTTTTTATATTAATTGAAATTAAGGAGGAAAATGCAAAATATTTTATCTAATGTTAAAGTCGTGTTAAAAAATATGCTTTTCTTTTTTGTCCTGTTTTGATATGGTAATTTTACAGTCGAAAACATAATAAGATTAAAACTTACAGCCATGCGTAAATATTTAATCGCTATTACAGCAGCGATGTCGCTTTTGTCAGCATCAGCGGAAGTGACGTACAAGTATGATGAGTCTACCAAAACCTTGACTTTTTCAGGCGATGGAGAAATGAATGTATACACCACGGATATTTTTGGAGACACGTATATCAATCCGGAGTGGAGCAATTTGAAAGATGAAGTGGAGAATGTAGTTGTCAATGAAGGCGTGACAAACATTGGTAAACATGCATTCATGTCGTTCAGCAAATTGAAGGACGTTAAGATAGCCTCTACAGTAGAGATAATTGATTTTGCTGCATTTGAGGGGTGTACATCTCTTGCCGAAATCACATTGCCAGAAGGATTGAAAGAGTTTGGAGAAGAGGCGTTTTATGAATGTTCTTCTTTGACATCCATTTCTATTCCAGAGAAAGTGACGTATCTTCCCAAAAGTATATTTCAGAGTTGCAAATCATTGAAAAATATTGATTTGGGAAATGTTAGAAACTTCGGTGAGGCAGTTTTCAAGTATTGCGGATTTGAGACATTTGTGATACCAGAAGGCACAAAGACACTTTCTGAAAACATGTTTTTCTCTTGTCGTAACATAAAGAAACTTGACATACCTGCAAGTGTGGATACGATTGAGTCTGGAGCATTCTATTATTGTGAGTTGGATACAATCAAATTCTTGGGCGAAACATTTCCACAACTGACAGGATTCAATAATTTCACGATGAATAAAGAGGAAGGTGATGTCGTTATAAGTATCAATTGTAATGCTTATACTGAGGAAGCGATAGAAGCGATCAAAAGTCACGGAGGGTCATATGATACAAAAATCATACCTGCTTGGCCTTATGGCACCGATGTCTACTCGACAAGTAATGCTTACGGACCGTTGACAATCACTCCCGTCGACTGCGACAAGAATCTATATAAAATATCGGTGGATTTATGGACGTCTAGCTATCAGGTCACTTGGGGAGGAACTTACGTAGTGCCAGAGGAGGATAAGAACAAACCTGAAATCATCGTTGATTTGTCGTCGCCAGCAACAGTGATCGCTCAAATAGATTATGTTCAAGGAGGAGGCTCAAGCATTCCTACAATCAATTTCTCTGTGACAAAAACTGGTATGGGAGACGTTGATGTAGAAGTGGTGGAGAAAACAAGCACAAGCCATACATACAAGTTGACTGCTACTCCGGAAGAGGGATATGAGTTCCTTTACTGGGAGACATATAACGAAGGTATATTGACAGAGGAGCAGGCAAAAAATCCAGAGCTGACATTGACGATCACTGCCACTGAATACATACAGGCATTTTTCACGCAGTCGTCATATTGTGGTAAAGACGGAGGTGAGAACATAGCTTGGTCTATAAAGAACGACACTTTATATCTGACGGGAGAAGGAGAAATGGAAGACTATTCTCTATTTGAGGTTGCTCCTTATAGTTGGTCTCTTGACGACTTCCAATATGTAAAGGTCGGAGAAGGCATCACAACATTAGGAGATATGGCGTTTGTCTTTATGGATAATATAAAAAAAATATATTTGCCTTCAACATTGTCTGTTATAGGATCTTATGCTTTTACGGAATGTGATGAATTGGAGAATGTATATTTTTCAGGAATTACACCTCCGTCATTTGAACAGTTGGAAGACGTGTTTGCGAAATCTACAGAAGATGCAGATGATGTGACAATAGTTGTCCCTTGTGATGCGTTGGATGCGTATAAAGAGGTTTTGACAGACATGAAAGTAATCTGTGGCAACTCAGCGGTAGATGATGTCGACGCTGATGAGATAGTAGTGGTGGCGGCAGATGGACGTATCTCCGTCGACAGATATGATTTTAGAATCTATGATGTCCTTGGATGCGATGTCACTTCATCAAACGGATCTCTAACATCAGGAGTTTACATTGTGAAGTGTGACGGACAGACTCAAAAAGTAGTTGTGAGATAATCAATTTGAGATTGTTAGACATGTGAAATGGTGGCGGGCGGTTGCTCACCACCATTTTTTGTGTTCCGCTTGTAGTATGAGTTGAATTAAACCGTCGTTTTATTTATAATTTTAGTAGATATGTTTAATATTCTTTGTCCATATCCTTATCTTTTTTATATTTTTTTAACATTCGTTTTTGTAATTTCTTGAAAAATTATATATTCGTTGCGTCTAATCTAATACTAATTAAGGAGAACATGAAAAAGTTAGCGTCTATTATCACTTTTCTGATAGTGTATGCTGTGTCTGCATTCGCCGGTAGAGTGGAATATGCTCATTTTTCCCATTTCTCTACCGATGACGGAATGATGACCAATAAATCGGAGTCTATCACACAGGATGACCGCGGATTTATTTGGATCGCAACTGAATTTGGCCTCGACCGTTTTGATGGAAGCAATTTCCGTCACTTTTCTAAAGAAAATTATCCCGAAATTCCAAGAGACAATTTTTTGTTTGTATCACATGTTGGCAATGGAAAGATTGTAGCGGGTGGCATGAATGGTCTGCTTGTGGAATATGATCCGTCTACAGACAAGGTGACAAACAAGATGCCTGCCGATTTCGACAAGACATATTATAAGATGACTCATGGTGTCACATTGGATGATGAGGGCACGATTTACGCATACACAAATGGTGGATTGTATATCTATGATAAAGACAAACAGGAGTTTTCCAATGATCATCCTGCATATAATGCGCTGACGGGAGCGTTCATGCGTTCTCTTTACGTAGACAAAGAGCATCGTTATTGGATTGGTATGGTAGGAACAGTAAGCGTCTACGGAAAAAATGGCGGACAACTTATGGAATACAAGGACGTCCATACGGAGGCGGTTGTGAATTCTATATGCCAGTTGAATAACGGAGACATCGCAGCTTCATTGTTTTCCAACCAGTTGTGGATATTCAACAGCTCAAAGATCAGTGATAAACCTCGTGTGGTAAATCTTCCTTTCAACAATACGACACGTGTCATCCAAGCAAAAAATGGAAGATGCTGGTTTTCTTCAGATGGAGACGGCCTTTGGTATACAGACAATATAGAGGACGTGCAACCTGATTTTGTGAATCTTCGTCCGTATGAGGAAAACGGAGAGACAATGAAAAAGCTCTACACTGTGATTGAAGATTTCAATGGCGACATTTGGGTCTCGACACAAAACAGCGGAATTTGGTGTTACCATAAACAGCAGATACGAGGCATTTCATTCTCGTCCGAACAGGGATTCTCTAATCACGTATGTTCGGATTTTACCGAGGATAAGGATGGAAATCTGATTGTGGCCACTGACGGGTCCGGTGTTTTCAAGAAGATGGATAATACGTTCAGGCAGTACAAAGTCGGTTGCAACAATGTGCTTGGAATAGACTGTGACAAAAATGGCAATATGCTGCTTGCCACATGGGGTGACGGCTTGCAGTCGTTGGATCTGAATACCGGTGTCAGCCATCGTGTAAAAATGAACGGTTTGGCTCAGATAAACAATATTTTCAGCATTTGTCAGCTTGCTGATGGTGAGAAATACTGTGGATCAGCTGGTGACGGATTGTATGTGGCGGATGCAAATGGAGCGTGGATCAAACGAATCCTTGCAGATGATTCATTGGCTAAGATGCCGAATAAGTGGATTTACAAAATAATAGAAAAGAATGACATTTGTTGGATCCTTACGACAAACACGATTTGGCGTGAAGAGAAGGGTGTGTTCAAGGCGATGATGAAGGATCTGGCAACAATAAAATCCGTATGTCCGCTTTCTCTGTATGATATTGATTGCGATGAACATAGCAATCTGTATGTTGGTACAAACGAGGGTGTATTAAGAATCGCTTCTGATGGTTCGGAAGTGAAGAAAATAACGGCGATAGACTCTTGTGAATTCCGTGTTGTATGCTCAGACGGAAAAGGCAAAATATGGTTTGGCGGATTGGGCAAAGTGTTGTGGTATGATCCAATTCACAACACATCAGGTTCGTTGCCGGGCTATTATGGAAACATGTCTAAGTATCTGTTCTATTCCCGATCTGGATTTTTGTCGAAAGACGGACATGTGTATATGGGAACGAACACAGGATATCTATGTTTTGCTCCGAATGAGATCCAGGTGACGAAGAACATCAAGTATATGGATTTCTCAACGCTCTATATCTCTCAAGAGAAACAGTACACGCTTCACAATGTGAGTGAACTGACGTTGAAACACAACCAGACAGATATTGCGATAGATATTGACTTGGTGGATTATTCCCCAACAGGTGCAGCTGCTCTTCGTTATCGTTTGAAGGGATTGAACGACGACTGGAAGGAGATGGGAAAAAATCGCAGAGTCTTATTCAACTATATTCCAGAGGGTGACTATATTTTGGAGGTTGAGGCTAAATCCGCCACTTCATTCACCTCTGTTCAGACCCTTACTTTGCCTTTGAAAGTATTGCCTCCATGGTGGAAGACATGGTGGTGTTATTTGTTAGAGGTGGTGTTGCTGGCAGCGATAATATTTGTTGTGTATCGCACTAAAATGCGTCAGCAGGAGGCATTGAAGAATGAGTTGCGACATAAGGTGGCAGAGCGTACGGAAGAGTTGAATGTGGCGTTGAAAGAGAAAGACCGACTTATTTCTGTCATTGCTCACGACTTGCGAAATCCGATGTTTGGAATCGTAGCTTCATTGGATTCGGTTTTGTCACAGGAGATGGTGAATATAAAGAAGAGCTCACTTGTGGATATCAGAAACGCAGCGTCGATGTTACAGGGTGAAATGCAGAAACTGTTGGCATGGGCACAGTCGAACTCTAGCCAGTTTGCGGTGCGTATGTCGGATGTCGATTTGAAAAGGTCTGTGGAGAATGAGGTCCGTCTGCTCAATGAATTGCTTGTGGCAAAGAAAATAGACGTGGTCACTAACATTGATTATTCTTGTTGTGCGAAGGCTGATATACGTCAGCTTGAGGTGGTGGTGAGAAATATTCTTAACAATGCTCTTAAATTTACCAATGAAGGTGGAAGAATCACCGTCGAAGGAAAAGAATTACAAAATGAATTGCTGTTGAAGATTTCTGACAATGGAGTGGGAATGACGCCAGCTCAGTTGGAAAACCTTCTTTCAAATGGAAAGCATGAGTCGACGGAGGGAACAACCGGCGAAAAGGGCTCCGGACTTGGATTCTCACTTTGTCAGGAGTATATGAAGCAGATGAATGGCAAGATTGGTGTCGAGAGCAAGGAGGGTGTGGGCACTGCCATAAGTCTGTATTTCAAAAAGTCGACTGCCAAGGTAAACAACCAGATCGTTACAGAGGAGACGACAGAGACTCAATATATCCCGCAAGAAGATTCTGCGTTGAATGAAAGTGTCATACTTGTTGTCGACGACGATGATATGGTCTTGAAAAGCATTGTCTCGATGCTAGAACCGTATGCGACGGTACTGACAGCCAATGACGGATCCGCCGCACTGAATATTTCAAAGAATGATCAGCCTGACGTGATCGTCAGTGATGTGGAGATGCCGATAATGGACGGATTCACGTTGAACAAATCTTTACAGGCCTCGCCGGAGACCAGCCATATTCCATTGCTGTTTGTCTCAGCACGAACAGAGGATGAGATGCGTTTGGAGGGACTTGGCACGGGTGCTGTGGATTATATCACGAAGCCATTCAGCCAGAAAGAGTTGCTTCTGAAACTTCAGAGTATCATCAATGTGAAGCGAAACACTCAAAATAGAATCCTATCTACGATTGTTGAACCGGACGCTATGGAGAAGACAGAAGAGATGGATCCGTTCTTGAAGAGAGTGATAAAGGTGATTGAGGAAAACTATTCAGACTCAGACTTCAGCATTGAAGTGTTGGCAAGAGAGTCTGCGGTAAGCCAATCTACATTGACAAGAAAAGTAAAGGTTTTGACAGGCAAGACACCGCTTGAGATCATCACAGACTACCGTTTGAACATGGCACATTCATTGTTGACCACTGAGCGTATTTCAGTGGCAGATGTCGCATACAGAGTCGGTTTCTCTGATCCAGCCTACTTCACAAGGAAATACAAACAGTTCTTTGGACGAGTACCGTCGCAGAGATAGAGGAAAATTCAAAATGCTGAATGCAAAATTCAAAATGCATAATTGCGTTGAAGAAACGATATGAAAGAATTAAAATGTCCAAAGTGTGGAAATGTATTCCAAGTTGATGAGGCTGATTATGCATCTATTGTCAGCCAGGTGAAGAATGCGGAGTTTGATGCGGAACTGAACCGTCGACTCGCAGAACTCAGCAAAAATCAAAAGGCGGAGCAGGATCTTGTAACAGCTAGAACTGAACAACAGTATCAGAATGCATTAAACAGGAAGGATCTTGACATTAAAGAAAAAGAATCTATAATTGCACAGCTGCGTAATGAACTTCATGTCGCTGAGGAAAAGAAAACCGCAGAAATCAAACTGGCTATTGCAGATAAGGAGAAAGAAATTGCCGCATTGCACTCTTCTATTCGGGATGATGAGAATAAGATGCAGATTGCGGTCATGAATGAGCAGAGAAAGGCTTTGGAACGCATTAAAGATAAGGATGAAGAGATTGCTCAGCTGAAACTAAATGTCCAGATGGTTAAACAACAAGCTGTCAACTCTGAAAATTCTATCAAAGAACAGTACGAGTATCAACTAAAGATGGCAAAAGAGCAGGTGGATTACTATAAAGATTTGAAGATCCGCATGTCGACAAAGATGATAGGCGAGACGTTAGAAATCCATTGCTCCACTCAGTTCAACCAGATGATGCGTCCTGTGATGCCTAATGCATATTTCGAGAAGGATAACGACGCTTCTGGAGGTAGCAAAGGCGATTTCATCTTCCGTGATTTTGCCGATGATGGCACAGAATATGTGTCAATCATGTTTGAGATGAAGAATGAGGCCGACGAGACTGCTTCCAAACATAAGAATGAAGATTTCTTTAAGAAGTTGGATGCCGACCGAAAAGCAAAAAAGTGTGAGTTTGCGGTACTTGTATCGTTGCTCGAACCTGAAAATGAACTCTATAATGGAGGTATAGTGGATGTGTCGTACAAGTACGATAAAATGTATGTTATCCGACCTCAGTTCTTTTTGCCACTCATTTCTCTGTTGGTTCAGACATCAAAGAAAAGTTTGGAATATAAACAGCAATTGGCAATAGCACAGAGCCAGTCGGTCGACGTGTCAAATTTCGAGAATCAACTTAATGATTTTCGGGATAAGTTTGGAAAAAACTATCGTCTTGCAAGTGAAAAATTCAAGACCGCTATTGATGAGATTGATAAGTCTATTCAGCATCTTCAGAAGATCAAGGATGCTCTTATAGGTAGTGAGAACAATCTTCGCCTTGCCAACGACAAGGCTGAATCTCTGACTATCAAGAAACTTACACGTAATAATCCAACAATGAAACAGAAGTTTGACGATGCACGAAAGGGTAGTGAGTATATTGATGTAGAAGATGATTGAGATTTATATTGTACCCGGTTTTATAAAACAAAAAATGGTTCGACTTTCGCCGAACCATTTTGTTTTTCTAATCGTTGGAATTATTACTTCCAAGCCTCGATGATCTGCATGAAATCAGCTGCCTTAAGAGCGGCACCACCGATCAAACCACCGTCGATATCTGGCTGAGCGAACAACTCAGGAGCGTTGCTTCCCTTGCAAGAACCACCGTAAAGGATTGATGTGTTGTCTGCTGTTGCCTTGTCGTACTTAGCTGCGATAGAAGCACGGATGAATGCGTGAACCTCCTGTGCCTGAGCTGAAGTTGCAGTCAAACCTGTACCGATAGCCCAAACTGGCTCGTATGCGATAACAACCTTAGCGAAATCTGCTGCAGAAAGAGTGTAAACAGCTGCCATCTGACCCTCGATAACTGACTTGAATGTGTTAGACTCACGCTCTTCCTTAACCTCTCCTACACAGAAGATTGGAGTTAGACCGTTAGCCAAAGCCAAGTTAAGCTTCTTGATAAGAAGTGCGTTGTCCTCTCCGTGGTACTGACGACGCTCTGAGTGTCCAAGAATACAGTACTTAGCACCTGTTGAAGCAACCATGCTTGCAGAAACCTCTCCTGTGAATGCTCCCTTCTCGTTTGCTGAACAATCCTCAGCTCCTACACCGATAACTGATCCCTTTACTGTCTCAGCTACTGCTGCTACTGAAATGAATGGAGTACAAACTACTACATCACACTTTGGAGTCTTACCTGCCAATGCGTTCTTCAAGTCGTTTGCCAAAGCGATACCCTCCTGAAGAGTAGTATTCATCTTCCAGTTTCCTGCTACGATTTTCTTTCTCATTTTCGTTGATATTTAATTTATGTTTATTCTGAATTCAATTCGTTTGCAAAGATAATACATTTGGATGATTATCTAAAGCATGTTAAAAATTTTGTATTTGTGCCGACGCGAATTTTTATCCACCCATTATCGAAACGGTTTATGGACTGTCTAATTTTTACGTGAGTTCGATGAAAAAGAAGAAAACAGATAGACGGAGTGTCATAACTGAGGATTGTTAAGGGCCCATGTTTGATTGATATTGGCCCTGCCCCCTTTCCACGTGCGAGCCGTAGGCGAGCACATAAAATTTAATAAAACCACAGAGAGAAAAAGTTCACAGAGAAAGACTTCGTCTTTTTA
>OCVV011324366.1_pt1 | contig 31895 bp, 39 predicted proteins | sample 1539721 | NCBI WGS metagenome assembly OCVV01 (sample SAMN02144230, study PRJEB22623) | gut metagenome | biome: sheep rumen | host: Ovis aries | place: New Zealand | reverse complement strand
TCATCTCAACTCCTTTATATAAATATTATATCATTATTTTTAAAAAATATCAAATAAGGTAACCTTTAGCAGGTTACCTTATATGGTTCTTTTATACCGTAATCATCATTTCCGCCAGTGAAAGTAATTGTAGGTTTATAACAAGGATATTGTGATTTTAACTCTTCATATTTTCCTTTTATAATTAACAATTCTTTATATTCTTCTAATGATATTGTAATTTGTTTTTCATCTAAAGTATGATAATATCCAACAGTGATATTACTTTTTTCTTTTTCCATAAAATCCTCCTTATAGTTTTATAATAGAGCCTATTTCGCCTTGTTTAATCATAATATTTCCAGTTGCAGTACGTCCTAATAGAGGGACTTCATTAGCGGCTATGCAAATTGCGTTCTTACCTGACAATAATAAATTATCAGTTTCTGAAACCATTGCAGCACCTACTACTGGGCCTGTTCCAGGGGTTTCTTTATATATAATTACTCCTTTTCCATTTTTGCCTTGAAGTGGGAATTCATCTAAACTAGTTTTCTTTCCATATCCATATTTTGTAAATACTGCTAATTGTTCATCTTTATTTATTATAGGTAATCCAATTAATACTTCGTCATCTTCTGCTAGTTTTATTGCTTTAATTCCTGATGTAGCTCTTCCTATTGCAGAAACATCTTTAGTATCTATATGGATACATTGACCTTTTTTAGTTATGATTATCATTTCTTCTTCATCCATAATTTCGATATTAGCGATACTATCTCCATCTTTTATTTTAATTGCCGCAATTCCTGTACTTCTTTTAGTTTTAATGTATTCTTCTAATAAAGTTTTCTTTAAAAGTCCTTTTTTAGTTATGAATATAACATATTTTTTATTATTCTTTCTTTCTAATGTTGTTACAGCAATTACTTTTTCAGTAGGTTCCATATTTATAAGGCTACCAACACCAACACCTTTTGATACATTTGTTCCAGCTGGTATATTATCAACTAATAATCTATACATTTTTCCTGTATTAGTGAAAGCTAATAATGTATCTATTGTATTTGTTGCTATTGTATCAAGGATCGCGTCATCTTCTGTTTTAACGCCCTTTCCGCCTTTTCTTTGTACTCTAAAACTAGATTTTGCAACTCTTTTAATTTCTCCAGAATTAGATATGATTACAACTACATCTTCAGGAGTAACTGTTTCTATCTCTTTTTCTTCTGGCTTAATCTCGATATGATCTAGTTCTGTTCTTCTATCATCTCCGTATTTCTTAACAATAGACTCAAGTCTTTCACGAACAGTTTTTTCTTGATCTTCTCTACTTTCAATTAAATGTGATAATTCAATTACTGACTTATCTAATTCAGCTTTTTCTTCATTTAATTCTACTTTCTCAAGACTTGCTAATTTTCCTAATTTCATATCTATAATTGCTTTTGCTTGAGGTTCTGTAAATTTATACTCTTTAATTAAGCCTTCTTTTGCAGTAGCACTACTTGCAGACTTTTTAATAAAAGCAATTATATTATCTATATCTTCTAAAGCTCGTAGTAAACCATCAACAATTTCTTGTCTTGCTTTTGCTTTTGCTAAATCAAAAGTTGCCTCTTTTACAACACAATTTACATTATGGTCTACATAAAGTTTTATACATTGTTTTAAATTTAATTCAGTTGGAGTTTTATCAATTAATGCAACTTGATTATATGATATAGAAGTTTGTAAATTAGTTTTTAAATATAATTTCTTTGCGATTGAGTCGGGATCTATACCTTTTTGGCATATGACAACTATTCTTAAACCTTTTTTATTACTTTCATCACGGATTTCTGCAATTCCTTCGATTTCTTTAGCGTCACAAACAGCGCCAATCTCACTCATCAATCCTTCTATTGTTGTCCCATAAGGAATTTCATAGAATACTAAATTACCTTTTTCAACTTTATATCTTGCTCTAACTTTTACACTTCCGTGTCCAGTTTTCATTATTGCTGGAATGTCATTTTTATTTATAACAATTCCACCTGTTGGAAAATCTGGTCCTGGTAACATAGGCTCTTTACCATCCATATAATCATAAATAGCTTGAGCAACTTCTTTTAAATTATGAGGTAGCCAGTTACAAGCCATTGCAACTCCAATTCCGCTATTTGGGTTACATAATAAGTTTGGAAATACAGCAGGTAAGGTAACTGGTTCGTCTGCATCTTCAGAATAGTTAAGAATAAAATCTACATTATTCTTTTTAATTCCAGCTAACATTCCATCTTCAGCAATTTTTGAAAGTCTTGCTTCTGTATAACGAGCTGCAGCTGGTCCATCTCCTGCAATATTACCATTATTTCCATGCCAATCTATAAGAGGATATCTCATAACCCAATCTTGAGACAATCTAACCATAGCTCCATATATTGAACTATCACCATGTGGATGGTATTTACCCATAACATCTCCGACTATTCTAGCCGCTTTTACATGAGGTTTAGAATAAGTTCTACCGCTTTCAAAAGATGACCATAATATTCTTTTTGCTACGGGCTTAAGTCCAGATAATGCATCAGGAATAGCACGATCTGTATTAACAGCAACAGCATATTCAATAAAATTTGTTCCTAATTCTTGTACTAAATCATTTGTTATCATCTTATTCATTATCCTCCTTTACTATCTTCATTTCTCCATCTTTTAAATTGTCATTAACTTCAATTTTCATATTACTCATTAAATCTGTTGCAGCTTTTAATTTAGCAAAAACATTTTTAGTATCTGGGATTAGCTCTTTTAACATATTAAGAGTTGTTTCATTTAATATTATTTTCATACCACACCTCCTATTCTGCATTGTAAACAGCTTCTTGAGAATGTAATCTAATATATTCTTTTCTTGCTGTTACGCCTGTTCCCATTAATTGTTCAAATAATATGTTAGCTGCACTAACATCTTCTACTGTTATTTGTTTTAAAATTCTTTCATTCGGATCTGTTAATGTTTGTTCAGTTTCCTCAACAGACATTTCTCCTAAACCTTTCATACGATTAACAGTATATTTTTTTGTTGAATTTTCTTTTTTAAATTTTTCTAATTCTTCATCATTCTTTATATATTTATATTCTTTTCCTATTGTTACTTTATATAATGGAGGTACTCCCGCATAAACATATCCATCTTGAATAAGTTGTGGGCAAAAATTCCATATAAAAGTATAGAATAAGTTTTTAATATGGGCACCATCAACATCGGCATCAGACATTATAATAATCTTACCATATCTTAAATCTTCAGGTTCATAAGTTACTTTCATATTCTTAACATCAATAGTTAAACCAAATGCTTCTATCATTGTCATAATTTCTGCATTTTTTTGGATTTTATCTAATGTTGCTTTTTGAGTATTAAGTATTTTTCCACGAACTGGCATTACTGCTTGGAACTCATTATCACGAGCAGTTTTTAAGTTTCCTGATGCTGAATCTCCCTCTGTAATATATATTTCACATTTACTTCTATCTTTACTGAAGCAATCTGCTAATTTACTGTCAAATTTTAATACTTTTTCTTTTTTCTTATTAGTTTCTCTAACTCTTTCTCTAGCATTCTTTGCAGCTTCTCTCGCTTTTCTAGCGGCTGCCGCTTTATCAAAAATAGTTTTTATTTCTTTTTCATTAGAGGCTAACCAATATTGAAGATTAACCGCAATGATAGATGCAAAGTTAGACATATCTAATTTTGTTACTGTTGATTTAACTTGAGCATCATATGCAACATTAGGGGCTGTCATATTAAATACTATATACATTCCCTCTTGAATATCATCTCCAGTTAAATTTTCATCTTTATCTTTTAACCATTTTTTATCTCTAAAGAATTTATTAAACTCTCTTGTTATAATTGTTTTAATTTGAGTTATATGAGGTCCTTTCTCTGTTAAACCTGTATTAACATAAGGCACAAGAGTAAGTGAATAATTAGAAGTATAAGTTAATACCATATCTAACTTTTCTTTTCCCTCACTATATTGCATATTAAATCTATTTGTTATTATTTCTTTTCCTTTTACGGCTTCATCAACTAAATCATTTAATCCATGTTCAGAATAATAATTAAATTGTTCTCCATTGATATTACAATTTATATGTAAGCCAGGGCATAAACAACTAATAGTATTTAATAATGATTTAATTTTACTTTCTTCTACTGATGTATGAGTAAAGAATTCTTCACTTGGAGTCCATTCTACTGTTGTTCCACTGATTCCACTATCAATAACACCAGTTTCTCTCTTTTCAAAGACACCTTCTTTAAAATATACAGTTTCACTTTTTCCATCTCTGTTAGTAGTTACTTTTAATCTATGAGATAGGAAAGTTGTAATTTTAGAACCTATACCAAAAGAACCTAAAGATGTTCCCTCATAAGTTCCATCTGAACGATATTTTCCTGAAGTATTTAAAACACTGAAGGCAGCTTCAAGTACAGATTTTCCATCTTCACGCATTTCATTAACTAAAAATCCTTGTCCATAATCGTGAACTATAATATTTGTATTTTTATCTTCATTATTTATTAAAATATCTATTGCTTTACCATGTCCCAATCTAAACTCGTCTACTGCATTAGAAATTATTTCAACTAATAATTGAGTAGAGTATGTAGTATCACCTGCATAAACACCTGGTTTTAGTCTTGTAAACTCTAATGGAGATAATGACTCGATTGAATCCTTTGTATATAATTTCTTATCTGCCATACTTTTCTCCTCTCTTCATTTTTCTATATATCTATTATATCATAATTTTTCTTAAAAATCAAAAATTTTGCTTGAGAAACAGAAATCTTTATGATTTTCAAAAATCTTTTCTAATTTTGCCTGATTTTTTGATGCTACTGCATCTGCTATTTCATTTCCAAGTATTCCCGCATGTCCTGGGACTCTCATAACTATAAAGTTAGGAAAATCAATACAAGCAAAAGGATATAAAGTTTTTACTAACTCTATATTTTCTACTTCTTTCTTTTTACTATTTAACCAATTATTTCCCGCCCAAGTGTGTATCCAATCATTAAACATATTTACACAATAGGCAGAATCAGAATATATTTCAACTTCCTCATTTTTATAATCTGTGGTAGCTAGATTAAGTGCCCATATGAGCCCTTTTAATTCTGCTTGATTATTAGTAATGTTTTTATATTGTTTTCCATAGGTTGTAATTAATTTATTCTCAGTAGTTACCGCCACTCCAAAACCGCCATCGCCCGGATTTCCGCGGCTACTACCATCACAATATATTTTAATCATATTTATCACCTTTATTTCATTATATTATATATTTTATAAAAAATCAAATAAAAAGCAGAAGATTTACTCCTCTGTCTTTTTTTCTTTTAGTTTTTTCATATGGTTAATTATAACTAGTCTGTTCTCTAGTTTATTATTAATAACTTCTTTTAAAGATGCTATATTGTCAATAATTTCTTTTTTATAATCTTTATATTGTTTTAATCTTTTTTCTAATATAGGTTCTTCTTGATTAAATCTGAGTTTTAAATCTTCTAAACAATTAATTTGAATGTTTACTCTTGTTAAACATTTTTCAAAATACTGTATAGTAGCTCTATATTCTGCTAATTCACATCCTAAAAAACTTGATGCTACTTCTATATCTTCAGGACTTAAAAACGAATATGCACAAAAGTTACCATAATCAGTTTGAATTTCAACAAAAGATATTCCATCTTCTTTGTTATAATCTGATTTCACTAATTTAAACATAATTATCTTACTCCTTTCTTAATAAAACCATGGTTGCCCACCAATAGAGTTATCTAATGAAACTTTTTTTTCTTTTACATCTTCAACTATTTGTTCAAGAGAAACTGGCTTATTGTCATGTGCATCTAAACACACACAATACATATATGGGTTATCTGAATAAAACTTAGATTGTTGATGTGTATGCCCATAAATATTTACCATATGTTTAGCCCAAGGTTTATCGTCATCATAGTTTGCAGTAATTGTTGGATAATGTGATAACCATACATGATATTTCCCAAACTTTTTTCTTAAAGCGCAATCAATAGAAACAACATTTTTGCATTGTTTATAAAGTTGAATACGAGTATCTGTATCGTGGTTTCCTATTAAAATATGAATTCTTCCATTTAATTGTTCTAGGCATTTTATACCGTGTTCGTTATCTCCAAGCATTACATCTCCAAGATGATAAACCTCATCATTAGGACTAACAATAGAATTCCAATTTTTAATGATTGCGGCATCATGTTCCTCTGAGCTAGCGAATCCGCGAGGTTTAAAAAGAAACTCTTTTTGGTGTCCAAAATGGGTATCACTTGTAAACCAAACTTTTCTTTCTGAAGAGGCTGGCTCTTCATAGTAATCAAATATATTATTTTGAGAAGGAACAGTTAGAGTTTTTATTGCGGCTTCCGCAGCTCTGTTAAATTCCTCGTCTGGATATACCGAATGTTCTAGTAAATAATCTCTTAAAGAATCCATTCCTTATTCGCCTCCGCTTCTAAATCTACAATAGTCTCTTTTTCATCTTCTATAATATGAAGATATTTTATACCCTCTGCCCAGGTTGGTTTTTCTAAAGTATTATTCATTTGTATAATAGAGCTATTAGGAACTCTTTCAAGACCTTGTCTTTTTGCATTTTGGAGCAAACTTTTTTGAAGAGATGTTTTTAACCAAATAACATGGATTTCATCTGGTTTTGTTTGTAAAGATCTAATTAATTTTCTTCTTGCCCCAGAATTTAAAGAAGTTTGATCAACATAAGCCTCATTATATGTTATTAATGTCTTATCAATAGTATTAATAAAATCTCTATAAACTTCATTTTCTTTTGAAAAATAATAGTCTCCTGGTTTTAATAAACTGAATCTAATTCTATCTCTTGATACATAAGTATCTTTATTAGATATATTTTTTTCGCACCAAGTCGTTTTCCCAGATCCAGGAATTCCCATCATAATATATAGCTTATTCATTTTCATTCAACTCCTTTTTTACTCTATGACCACAATCATTTGAAAAGTCTGAATTCCAACACCTACCATTCTTATTATATGGACAGTCTATTTTAGTACAACTTAAAAGTTCACTAATTTCATAGCGGTTTCCCTCTACAAATCTTCCTGCATCAAACTCTTCTCTAAAAGTTTCATAAGTATAATTATCATTTTCTTTTATTTCTGCGTGATTAGTTTCTTCACCGCAATAAATACAATATAATTTCTTTAAATGTCCACCTTTTCTTTCTTGACCTTTTTTACGATGGACTGGAAGTCCTTCTTTTCCACATTTAGTGCAAAAAAATTTACTAGTTTTCATTTGAAATGTTTTTGGCATTGTCAGTTACCTCCTCTGTTTCAGACATTTCAATGTAACTATCTTTTTCTTGGAAACATCTACGAAGATAATCTTTTCCGCCATCTACTGACACGTTTCCACATGAACAAGTTACAAAATCATGACGATGAACAGATTCGATAATATCGCCACATTTTAAACATTTTACTGCATTTTTTATTATCTTATTCATAATTATCATTTCCTTTCTTTTATATTTTACATATATATTATATCATAATTTTTTATAAAAATAAAATTACCGCTTTATAAGGCGGTAATCTTACTATTGATGGTATTTAATTAAGAATTCGTTAGATACAGCTTTAAAGCTTTCTCTACCATCTAGGGTTCTTAATACAACTCCTTCTCTCATTTCTCCATCTAATTGCGATATACCATCTGCATATGCAACCATTCTATCACAAGTTTCTGGTAAAATGAAATGTTCGTCTAATATTGGAACACAAGGAATATTATATGTGTTTACTAATATTTCAGTCATTTCTCTTGGATTTAATCTTTTTGTTGTTCCATCTTTGTATCCAAATATTAAATTAAATGCTGCGAAATCAACATAATCTATGCTATAATCTCTATTTTGAACGCTTTTACCATAAGTTTCTCCTTGAATTGTTACAAATTCAAATTCTTTATGAGTATCTAAAATATTTTTTAAAACTTCTTCGGCATGATATTTTTCTGCCATTTCAGTATAAACATTTGTTTCATAATAACATTTTTTATCAGGTTTATCAAAACATACATTTCTTGAACATACATAAAAGTCATATTTATTTCTTTTTAATCTTTTCATAGTAAATGTTGTTGAAGTTCCATCAATTTTTTCTGTTACCATCCATTCTTTTTCTGGATTACCAGGGAATAAGAATGGCATATTTTGAACTCTTTCTTCATCTGTTTTAACTACCCATGCAGGCCAGTTTCTTCCATCTCTTTTCTTTCCTAAGAAGACAAATAAGAATTTTTTACCCCAAGTATATTTATATAGAGTTCTTAATAGTTTATGTTTTTTAAATAATTTTATATGTCTTTGATACATTCTGCTATATTTATCAGCATTAGATTTTCTTTTATTGTCTTCTATGACAGAATAAATAACTCCAAGTTCATCAGTTAATGGAATATTTATATATTCATCACCTGGTAGTTCATGTAGCTTAGCTACATTCCAACCCATTTGAATTGCGGCAATGCAAGCAAGTGTTCCTCCATTTTCACAAAAATCTCCAAGAGCCATAAGTAAACCTTGAGATACGAAGTTTCCTTTTCCTCCGAAAGTATATTTTTGAGTTTTTATTTTATAATGTTTAGAAGCTAGAAACTCTGACCATTGTCTTTCAGGTAATTTACTATCTATTTCAAAATAAACAGCTATATCGCCAGGTCTAAAAGTGCCTTTCCTAGTCATTACATGCCATCCACCCACTATCGCACATTCACAATTATCTGAACCTTCAATAGGTTTTATGTCGTCAATTTTTACAGTATAAGCAAGTTCTCTTTGTTTTGTTTTTGGATTTAACATATTTCCACTTCTCCTTTCTTATTTATTATATAATAATTTTTGAAAAATATCAACTATTCTACAAAGTATATAGGCTCTAGAGTGTCTAAATCAAGTAGAGCAATTTTTTTTGATACAAAAGTTGCTAGATCTAAATCTATTTTATGTTGATGACAATATTTACAAATAGTTATAGACTTTTTCCCTTCCAATTCTTTTACTCTTGTTTGTAGATATTGAACAGGTGAATGTCCATGTACTATATAAGTATCTTCATCTCCATCCCATTCTGTTTCAGTTAAATGATTGCGGTTCCAGATAAAATCCGCAGGTCTATCACTTAATAAATCTTTAAAACTAAATCCAGAATGTGATAAATAAATTTTTTTATTATCCTTATTTATATATAATGTTTTATAAATAGTTTTTGTTTTTAAATTATGTACTAATTCTTCTTGCTCTTGTTCACTGAGAGCTTGAAAAGCTCGAAGTGTTACTAGCGTTTCATTTTCTGTGATTATACTTTTTTGTGTTAATAATGCCATATCAATATTTTTTACATAATCTAAAAACATATCTTCGTGATTACCTATTATATAAGTAACTCTTTTGTCTTTAAATAATTCTTGCATAATTTTAATTCCATCTGGACCGCGATCAATCGCATCTCCTAGAAAGAATATTTCATCATCTTCTCTACAATAATTCTTTATGGCTAACCATAAATCATAGTTGCCATGAATATCAGTAAAAGCATATTTAGCCATATAAATCATCTCCTTTTTTAAATACTACATATATTATATAATGATTTTTTTATAAAATCAATTAATCATTTCCGCACTCAAGCAAAGAAACCTTTTTGATTTTTTTCATATTTTATTATAAAATTGTTTTAGAAATTTGAAAAGCACAAAATTCACTAAGGACTTTTTAAAGTTTCTTATTTTATTTTTTACAAAAATTATAATATAATAATAATGTAAAAAGAAAGGAGAGGGAATTATGGAAGCACGAAAAGAAGATTTAGATGAAATATTAGAGGCATTATCATATGGAACTTTTGATGAAAATGATGAGGCGGATTTTTATTCAATCGTGGTTCAACCCTTTTCAGAAAAATATAAGAAACCATTTGATTATGCAACAGGTGCTACTAAAGGTGTCTTAATATTTGAACAATTAGGGTTTGTAATCAAAATACCTTTCTGTCGTAATTCAGAAGATTGTTATTATAACAGTACATATGGTGAATATGAAAGCTGTTATTTTACAGGTGCGGATACTGACAATGGTTGGGATTATTGTGAGGCAGAAGCAAATAAATATGAAAGAGCTGAAGAAGAGGGCTTAGCACAATGTTTTGCAAAAACTAAAAGAATAGGAGATATTGATGGATACCCAATATATATGCAAGAACTTGCAAATATTTATAAAAGTATTGATTATCAATCTTCACACACTGAAGAAGATAGCCGTCAAGTAAGTTCAATTTGTAATAGTAATAATTTTTATATGTTTAATCTTGAATGGTTAAGTGATGCATTTCATTATTATGGAGAAAAGGTATTTCATAAATTATTAGAGTTTATTAGAACAGTAGGAATTAACGACTTACACGATGGTAATATTGGGTATATTGGAAATAGACCTGTATTAGTTGATTATTCATCATTCGATTCATAATTTGCTATTGATTTTTACAAAAAAATATTATATAATAATAATGTAAAAAGAAAAAGGAAGTGATTATTATGGATTTCGATATTCTACATCCATTTAGCACATTTAGAGGCGATGATGCTTATAATGGAAAGTTTAATGGAGCAACAGGTTGGATAATGCAAAGTGATGTTGACAGACAAAAATTAACAGATGGTTTTAAACAAGCAATAGATGAAGGATATGACATCAATGATGAAGATATTCAAAATATAATATTTGAACAATTAAATTGTAGCCCATCTGATTTAACACCTTTTGATTTAAACAAATTAAAAAAAGACATTGAAAAGTATTATAAAGAAGTCCATAAATCATTGTTCTAGTCCGCACGAGACCCAGTTGATTTTTACAAAAAATTTTGATATAATAAATATAGAAAAAATGAAGGAGGAAAAATAATATGGAAAAGAAAACTACAAAAAGAGAATTTTATGAAATGATTAAGGAAATCGTTGCAGGAGATGAAACATTAGTTGCATTCTGTGATAAAGAAATCGCAGCTATTGATGCAAAAGCTGAAAAAGCAAAAGAAAGAGCAGCAGCTAAGAGAGCAGAAGGAGATGCTTTAAGAGAAGCAGTTCAAGCTGTATTAACAAATGAATTCCAAACTATTGATGAAATTACAGGAAAAGTTGAAGGAGAAGAAGTTACAAAAGCAAAAGTTACTGCTAGATTAACTCAATTAGTTAAAGCTGAAATCGCTGAAAAAGCTGATGTAAAAAATGAAGAAACTGGAAAAACAGTTAAAGCATATAAATTAGTTTAATAAAATGAAGGCGGGCTTCAACCCGCCTTATTTCTAATTAAGAGAGGTGCAGATATGAAATATTGTTTAATTTATCAACCAAATAAAGAGCGTTTAATGAATAAAGCAGATGAATTATCTATTATATATAATAGAGCGGATACTACTTTACCAGATTTTTTAGAAAAATATAGAGAAAAAAGAATAATTATAAATATAGATGAAGACTTTAAAGAGTCAGATTTTAAACTTATAAAAGCATTATATGAAAAATATTCTAATTTTGTATTAAAACTTGAAAAGTATAATGAAAAACTTGTAAAAGATATAAAAGAAAATCATATACCTTATTTTTTAGGCAAATTAGTAAATGATTGAGACACTTTTAATGCTTTAATAGATTTAGGAGTATCTGATATTTATGTTGTTGAACATTTAGGTTTTGAATTAGATCTATGTGCAGAAAAGGCACACGCTGCCGCAATTAATATAAGAGTTTTCCCTAATATAGCTCAATCTAGTTGGAGAGATAGTTTAGATATTAAAAAATTTTTTATTAGACCAGAAGATATTGTTCAATATGAACCATATGTTGATATATGTGAATTTTTAGATGTGCAAAGACAAAGAACTTTACATAGCATTTATGCTATTGATAAAAAATGGTTTGGTTCTTTAAAAGAGATTATTGATGACTGTAATTTAGATATAAATAGTCAATTTATTATTCCAAGATTTGCAGAAAATCGTATAAAATGTGGGAAAAAATGTTTAAAAGGATCTGGATGCAATATATGTGAAACTATTGAACATTTAGCAAAAACACTAGAAGAACAAAAAATAAAAGTAGTAATGAAAAAAGAGGAGGAAGAATAATATGGCTTTAAAGGGTAGTATAAGTAAAGAGATAGTAATAAAGAAAATACTAGAAACTTTTGAAGGAAGTTTTCAATATGAAAAAGAAATTAGAATTCCTATGGAAGAAGATGGAAATCAAATTCAATTAAAATGTGTTTTAACTTGTGCAAAAACAAATGTAGAACCTAATGGAGAGAATGCGATTCCAGGAGAAGTAACTCCAGTTGCCGCAGGTATTCCCGCAAGTGAAAAAACATTTGTAGAACCTACACAAGAAGAAAAAGATAATGTGCAAAAATTAATGCAAATGCTAAACTTATAATTTTAATAATAGTAGGCGATATCTCCGCCTATTTTTAATTTGATTTTTTTGAAAAAATATTATATAATAATAGTGTAAATAAAGGAGGAATTATATATGGAAAACAAAGATTATTATGATGATGAAATTGAGGTTATTAAACCACCTTATTATAGAGTAATGTATATTGATGATGAGGGTAGAAAACACCTTGCTACAGTAACACACCTACCTTATTTACAATATTTAAAAGACAGATTTATTATAGTTGAGTGTACTCTTGTTACAGAATAAAGTTTGACTTTCGTAAAAAATAATGATATAATATAAGTATGAAAAAGGTAAAGAACCTTTTCCATATAAATTATGTTTGTGTGTCAAAGTTGTTTTTTATGAAAGGAGATTTTAGTATGTTTGATTTTGATTTTGATGATATTTTTACACCAATTTTACTAGATTGGGACAAAAAAAATTACAGATTTAATAGAGGAGAAAAAGATATGCATCCATATTCAATTTCCTCAGATGAAGAAAAAACAATCATTGTTCACAATGTTTTAGGTATTAACAAGGAAGATTTAAAAGTAACAAAAGAGAAAGAAAATGGAACGACTTATATTGCAATAGAAGGTAAAACAAAAGATAGCCTAACAAAAAGAGAATACTCAGTCAGTTCAAGATTTGCATTAAACGAAGAGGAGTTAGACCTTTCTAACATCAAATCTAGTATGAGAAATGGGTTACTATACATTATTATTCCAGCAAAAAAACCTGAAAAACCAACTAAAGATACAATAGAAATTCTATAATAAAATAAAATAAACATATTGTTTTTTATCTTTGATGCACAAGCATCATTGCACCCTTAGCCAAGTCGGTAAGGCAACGGACTGCAACTCCGTGATCGCTGGTTCAAATCCAGCAGGGTGCTCCATGCCAACATAAAGAGAGCCTTCCCGCGGCGTTGGCGTTTTTACTAATCTCTTTAAAACGGGGCGATACTGCAAACGGTCTCTCCGGAGACTCTAGATTTTAAACTCAAGCTAGGTAGTAGTGGAAAGAGAACCCCTAGTAAGAACCAACAATCTTTCCACAATCAGATTTAGTAACATTCTTTTTAACCCTAAAGATACAAACAGCGAAAAAGGTATCTAATCAATTTTGTGACTCTGTATCTTGAGTTTTAAGGAAATTTAATCACTGTAGATGGACTAATAAGATAGAAAGGTCTATTTGTTCATTAGAATTATTTAAGGTATGTTAGTTTTTAACTTGAATGGGGAAACCGTTCCTCATTGACGGGTTCTTCATAGTATTTTTAAGTAATGCTATTATTACAAAAAGCATAGGGTAACCGCCTATGATGAAGAAAATTTATACATTTTATGGAATTAAAAATAAGAAAAGAATGGGGCAAGCGATTATAAAAACATATCAAAGATTTTGATACTACCATAAGATGCTTGTTATACGAAATCTGATTTTCTTTATTGATTTTAATTAAAAATTTTAATATAATATATATGTAAATAAAAAAGAAAGGGAGTATTCGAATATGGCAAAAAGAAAAGGTAAATCAGGTAGTGGAGAAGGACATTATATCATTACTCAAGCTAACCTAGATAAAAAAGGAAAAACAAATAAGAAATTAAAAAGAAATCCTATGGCATCTAAATATCTCACTGCCAGAGGTAAAGAAATTATAGAGGCGGCTGCAGCTTTTGCTAAAGAACATCCAGCAGGAAGTGGTCGCAAAAACAAGAAAGATGAAAGCAAAGCTGCTTAATCTTTTCATGCGGGTGTAACTCAGTTGGTTAGAGTGCACGTCTGATACGCGTGATGTCGGAGGTTCGAATCCTCCCACCCGCACCATATGCAGAAGTAACTCAATTGGGAGAGTGTGGGCGTACGCAATCTTAACAACCAGGACACGTGAGTTGTTGGTTCGAATCCAACCTTCTGCCAAACTTGGTCGGATAGCTCAGTTGGTAGAGCAAGGGACTGAAAATCCCTGTGTCGCAGGTTCAATTCCTGCTCCGACCACCATAATATTTTAAGAAAAGAGGTAATATTATGAGGATAAAAAGTATTAATACTGAAACTAAAGAAGTAAGGTATTTTAACACAATGGACGAAGCTGGTAAATCAGTTTTATCCAAAATGGAAAATTGAAAAGTACAAATGTTAATTGCTTATGCTATTATAAATAAAAGTAAAGCATTTAAATGTACTTGGGAAAAAGTGAAATAGTTTGATTTTTTAAAAAAATTATTATATAATATATATAGAAAAAGAAAAGAAATTTTCTTGGTTAGTGTCAATTTTATATTGATGGGTGTGAGGTGGGACGTCGAATTCATTTGAATTCATATTTATATATCGCGGGGTGGAGCAGTCTGGTTAGCTCGCTAGGCTCATAACCTAGAGGTCGTTGGTTCAAATCCAACCCACCGCAACCATATAGCGGTATAGCTCAGTTGGCTAGAGCAATCGGTTCATACCCGATAGGTCGTAGGTTCAAATCCTACTGCCGCTACCATGATGTCGTAATAGTTTAATGAAAAAACACTAATAGCAATATTAGTAATATTGGTTCAAATCCAATTTACGGCTTTATATCATAACCTTCCTATAAATGAGCTGGACTATTTAGTCCGCTCTAAGGAATGTTGTAGGATAAAAGTTTTATATTATAATATGTATTTAGATTGTTTTTGTTATAAGCATCCTGTTTAAACATTCCTTAGAGGGGACTAAATCCCCAATAGTAATCCTTTCATGGAGATCACCACCTTAACGAAAGCAATTTTGATTATCAAAATTGCTTTTCTTATATGGGCTTGTTATGGTTTCGACAGGAATTGATGAAAAGTTAGAATACAAGTACTAGGCAGTTAGTTAAAAGGTAAACAAATAAAAATAAATGGAAACTTATTTACAAAAATTTCTAATAAAGTTAAATCTTTATTCGCATTCAACTGCGTAGCCTTTGCGTAAGACTAAGAAACTTCTATGTTAAGTACCAGTAGCGGACAGGAAAACGCATAGTCGTATTAACGATTCAAAGACCGCCTCATAGTCAATTTTTCTTCTATATGGTTGACTATTGTAGATTAACAGGAATATAGAAGTCCTCTCTGAACGTGGGTGAAAATAATGAGTAAGGGATCGAATCGTCACCTTGACCCATATAAATGTATGGTAAAACTTGTAACGTAAGAATGAGATTTCTAATTAGTAATTGATTTTTGGACACGGGTTCGAATCCCGTCAGGTCCACCATGGTTCCGTAGCTCAGCAGGTAGAGCATTTGACTTTTAATCAAAGGGTCGTGAGTTCGAACCTCACCGGAGCCACCATTTTAGATAATAATTTTAATAATATATAGCATACGGATCGGTACCTACCCGACTAGAGTACCGTATGAGTTAGACATATGTTCCAATTAGAGACCACAGGTAGGATGGGCGATTGACTTGGTAGAAAAATAAAGCGTAACGTGTTAAAATATCGTAAACCCAAGGAGCAGCAGGGCTGAGGAACAACTGGGGACAGTATCCAAATATGGGCTAACATTTTTGTGGGATTAGCCGAATTGGTATAGGCGCCAGTCTTAGAAACTGGTGGGGTTACCCATTACAGGTTCAAGTCCTGTATCCCACACCATATGGTGAGATTGGTGTAATGGTAGCACGCTAGTTTGTGGCACTGGAGGCAGGGGATCGATACCCTTATCTTACCCCATAATAAATTTTGACAATTTTTAATAATTTTGATATAATATTTTTGAAAATAAAGTAAGCACACTATATTTGGTGGTTTACTCAAGTTGGTGAAGAGGAGAGTTTGCTAAACTCTTAGGTCGGCTTGCCGGCGCAAAGGTTCGAGCCCTTTAACCACCGCCATTAAAATAAGATATATCAAGTATATATAGATTAAAGTTTTCTTATTCTGTTTTCGCTTTGTCATTAGGACTAAAAAAATAGAATATTTCCTTTTTAACGGGGCGTTAAGCCCGTTTATATATATCTTCGGTTTGATTTATCATTATCTAATGGGAATCAAACCCTTATGTTGATTTTTATTAAAAGTTATTATATAATATATATGTAAATTGAAAAAATAATAATTTTTATTCATATAGATTTAGGAAATAGAGAATGGAATAAGAAAATATGTGCGGGCTGTGTCACGCACGCCAAGTTAAAGTTTTTCTGGCAGATAGACCACACCGTTTAGTGAGGATTTGGGCGTAAGAAAACCTCACCGCCGCTATGGTGAAAGAGATAGACAGTCGCTTAGCTATTGCTTAACTGTGAACTGAAGGAATAGTAAAAACTTATTAAATCTTTATAAACCTCTTGCAAGAGGAAATGAAACCTTATAATTAAAGAACGCCTAGGGAGTTACTTTAATTAGTGTTGACTATTGTCAAAAGCACAGAGTGGATGTGTAGGCTGGGGGTGCCTTGAATACCCCGGAGACAACTAACCCTTTACACTCAAGCACAGGAAAGGGCAATCCACTATCTTTAATTAGTAGTATTCTAATGATATACCCTAGAGCAGGGACTCGAGTTTTACCTGCCCTGCCCGCCATTAAAGGTCATACTAGTTATATCGTTAGAATAGTGCTAATTAAAGCACAAATCGTTAGTGAGAGTGTTCGAGATAAAAGCTCACCACAGCCTAACAATAGACCCTATAATAATGAAAGATGGTCCGAAGTGCTGACATCCTTAGGAACGACTAGGAAATGGCTTTCATCGATAGCTGTGAGAATAAAAAGGGGTAAAAGGACTGCTTTTCTCGATGGAGGTTCCCAGTTAATAATGGGCGGAGGTTTCTCTCATATGAGAGTGTAGGAGTCCCGTGGTATTAGCACTGAAAAATCCCAAGTAGGTAGCCCAGACCTACAAACTTTGAATGAAAGGACTTTAGTTTATGGTTAAAGTAGTAAATGAAAAAGTTTACAAAAATGAAGAAAAAAGAACAGTTATAGTATTCTTATTCGATGAATTTGGTCATAAGTTCAAAGGGCAAAGTTGGTGTATGGAAGAAGACACTTTTGATGAAAAATTAGGATATGAAATAGCATTACTAAAAGCACAAAAGAAAATGTATAAGTTCTTCAAGAGAGAATATGAAAAAACATTAGCATATAATGAAAGTAGTTGGATTAACTTTGCTACTAGATGCAATAAAGAAATAGACTCATATTCTAAAGCCCTAGAATATACAGATGGTCAATTAAAATCTTTATATGATACTATTGACTAATACTTACTGCCCAAGAGGTAGATAAGTCCTATCATAGAGAAATCTATTGATGTTAGCGGGACCAGGGATGGAGAAGGCTGAATACCGCAATATAAATTAGGCAAGTTCTCCACTTATCTATGAGTACTTTGGTAACAACTAGCCAATTGCCTGAATCAAGCGGGTGGAGGTAATAAATGGTGAAAATCTCTCTTGTTGGTGTAAATCCAACCTCATAGTCCAAATGCCGAAATAGCTCAATTGGTAGAGCAACTGACTTGTAATCAGTAGGTTGTGGGTTCAAGTCCTACTTTCGGCACCATATGGGAGCGTGGTGGAATAGGTAGACGCAACGGACTTAAAATCCGTTGGGAGTTAATCCCGTGAGGGTTCGAGTCCCTCCGTTCCCACCAATTAAGTATTCAAATTGTTTTTCATATATAAAAAGACAGGTCAGCAATTTATATGCATATAATTTGGGATTATAAACGCAAAAAACTGTCTTGTTTTCTCGGAGAGTAGCGTAACTTGGTATCGCACTTGGTTTGGGACCAAGAGGCTGCAGGTTCAAATCCTGTCTCTCCGACCATTTGGGCAGGCGCCGAAGTTGGAGAGTCGGGGCGGACTGTAAATCCGTTGTCTTATGACTGAGAAGGTTCGAATCCTTCGCTGCCCACCATTTGTAAATTCCTCAGTAGCTCAGTTGGTAGAGCGGGTGGCTGTTAACCACTAGGTCACAGGTTCAAGTCCTGTCTGGGGAGCCATTTTATTATTTTTATAGTTGTGGAAGAAAGGATATTTATGACAAATCTAAAAGGAAAACTTCCCTCCCCTAAGGGGTTAATAAAGAGGGTTTTAAAAAATGGAAAGGTCATTGGTTTACTTTTAACTATATTGATAAGTTTATTTTCAGTTTTTTTCATAAAAACTTGCATTGATATAAAAACCGAAAATGCCAATGTCATTGTTCAAGCAGAAGGGGTTAATTTTGAGAAAGAAATTCTTGACGACCATGTAAAAACAATCGAGGCGAAGGGATATGAAAATGTAACATATGAGTTGAGTAAAATTATAGAAGTGGTAAATAGAAATAAAGTTTATGGAGAACCGCCAAAAATATCGAGCAGAAGCGATCTAAATATAACAGAACGTATTAAACAAGAAGTAATTTCACACTATGATTTTTATACAACTTATTACAAAGTTCAAATTGATGGAGCTGATTATTTATTTAAAAATAATAGTGAGTGCGAAGATTTTATTCAAAAAATAAAAGAATATGATAATCAAGAGTACACAATTGAAACAACTAGGAAAATTATTAATAATGAAACAAAAGAAGAAGATTTATCTAATATAATAAATACAAAAAAAGAAGTGTATGAAGCTGAGCAAGCGAGAATAAGAGCAGAACAAGAAGCAAAAGAAAAAGCTAGAAGAGCAGCAGAAGAGAAAGCTAGACACAAAAAAGAGCAATCCACAACGACTGCGTCAAGCAGCAGCTCTGGATCGTATAGTTTATCAGATTACCAATCTTATGCAAGAGATTTAGTATTAAATACTTATGGGTGGTCTGAATACGATTTTGAATGTTTAGTTAAACTATGAAATAGGGAGTCTGGATGGAACCCAAATGCCCATAATAAATCTAGTGGAGCTCATGGTATTCCACAATCGTTACCCGCTTCTAAAATGGCGAGCGAGGGAGCCGATTATTATACAAATGGTTATACTCAAATTAGATGGGGACTTAAATATATAAAAGGTAGATATGGTTCTCCATCAGCAGCTTGGGCTCATTCTCAAAGCAAAGGCTGGTATTAATGTAATAGCGAAAGAGGGATAATATGGTTAATGTACAAGTTGTTGAAGAAAATAATTTAATAAAAGAAATCACTTTTACAGGACATTGTCACGATAATAATGTTTGTGCAGCGGTTTCCGCATTGTCAATAGCTACTATTAACTATATAGAACTCATTGAGAACACTATTGATTCAACAGATGTTGATGGTATTCTAGATATAAAAGTGAAAAAAGACGGTCAATATACTGAAAAAATATTAAGACAAATGTTAAATATGTTAAAAGACATTAAATCAGATTATCCTGATGACATCGCTATTGATGGCGCGTTATCCTAGTCACAAGCAAATTATTGCAAGGAAAACTTCTAGGACGTAAAACCGTTGTTTTTAAAGTGTGAACTAAGTGGTAATCAAGGCATATATTGGGTAACCATATATCGTAATTTTGAAGCGAAAGCGCAGATCTGGTAACGGGCTGTAATTCACGGAGAAAATCTCCTTGACCTAAGTCACAATGTTATTCAACGGTTGCCATTATACTTCTTAAGTTGATTTTTTCAAAAAATTATAATATAATATATATGTAAGGTTAAGAAAGTTGTGAAAAACAACATACTTGGAAAAAGTAAGTGCCACCAGTTGCTCGGGGCGCTAGGACTTACCATCTAGCAAGGTCAGAGTTGAGTGCAGAAAGCTAGTTAAAACAGGGGTTACAACACTATTGTTAAACAATTAGTAGGTTTCTTACGGAGTGTTCTTTACTTATAAAGAAACACACCACAGTATGCGGGTATCGTTTAAGGGCTAGGACTTCAGCCTTCCAAGCTGATAATGCCGGTTCGAATCCGGCTACCCGCTCCAATTAAAAATATTTGATAATAATTAAAAATTATTATATAATATATATAGAAAAGTTAAGAAAAATAAAGTTTGGCAGTGGGGAAAGCCTTATAAACCACATTCGTTTGGCAACTACGAATAAAGTATATAAGTTGTGTAGTATTAAAATTAAGTGGAAACGAGAGTATCCTATACTTATCCCTCAGGGGGTGGTAAGTATAGGCTAGGGACCGAAGGCTCTCCTGAAGACCGTTTGTATGGGTTGGGTCGACATTAGTTCTTTGAAAAAATTATTTGTAACTCAAAAAAGAATAGGTTTCGTTCTAAGAGTACCCTTTTACACGAACTCAAAAGGTTCGTCAATAGTTGAGAGCAACGAGGGAAAGGGGTTGTCGAAATAGCGAGTGTAAGGTGCTACTGATTTCGTGGTTCAATGTTATGTGCGAGTTGGCGTCGCAAACAAACAGATGGCAGAACCTTAGCGGTTGAAATAAGAAAGCAGTAGGCAACAGGCATAAATCCGTTGTAGCAAATGGCAAGAAGAACCTTATATGTTGGAGGTATAAAAAATCCTCCCTATACAGTAAGACTTAGTCGTCGGCCAACGATTGAGTGTATAGTAGCTTTATATCTATTCATTATATTATTGAAATACGCTGGTAGAAGTACTTCCATATTCCCTAGGGATATGTACACTAAGAACAGTAGACGCTGTAAGTGGCTGTGGTCATAGCCTATGAAAAAAGGAAAAAAGGTCGTTGAACCTAAGTGAGCAGGCGAAAATATAGTGAGTATAGAGAAAGTTGTATACGACTGGGAGCATGCCTCAATATGATCCGTGCCAGGACATAAGCAGGAGAACTGCAGAGGAAGTGAGCTCTAGGTGGTTGAATTGGGTTAAACCAAGTATAACAGTTTGGTATATGGGCATATAAGAAAACCACTTTAAAAAAGATAAATGGTTATCTGATATTTTGGAAGATGATGGCAAAATATCTGAATTACAGTACTCCAGTCTATGCCGAGTTTATAGGTATCATTCCTATCTTGTGACTGAATACACAGTTATTTTGAAAAAGACTTGTAGGTATGCAAAAGTCCTACCAAATGATTTTTGTTTTAATATGGTTCGGTGGTGATGTTCGTCCTCAAACATAAAACCAGCCTATTAAGCACGGGTGAATAAATGTGCTTTTAAAATGGCGCCGTGGTGAAGTGGTTTAACACACTGCCCTTTCACGGCAGCATTCTCGGGTTCAAATCCCGACGGCGTCACCAATTAGTTAATAAATCAGTAGCTTAAGATGAGGAGGAACTTCAGGCGAGCTCAAAATCTAACAGAGCCTGTTGGCAATAAAAGTCCTATAGTCCAGCATATGCATCTGCAGAAATACATATGTTGTCCAGAGCTTACCCCGTGGAGGGGTAGGGTTTAGGTGTGAGTCCTAACTGATTTTATATATTTTTAGAGATATGGCAATGAGTGCTTTATAATGATATGTTGAACTATACAACCAGCAATCGAGGTGACGTTCAACAAAAGGTAAAGGCTAGTCCAGTGACTTTCCTCGATAGAACTCTGGCGCCCGCGCGTTATAAAACATTCATTGGCATATCCCTATCTGAAAACACAACGGGGAGTGAAGCGTCCATAATATAAAGAAATGCTGATCCGTTGACGGGAGTAGTATGTCTCGGGCGAAATCCTTAATAATTTTTTGAACCTAACTCAGTATCCAAGTCTGTTTAGTCGACCTTGAAACGTGTGAGGACTGAGATATAGACTGACCTAAAGGACAAGAAGCCACAGTTCGGGTTCATATGGTGCCTTGGTGTAGTGGTTATCACGCCTGCCTGTCACGCAGGAGATCACGGGTTCAAATCCCGTAGGCACCGCCATAAAAATATTTTTAAAAAGAGAGGTATTAGTATGAAAAGAAATATAGTAATACCATTTAGGAACACTTGTGGTATAAATGAACTTAAAATGTGTATAAAATTAATTGAAAAAAATATGCAAGATTTATATAATAAAATTTATATACTTGGAGATGAGTGTTCTATAGATAACCCTCTTGTTGAAAATGTTATTATAGAAGAACAAAAATATAATAAATGGATTGATAGTAATTTTTTAGTACAATACTATATTTGCTATATAGATAAAGAACCTTTTATTCTATTTAATGATGACTTTTTTATAACTAAAAAGATACAATCTATAGAAACATATTATTTTAACACTTTATCAAATCGTTTATTAACAACTTATGTAATTGACAATAGAATAAATAAATTAAGACCATCTATGTATGGATTAAATATTATCCAATTTATAAGGACTTATGGAGATTTTAATAATTATGAAGTTCATATTCCTATGGTTATTGATTATCCACTTTTAATGTCTTTAGCGATAGATGAAGTTAATGGGAATGATTGTCCTGCGTTAAAAAGGACTATGTATCAAAAGTTAGTTGAAGAAAAATATGGATTATCAAACCATATAGAATTAACAAGAGATGTTAAATTTGGGGAACCATTAAATGTTCTTCAATATCCATTCTTTTCTTTAACTGATAAAGAGTTTGATGTTTTTTATCCTGTTTTTGAAAAAATACTTTCAGAATAGGGGCTTAGTGTAATGGTAGCACAGCGGTCTTCAAAACCGTAAAGACGGGTCTCCAAAACCCGGGGTGTGGGTTCGAATCCTACAGCCCCTGCCATTTTAGGGGAATGGTGTAATGGTTAGCATAATGGTCTCCAAAACTATTGATCTAGGTTCGAGTCCTAGTTCCCCTGCCATATTGCCGGGTAGTCAAGCGGTAAGACACATGACTTTGACTCATGGATGCGTTGGTTCGAATCCAACCCCGGCAGCCATTTTGATATTTAAGGGGCGGACAAGGCTTAGGCGTATGAAACAGGACGGTGGGACGCGAGTGGCCCCTTTAATATATATATTTTGATATTTTATAAAATTTATTATATAATATAAATGTAATAAAGAAAAGGGTGATAAGATATGAAAAATATAGATGATAGACGAGTAAATAAAAATGTAAAAAAATTAAATAAAGAATTACGAAATGATGTATTTGGAGATAGATTTGAAGCTAGACAATACAAGAAATCTCGTAAAGAAGGTATATCTTATTATATGTATCTTTTAATAGATAATAAACACCCAGAAAGAAATGCGATAGTGCCTTGGGAGTCAGCTTTTAGCATTTATCAATTTAATCATATATGGTTAGCCATGAATGATTTTATAGTAAATTCAGACTTTTGGCAAACTTATAATAAATAATGCGTGGCTTTTATCCTGACTAAAACGCATTCAGGTGGATTAAAAATATGTTTAAAAGGAAGCACAATGCATATGGATTTCGGAGATGGCACTGGTCAGGCAGATGTAGTTTTTTTATAAAATTACTTGTCATTTCCGCCACCTAATAATTATTTTAAGGAGGGGATTGTATATGATGTATAAAATAGGTTTTAATAAATATTTAAAAAACATAGGTATTACTGAAGATAAATATTGGGTATACAATGATGAAGCTAAAGATTTTGATCCAAGATATCAACCAGATGAAGAGGGTTTTATAGAAGCAGATACGTGGAATTTAAACACTACTCTTGCTATGATAAACTATTCTTATCTATGCTTTTTCCGTGACCACTGTTTGCATTGTTATCCACCTAATATATCATTTGAACAATGGAAACATTATATAGATGCAATGATTAAGGCTTTTGAATTAATTCTTGTAGATGAAGAATTTGATTATACTATACCACAAGAAGAAAGAACAAAAGCGTCAAAGAATAGATGGAAACAAATAAGATTTGGGTTAAGATTATATGCTAAATACTTTTGCGACTTATGGTGGTAATTAACCCATATGCCGTGTGTCCGGGTGGCTGAGGGAGCGGTCTTGAAAACCGTTGGTCGGGCAACTGACTTGTAGGTTCGAATCCTATGCACGGCGCCATAGATGTCCTCTTAGCTCAGTTGGATAGAGCATCGCCCTTCTAAGGCGAGTGTCCTAGGTTCGAATCCTAGAGGGGACACCATTTTATTAGTAGGAGGGTTAAGGTTGAAAAAATTTATATTATATTTAATTAGATGGCAATTATCTACGCCAATATTATTTATATGTTTAAGTTTCTTACATTTAGGGACATTTTGGAACACAATTATTTCAAATCTTATTGGAGGGTGTATATTCTTCTTTGTAGATAAAAAAATATTTAAAAACTAATTGGAGGTGTAGCTCAGTTGGTTAGAGTACTTGCCTTACAAGCAAGGGGTCCTAGGTTCGAGTCCTAGTACCTCCACCATTGATTATGTCTATGTAGTTTAATAGAAGAATACTTGCTTGATACACAAGGGGTACGAGTTTAAATCTCGTGATAGACGCCAAGGAGAGCTGAATATAGACTAGATCTACTCATATGGTGGTTGCCTATGATAATAACCTAATAAAGTTTACTTTTATGGTTTAGTAGAGAAAAGTGCTAGGTGAGAACCCTAGATGGGATGTGGTTGTATTGGAAACAAACAACGATGGTGGCTATATTTAACAGTTTGAATTGAGGTGCATTTCTACAAGTTTGGGGTAAGCCAATCACTTATCGCTTACAAGTGTGGTGAGGCACAGACATTAGATTTTAAATGTTTAGAAATGTATTCTTGGGGAGTTAGCTCAGCTGGGAGAGCGCCACGCTTGCAACGTGGAGGTCAGGGGTTCGATCCCCCTACTCTCCACCATTTAATTATTAGTGAGGTGAGATTTATGAAAAGAACATTAACTGAACTTGAAATATATGCAGAGAGAAAATATATAATAAATAAATATTATAAAAAATATATAAAAGCATTTTATTATTTCTTAAAATGGAAATATTATGCAAGAAAGAATATGAAAAAATTTTTGACAAACTAAAAAATTTTTGATATAATATTATTGAAAAGATAAATTAGACAAGAAATCAGCAAACAAAGGGAACGAATAGTTTCAAAAAGTTTTATACTTAGGATTAACAGAATTGTATAGATGGAGTTAAGCACAGCCCGCTTGTCGGGATCGTAGGAATCGTGTGAATTGTGGTGATGTTATAACACGCACAACGAAAGTAGGAACACACTTCTTGTCTAGATTTTTCATTTCAATTCCCTTTCCGAGGTTCTCATTTCGAGAACCTCACTTTTTATTTTGACAATTTCATAAAAAAATGATATAATATATATATAAGGAAAATTCTTGCAAAAGAATAGAAGGAGAATGAAAAATGAATAATAAATTAGTAGAGGGTTTATTAGAAACCACAAATTTTGAAGAAACTGAGAACGGGGCTTTAGCTCATAAATCGACGCTTTCCGCACTATATGATATGTTCGCTTTTGGTGGAGCATATAGAATGCGTGAAGATAATGATTGTATATTATTATTTAAAAATGCATTTGAAGAAAATCCAGAATTAGCTTTAAAATGTTTATTCTATCTTCGTGATATTAGGGGTGGGCAAGGAGAAAGAAGATTTTTCCGTGTATGCTTCCATTGGTTAGCAAAAGAATATCCACAAATTGCTATTGCAAATATCTCTAATATTGCTGAATATGGTCGATATGATGATTTATATTGTCTAGTAGGAACTCCTGCTGAATTAGCTATGTTTGACTTTATGGAAAAACAATTACAAGCAGACATCACAAGTTTAGCAAACAGTGAAAATACAGGAGTATCTTTATTAGCTAAATGGATTAAAAGTGAAAATGCTTCATCTGTTGAGACTAAAGAGCTTGGAAATAAAACTAGGGAACATCTAGGTATGTCCCATAAAGAATACAGAAAAATGCTTGCCGCATTGAGAACTAGAATTAATATTGTTGAAAAATTGATGTCTGAAAATAGATGGGAAGAAATTGAATTTGATAAATTACCTTCTAAAGCAGGTTTACAATATAGTAATACTTTTGCTCACAAAGATATAATTGAAGACAAATATGCAGAATTCATGGCAAATAAAGCCAATAAAGTAAACGCTAAATCATTATTCCCATATGAGATAGTAAAAAAGGTTACTGATAAAATGTCTTACTATGGAATAAATATGACTGAAACTGAAAGAGCAACTTTACAAAAATACTGGGATAATCAAAATGATTATTTAGAGGGTAAAAGATGTAAAATGATGTGTGTAGTAGATACATCTGGATCTATGACATGCTCAAACGGATCTGTTAGACCTATTGATGTTGCTATTTCACTTGGTATGTATTGTGCAGAAAGAATTGGGGAGCCATTTAAAAACTATTTTATTAGTTTTGCAAGTAGACCACAGTTTATAAAAGTTGAGGGTATAGATTTTGTAGACAAAGTTCAAAGAATTTATAACCAAAACCTATGTGACAATACCGATCTTTCCGCAGTCTTTGAGTTGTTAAAGGCAACAATCTTAAAACATGACGTCCCAAAATCTGATATTCCTGACACTATTATTGTAATTTCTGATATGGAAATAGATAGAGGAAGTTATTGGAGATCTGAACAAGAAACTTTAACTGAAATGGAAAAAATTAGAGAACAATGGGCTTTATCAGGAATAAGACTTCCAAAATTAGTTTATTGGAATGTAAACGCAAGAAATAATCGTATTTTAGATTTAGGTTGGAATGTATCTTACGTAAGTGGATGCTCACCAATTATATTTAAAAGTGTTATGACAGGCAAAACAGGGGAACAGCTAATGTTAGAAGTTTTACAAGCTGAAAGATATAATAAAGTTGTATATATAACAGAGTAGTCTTAGAACTACTCTTTTTTTATTGTTTTTATATAAAAATTATGATATAATATTTATATAAGGAAGTGATAAGTATGAAAAATATAATAGGTGAAAACTTGCAAGCTGTAAGAAAGTATTTAGACTTAACTGTCGAGCAAGTTGCGGCAGTGATGCATATGGAAACTGATGATATTAAGGCATATGAGTCTGGGGAAAAGTGCCCTGACAGCCGCATACTTATCAAATTCTCAAAACTTTATGGAGTATCTTGTTTAGAGCTTTTGACTGAGCACGACTTTTCATTATCTAAAGATGAGAGAGCTATAGCAGAACTTCTAAAAATGGTAAACGAAAATAAGAAACATCTTTGATTTTCTATAAAAAATATTATATAATATATATGTAATAAATAAGAAAGGTGTGTGTGATTATGTTAAAGAAAGATTTAATTAGAAAATTTGTTAAAAGTATAGACAAAGATTTTAAGGTTTCTTTCACTGATACTTTTGAGGTAGATATACCTGAAGAACATATTTATATAACATTTGACCACGATAAAGAATTAGATAAGATGTATGATGATTTCTTATATGAACAATTTGGTAAAAGATATAATGTATTCTTAATGAGTTTACTTCACGAAGTTGGTCATATTATGACTTATGAAGATGAGCTTGAAGAAGGAAGAGATATTATATATGGTTTATTAAAATTGAATTATGAAAAAGGCAAATCAGATGTCGCTGAATATAATCATAAATACTTTTTAATTCCTATGGAGTTTGAAGCAACTTCTTGGGGAGTATGGTATTACGAAAACCACAAAAAACAATGTGATGAGTTAATAAGAAAGTTAGGAGTGTGATTTCTATGTTATTTAAAAAGAAAAAAGAAGTAGTATATGTAGTAACTGGTATGACTTGGGAAGATCATGGGGACTGGATGCCTAGCGTATGTTACCCAACATTTCCGCAAAGAATGGTTTTTAATTCATATAGAAAAGCTCGTAGATTTGTAGATGGTATAATGAAAGATACTATTCAAGAAGCCCTTGAAATGGATTATAAACTAGAAGATATACATTTTGACGAAAAAGAAAATACATTAGAAATAAAGTTTGAAACAGGAACTATTGAAGATTGGATAATAACAAAAAGAGAGGTATTATAATAAAGGAGGAATTGAAATGACACTTGGAGAAAGAATGAAAGAATATGAAATGCAATCTAGAACAAGATTACTTCGTAGAATACCAGTAATTATTAGATTGGATGGTTGTCATTTCCACACTTGGACAAGAGGATTAGATCGACCTTATGATACAAACCTTATTAACATAATGCAAAAAACAATGAAATCTTTATGTGAACAAATTCAGGGGTGTGTATTAGGTTATACTCAATCTGATGAGATTACTCTTGTATTAGTAGATTATCAAAGAGTAGAAAGTATGGCTTGGTATGATAATCAAGTTCAAAAAATGTGTTCAGTTGCCGCAAGTATAGCAACTAATGCTTTTCAAAAGGCTCTTGATGAAGAAATAGAAATGTTAGAGATAGATGCTCAATGGCATAATCAAAACTTTATGTTAGATGATGAGCTTTACTGCTGGAAGAAAGCTGAACTATTAAGAAATAAAAGATATAAGGCTAACTTCGATGCAAGAGCATTTAATATGCCAACATATGAGGTAGTTAATAACTTGATCTGGCGTCAACAAGATTGCACAAGAAATAGTGTAAACTTATTAGCTCAATCATTATATCCACATAAAGAATTACAGGGTATCAACAGTAAAGATTTACAAGATAAAATGTTTACTGAAAAAGGTATAAATTGGAATGAACAAAGAACAGATTTTAAACGCGGGGCTTGTGCAATAAAAGATGAAGAAGGTAAATGGTTTATAGATACTGAGATACCTGTCTTTACTGAAAATAGAGAGTATATCCGCAAATTAGTAGATTTAGATTAAAATAAATAATCTCTTTTGATTTTTTATAAAAATTATTATATAATTATATTGTAAAAAATGAAAGGGAAGTGATTTGAATGAAAAAGAAAATTATGAAGAGGCTTCATGAAATCTTAATTGAGATTGTAAAAGCCAATGATGCTGACCTTGACAAAATAGGTGCAGAATTAGTTGAAATTGAAAAGAAACTAATGGGGTATCAACCTAAAGCATCTAATAAGAAAAGTTTATTTTAAACTTTTCTTAAAATATAATTGTCGGTGGCGAGACCGAAAGTGCAAGATCGAGTAAGGTATAACGAACCGCCGCAAAGTATATAGTCGTTAGTATATGGACACAGGGTGAACAATAGGGTAATAGACTTGTGCGGCAATTATATTTTAAGAAGAGTTTAAGATTTACATTTGATAATTTATAAAAATTATTATATAATATATATGTAATAAGAAAAGGGAAGGTGATATTATGAAAAATACAAAATTTACTGCAAACGAATTATTAGATAGCATCAATAAAGAATTATCTCAAGGAGATATAAATGAAATTTATAAAGCATTAACTGCTTGGAATGTAGGGCTACAAGAAATAACAGAAGAAGATGATAAAAAATTAGACCAAGTAATAGATTATTATTTTGAAAAAGATTATATTAGAGGTTTTATAAATGAAGAAATTTTAGATTATGCTATTGAGTTATTTGATGAAGAAGATTGCAATTAAAATAAAATCACTTGATAATTTATAAAAATTATTATATAATATATATAGAAAAAGTAAAGGAGAGATATTTATGATAAAAATAGTTGTAAAACAAGAGCCTTATAATTATCCACACTCAGGAAGTCAATCATATGATATTGAAACAGTAATTACATTAAATGAAGATATTACTTGTGATGAGGCTATACTTGCATTTATGAAAGCATTAAATATCGCAACCTATCATGCAACATTAAATACATTAAAAAGATTAGTTGCAGATTTAGAATATGAATATAAAGATGATGAAAGAATAATGTAATTATTCGGGAGTTTGTGAAACCCACTAAGTGAGCAGGGTAATGCTTAAACAGAGGTTCTCCCCTAAACAAAAACTACAGCAATAAGCCCACTTATATGGAGCTATGTAATTGAAAGAATGTTTTAGCTCCCTTCCTATACTAAAAACTACCTGCGTCAACTCATATGAGAACTACGCACGGGGGCCCGATCCCTCCATACTGATTAAGTTCAGTATGTGTCAGAGACTGTGGATAAAATTGGAGGTAGTTTGATATATAAAGAGTAATCAGGGGCATATGCGAATGAGAATAAAAAGGGTATCCTGAGTCTCACTCAAACAAATCTATGGATGTCTGCGTTCTAGTTAATATGCATAACTTGCTAGCGAATAAAGGAGTAGAAACATATAGGACTGTTGGCTACAGGACAGGATAATGGTGGGTGTAGTAGAGTTTTAATGGAATGGCTGATAATCCCGTCAGGTGTTGAACGGCTTTAGGAGAACCTGAGAACAAGCTAGGTGTTAGGATGAACGGTTTGTAAGTTTACCAAATAATTCTCCCTACAATGAGGAATTGTTAATAAAAATTTAATAGTCTATATCTTATAAGAAGATATAGCTATGAGCTAAATAAGTAATTATTTATCTCATAGGTATACCTCCTTGTATGCCGATTGGATAGTTAGGTAATCTTATCAGTGGGTATCCCTAACCGCCATATGAAAGTGGAATGGAACTGTTCGAGTTATATGCAATCTCGGGTTGGAGGTCGGAAAAATTGCATATGTATAATGCAATCTGCTGCTAGCGAAAGTGTAGATATCCGTTGGTTACGGTTGAAAAGTTTTATAACTGAGTAAAAAATAACCCTTTGATTTTTATAAAAAATTATTATATAATATATATGTAAATAAGAAAGGAAAGTGATTGTTATGTGGAAAGTTTATAGATATGCAGAAAAAGATATAGTAACTGAAGATGGAACATTAGTTATTCCAGCAAATACTTGGTATTTAATAGGGGACTATGATGATTTATTTACTGTTGCTAATATAGTAAATCATGAAATATATTTATATAACTGCACAGCACATAACGAAGATCCAAACCCTAAATTTAAAATAATTAGTAACTTTGCATAGTATTTGATAATTTATAAAAAATATTATATAATATATATGTAAAGAAAAGAAAAAAGATAAATATATGGTTTGGTACTCCCTGTTGGTAGAAGGAGCTAAGTATATACCGTGCTACTGAGTAGCGAAATATATCAGCCAATTCTTAAAAGATTACTTGATAATAATTAAAAATTATTATATAATATATATAGAAAGAAAGAAAAATAGTTGAAACAATCTACCAAGAATACTTGGTGACGAGGCCGATAAAGTTTCTTCCTGAAAAGGTTTTATTAGTGGCGAAACGATTTTAACCTAATAACCGTTTAGGGGTTTGGTATAAACCTTATCCCTAAACGATAATATAAAAAGCGTAGAGCGACCGACGCTATATAAGAGGGCGTAGTTACCGCGAGTTGACTTAAACCTACTCGTAAAAATATATATAGAAAGAAAGGAATTGAGGAAAAATGGAAAAAATGACTAAGAAAGAATATTTTGGAGAAATCAAAAAAATCGTAGAAGGAGCTAATGTTGATAACAGAGATGAAATCATAGAATTCATCGA
>OCVV011285984.1_pt1 | contig 31921 bp, 47 predicted proteins | sample 1539721 | NCBI WGS metagenome assembly OCVV01 (sample SAMN02144230, study PRJEB22623) | gut metagenome | biome: sheep rumen | host: Ovis aries | place: New Zealand | reverse complement strand
TCTTACGAAATCCCTTGCATATATAATGTTGTTTTCGAGAGCTATTTAGTTAAGCAAGAAGTCAGCTTTGTACTGTTCATCGTTGAACTCTTCAGACTCCCAGTAATCAGATGTCTTATCAACTGATGCTGCAAAGTCTTCCATATAAGATTTAAACTCAGGGTCGATTTTGATAATCTCTGCCAAGTTTACTGAATCATCTTCAAGAACTTCAACTGCAACATCTTCTTCATCGTCAGAGTCTTCTGTACCTGCGAACAATGTTGCATATCTTGAGTCAAAGACTTCTCTAAGTTTGTCATTGTCAACTGTAAGTTCGTCAAGGAAGTCATCTTCTTTGAATCCCCACCATCCGCCACTGCGGCCTAAAACATAAATATCAACGCCAAACTCTTCTTTGAAAGTTTCATTCCAATCTTGATAGAAATCATCTTGATGGTGCTGCATAATACTTTCATATCCTGCTGAGGCAAGTTTCCAACTTGCTGCTCTGTTGTCTTTATTGTAAAGATCGAAGTTGCCCCAACCTTTACCTTTTACATTCAACACAACATAATAGTCGCGATAACTTCTTAAAGCCCAGCGTCCTGAAACTGAACTTAAAATGTTGTCAATTGTTTCCTCATCAATATAAGATTTCATATTGTCAAGGAATGCTTCTCTAAAGCGTGAGAAAGCATCATCAAGTTCAACATTCTCTTTTAAGATATTTTCAAAAAGTTGTTTCTTTTCCATAGTCGGTTCCTTTTATAATTAGTTATGCCAAGATGTCGATATGATGTATGTCTTCAACTTCTTTAACTTTTTCTCTATGATAACCTAATTCTTCAACTAAGCCGCCTGGGAGGTCCATTTCACCTTTATGGAAGCCTCCCATAATTGAGAAGTAATCAATTAAAGTATTTTTGATAATGTAACTTAAGTCATCTGAAAAGCCATATCTTTTCATTTGTTGCTCAACTGTTGAAATCGCTTCAGTAATTGATATGTAATCTTTATACCCAATCCAATCACAAAGCATCTCAATAACGTCGACTAAGTTCATTCCTTGAATGCCAAATTCAAAGTGTTCTGGGTGGTGGCGGTTGCACTTATAATGATGGTCAAACACATATTTCCATCTTCTCATTTTTGCAACATACTGAGGGGACCCATAGGGATAACGAGGCTCCTTGTCCATATCTTTCCACCAACTTAATTCAGGCTCTTGTAGTTTAGAGTAATCGTGGCGTTGAGCACGAACTTGCAAGAGTAGAATAAATGTCAAAAGATGCTTACGGACCCTTTCAATATGTCTTTTTATATAATCCTCCGTATTTTGGTATGTCATTTTTATTTAGTCAAAAAACCACTTAAATCTGCATATTTTGACATTTTCTTGAAATCTGTCAAAATAAAATTTGAACTATAATGGAGGGAATAAATAAGAAAAAAAAAGAATAAATTTATATAAAAATTTAAACTTTTACAGTCAACTTTTTATATTATTATTGTAATTCAAACAGAACAGGAGGCCGAAATATGGCAAAACACAATTTTACATTTTCTAAGGTACGCAAGATGATTGCTCGCGTAGATGTTGATGCAGTTGTAAATCTTCCAAATGGCGGAAAAATCGAAGTTCACAAGGACAACGACGACATTCTGACTTTTGTTTGGTCTGCTGACGGATCTTATGTAAAAGGCTTCCGCAAGTCAGAATACGCTGATATGGGTACTTACGCTGAAGGAATCGCCCGCACAGTCCGCCGCCGCGTTGGAGACGTAAATGTTGATACTTTCGACATCTTTTCCGACCTGCCTAAAGAACCTAAGGCAAAGAAAGCCGCTGTAAAGCGCAACAAAGCAAAGAAAGATGCAGCAGTAGAAACTGCTTAATTTCCATAAGTAGTAACAAAGGCCCGTGCTTCGAGTGCGGGCTTTTGCTTTGAGGTTGAATATGATTGAATGGAAGGAAGCATTTCATTTACTTTACGAACTTCAAGTTCATATCTCAAGCGTGTTCCGCGTATTCAACTATCGTGATAAAAGGGACACTCTTGATAAAGATGTTGTTGAAGTACTTGACAATTTACAAGAACTTGTTAATCTTTTTAATAATATGAACTGCATAGATGGATGGAGGGAAAACCCAATTGCTTTTCTTGACATCTGCAATGCTTATTGGGAACAGATATGGATCCCTTATAAAAATGAACACAATTTAGTTCGTGAGGAAATTTGGCTCACAGAAACTTTTAAGAAAATACATTATAATTATGTGCTTGATACAAAGCTTGATAAATTAGAGGAGATTGAGAAAGATGCAATTGCTCAAAAACGCACTGACTTTTTCAGTAGAAAACAAGCTTCGTGAAAGCCTTATAAAAACACTTCGTCCTTGCGTTAGATTTTATCTTAAGTGTACTGACCCTGAAGATTTTATAAAAGAAACATATGAAGCATTGAAAGAGTTCCTTGAATTGCTTCAGAGCCCAAGAGAGATAAATGAATGGAAACACAATGTTGTTTCTTTTTATGATGTTTGTGATGCTTATTACAAACAAGTTTGGTTGCCTTTTTATGAAGACTATATTAGTGGTTTGACTGATGATGAATTGTTTTTTCATCAGTCAATTGCGTATGTACATCATAAAGCAGATCTTTATAGGAGCGCTTATGGATATACGAAATAAGATTACAGGCATCAATGAAATCCTGAAGACAAAACTTCATTCTTATTTTGCTCAAAGCATCGATGAGCCATTTTATACGTTTGCTCAAGAAATCCTTGTTCCTCTTTATGAAACGATTAGTGACTCATACAACTTTTTTCAATTTCTTAAAAACCCAAGATCTTACTATGATGTTGTAATTGCTTTTTCTGAAGCTTGGTTTGAAAAAATAAATGATATATACATAAAGCACCTTTCTCAGGTTGGGCAGCCTGTTGATGCAACACTTTGGAGTGGTTATCAACAAACACAAGAAGTAAGAGATGTCTTTTTTAAGTATTTTTTAACAAACCCTTTTGAAAGTGGAGAAGAAAATGAGACAGCTTAAAGACAGTGAAATACAAGATTTAAGATTAAGAGTCAAAAGACACTTACAACGATTTAAGGAAACAGTCACAAGAATAATATATAAAAAGCAAGATTTCGACTGGGAACTTGCTGCGGCTGATGTTCGCAACTTTTATAAAGAACTTAAAGACTTTCTCAAATTGACTGAAGACAGATATGTTGTAAACACTTGGGGTGAAAACCCAGTCGCCTTCTTTGATATTGCAATTGAGTACTACAATCTTTGGATGAAATACAGAATTAACTTGCTCGGCCGACTTTCTCCATTGGAGTCGGATCTTGATAAAACTTTTGAAATGATTTCTGCTGATTGGCAGTGGCTTAATTACGAAGATTAGTGTTAATATATACTTTGGAGGTTATGCAATAAAGCATTCTTTTTACCTATATTAGGTATCATCAAACAAAGGACGTTGTTCCTTGCTACGAAGAATAAGTAGCGAAAATTCGTATCTATAAACCGAAGGATATGAGAATCAAAAATTTAATTTAATGGGAGATTCTCTATCTATGAAAAAATTCTTATCAATTCTAATCCTTACATTAACAATCAGTCTTACAGCATTTGCCAACGGTGCTAAAGATGAGCCAAAAAGACCTGCTGACCAGCCTGTAGAACTTACTCAGGAACAGTTAAAGACAGCTGCAGATTTAGGACACAATATAGATGTTTTCGGAAATCCTTTGGATGAGGAAACTGCTAAGAAGCAGAAAGCCTTAAGAGACATTGTTATGAAGCATAAATTTGGTTGGTTTACTTCTGCAGAAGATATGCAATTTTGGTATCAGAATGAAGATGACTCTTATACCGAATTTGGAAAAAACACTGTAGAACCTTTTAAGAAGTCGGGAGAATAATAGAATGAAGAAGATTTTAGCAATTATTTGTAGTTTGTTTTTAGTAAGTGGCTTGTTTGCATTTGAAGGGATTTCTAAAAAATCATATACTAAAGATGGTTATGGTTTTCAACTTTATCAAATCGATAAATCCGAAAATCCTGATTGGTATGAATTTTATGTCTGTCTTACTTCAAATAATTCTGAAGAATACTTTACGTGGTGTTTTAATGATTTAGCTGATGCTATGGAGCATTTCAAATGGCTTGAAACAATTGAAGTCGTTAAAACAGAGCAATATAGGGAAAATGCAGAGGTCTATACATACCTTGTACTATTAGGACAAATGACTCTCGAGGAAGCACAAAAAGCAGCCCAAAAAGAAAAATTGATTACAACAAAAATTGATAGGCGTGAAGATTGGCGTACTTATGCTAAAAGGGCCGAACAATCTGGTAATTATATAAGGTATTGGATTTCAAAAAAAGAGAGAGTTGATAAGTATGGATACCAAGAAAACTGGAGATAGTTTGAGGAGACAACGAAATGAAGAAGTTGACAATGGTTTTAACAATGATGTTGGTTATGGCAGCTGCTGTATTTGCAAAGCCTGTTGTTGTAAACAAAACTTTAGAGGACAAGGATAACGACGCTGTTTTGACTTGGGTTTCTACAGATACAGAAGTTGACAACTACAGCTTTACAATGGAACTTTCAACTAAGAACTGGTATGAACCTGAGCAGTTCGCATCTTGGTTTGACATTGAAGAATACGAAGAAAACACAGTTTATACATTCAGCCTTACAAGTCCTGAAAAGAATGTGACTGTATCTTTCGTTTTAGATGGTGACACATACCGCATTGCATTGGAATAAATAACAATAGAGAGGAGAAAATTGACAAGGACGGAGCAATCCGTCCTTATGTGTTAATATTATTCTATAACTTGGAGGTTATAGAATAATGATAAAGTTTCTTAAAGTTAGGGATGTTGCAGATCCTTATCGTGAAGACGGTAATGTAGGATTTGATTTCTTTGTTCCTAAGTTCAATGATGCATTCAAAAAGACTTGCGCTGAGGAAGCTGAAAAGAATCCAAAGGCAGCAGTAAACATTACAAAAGATGATGCAGGTAAAGAATGCATTATGGTTGGCCCACACGAAAGAGTTTGTATTCCATCAGGAATTAAATCATATCTTGAACTTTCGATGCCACTTATCTCTTACGGTTTACAGATGGACTTGTATGTTGAAAATAAGTCAGGCATTGCAACAAAGAAAGGTCTTGATGTGGGAGCTTGTGAAATTGACCCAAACTATCAAGGTGAAATTCATTTGTCTTTAACAAACACTTCTGATGATTATCTTTACATCTATGAAGATGATAAAATAACACAGCTTGCGCCTCGTGTTTACTGCACTGAGGAAGCCCGCATTTATACTGAAGAGAAAGTTGATGTTGAAGCTGATAACAAGATTTCAGAAAATGAATTCTATAAGGACTTCAAATATAACAATCGCGGCGCGGGCGGATTCGGCTCGACTGGAACAAAAGCAAAATAAAGATGTTGCCGCAATATATGCGGCACAATCGTTGATTGTTGTCTAAACAATATTTCAGAGGTTATCTTAATGGTAATGTATGAAGACTTTTGCAAAGGTGAACTTTTTCTCAGATATGAGAACACACCTTCTGCAAACGAAGTAATTCGTGACGTTTTGAATGCTCCTATCGAAAGTGGAGAAACATTTCAGAACAAGAAAAGAGGAATGAAAGCTATCAATGATAAGTTCATTCTTATTGATGCTCCTTCAATTGGTAAGAAAGCTAAAGAAGAAGTTATCGCAGCTGTTACAGAAAAGACAGGTTGGAAGACAATCGAAAACTCATTTGGTTTTGTTCTTCCTGAAGATGCCGAGTCTGAACAAGCAACTTTAATGGGAGTTTAACAAATGGCAAAAGATACTATTTTGACAGATGCCCAGAAAGAACTTTTGGGCAAAGTTATTGCAAAGTCTGGCGCTTCAACATTTGCACTTTGTATTAACGAAGATCAGGAAGCCAAGTTAAGAAACTGGCGTAATGTAAAGAAGCAGCTTAATGGAAGACAGCCTGCTCCTGAACAGGAAAAGGAACTTACAGACTTCGCAAAAGAAATCAAAACTATTTACGAAGATGCTGTTTATTGCCCTTACTGTGGAAAGAAAGCAAAGGTTGAGGGTGAAGCTGTTCTTGTAGGTAAGGATTCAATTACATTCTCTTGCGACTGCGAAGGCGCACAGAAAGAAGTAAAAGAAAAGACTGAAATCGAAGCAAAGCAGAAAGAGCTTGACGACCAGTACTACAACATTCAGGTTGCCGCAACTAACGCTGCTATCAGAAAGTATAAAGAGCATTATAAAGACATTATCGAATTCCGTAAGAAGGCTTTCGAGAAACTTGATAATGACATCTTGAATGCTCCTGAGCTTTAATTAAGAACTTTATCAAAAAAGAGGAACGCAAGTTCCTCTTAATTTTTATATAGGATGTTAATATCATTTTATGAACAAAGTGCATATTGTTATACCTTGCGGTGGTGCAGGTTCAAGATTTAAGAAAGACGACATAACTGTACCAAAGCCACTTATTGAACTTTATGGAAAGCCATTCTTTTGGTGGGCTGCACAGTCAGCAATCAGAGCTTTCCCAATGAAAGACATAACATTCATTGTTCTTCAAGAACATATTGATGAATGGCAGATTGATAAAAAGATTTATGAGTATTTTCCAGCAGCAAAAATTTCTGTTCTCCCTTATCAATTAAATGGACCTGTGTACACTGCTTTATCAGGAATATCACAGTTTGCTGATGGTGACCCAATTGTATTTCAGGATTGTGACCACGCAATGAGTTGTGAAAACTTTGATATAAGTGAAGATGTTGAAGCTGCAATTATGTCGTTTAAGTCAAGAGAGCCACACTTCGGTTACATCAAATATATCGGTGGAAAAGATACACAGTACGCAGGAACTGTTGAGAAAAATCCTGTTTCAAACTATGCAATCTTTGGTTGTTATTATTTTAAGAATGCGGACATTTTTGCAAAAGCTGCAGTTCTTTATTTTAATGATGGCACACAAAAAGAATATTATATGTCAGGCTTATACAATTACTTACTCAATGTGAAACGAATTGATGTTAAAGAACACTTTGAGTTTGGAACACCTGATGAACTTAAAGAATTAAAATCAGAGGTAAGTGAGAATGAACTTAAAGGGAAACTCGGGTTGTAACATTGAGCAGCAGGGCGATAAGGTTGTAAAGACTGCAATTGGTTCTTATGCACCAAGACTTCGTGAACAGGCACAAAAACAGTATTGTGCAACAAGTTGGAGTGGTACTCGTAACTCAATCGAAGGAACGCCTGTCTTGAACATTAAAGAAGACTTGGTTGGTAATGATTTGAAAGTTACAGTAACGATGCCATTTATTGAAGGTGATACACTTGCAGAAGAGTTGCTCAAACATAAAGGTATTTCTTCAGCAGAAGACCTCGGCGCTTTTATATCAAGCAACTTTACTTTTGGAAAGGTTTGGAATTCTAAAGTAATTTTCAAAAATAAGATTGATGATATGATTAAAAAGACTCCTGAACTTCAGAGTGAACTTCAAGAATTCTTGAAAGAGTTTGAACAAGATCTTGGAGACATAAAAGGCGGTTACTGTCACGGAGATCTTACTCTTGAAAATATCATCGTAGGACATAAAGAAACATATTCTACTGCCGCGAGAGTTCTATACCTTATTGACTTTCTTGACTCATTCATTGATACACCTTACATTGATATTGCAACAGTTCTTCAGGACAGCTTATGTCATTGGTCTTATCGTTACACTGAACTTGACGAAGATGACAAAAAATACTTAAGAAGATTCTCTCAGGAATTTTTGGAAAGAGTTGGCGGTAATTATCGTCCTACTATGAAAAAGATTTTGATTTTCTTACTTTTCAAAATCTATCGTATTGTGCCTTATGCAAAAGACGATGTAACAAAACGTTGGTGCAGTGATAATATAAAATATGTCAAGAGTCTTTTTGATTGTTTGCCTGTTCCTGATAAAGATAATGGCTACTATTCACAGTATGTTAACTTAAATGATTTTTGGAGAAAATAAAGAATGCTTGCAATGGTTGATTTAGACGGTACACTCGTCAACACAAATAACATAAACTACTTTGCTTACAAAGAAGCCTGCGAAAAATATGGGTATGATGTTGGTTACGAACAGTATTGCAAAGAATGGAACGGGCTTAATTATAAAATCTTTTTGAAACAGCTTGACCCTAAAATGTCACCCGAAGTTATGCAGCAGATACACGACGACAAAAAGGAACTTTATAAAAAGTATATCAAAAATGGTGCTCTTAATACTCCGTTGATTGAAATGCTTAAAGGCCTTAAGTCAAGAAAGTGGAAAATTGCTCTGGTGTCTGCAGCATCGAAAGTTAATATAAATAATATCTTGGAATACTTCAAGATTACTGATGTGTTTGATATTATTGTAGGACAGGAAGATGTTGTTGAAACAAAGCCATCACCTGAGTGCTACATTAAAACTATGCAACACTTCGATGAGATACCTTCAACTTGTATTGTGTTTGAAGATTCAAAGACAGGTGTTGAAGCAGCAATGGCTGCAGGAATAAATTATTATATCGTAAGAGGTTACAACTAATGAATATTGCGATTGGAAAATTTGGTCGTTCAATGTACTTTGATGAAAAGTCTTGGTCGATTTATGCAGGTGATGACAGCCCAAAAATATTTTATTTTACTCTTGCAAAAAGATACCCGCAGCATAAGTTTTATATTGTAGGTGCATCTGACTTTGCTGACTTTAAGAAAAAGAACAGTGCAATCGGGTTTGGAAATGTCTTTAAGAAAGTTGACATCCCAAGTAACATTATTGACTTACACGCTCAGGCAAGAGAGTTCGCAGGAAAAGAAAAGTGTAAGGAAAGAACTGATACACATAAGAAAGGATGTGAAGCTTGGCGAACACTTGATGAGTATGTTGACCATCTTGGTTTGAAATTCGACTTAGGTCTTTTTATGCAAGGACCTGATGCTTCAGTATCAGTCGGTGGTGAAGGTATTATTTGTGCAACAAAGCCAACTGAAGCAATCCCAATGCAGATGGCAGCAAATTATTGTGGACCAATGATACATCTTTTGAATAAGCAGGGCTTCCCTTGGTATAATATCAATGAAGATCCAAGATATGTACCATCAAATCATAAAGATATTATCAATCACGAAATCTTTACATTCTCCCAGATTGAAAGTGACAAGTATTCTGTAAAGCGTCTTGTAAGATACAACTCAGGTGAGTATGTTGAACACAAGTTGCATTTCAAATACGCAGGACTCGAAAGAATGTTTATGGCAAATATGCCAAAGATTGATTTCAGTAATCCTGACCACATTGAAGTAAACGGAAATGTTTATCAGAAAAAGAGAAAGTTTGTTCTTACTTTGAATGACGGTACTGACCGTTTGTCTTATCTTGAAAAGTGGGTTCTTGATATTCATCCTGAGGAAAAGGTTTATGGAAAGTGGGGCGATGAAGCAAAGCAGAAACATCCTAATACTTTTATCGAAAAAGGTATTGTGCAGATGCAGCCTGAGATGTGGGAAACAATGTTTACTTATGTTCCTGCATTTGACCATCGTCTTCCAAACTTTGTAACACAGAAGCCTTGGAAAATGGTTTATTATGGTATCATTCCATTTTATGACAAGAACTCTTATGACACTGACGGCTACTTCAAAGAGTTCCCAGACTATGTAAAAGTTTCTTCTCCTAAAGAGATGTGGGAAAAGATTGATTATTTGTATGAACACCGTGATGAATACGCAAAGTTGTTGAAACAATTTTATGACATCCTTGAAGACAAATACTTCAACGGTGACTTCATTTGTGATACATTTGGTCCTGTTATTGATGCTCGTGAAAAAGAATTGAATGGGACTACAACTGCGCCTGTAGGTCGCAGAATTATCAAAGACTGAGGCTAATATTTATTTATGAATGTAATTATTGAGGGATGCGATGCTATGGGTAAAGGCACCCAGATAGCTCTTATTGAAAAAGAATTTGAGAAGCTTGCAAAAGCTGTTCACATTGTTCATTATTCAAACATTAAACTTGAAACAAATGACGCAATTAAAGTTGCTTCACAGATTCGTTATCGTGAAATGTTCCGCTTGATGTCAGTTGTTCCAAATCAAAATGTTTTGATTTTTGACCGTGCACATCTTGGTGAAACTGTTTACTCACCTATATATCGTAATTATTCAGGTGACTTTGTTTTCGATTATGAAAAAGATTATGTAAAGCATAACAACCCAGTAACAAAGTTGATTGTGTTTACTGATACTCCTGAAGCAGTTATTGAAAGAGACAAGAAAAGAGGCGATGGTTTGTCGTTCTCACTTGACATTGATAAAAAGAAGCAAGAACTTGCTGCTTTCGAAAGAGCATATGATATGTCCTGTTTGGATAAGAAACTTATTCATTTGAACGGAAGAACACCTGAAGAGATTTGGGAACAAGACGTTTATCCGTTTATCTTTGGAGGGATGTAATGGTTGACATTGAAGGATATTCAGAAACAGAGCTTGAAGCACTCAAAGCATTAGGTCTTATTGATAAAGACTTGGTTGAGGAAGAGGCAAAGCCTGTTGAAGATAACCCAGATACTGAAAGAGAAGCTGTTACAAAAGATGGTGCAATAATGCCACACATTACAGTTGCAAAAAACAGAGGCAACTATATTGATGTTGACATTGATGATATGCAGTACTTTCAAGGAATGGGTAACACACCTGAAGAAGGCTATATAAAGTTTATTTATGGTGAGTGTCATAACCCAAAAAATGAAGGTATGATTATTCGCGGCAATTATAAGACAATTGCTTTCTTGAATAAATACGATGCAAAGATTGGCCTTTTTGGAGACCACAACTTTGAAGTTACAGACCCACATCAGCCTGGGAAGCCAGATTTTATAAAAAAGTTTGAAGAAGCAGGCGCAGAAGTTAAACCCGTAGGACAAAAGCTTCGTGAAGATGGCATAAAGTTGTCACCTTATGAAGCAAAGTCTGAGAAACCTGAATGGCAGAAAAAGATTGAAGAACAAAAAGCAAATGGAACTTATGTGCCTCAGCCAAGAACACAGCCTCGTATGAATTTAACAATGCATCGTACTTTAAGTGGCAATTGGATTGAAGATGAATTCAACGCCTTGCTTGATGGTTTTTAATAACTGTTAATATATTTTTATTACAAGGTGTCCTCTATAAATAGAGCAATCAACTTTTGATATGACCTTTATATTTATGGAGGAAAAATGGCTAGTCCAGATTTTTTGAAGGCGGTTGCTGCAGTTCAGAAGAAATGCGCAAACGCAATTAAGCCTGCAGATTCAAATACTCTTAAAAAGATGTTGAGACTTGATTCTCCTCGTCTTTCTTTTATGTATGGTGGCGGTATTAAGATCGGAGCAGTTCACCGTTACATTGGACCTGAGTCGGGCGGTAAGTCCACAATTTGTACTTATATTGCAGGTCAGTTTCAGAAACACTTGGGAGAACAGTTCCCAGAACTTGCTGACCACGATATGGTTGTTTATATGGACTTTGAGCGTTCTTTCGACCCAGACCACGCAAAAGAAAATGGTCTTGATGTAACATCTTTGGTAAACCCAGATGGCTCAATCAACAAAGATGCTCACTTTACATTGTTGCAACCTGATAACCTTGAAGAAGGCGCTTTTGCTCTCGAGCAGATGATTAAGTCAAACACAGTTGCTTGTGTTATCTTCGACTCTGAGTCAATGTCAGTAACAAAGACAGTTCTTGATGATGAGTTCAACAAAGCAAACTTCGGTAACAATGCAAAAGCTTTGAAGGACTTCTGTAATCGTTTCAACATTCTTTGTGCCAACTACCACACAACAATGTTTGTTATTTCACAAGAGCGTGCTCAGATGAATACAATGTCTCACGCAATCGCAACAACTGGCGGATACGCTTTGAAATATGTCGCTTCAACTCTTAACCGTGTTCGTAAGATTGAAAACCTTACAGAAGGCTCAAAAGTTGTTGGCATTCATATGCAGGTCCGCAATATGAAGAACAAGACAGGTATTCCATTCCGTGAATGTGAAATGGACCTTTACTACAAAGGCGGCTTCAATTCTGATGGAGAATATGTTGACTTCTTGTATGACTTTGCAGAAGACCCAAGATTACTTAAACTTGTTGACTGCCGCTCAAAGGGTTACTACAATTCAAAGAATAACTTTGGTTGGAATTACCACGGAAAAGACGCTTTCGTAAAAGCAATTCAGTCAGGTGAAGTAAAACCTGAAGAATGGGATGCAATTAAGAATGTAATTATGGACATCATCTCTAATGAGATTGAAGGTATGGAAAATACTGCTGACGAAGAACAGTGGGCAGAACAGAACTTCTCTAAAGAAGAATACGAGAAACTTGTTGCTCAGGCTGAGGAAAACGAAGCAGCAGATGAAGCGTAGAATACATTCATAATGTAGACATAATAAACTCCAAGGAGGCTTCGGCCTCCTTTTTTATGACTAATTAGATTATGGTTGACTACACTCAAATCAATGAAGTTCATCTTGATGATGTTTCACAAGAATATACATTAGAAGATGTAACAAATACAAAAAAGACAACTCGTATAGATAATGATGATCTCACTGAGCACAAGCTTAATACTGAAGTTGACTATACTGACATAAAAGAGATTGATAATTTTCAGCCAACACTTTCTCCTATCGAAGGACAAGAACAATACGAAATAAATTGGATTAAGAACTTAAAAGATGTTACAAAGATTGAAGATTCTATAACACCTATTGAAGTTTTAATGTCGCAAGAACCTGACTTTATGCCTAATATGTATAATGTTTATTTCATATTAGTTGATAACGGAAAAGACATTACTGATGTTGATGTATCAAAAAACATTGAAAGAGTAACATACGACTCAGGCCGCAACATTCTCTCAACTCCTTTTGAGCAAAGATGGTCTTTGATAGGCACAAGAATTGATAGCATAGAATTCCCACAAAAGAAACAAAGCACAGGCACAATTCAATATGCAGGTCATACAATAAATAAAGTCGTAGGTCGTTATGAAAGAAACACAAAGTTGGACCTTACAATAAGACTTGACCAAAATATGTATGTTCTTGATGCTTTCCACGCTCTTAATGCAGACTGTTGGGCAGCAGAAAGAAAAAGAAAAGACTTCATAGAAAACTCTCCACTGCACCCACTTGAAGGAAAAAACTTCTACAACTTTTTAGGTATTGCAATGCGTAAAGTAAATGGCAAAGGTAAACTCTTGGACATTGTCGTTGAATATGATGCCGACTATTTTACATTTTCTCGTTACCACGATCTTATGGGAACAGTTGGGTTTGGTGAAACTGATGTAAAGATTGTAAAGTCGCCTACAGAATCATTTAAGACTGACAGAGTTCAAAGATATATTTTCCACGATTGCCGCTTCTTAGGAAGAAGTTCAAGTATACAGTTTAAGAACGACAGTGCAGACCCACTTTCTGCAACATTCCCATTCGTATATCGAAAACTTGCTCACATTACCGCTGATGGTAAATATTAACTAATTTTTTATGGCAGACACAACTCAGAATGAATTTTTAGATTTTCAATCTCAATCATTAGACTACCTTTATGGTGTTATGCCTGTAGCCAATGACTCTTTGTTTATTGCAGACTTGATAGGAACAGCAGGAGTTAAGAATGCAAGATTTCGTATTAAAGATATTACAATAACTCCGCCTACACTTGAGTATGAATATGATGACCAATTAAGAGCTTCATTTCCAAAGAAAGCAACTATCAACGATACAGTCACAATCAACTGGTACGAAGATGCTTTTGACTCAATTCAAAAGTATCACCTTGCTTTAATGAGCCGCGCCGTTGATTTTGGTACAGGTATTTGGGCAGTCGGACACCCACCTATGATTGATATGAATGTTGTGAAGTATGCTTTTGTTGAAGGCAATGAAAGTTTAGAGTCACCTTTTGACTCTCTCCCAGTTCCAAAGCAGACAGGTTACTGTTTTATGAAAGGCTTGCAACCTATAAGTATTGGCGAAATTAAATATGACTCTGCAGGTGGTGGCGATATTAAAACAGTCACAGTAACATATAAAGTTGTTCGTATTGATTATCAAAACGTAACATCAGCAATCACAGAGATTAGTGAAGACGATTTCTGGGGTTCTGCTAAAAAGCTTCGTTTATTCTAAGAGGTAACAAATGGCAAGTTCAGTAATTTTAAGAAACTTAAAACAACTTGAAAAATCTTTACAAAAGAATATTGATTATCAAGACTTAAACTATGAGGGCGTTGATGCAAGCAATCCTGAGAACATTGAATTAAGAAAAGGCTCACCTGTACTTAATGCCTTAAAAATGTGGTTGCAATCAAGAAGTACCTCTTATATTCGTAACGCAGGTTATGGCGGATTTTTAACAGAAACTATCCACGAATATCCTTTTAATGCTGACTCAGAACCTCTTATAAAATCGGAGCTTATCAAACAAGCAGCAGCGGAATTTCCTCAAGCCGAGATTATTCAATGTGAAGTCAAATGTATGGCACCAAAACCTTATTGGTATGTCAAAGTTGCAGTTAGGGACAAAATCACAGGTTTATTTGCCGCAGATGATTATATTTACGGAAAAGACGCTTCTGTGCAAATTCCTACATAATTTTTTAAACTTTTACTTTACTCCTTTTATATTATTATTGTAATTTGAAACAAAAGGAGTAAAATCTATGGTAATCAATGCAAATGCAGCCGACATTCAGTCAAATATCGACGACGGTGAAGTATTTTCACTCAATTCAAACGATGCAGGCTTGTTCGACATTCTTTCGACAAAGCTTTATTCAAACCCAATTCAGTCAGTAATTCGCGAAGTTCTTTCAAACGCAATTGACGCAAATATCGCCGCAGGAGTTGAAAATCCTGTGCAGATACACTTTCCTAACGAAATCGACCCAACTTTCTGGGTTCGTGATTACGGTATAGGAATGGATGCCGCAAAAATGCGTAATGTCTTCACTTACGGCGGTTCTGACAAGCGTGATACAAACGACCAGATTGGTGGCCTTGGAGTTGGAGCAAAATCTCCGTTCTCTGTTGCTGATACTTGGACAGTTGAAAGTTCAAAAGACGGTATTAAGAGAACAGCTCTTTGTTACCGCGGTCCTGACAGAAAGCCACGTTTTAAGTTTATCGGTGAAGAGCCTTCAAACGAAACAGGAACAAAAGTTTACTTTGCGGTCCCTTCTGACAAGCATTTCAACTACATTTACGAAGCAATTCCTGTTCTTGCTTTTGCACAGCAGATGCCTGAACTTCTCAATGGAGTTGACAAATTCCTGCAGCAGGCTGAAGTTGAAAGCCTTGAGCAGTTCAACAATATTCGCAAGCTTTTGAAGGGAGAAAACCGCCTTATTGTAAAGACCGACAAGTATTCAGATGCTTACGATGCCACTGACGCTGATATGATGGCTGCAAACAAGTTTATCACAAAGATTGCAGGCCGTTTCTCAGGAACAATCGTTGATATGGGCGGAGTTCCTTACGATGTTGATATTGCACAGGTTTTCGATGGAGATTACGATGCAATTTCTTTCTTCAAAGAAGACTCACACAGCCATACTTTGGTTCTTCACTTCCCAATCGGTTCTTTGAACTTTCAGGCTTCTCGTGAAAAGTTGAATTACACAGAAGCAACAAAAAATGCCTTGAAAAGATCAATCGTAAACTTCTACTCAAGAAAAGCTTACGAAGAACTCGCAACAGCGTAAAGAAAAAATGCCGGAAAACTGAACTTTTCCGGCAACTTCTTTATATTATATTTGTAAAATCAATTGAAAGGAGTAACTTATATGAATATCAAACAGTCTTACAACACTTGCAAGCGTATCGGAAAGCTTACAAAAATCGTTGAAAAGTATCAGGACTTGCTTGAAGACGATATTTCTGACATCGTCAAGGTTCAGGCTGAAAAGCAGTCAAAGATTGAAAATAAAATCAATGATATTTTCAGTCTTCCTTTTATCGAAGTATCAACTTACAGAAACAACAACAATCGTCAGGTTCACAAGTACGCAGGACCTTCTTACATTGCAAAGTTCAACACAACTGAACAGAAGATCGGATACTTCTTCTCTGAAAACAAAGAAAAGTCAATAATCTTTGTAAACATTTCTCAGAAAAAGTATGACAAGTTTATGGACTCTGCTGACTTCCGTTGGTTCCCTAACGGTTCTGCAATGGTTCTTGACGACATCCTTGCAAAAAACAAACTTACAGGTGATTACCCAATCACAATTATGGGTCCTAATATCGAAGATCTTGTAAAGAAAGTTGGGTATGCAAGCCCAAGAGTTTTCAACTTCGACGATTACGTTGAGGTTGATGTAAACGGTAAAGCAGAAAAGAAGGTTGTTACTCGACTTGCAGGCCGCGTCGACGACGAAAAGCTTTTCGGCGGAATTGGAAAATATGATGCTGATAAACTTTACAGCGCAAACCAAATCTTGGCTGATGCAAACCTTAAGGATGCAATCATCTTCATCGCCCGCAATCGTAGTGATTATTACTCTGCTGATTTGAATACTTGCAAGACTACACCTTCAAAATATCTTTACGGTTTTGAAGACTACCTTAAAGTTGTCTTCCCTAAAAGAAAGGCTTTGAAAATCAACTACGGCGATTGGAAGCGCCTTCAGAAAGGTGAAGCTTACAAGAAGTTGAACACTTTCATTGAGTTTGCTAAAAAGCAGGGTCTGAAGTATTACGAAAACCTTGCTTCACAGAACAAGATTACCAACATTGAAGGTCGTATTGGAGTTCTTTCTTCAAGCTCTGTTCGTGACAAGATTATCAATTATTGGAATGCAAATGCAAGCCGTCTCAACCTTGAAGCAACACCTGACGAAATGGAAAGAATCAAAGAGTTTATGAAAGTTGTTGAAAATGCAGAAAAAGATAACAATTCTTGGACTGCAAGAGACAACCTTCGCAAGATTGAATGTGTTGCTCGCGTTGCTGGCTTCCAGATTAGCACTGCTGCAGAAGAGACAATCAAGATTGATGCTGAAAAGTGGCCTTTCCTTGAAATGTTCAGTTCTTACAGCAGCAGCCTTGACCCAGAGGTTCTTCTGAGTATCGTTGCAACTTACAAAGCAATTTAATAATAAATAAGTTAAAAAAGTAAAGGAGCCGAAAGGCTCCTTTTTTATTAAACTTTATCAAATAATCTTTACTAAATAATCGGGCAATTAAACCAGTCAGAAAGAAACCCTTGAGGAGGGGTAATCCTCAGAATATCTCCTTAGATATTTTAATATCTTCTCTGATGGATATTGCCCATTTTTTATGCTTCAAACCAAATTTTTGGGTCTGGTTTTTTGAAAGATCCGTCTTCTTGTTTATCAAATCCGCATCTCAAAACTGCAGGATGTTCTGGGTCTTTATCAATAAATTGCAAACTTCTCATTTTTGAGAAACATTCTTTTGCAGTTTTATAGCCTTCGTTTGTGTAAACAAGCTCAAACTCTGCAAGATTATATTCCTTGCCGTCACTGCCTACGATTGTGTACAAATCAGCAGGCGGAGTATCAATACACTTCTTTACATAACCTGCATATTTATTACGTGTAGGAATGTTTTGGAAGTTTGGATCTTTACCAATAAAACGATAAGTTTCTGTTCCCATTACAAGATAAGACTGCTGAACTCGATATGAACCGCCTTCTTCTGGGTTACCATCGTTTTCATCGTGATATATGTACTGAAGCCAACCCGTAGTTTCTTTAGGCTTCAACCATTCAGGCCAATCTTTGTGAGTTTCCCACATAGCAGGATCGAGCCCTACGAAAGAACCAAGTGAAGTTTTCTCAGTTCGATATTCAGCAAGTAAATCAACTCCTGGGCGTTTCTCTCTTGACCAAGTACCCATAGCTTCATCACCTGTAAGATAAACACCTGCTTCATTACGACCGCAGCAAGTCCATCCAAGTTTTTCAAACAACTTACCTACTTCAGTTGTTGATGAAATGTTGAAGTTGTTATCAACACCCCATATCTTACGAAGCTCTTCATCTTTCTTTCGCAAGTCTTCAACCATTTCACAACGATACTTTTCCATCAACTCCCAGTTAACATAAATACCGCGATATTCAACATTACAAATTTCTTTGTAAATTTCCATCATCTGTGTTTCATACCAACGGCGAATTGTCCACTCAGGATATTTTTCGTTAGGGAAGTTTCTGTCGATTTCATCAACAAGTGTCCACAACTCACACTGAATTCTCCAAGTAACCAAAGCATCCATTGTTGCATAAGGCGCAAGGATGTCATTAGGAATCTTTGTATAGTCATCACACTTTGTTTGTTTCTTCCACTTATCAAGTTTAATATCATAACCGCCAAAAGGAGAGTAACGATATGCAAGTGGCTTCAAACCTGACCTAACTTCAGATGTAATACAGTGGGCCAAACGGTCAGTTGCATCTGTAACATTTACTCGTCTTGATACACCGTGTTTCCAAAAGAACTTAATATCGAACTTAGGGTTGGCACCTGTGCGATGCTGACAAGACATAACATTTTCTTCAAACAACTTTACATCAACATATTTCCAAGGAATGAAATATCCCTTAAGACCGTCCCAACAAATTGTAAGACAATGAATATGGTTTTCGTAAAACTTCAAACCGTTTGTTTCAGTATCGAACGCAACCAAGTACTTGTCCATATTGTCTTTGAATACTTGGTCTGCTTCTTCTTTTGAATTGACTGAAATAAACTTTGGGTCAGATGATAAAAACATTGGCTCCCACTCATAAGGTGTCTTACGCATTCTTGAAACCTGTGAGTAGAAAAACTTTGTTTTATAATTCACTGAATTAGATGATGACTTAATTGTTGGGTACAATTCTTCAATGCCATCAACTGGGAATATGTAAGTATCATACTTGAAGATTTCGTGACCCATATAATAATAAGGTCTTAACATCTTATCATCATAAAAGTCACCTGTCAAAATATCAGCAGAACAGTTGATTGAATACATAGCACAACCGAAAGTCATAATGGCGCGGCAGTGTGTTCCTGCACAATCAATATCTTTTCTCCAACCTGAACGGTGAGTCATCATAAACTCAACAATACTTCCACCCTTCAAGTCATCTTCTTTATATTTGCAATCAACAGCAACTAAAACTTTATAAGAACGATAGCCCGCATCACGGATACGTTTTAAGATAAGCTGCTTTTTATCTTCAGCAGGAAACTTATCAAGTAAGAAAATAAAATAATCTTTTTCATCTTCATCGAAGTGATCTTCAATAACATAATCAAGAATGTCAGACGGCTTAAGCAAATCCTTTGCCTTTGTATTTTCCTTTATGCCGCCAAATGTGAATGCCATTATTTCTTACCTCTCTTTTTCTTTGTAGTAGTTAAATTAACGCCCTCTGTTATCTGAATGACTTGATTAGTCAATATTGAAGGCTCCGACTCTGTCCAAGGAATTCTTTTACAACTTTCAAGCCAAGTATCAAAAACACTTCCGAAGTTTATGCCTGTGTTCTTTGCTTTGTTGTAAAAATAATAAACGCTGTCAATGCTTATTACGAATTCATTCCCTCTATGTGACAGGATATTAAAAGAATGCTGACCGTAAGTTTGACTGCAAATTGAAAGAACAGCACCTTCCAAAATCTTTTTGCACAAATCCTTTTCTTTTATTGTCATAGGCTTAGGCTGGGCATATTCTTTTCCAACTTTAAGCTTATCAATAATCTTTTGCATTTTTTCGTCTTCAAGTTTTTGCGATTCTTTTGCTTTTGCAGCTTCTTCTTTTGCCTTCAACTTTGCTTCTTTTGCAGCTTTCTTTTCTTCACGGGCTTTTGCTTTGGCTTCCTTTTCAGCCTTCTTTCTTTCTCTTTCAAGTTTGCGTTCAAGCTTTGCTTTTTTCTCTGCTTCAATCTCAGCCTTACTTCTTCGTGTTGCTGCCATTATGCTTCCTCCCACTTTCCGTCTTTGTTCTTTTTATATAAATAAAGCATCATATCAATGTCCCAACCGTTATCTCTCATATTCTCAACGATTGCAATAAAGTAATCATTGCACCATTTGTCGTCAGCAAGTTCAGAATGATTTATTCTCAAATCCCGCATTGCAAGAAGACGACCATAATCTGCATAGGCATCTTTTTCAGTGTATTCTTTTTTACATTCGTGAGGTATTTTCTTATCCATTGATTATTCTCCTAGCAGGCTTTTGCATTTCAACAACTTCAACACCTTCAGGAATTACACCGCCCCAAGATTTGATGAATTCATCAACATTCAACTTACCATTAAGATTGCAGTAGTATTTATAAAATTCATCTCTGTTTGGCATATATTTATCATAAAGCCAATCGCAACCATACCACTTAAGGTCAGTGCCATTCTTTGCATTGTAGTTTTTAATTGCTTCTTCAATTGGAAGTGGGTCATAACCTACACCCGCTTTATAATATGTGTTGCAGCGGTGTTCGTAATCCTGAACATCAGATACTTCTCCATCAAAAGACATATGAATGCCTTTTACAGGTTCACGGTCCCAAGCAGCACAAGCGTTTGCCAAAGACATAACAAGTTGTAACTCTGGCTTCCAAACATAAAAGTCAAGAGAGTCGTGAATGTTGTTCCAACAGTATGATTTCAATCCCCAAAGAGCAAGATACTTTGAAGTATTCAACCAAGTTGAGAAAGCGATACGAGCTTCCATTGATTGAATAGTTGAGTTACAAGCGTTGTTTAACAAGTGGGCAAACATTTTTGAATATAAAGAACGGTCAGCGCCTGTCAAGTTTCCTTGGTCATTTACAGACATAAAACGAAGTTCAGCAAGATGACGAACAGGCCCGTGCCAAGCTCGAACATAACCGTGAGCAAGAGCAAACATTTGTTCTCGTTTAATGCGGCCCATCAAGCCTTCATACGACTTAAAGAACGACTCACGCATATCGTCTGCAACAACAACAAATTTAACGTCTTTTGGATTTTTACCGCCTGCATTCGAAAGTGCAGCGTTATAAACGGATGTAAGATTTTTTAATTTAATATACTCTTCACATTCAGCTTCTGTAAAGTTTGCTTGTTCCAACATAACAGCAAATCGTCCTGCTGAACAACCGAAAAGTAACCCGAAGTTTTCAGTTTTTGCAACTGTTCGCCAATCTTTGAAAGGCTTATACTCTTTATTTTTAATAAAGTCGTGGACAGTCAATTCAGTTGACTTATCAATCGTTAACATTATATCTCCCTAAGGCCGAACTGCCTTATACTTGAAAATATATTAACATTAAACTTTACGGCAGTTTCTTTTATATTATAATTGTGAAAGATAGCAGTATAGTAAACGAAGTTATAATTATCTCTTGTTCAGGCACTTTTCAACGGATTGCCGAACAATGCTATAAGAAAATCAATGATTGGAACTTTTATCACGAAGACGACAAAGAAAATCCTTTTTTGAAATATAAATTCTTTTTTGAAAGACTTAATACAAAAGATCTTAAACTTATATATCAAATGGGCAAAACACTTGAAAGAGAAGTCTGGGATAACCGCAATCTTTTGAAAGAAGTAGGCCTCCCAGTTGATATAATTCTTTATGATTTCAACTGCACATTAAATATCCTTAAAAGAAATTAAGCAGAAACATTTTTCTTCAATATTTGAGATAAGATTGCTGCAGCTTTTCTTGAAAGTGGATATTTTGTTTCTTTAAGCCAATCATTAAAAGCCTGATAATTATCTTTATACATAAAGACATCATCAGAGATAAATCCTGTTGTTTGGTCTTTATCAATCTTCTTTGAAAGAACACCGCGAATGAAGTGATCTTTGTAAAATGACTTTGCTGCAGTAATGTTTGAAATTCCCTCTACAGTATAAATATGAACTTTACCATCCTGAGGCTCAACAATCTCTTTAGGATATTCAATTGAGTCATAAGATACAAACTGAGGAAGTTCAATTTCTTTTACAAAAGCGCCATCATTAAAAACTTTTATAACTCGCTGACCTATCTCATCAACTTTATTTGGGAAAACTGAGCCTGTATAATCTGGGTCTGTTCTTGTATGAACGTGGCCAAGACACAAAGCTTTTGTTCTCATATTATCTGTTTTAACTCCGCCTTGAATTGGTGAGCTTGGGTCGTATTTATTCCAGTGACCTACAACCAAATCAACATCAGTTCTGAAAGTCATTGTAGAATAGTATTCTGAAAGAGTGCGGCCTTGAACTCTGACGTGAGGAAGCATTCTTACTTTTGTATTTGAGATGTTAACATCAATAGGCTTATCAACGACACTTACATTTGGGAAGTTGCGTAAGAACTTCAAAGAATGCTGAGCTTTTTGACGGTACAACTTAATGTCGTGATTACCCATTATGACGTGGGTTGTTATGAAGTTATTTGAGCATATTTGGAAGATACGAAACTCTTGGTCGATAACATCACCTGGGTTGACATCCTTTTCAGTAATATCACCAAGCCAAAGAAGATGTGGGTTGGAATCTTCTTTTTTGATATTCGCAACCCAAGTCTCAAACCACTTTATAAAGTTTTCACTTATTTCGTAGTTCCAAGGATTCATTGCAGAAAGATGCAAGTCACCGATAATATAAAGCATTTAACCTCCGCAGCGTTTAGCCTTTAATATGACCAAACTTGAACTGCTTACTTTCTTTTACCTTAAAGCCCAAAGTCTTTTCAATAAGAAGGTTAAATTTATCGTCAACATCCTTCGCAACAGCGAACTTCTTATAATCATCGCATCTACTCATTATGACTTTCATATTCTGAAAGAATGTAGACTCGACTTCATATTTAGGGTCGAAAGAGGAAAGACCATTGAAAAACTTATCTTCAGGTGTTTTCAATTCTTTAAGCGGACTGCTTGTTCTTTCCTTCTTAAGGATATAATCAATATTAACATCAGGATGTTTTCCGAGATAATTGATATACTCGAAAGCAGCGACTTTAATTTGATTAGCCTGCTTAAGCCCCTTAAGTTGTAAAGCGCCGCGGATGTTATCAGATCCATCACCAAAGCAAGCTTTCCAAACGCATACACCTGTAATTGATGGTCTGAACTGATACTTGTCTTCAAATGATTCTGCTGTAAATGGCTTTCTCCAATCATCGTTAATCATAACGACTTTGTGAGTTTCAAGATAGCGACACCAATCGTTATCTGTTGTGACCATTGCAATATCTTTGCCTTTATATTCTTTGATGATTGTTTCCATAAAATCATCAGCTTCATATTTATCACTGATAACTGTTATGATGTTTGGACCACGATGAGAAAAGTATTTACGGACAGTATCAACAACAGTAAGACATTTTCTGTTGTGAGTACGATTACGTTTATAAGCGTAAAGAATGTCCTGTCTCTCTGTGTATTTGAAAGTTTTACTTATTCCTAAATCATTTTTAGGTATTGGGTCATATAATAAAAACAACTTACCCTTATCAGCGAGGTGCTTTCTAACATTGTCGTTGATAAAGGTAACCATATTCCTAGCAATTGATATAGGATCTTTGTCGAGTGAATTATGTTCTACTTTATAAAAAACATTGAACATATCCACTGCAATTATATCATATTGCATTTTAACCTCTGTTTTTATTTTTAGCCGTTAAGCTTCTTCAAAGTTTTGAATGTCCCTGGGTTCTTTTTATCTTCGATGATACGAACTGCAGGATTCTGCTGAGCTTCGTGAAGTTCCTTTGCAGTAACCTCTTTGCCATCAAGAATTATTTTCTCTGCCATTGTAATCTCCTCATTAATAAATATATATTAACACTTAACACAGTCGAGTGTTAACTCAACAAATTTAGTAACCTAAACGAATTTTTGAACTATAATGGAGGGAATAAAAAAAAGATAAGAGTATAAATTTGTTTAAACAGTTGACTTTGAAAATTATGTTAATATAATATGTATAGGAGATTGCAAATGAATTTTTTCGTTACAGCATTTATTGTAGCAATGGTTGTGGCAGGTGTCACAGAGTGGTTGAAAACTTTCTTTCCTGAGAAGTTGAAGGACAACAAAATCGCAATGGCAATTATTGCAGGTGTTCTTGGCGGCGGTGCTGCTGCACTTGTTGCATTTACAGGAATGCTTGGAGCTCTTGCTCTTCCTGCTAAGTTTTTGTTTGTTGCTGCTGTTGTTGGTCTTACACAGTCTTGTTATACTTTGCTTTTCAAGACATTCAAAGCTGTGAAAGAAGCATTGACAAACAAATTTGCTTCAAAAGTTGACCCAGACAAGCTTGCTGATGAGATCGCTGAAAAGCTGAAGGAAGCAACAAAAGGCAAGTAAACCAGCCAAAATAAAATAACATTTTTTCTCAGGAGGCTTCGGCCTCCTTTTTTATTGTTTACTAATTTTATATGAAAGAAGAACTTTTCGAAAGCATATTGTCTGAAACAGATAAATCATATAAAGCAAAAGTTGCAGGCAAGTGGCTTAAAGGCAATGGCCTTACTGAAAAAGAAAAAGACGCTGATACTTTCGAGTCGAAGACTGAGCCTACACAACGTATCAATCAAATGAAAAAAGACGGCAAGATTTCAAAGAATGCAAAAGTTTCTACTAAAGAAATTTTTGAAAATATATTGAAAGCAACTGAATAAGAGGTGATAAATAATGAAAGAGTACAATGTATCTGCAGGCCACGACAATTTTTCACAAAGAAACAATGACATTGACAGAGTCAATGTTTGCGGCCCTACAAACTTTGCACAATGTTTAGGTTATGCGGGATGGGAGCCTGATATGGGTATTGTTCCGCAATTCAAACAGCTTGACGATAAGATTACTTATTTCACCCGCACAAACAAGGATGTTCTTAAGTATTATGAAACACACTACAACGGAATGTATAATAATTGGATGAGGGAAGCCAAAGCAAACGCAAAAGCTCAAGGTAAAAAATATTGGGAAGTTGCTTGTATCAATTCTTATCCTCCAAACGAAGTACACGATGTGATGTCATACGCAGTTAATTTATTTATGGGATATACTGCAGAACAGCTTGCTAAAATGGAAAGAAGACCTGTAACTCGTTTTTATAATGAGTTTGATGAATATGAACTTGTTTGGCAGATTTGCAAAAAAGGCCTTCCTGTAATTTCGTCAGTTGACCCATTTAAGAAAAAAGAAGGACATTACATTTCAATTGTTGGCTTTATTGCAGATGATTCATTTGTTGAGCCCGACTCTTACAATGAAGTCAGAGATAAGACAATTGACTTATCAAAAATTAAGACATATATTATTGACAACACTTACGGTAAGTTCGATTTTGTAAATAAAAAATATGTTGCTGTTTCAGGTAATGATGAAAATATCCCAAGAGAAAAGCTTTTGGACATTATCAAGCCTGTAGCACATTACTTTACAAAAGGTGCCGCAACTTGTTGTTAATTAGGAGATAAAGAATGAGAATTGTAGAATCATATAGAGCTTGGTATAAATTTACAGTTAAAACTGATGAAGGTAAAGTTCTTGAATGTGTATACCCAACAACTACTGAACTTAAAAGATGCGTAAAGCCAATCTTTGGTAGTTTTGAAATTTTGGATAAAGAAGTTCTTCCTTCTGTTGTTACACAGGAAATGCTTGATGAGTGTCCTGAGTCGGCATTTGTTCAGGCAGGCAACATTACTTGGGCGGACAACTTCTACACAAGAGCAGTAAGCAAAGGGTATGCTTATCCTGTAATGATTGATACTTACAGAGGTTATCTTGTAAAAGATAAGGCAGGATTTGAAAGCTGCAAAGACGGCCTTGTTATAAATAACATTCATTATTTCAAAACAAAAACTGAAGTTGGTGACAAGCTTCGTTGGGAAATGGACATCACTGTAAAAGAAAATCTTAAGGAAAGCGCAGAGACAGAGTCTACTGTTATGAATGAAGGCTTTACTTATGGCGCTTCAAAAGTTGCAGCAGAGAATGATGATTACTGTAGAATTATGGCAAGACACGATGCTGAAAGAGATGTTCGTATCGACAGTTTCCTTGACTTTGTTGCTTATGCAAAAGATGATGGCTATCAAATCGGCAGAGCAGACTATGAAAAGTATCTCAAATACTATGATGAAGAAAAAGCAAAGATGTCAGGAAACTCAGGAAATGTCTGCCCGCACTGTGAACAGCCTGTAAGAGGCGATGAAGACGTTTGTCCTCATTGTGGTTTTGATAATTATGGTGAAGGACTTGCAGCTGCATTTGAATAAGGAGTAATACAATGAAAAAATTTGCAGTACTGTTATTAAGTTGTTTTTTATTTTTAGGATGTGTTTCAAATAAAGTTGCTGACAACGCTTTGGTAGACGGTAAAGTTCAAACAGCAGTTACTTTGGAACAACTTAACTCGCTTAAAAAAGATAATGTAAGAGAAGTAGAAATCCTTGAGAAACTTGATAGTGCTACAACTTATGGATTTGACTTACTTGATGAACTTGAGAAATCAATTGCATACGAAAAGCAGCAAGCATTTAATGAAGGTTACGATGCAGGTAAAAAAGATGCGATTGCTGCAACAGAAGATTATGTTAAGCTCGAAGATGTTATTGATTTATTGAAAAAGCAAGGTCTTTATAAAGAGGAAGGTGAATAATGAGAAAATTGTTTTTGATATTTGCAATTCTTTTTAGCTTAGGTACAGCCCCTGTGTTTGCTCAGACACCTGAAGCACCTCGCTCAACTGCTGTAATCGTTCAGGAGTTAAGAGACAACTACAAAGAACAGCAAATTTATATTGAAGAACTTCGTGCAACAAACAGCAGCAAAGATGTTACAATTGATGAACTTCGTGTTAAAGTCGACGATATAACAAATAAATGGACTGATGCTATTGAAGAAGACTCTAAAAAGACAACTGAAATTATTAAGTTGACAACAAAAAATAAGTTGCTTATTAAGTGGCTTTCGATTGCAGTTGCGATACTTGGTGGTCTTTTCTTACTTCATATCTTAACGTTGATTTTAAAATTAAAATGGAATATAACTTTGCCTTATTGGCTTAACGCTATACTGTAGGAGATAACAATGGACAAAAAATTATTTGAAGCAATTTGCACAACAAATAAAATCAAAGAAGGCAACGGGGATTACGAAGCTTTCGAAAAGATGATTACTGGTGTAAACGAACTTTACGAAAGAAACAGAAGAATGGGCGCAGATGATGATTCTCTCGTTCAGTTGATGGTTGATGTTTTCGACAATTCAGATCTTCCTTCTGACATCGTTCGTAAACTTGCTCACAAGCTTATTGAGGTATTTGAGTAAATGACAGTCGATTATAGAACAGAATGGAAGTCAGTCGGCGAAACAGGAATGATGAACAGACTTGTACTTGATACAAATGATGAAGGCGAAATATGCGACTTCGCAAATGCAATGATACAGGTTCTTACAAAAGTTTGCGACAAAGACGAAGATGAACTTGAGCAGGAATGGTTTGATTATTCTTGCGGTGGAATAGGTGGACAACCTTCATCAAGCGGCTGTTGTGAGTTCTTTGATAAATACGCTGATGAAGTTCTTGATAGTCTTTGGGCAATTGACCAAGATGCTTACGACATTTTCAAATATGTTGAAAGTAAAGTCGAAAAGAAACCTTATTATGGTTCGGGCGATGATTCTTTTGCTTCTGCTCTCTTCCCAACAGATTAGTGTTAATATTTTTATATAAAATGTCGATAATAATAAGGTAGCAAGGATGCTACCTTTTTGCCTTAGGAGGGGCAACATCTATGATTATAAATCACAATATGAGCTCAATCTTTGCAGCTCGTCAGGAAAACTTGAATTCAGTTGACTTGCAGAAGTCAATGGAAAAACTTTCAAGTGGTCAGAAAATCAACCGCGCCGGAGACGACGCCGCAAATCTTGCCGTAAGTGAAAAAATGAGAAGTCAGATTCGTGGTCTCAATCAGGCTTCGAAGAATGTTCAGAACGGCATATCATTCATTCAGACAACTGAAGGTTATTTGCAGGAAACAACTGACATCTTGCAGCGTATCCGTGAACTTGCTGTTCAGGCTTCAAACGGTGTTTACAGCGATGAAGACAGAATGCAGATTCAGGTAGAAGTTTCGCAGCTTGTTGCTGAAGTTGACCGTATCGCATCTACTGCACAGTTCAATGGTTACAATATGTTGACAGGTCGTTTCGCAAAGGAAACTGACAATGCAATTTCTTTCCAAGTTGGCGCAAATGTTGACCAGAACATCAAGATTAACATTGCATCTGCAACTGCTGAATCTTTGGGACTTCGTGGAAAGGGACAGGACGGTGAAGACGGCGCACTTGTATCAGTTTCTGATACTGAAGAAGCAAACCGTACACTTGCAACAATTGATGAAGCATTGAAGAATGTAAACAGACAGAGAGCTGACCTTGGTGCTGTTCAGAACAGAATGGAGATGGCGTCAAAAGGTATCAACGTTGCAGCAGAGAATATGACTTCATCAGAAAGCATCATTCGCGATGCTGATATGGCAAAAGAAATGGTTGACTTCACAAAGAACTCAATCCTTCAGCAAGCCAGTGTTGCTATGTTGTCTCAGGCAAACAGTCAGTCACAGAATGTATTGCAGCTTTTACAGTAGAGGCAACTGAGGCTCAATTGGGTGGGTAGTTGCCTAGTATTTAAAAAAGAGCTTAACTAGGGGAACTTCGGTTCCCCATATTTTAATTTGAGGAGATTATAAATGAAGAAGTTGTTTGCGATATTTGCAATGTTATTCGCAATTTGTTTTACAACATTTGCTGAGGAAAAGACTTTCCTTAATGCAAGTACTTTTATCGAAAACGCAGTTGATGGTTATTCCTACGAAAATTGGGAAGTTCGTCCAATGCCATCTCTTAAGGGAGTTCCTTATCAGATTAAGATTGTTGATGGCAAACTTGCAGTTTGTGTTCAGAACATTCCTGAAAATCGTTATGTGTATTATGACATTGTGCCGCCATACAATCCTATTATAACTGAAGCTGATAAAGAGTTTGGTTACTTGACAAATGTTGGCACATTAAAGAAACTTGGTATTACAGTTAATGGTATAAACAGAAACGATGAAGTATCAATATTTTTAGCAACTGACCCAAATGACCCAGTAGGCAAAGAATATAAATTCAAAGGTGATTTGCAGACTATAGGAGAAGTTGTTCTTGAATGGGATAATCTTGAATATGTTGATGATCCTAATAAAAGAGACGTTTTGAATTACCCAGCTTATGGCGGAAAGGCAACAAATGAACTTTATATCAGAGCAATTCGCATAAGAACAATCCCTATTACAGGTTATGATGTTTCAGTCGTTTACATAAGTAATGTAAAGGTTATTTATGACCTTGCTTATACTGAACAGGAACTTGAGATTATTAAGTCAACAGATGAAACTTTCAATTTGAAGTCAGGCGATAAGACAAAGGTTGAAGAAAGAGAAAAAGAAGCAATCAAACTTAAGGCTGCGCTGATTGAAAGAGAAAAAGAAAAAATGGATTCTTCAGGAGATGCAAAATAAAATCTAGGGTCTCGGACTCTACTGGCAGGCTTCGGCCTGCCTTTTTTGTTAATATCATTATATGCTAGGACCTAAAGGAAGTATCTCTTTAGAGATGAAAGATGATGAAGCTCATTCAATATGGAATATGTTCAATAATTGGTGCAGCAATGTTACAAAAGAAAAAGAGAAAGAAAATAAAAAGCTCAAGAAAGAAGCAGATAAACTTGTAAAAGCAACAAGGAAACTTGAAAAAGTTTGTGGGATGCCTAAAGATAGTATGGCTGTTTATAAAGACCCAAATGCCGACCCAAACGCTCCAATTGCGTATGGTACTCTTGCTCCTGTCGTAACAACAGGCTTTATTGGCAATAAAGGGAATGCAATTACTTTAGCTGACCCTATATCACAACTTCAGGTTCGGCCGATATTCCCAACAGCAGTATTAGGCGGTTCATTAAAAGACATCAACCTTGATAATTATACTTATGAAGAATTAAGGGAAATTGTTTTTGGAGACGGTAATAAAGCTGAGCTTACTGAAGAAACAATTGAAAAGATTTTGGATAGATACCCAACATTCTTTGATGAACAGGACTTGGAGCTTGCTGACCACGATTCTGATAAAAGAATAAGTAAATTGTTCAAAGAAAAACCTATGGCTGCACCATCAGATCATTTATACATTCAAAATATAAAACCCACTAAACCAAAGAAGAGAGGTAAGAAGTAATGTTTAATATTTATCACGTAACGAAATCAGGCGAAAGAACTTATTATGAAAGTTGGCCAACAGAAGACTCAGCTCATAAACAAATGTTGGCTTTGACAGGATTTGACAAAGACGCTGAAATATCAAAAAGAAAGGATTGGTACGAAGTTGTTGAGGAGATTTGACGCGCGGTCGATATTTGAAAGATCAGCCGCCGCTTTGAAAAATAAAACAGAAGAAGAATTAGCATCATCATTCAATCAGTTCACTCCTGAAAATATGTTAAAACTTGTTCGTCTTTCAATGCCTTATAGTGGAGTTGATTGGGAGCACGACTCAGAAGAAGACTTAAGAAAGGCAGTTTTTGGCGATGATGGCAAAGAAAAAGCTGAACTTGATGAAAAGACAATCGAAATCATTATTGACCGCTTTCCAACATTTTTTGATAAAAAAGAAGTTGAAGAAGTTGAAGATAACAGAAACAAAGTAAAGGGCGGTAATACAGGCTTGCGTCATAAGATATTTTCTGAATTTCCAATGGAAACAGTAAAAGATTCTATTTTTTATATTGAGCCAAAATATTCTAAGAAAAATTAAACTTTTGATTATACTTCTTTATATTATTTTTGTAAGGAGTTAAAATATGAAAGCTTGGGAACTTGCTAAAAAATATAATTGGGGAATGCCTACTGTCTGCCCTTGTTGTGGCACAGAACTTGAAATCAATGACAGTGGAGAAGTTTTTTGCCCAAATGATTCCTGCGCAAAGAAAATTGAACACGCAATCATAAAAATGTCAAATAAGTGGAATGTCCTTGAAATCGGTCCACGAGTTGTTGAAGACTTCGTAAAAGAAGCAAATATCAAATCCCTTGCACAGTTCCTTCGTGAAATTGACAATCCTATTCTTGATGAAATCGCAGGCAAGAATGCTGAAAAAATCCGTAAAAATCTTAAGGCAGCAATGTCAAAGAAAAGAACACTTGCCAACTTTATCTCTGCTTTTGACATCGAGGACTTCGGTGAAAAGCGTTTGCAGTCTTTGGTTGACGCAGGTTACAACACAATCGAAAGTTTCTTTGAAAAAGCAAATCCTCGTGACATATCAACTATCAAAGGTTGGACTTTGGAGTCAGGCATCAAAGTTTTGCGGGCTTTGTCAGAAATCAAAAAGGACCTGATTGAAGTATCAAAACTTTGCAATATCGGTGAAGAAGAAAAGGTTGCAGGCGGCGTTCTTGCAGGAATGAGTTTCTGCTTCACAGGCGCAATGGCCTACAAACGAGCTGACCTTGAGAAAATGGTTGTTGATAACGGCGGAACAGTTTCCTCAGTAAATAAAACACTTACATATCTTGTTCAGGCCGACCCAAATTCAACTTCTTCAAAGTCAGAAAAAGCAAAGAAGTTTGGAACAGCAATTATCTCGCCTGAGGCATTCCTTGAAATGTTGAACTAAATATTAGAGGAATGACAAATGAGTAAATTAACTGAAGGTGAGCAAACACTTACATACGCAAAAGTTGCCGACCTTTTAAGAGCAGCATATAGAGCAAAAGCAAAAACTTCAGATGACCC
>OCVV011323646.1_pt1 | contig 31927 bp, 26 predicted proteins | sample 1539721 | NCBI WGS metagenome assembly OCVV01 (sample SAMN02144230, study PRJEB22623) | gut metagenome | biome: sheep rumen | host: Ovis aries | place: New Zealand | reverse complement strand
GTAAAATATTCTAATGAAATAATTAACTATGATTCATTAGGCAATATTATTAAATTACATAATAAAGATATATCATATTATAGAAATGGACTAGATAACACATAATAAATCTAACTTGTTTACAGTATATCGTTATAATAATAAAAGCCGCTAGAAATTCTAGCGACTTTTATGTACTTATTTCTATCTGTTATAGAATTCGACAATAAGATTTTCCTTAATATCAGTTAAAACTTCTTCTCTTTCAGGTAATCTTAAGTATTTAGCTTCAAGTTTGTTTTCATCGAATTCGATGTAAGCTTGTCTAGCTACTAAAGATTCAAGAGCGTCTTTAACTATTACTAGGTTCTTAGAAGATTCCTTTAAAGAGATAACCTGTCCAGGTTTAACTCTGATTGAAGGAATATCAGCTTTATGTCCATCTAAAGTTACATGTCCATGAGTAACAAGTTGTCTAGCTTGTTGTCTAGTTTTTGCGAAACCAGCTCTAAATACTAAGTTATCAAGACGTGATTCTAATAAGAATAAGAAGTTAACACCTTGTTTACCAGTTTTGATCTTTTTAGCTTCATCAAATGTTTTTCTGAATTGTTTTTCAGTTAAACCATAGACATATCTAACTCTTTGTTTTTCTTGGAGCTGAGTTCCATATTCAGTAACTTTCTTTTTCTTTTGACCGTGTTGACCAGGAGCATAAGATCTCTTGTTTAATTCTTTTCCACTTTCAGATAAAGAATAGTTCCATCTTCTAGCTTTTTTCCAAGTTGAACCAGTATATCTTGCCATTGTATGATCCTCCTTATAAGTACTTGCGTAATAGAGGAGTACTATTTCTTAATGATAGATTGTTTTAATAATTTTGCCTTAAGCAGCAAAGACTACTATTAAACCCTGAGGAACAATCTATTGAATTAAGTTATAATACAGCTGCCTTTTATTACACAGCGCGATTATTATGACATAGTTTATTAATTATTTCAAGCATTATTTTTTTGACCTTAATCTTATAAAAGATTAATGTTTCGTTATGGAATTATGATATAATTATTATCAAGCGAGAGAGGATGTAATTATGGGCGAACAACTTATTGTTAGATATGGGGATCTATTCTTAAAAGGGAAAAATAAAAAATACTTTATCACGTCTTGTAATAATCTAATTAAAGATAAATTAAAACACCTTGATATAGCTTTTTCATCTTACGGAGATAGATGTTATATCGACTCTAAAAACGAAAAAGTAGAGGACGTTATCAAGGGATTAGATCATGTATCTGGCATTTATTCATATAGTTTATATACTAAATGCGAAAGAGATATAAACAAAATTAAAGAGCTTGCTTTAGAGACTTACGATAAGAATCATAAGCCAAACGAATCATTTAAGATTGAATGTAGAAGAACATATAAAATGTTTGAATTAGATTCTTTACAGATTATGAAGGAAGTTAGCGGATATATTTTATCTAATAGAACTGGTTGTATTGTTGATGTTCATAATCCAGATTTAACAATATCTATTGAAATTAGAGAAGATGGTGCTTATGTATTAACTTCATCAATTCCTGGTATGGGTGGATATCCAACTGGAACTGGAGGAAAAACACTACTTATGATGTCAGGAGGAATAGATTCACCAGTTGCGGCTTATGAACTTATTAAACAAGGAATGACAGTGGAGATAATACATTTTGAGTCCACTCCATTAACATCTATTGAATCAGCTCAAAAAGTTATTGATTTAGCTAAAAAGATATGCGCATATACTAGAGGAGAAAGAATCGTTCTCCATATGGTTCCATTTAAAGATGTTCATAATGAAATCTTAGAGAAGGTAAAAGAGGAATATCTTATTACTATAATGAGAAGATGTATGTACAAGATTGCGGAAAGAATGGCGCATTATAGAAAAATACCTTCAATCGCTAATGGTGAATCTCTTGGACAAGTCGCAAGTCAAACTATTGATTCTATGTTTGTAATAAACAACGTTACTAATTATCCTATTTTAAGACCACTCTTAACGAGGGATAAAAAAGAAATAATTAAAATTTCTAGAAAAATAGATTGTTTTGATATTTCCATAAGGCCTTTTGAAGATTGTTGTACAGTGTATGTTCCAGAAAACCCTGTTATTCATCCTACATTAAAAGAAGCGTTAGCTGAAGAAGAAAAAGGCAATTTTGATGAATTAATTAATGAAGCTGTAAGAAACACAAAGAGAATTACTATTACTATTGATACTGATATTGATTTAGCGATGTATGGATTTACTGTATCTGAAGCATTAGAAAATTATAAAAACGAAGGAGAAGAAAATGTATAATTGGGATTTAGAAAAAATATATAATGGTGTTGATTCAAAAGAATTTAAAGATGATTTTGAATTATTAAAAAGTTTAATTAAAGAAGCTAATGAATTTGACTATTCTGTTAAAGGCTCAACTCAAGTATTTAAAAAGGCCTTCTTTTTAAATGAAAAGATAGAAATAGTATTTATGGGTTTAGGTGAATATTTATCTTTAAGATTATCAGTTAATACTCAAGATATTGAAGCTATTAAAACAATGGGACAACTTCAAAAACTTGGAGAAGAGGCTAGCGTAGGTGAAGTAAATTATCAAAAATACATTAAAGAATTCCCAAATTTTAAGGAAGAAGTATTAAAAGATAAAGATTTAAAAGAATATGAATACTATATAGAAAAACTAGAAGACTCTGCGAAAAGATCATTAAGTGATGAAACAGAGATACTATTATCAAAACTTAGAAAATCTAGTGGTTCAGCATGGGAAAACTTATTTGATACTTTAACATCGACTGTGGAAGTTGATTATGATAATAAAGTAATTGGTTTATCTGAGGTTAGAAACCTTGCGTATTCAGCTGATAGTGAAACAAGAAAGAGAGCATATGAAGCAGAACTTGCTTCATATAGAAAGATTGAACATGCGGTTGCGCAAGCACTCACTTCAATCAAACAAGAAGTCACAACTATGTGTGAAGCTAGAAAATACTCTAGTCCAATAGATAGAACACTTAAACAATCAGGAATGACAAAAAAGACACTAGACGCTTTAATAAGCGCTATTGAAGAATTCTATCCTGAGTTTAGAAAATACTTAAAACGAAAAGGAGAAGTATTAGGACATAAGAATGGATTACCATTCTATGATCTATTCGCTCCAATGGGTAAAGTCGACAAAGAATTTAGCGTAGAAGAAGCTAATAAATACTTAGTAGATAGATTCTCTGTATTTAATAAAGAAATATCTTCTATGATTGAAAAAGCGATATCAAATAACTGGATTGACTATATGCCTAAAAATGGTAAAGTAGGTGGTGCGTTCTGTGCTGAAGTATATAAAATTAGGGAATCTAGAATACTAACTAATTTTGATGGATCTTTTGGTTCTGTAGTTACTTTAGCTCATGAATTAGGACATGCATTCCATAATGAATGTTCGTGGGATCAATCGCCATTTAATTCTAATTTCCCAATGCAGCTAGCTGAAACCGCATCAACATTCAATGAAACGTATATTAAAGACGATGCGATGAAAAACGCTAAAAACAATGATGAGTTATTAAATATGTTAGAAACATCAATCGCTGATGACTGTCAAGTTATAGTAGATATTATGAGTAGATACTATTTCGAGTGTTCAGTATTTGAAAAGTCAAAAGACGGAGCACTTACTCCAACTGAGCTTAAAGAATTGATGACTCAAGCACAACTTAAGAGTTATGGTGATGGCTTAGATAAAGATTATCTTCATCCTTATATGTGGTGTTGTAAGGGACATTATTATTCAACTGGATTATCATTCTATAATTTCCCTTATGCGTTCGGTCAATTATTCGCATATGGATTATATGAAATATATAAAGAGAAAGGAGAAAAATTCTTCCCTCTTTATAAAAAAATATTATCTACTGCAGGACAAATGCCTATAAGAGAATGCGTATTACAAGCGGGTATCGATGTTGAAGATATTAATTTCTGGAAGAAATCACTAGGTTTAGTTAAAGAAAAAATTGATAAATTCATGGAATTAACTGAATAAAAAATATTTAAAGGGAAGCATAACGCTATCCCTTTTATATAGATGATTTCTTAAATTGAAAATATGATTAACGATTATATAAAATTTTGTTTGACTGTGCTATTTTAATATGATACCATTATTAATGGTACATTTTTAATAGCCCACTAAGCCCTTTTAATAAATATTAGGAGGAATAATTAAAAATGAAAACTTATATGGCCAACGCTCAAAACGTAGAAAGAAAATGGTACTTAATTGACGCAGAAGGCAAAACATTAGGAAGACTCGCAACTGAAGTTGCAAACCTACTAAGAGGAAAAGGAAAACCAACTTTTACTCCTCATGTAGACTGTGGAGACTATGTTGTCGTTATTAACGCTGAAAAAATCCACGTTAGCGGTAATAAATTAGATGACAAGGTTTATTACAGACATTCTCAGTATCCAGGAGGTTTAACTGTAACTCCTTTAAAAAATCTACTCGAAAAGAAACCAACAGAAGCAGTAGAAAAAGCAGTTAAAGGTATGTTACCTCATAACAAACTCGGAGCTCAATGCTATCGTAAATTATTTGTTTATGCTGGTCCTGACTACAAACAAGTAGCACAAAAACCAGAAGCATATGAGGTTAAGTAGGAGGAATTATGGCAAACAATCAAGTTAGATATCATGGTACTGGTAGAAGAAAAAGCTCTGTAGCTAGAGTTACATTAGTTCCTGGAACTGGTGTTATCACTATCAACAATCGTGCTTTTGAAGATTATATTCCTAATGGATTAACTAGACTTGACGTATTACAACCATTAGTATTAACTGAAAGCCAAGGAACATTAGATGTTATTGCTGATGTTAATGGTGGCGGTATAACTGGTCAAGCTGGAGCTATTCGTCTAGGTATCTCTAGAGCTTTACTAGAAGTTAACCCTGAGTACAGAAAAACTTTAAAACCTGCTCATATGTTAACTCGTGATCCTAGAAGCAAAGAACGTAAGAAATACGGTCTTAAGAAAGCAAGAAGAGCACCACAATTCTCAAAACGTTAGTTTTGGATTATACAAAATGGAAGACCTTTTGGTCTTCTTTTTGTATGCATATTTACAAAAATATATAACAAATGTTATAATTGTATTGATAACAAATGTTATATAGGTTTGGTGCGAATATGAAAGAATTAATTAAGTATATTAGAAGTTCTCTAGGAATTAGTCAACAAGAATTAGCTAACGATTTAAGAACTGCTTTTGCGACTGTAAACAGATGGGAAAACGGTAAATCTACTCCTACAAATTCAATGCAGAAATTAATTTATGATTATTGTTTAGAAAAGAACGTTGATCTTTCTAAATTTATAATTTCATATTATAAAGAACAACAATCATATTTTATTAATAGTTATAATTCGAATGATATATATTTTCATGGTTCAAAAACTGGTATAGAAAATGAAATAAGGCCTATCAGCAGGTCGTTATGTGATTTTGGTAAAGGTTTCTATTTAGGAAGTGAAGTAATGCAGCCTTTAACATTAATATGCAATTATCCAAATCCTAAACTATATATCGTTTCAATAGATAAAAAAGATTTAAATACGTTATATTTAGATTCTGATGTTTTTTGGGCTTTTTTTATAGCTTACAATAGAGGAAAACTTGAAAAATATAAAGACAAAAAGATTTATAAAAAATGCGAAGAATTATCAAAAGACAATGATTTAATTGTTGGAGATATTGCTGATGATAAAATGTTTTATGTATTAGATAGTTTTTTTGAAGGCACTATTTCTGACGAAGGATTAATAGAATGTTTAACAACACTCAATCTAGGTAAACAATTTGTTGCAAAAACAATCAATGCATGCAAGAAAATTAGTATTTTAAAAGAATATAACCTTTCAGAACTAGAATTACTAGTTTTAAAGAACGTTAGTGAAAAAAATAGAGAAATAGGCATTAAACAAGCTAACGAAATATGTAAAAATCATAGAAGAACAGGTAGATTCTTCGATGAAATACTGGAGGAAGATTTATGATATCTATTCTAAATCAATTATGTTCCATGCAAGGTAGATTATTTGAATTATCTGTTAAGAAAGGATATGAAAGTCTAAGTTTTATTAAAACATATATGAACTCAGATGAAGCAAGACTATTTAATTCATCTTATGATCGTTCTCAATGGATGGGAGAAGAATACTTACTTGATGAATTAGTTGAAAATTATGAAATTAAAAAAGGAAAATCTTTCTCTTTAGATGCAATGTTTTGGATTGGTTATATATATACATATTGGGCATATAAGTATAAAGAATCATGTAAAAAAATATATAAGATAGCTGATGCGAAAACAATGTTCGAAAATTATGCAGGATTGCATACTGTAAGCATGGATTTAGCAATTCAAGATTTAATTGAACAATATGAACTAAAAAAGAAAAATAAGTAAGATTATTATGAATGTTAATGAACTGATTAATGAGAATCGCAGGTTAAAAGAAGAAAATAAAAAACTCAAAGCATTGTTAAAAGAGCACAATATTGATTATGATGCTTGCAACGATGTTGTATTTTCAACTGCTGACAAACTTAAAATATATATGTCATATTTTAAGGGAAGAGAAGATGTTTATGCAGAAAAATACATTAAGGACGGCAAGAAAAATTATGTTAAGGTGTGCGAAAATAGATTTGCAAGAGGCTTATGTGATTTGCAAAAATATAAACACTGTACAGGCTGTCCAAATGAAATGCGCAAAACTTTGTCTGATGAGATTATCTATAATCATTCAATTGGTAAGAAAAGCTATGCAATCTATCCAATTATGAATAATGAATGTTATTTTTTAGCTATTGATTTTGATGACAGTCAATTTAAAGAATGTGCTAATGCGTACAAAAGTGAATGCAATAAGATGGGAATTGATTCAATAATCGAATTATCTCAATCTGGAAAAGGAGCGCACGTTTGGATTTTCTTTGAAAAAGCTATATCATGTAAAAAAGCGAGAAGATTAGGGGATTATATATTGACACTTGCGATGGAAAATAATAAAAATATTTCATTCAAGTCTTATGATAGATTCTTCCCTTCACAAGATATTGTTGATAAAGAAGGACTTGGCAATTGTATTGCGTTACCTTTGCAAGGTGAATGCGTTAGAAATGGCACGTCTGTTTTTGTTGATTCAGAATTTATAGCTTTTGGTAATCAAATCAAGGCCCTATCTGAAACACAAAAAGTGAGTGAACTAGATGTTGATTTATTAATTAAAGAAACCGTTAATAACGTTGATATAGAACTTAACAATAAATCAATAAAAAAACTAAATTTAATGATTTCAGATTTTCCTTCACATTTCAAAGTTGCTTTTAAAGATGACTTGTATTTTTCTAAAGATGGCATTTCTTCAAAAGCTTTATCTGCGTTAAAAAGACTAGCGGTTATACATAATCCTGAGTTTTATGAAAAACAAGCAAAAAGAATATCTACTTACAAAATAGAAAGAATTATTGAATTGTTTAAAGAAACAGATGAGTACATAAGTTTGCCAAGGGGATGCTTAGAAGATTTGATCAGCCTTTTAAATTATGTTGGTGTTAAGTATGAAATTGAAGATAAAAGAATTTCATTAGATAATATTTGTGCAGAGTTCAATGCTTGTTTAAGAAATAATCAAGAGGAAGCAGTGAATCTATTATTGAAATATGAGAATGGATTATTGATTGCGCCAACAGGAAGCGGAAAAACAATAATGAGTATGGATATAATATCAAGATTAAAAAAGCCAACACTAATCCTTGTTGAGAAGGTAAATTTATTGCATCAATGGCAGGAACGAATAAAGCAATTTATGATTATCAAAAATGGCGAATCGCAAATAACGCCAGGGGTTTATTACGGGACAAAAAAGAAATTAACGGGAATAGTCGACATTGTTTCAATTAAGTCCATTAAAGATGAAGATGAATTATATGATAAGTATGAACTAATTATAGGCGATGAGATACATCACATAGCAAGCAAAACATATGAAAATATAATCAGAAAATTTACAGCAAGACATATTTATGGTTTTACTGCTACTCCAAAAAGGTCAGACAACTTAGAAAAAATCATTTATAAAATAATTTCACCTATTAGATCTATATTAGCTAATAATGTAACTACATTTGAAAGAGTATTGAAGCCAAGATTTACAAAGTTTTCATACAAGGATGAGCATGATTTATTAAGCTATGCAGAATTGTTAAATCTATTATTTAAAGACGAAAAAAGAAACGCTCAAATAGTCAATGATGTAATTAACGAATACAATAACAATAAGAATATTCTAATATTAACAGAAAGAGTAGAACACATTAAAATCATATATGACATGCTTAAAACTCATTGTGAAGAAAATATATATACTATCAGCGGTTCAGATAAAACAAAGGTAAAAAAAGAATTTTATAATAAGTTAAATGAACTAATTGATAAATATATAATTATAAGTACCAGTTCATTTTTAGGAGAAGGGTTTGATTTAGGATCGCTTAATACATTATTTATAACGATGCCTTTTAAATTTAGTGGTAAACTTTCTCAGCAAACAGGAAGGATTCAAAGAGACTATGAAGGAAAGAAGCAAGTAGTTGTGTATGATTATATAGACATTAAAATTGGAAAAATTGCTCATCAATTTCAAAGTAGATTAAAACAATATAAACTGGAAAACTATATATTATTTGATGATAACAATAAGCCGAATTTAATGTATGATTATTCAAATTACTTGGATCAATTGTATAGCGATATAATCTCAGGAAAGAATGTAAAGATAATGTTTAATTACTTTAATAAAGAGATTCTTTTAAAGATATTGAAAATGAACGATAAAATAGAATTAATAACTGATGAAGATATAGATTTTGATTGTAATGTTTATAATGCACATTCATCAATTAATGCGATTATTATTGATGAAAAAATAATATGGTATGGTAGTATTAACCCACTAACTTTCGCAAAAAAAGAAGACACAATAATTAGAATTGTCGATGAAGAATATGCGAAAGAAATTATAGATCTTGTTAAAAACTAAAATTTTTTTCTATGGAATAGAATCTATCTATAAAAATGTTTTTTCTCGCTTCAAAATTCTAAAAATGAAGCGAGAAAATACAAAAAATCATTGAAAAAAATATAAGAATAATAATTCATATGTAAATAATAGTGATTATACTATAACAGTATTAAAAGAAATATTAAAAACTATAGATATTTTGATATAACATTTTAATCGATTTTTTATATATAAGGGGATGTTTAGAAACCTATCATTAGTGGTTTCTTTCTCTCCCTTTTTATATATAAAATTATTTATTGTATTATGAGGTTTTTAAACAAGCTACGCTTGTTTATTATCATATAACTTTTTATTTATTTTTAATCCTTTTTAGATAATCTTTTAGCTGATAACTTTTTAAATGTTTGTGGTTCTAAATCAGCAAGAGCGGTCCAAAACTTTAAATAGGTGTTAGTTTCGTAAAATTTAAATAACTAACGCATGTTTGACACAACTAGTTCAAGCGTCATTTCTGTTGAAACTTTACTTAATCCTCTACGTCTAACTCTATTATATTGAAGGCTATGGCACCTTCTTTTTTCTTTTATATTTAGATTTATAGTAAATAAAATAATTATATTATATGTAAATTTAGTACTTATTAATATACATACGTACCCTTGTTTTCAAAATAAAATATATTTTCTTAAAATATAAGTTGATTTTTTGACAAACGAAGCGTATAATATTAAAATGCGATAAAATGTGGCTCTATTAATTAATATATTAATTAATTGAACCAAATGAAAAAATAGAGGTGGAAGAATGTATTATAATGAGGTCAAATATGGTAAATTTCATGTTAGAAGAAACTTTGCCAGAACCAGAAAAAATCTAGCTCTTCCAAACTTAATTGAAAACCAGATTAATTCGTTCAATTGGTTTGTTAATGAGGGTTTACAAGAACTTCTTGAAAACATGCAGATAACTAACCTAAGTCAAACATTAGAATTATATTTTGGTGAAATTACGTTTGATGAACCTGAACATTCAATTTTGGAATGTAAGGAAAGAGAAGTGTCATACACTAGAGCTTTAAGGTGCATGGTTAAATTTCATAACGGTGAAACTAACGAAATCAAGGAAGACAAGATTTTCTTATGTAACTTCCCTTGGATGACCCCTACTGGAACATTTATTATAAATGGTGCAGAACGTGTTATTGTCGATCAGATTATAAGATCTTCAAATGTTTTATTTAGTGAAGAAGTAGATAAGAAAACTCTACAAACTAATTTGATTGGTCAAGTTATTCCAACTAGAGGTTCTTGGATTGAATATGAAATGGGATCTAAGAATATCCTTTACGCTAGAGTTGACCGTTCAAACAAAATCTATTTACCAATCTTCTTAAAATCAATTGGTTTTAAAGATCATGAAGCTATGAAAGCTTTATTTGGTGATAACATCGAATACTTTAACCAAACATTAGAAAAAGATTCTACTAAAGATAATGATGAAGCTTTAAGAGAATTATATTCTAAGATTAAACAAGGTGATGAAATCCCTGCTGAAGGTGTTAAATCTTTCTTAGAGTCTCATTTTATGGATTCTAGAAGATATGATTTAATGGATGTTGGACGTTATAAATTCAACAAGAAATTAGATTTCATCGAAAGAGCTCTTGGTCATAAACTCGCTAAGAACTATACAGTATATGAAACTGTAGATGGAGTTAAGACTAAGAAACAATTAAAGAAGGGTACTGTAGTTGATGAAAAGATCGCTAAATTGCTTGATGAAAACCGTGAAGTATTTAGAAGAACTATCGATGATTTAGTATTCCAATTAAGAAATGAAATGGATGTTAATGATAAAGTTATCGTTGAAGAAATCCAAGTATTAGCTAAACAGAAAAATGAAGAAGAAAAGGTAGTTAATATTGTTGGTTCTTATCATGATGAAGCAAGAAATTATCTAACTTTATCTGATGCGATCGCTTCTACATCATATTATCTAAACTTAATCGAAAATGTTGGACATTTCGATGATATAGATAACCTCGCTAACAGAAGAATGAGATTAACTGGTGAACTATTAGCCAATCAAGTTAGAGTTGGTTTAAATAAACTTGAAAAGAGCGTTAAAGATAAAATGTCTACTAAAGACGTTAGAGAAATGACAGCTCAAAACTTAATTAACTCTAAACCTCTTGAATCTTGTGTTAAAGAATTCTTCGGTTCTTCACAATTATCTCAATTCATGGCTCAAACTAACCCTCTAGATGAAATCACTCATAAGAGAAGATTAACAGCTCTTGGTCCAGGCGGTATCACAAGAGATAGAGCTAGTATTGAAGTTCGTGACGTACATCCAACTCACTATGGACGTATTTGTCCAATTGAAACACCTGAAGGACAAAATATCGGTCTAATTTCTTCTTTAGCATCTTACGCTAAAGTAAATGAATTTGGATTTATCCAAACTCCATACTATAAAGTTGTTAATGGTATTGTTACTGATCAGTATGTTTATATGACTGCTGATGAAGAAGCTTTACACTACATCGCTGAAGCTAACGCTGAATTAAATGAAGATTCTTCATTCAAAGAAGCTAGAGTATATGCTAGACACAATCAAGAAACTGATTTATATAATAAAGAAATCATCGACTTCATGGATGTGTCTCCAAAACAAATAGTTTCTGTTTCAGCTGCTTGTATCCCATTCCTTGAACACGATGATGCGACTAGAACACTTATGGGTTCTAACATGCAACGTCAATCAATCCCTCTAATTCAACCAGAAGCTCCATTCGTTGGAACTGGTATCGAATACGCTACTGCACACGATTCAGGTGTCGCATGTATCGCAAAAGAAGATGGTGTTGTTGAATATGTTGATGGTTCAACAATCAAAGTAAGAGAGAACGATGGAAACTTAAGAGTATATCAATTAAATAAATTCTTAAGATCTAACCAAGGAACTTGTATTAACCAAAAACCAATCTGTGAACCGGGCGAAATCGTTCATAAAGATGATATTTTAGCTGATGGTCCATCAATGGATCATGGTGAACTAGCATTAGGTAGAAACGTTTTAATCGCTTTCATGACTTGGGAAGGTTATAACTACGAAGATGCGGTAATCTTAAATGAAAATTTAGTTAAAAATGACGTATACACTTCTATTCATATCGAAAAATATGAATTACAAGCTAGAGATACTAAGCTTGGTAAAGAAGAAATTACTAGAGAAATTCCTAACACTAGTGAAGAAGCAAGAAAGAACCTTGACGCTGAAGGAATTGTAATTCCTGGCTCAGTAGTAAAAGAAGAAGATATCCTTGTTGGTAAAGTTACTCCTAAGGGAGAAGTTGGCCAAACTCCATATCAACATTTACTAGAAGCTATCCTTGGAGAAAAATCTAAAGATGTTAAAGATTCATCTCTTAGAGTTCCTCATGGTGGAGGCGGTATCGTTCAAGCTGTTCGTCATTACAATAGAATAACTGATAAAGAACTCGCAGCTGGTGTAAATGAAGTTGTAAGAGTTTATATTGTACAAAAGAGAAAGATTCGTGTTGGTGATAAGATGTCAGGACGTCACGGAAATAAGGGCGTTATCTCTAACATCCTTCCACAAGAGGATATGCCATTCTTAGCTGATGGTACACCACTCGATATTCTATTAAACCCACAAGGTATTCCTTCACGTATGAACATCGGACAAGTTCTTGAAGTTCACTTAGGAATGGCTTGTAGAAAATTAGGTGTTTTAGCCGCTACAGAAGTTTTCGACTGCTGTCGTGATGAAGACTTAAATGGAATGATGGCTGAAGCCGGTATGGCTCCAGATGGAAAACAAGAAGTATTTGATGGTAGAACTGGTGAAAAGTTCGACAACCGTATTACTGTCGGTGTAATGTATATGATCAAACTTGACCATATGGTTGATGATAAGATGCACGCAAGAAGCGTTGGTCCATATGTGCTTGTTACACAACAACCTCTGGGTGGTAAAGCTCAAAATGGTGGCCAAAGATTTGGTGAAATGGAAGTTTGGGCTCTTGAAGCTTATGGAGCTGCATACACACTACAAGAAATGTTAACTGTTAAATCAGATGATATTTTAGGACGTAATAGAGTTTCTAGAGCTATTTCTGAAGGTAAAGAAATTCCTGAACCTAACCTACCTGAATCATTCCGTGTATTTACTAGAGAATTACGTTCTTTAGGTATCTACGTTGAATTGATAGATAAGAAGACAGGCGAAAACATCGTCGATAAATCACTTGTTGATGAAGACAGCGATGACTTCATCAAGAGAAATCATTTCTAGGAGGTAAAAAATGAGCCAAAATTATTCACATCTTAAAATCAGAATTGCCTCACCTGAAGAAATTAAATCTTGGTCTTATGGCGAAGTATTAAATCATGAAACTATCAACTACAGAACTTTAAAACCTGTACCTGGTGGTTTATTTGCAGAAGAAATCTTTGGTCCTGTAAAAGATTTCCAATGCGCTTGTTCTGGAAAGAGCAAAAAGAACTCTAATATCGATAATAAGAAATGCCCAATTTGTGGTGTTGAAATAACTGAATCAAAAGTTAGACGTGAAAGAATGGGCCATATTACATTAATGGCTCCAGTCGTTCACACTTGGTATTTAAAGAGTACTCCTTCTAAATTAGCACTCCTTCTCGGTATGAAAGCATCAGAACTTGAAGAAGTAGTTTATCTTGCAAGTTATGTAGTAATTGAACCCGGAGATGTAGAAGAATTAGAAGAAAAACAATTATTATCTGAATTTGAATTCGCTCAAGCATACGCTAAATGGGGAAATAGATTCGTCGCTAAAACTGGTGGTGAAGCTATCCTTGCGTTACTTAAGAAATTAGATTTAAATCAAGAAGTAATCGAACTTAGAAAAGAATTAAAATCTTCATCTAAACAAAAACGTGAAAACGTTGTAAAGAGATTATCTGTTGTTGAAGCATTTAAAAATTCTGATAATAAACCAGAATGGATGGTACTCACTTATTTACCAGTTATACCACCAGATCTAAGACCTATGGTTGAACTTGATGGCGGTAGATTCGCCACAACTGGTTTAAACGATTTATATAGAAGAATTTTAAACAGAAATAAACGTTTAAAGAACCAAATTGAAAACAACTCTCCACACTTAATCACTAAAAATGAAAAACGTCTTCTTCAAGAAGCTGTTGACGCTTTAATTGATAATAGTAAGAGAGGAAAGAAAGCTTCTACTAGCGCATCTGGCCATCCACTAAAATGCTTATCTGAACAATTGCGTGGTAAACAAGGTCGTTTCAGACAAAACTTACTTGGTAAACGTGTTGACTACTCAGGTCGTTCAGTTATCGTCGTTGGTCCAAGCCTTGAAATGCATCAATGTGGTGTACCTAGAGAAATGGCACTAATTCTTTTCAAACCATTCGTTATTCACGAATTAACTAAGAAAGGAATTGCGAACAATGTTAAACAAGCTAAGAAGCTAATCGATAATAAAGATGATAGAGTATGGGGACCACTTGAAGACGTGGTAAGAGAACATCCAGTTCTATTAAACCGTGCCCCGACTTTACATAGACTAGGTATTCAAGCATTTGAACCTATTCTAATTGATGGTAAAGCTATTAGACTTCACCCTCTCGCATGTCCAGCATTCAACGCTGACTTCGATGGTGACCAAATGTCTATCCACGTTCCACTATCAGAAGAAGCTCAAGCTGAAGCTCGTATTATGATGTTAGCTTCAAACAACATTCTTGACCCTAAGAATGGTACGCCTTTAGCTATGCCTTCACAAGATATGATTTTAGGTAACTATTATCTATCTATTGAAGTTCCTGGTGAAAATGGCGAAGGTAGAGTATTCAAAGATATAAATGAAGCAGAAATGGCTTATTTAAATCATCAGATTACTTTACATACAAGAATTGCGTTTAAATCTTCTTCATTACCTTTCGATTTACCAGTAGAGCATACAAATGATTATATTATTACTACATATGGTAAGATTATATTCAACTCTGTATTATCAAAAGGATTCCCTTATATTAACGAACCTTCTGATACAAACTTAAAACATCAAACTCCTGATAAATTCTTCTGTCCAAATGGAACTAATATTAAAGAATTTATTAAGAAATTAGATGAATCAAGAAAGAATAATACTGATAACCCATTCGGCACAACTGAACGTTTCAAAAAAGGTTTCTTAAAGAAGATTATCGCTGAAACATTCGCAAGATATAAAACTAATGAAACATCTAAGATGCTTGATAGAATTAAAAACTTAGGTTTCCACTATTCTACAGTATCAGGTATTACAGTTTCTGCGTTTGATATTGATATTTATAAACCTAAATATGATATTGTTAAACAAGCTCAAGCTATGGTTGAAAAATACAATGAGTATTATGAACTTGGTGAATTAACTAATGAAGAAAGATATAAGATTTTAACTACAAAGATTTGGCCAGACGCAAATAAGAGAATCGCTAAAGACCTAATCGATGATTTAAAATTACATCACTCAGATAACCATTTCTTCATGATGTATGATTCAGGAGCTCGTGGTAGTGATTCAAACTTCACACAGCTTGCGGGTATGCGTGGTTTAATGAACGATACTAAGGGTAACGCTATCGAAATTCCAGTTACTAACTGCTTAAGAGAAGGATTATCAATGCGTGAATTCTTCGTATCAACTCACGGTTCAAGAAAAGGTTCAACAGATACAGCACTTAGAACAGCTGACTCTGGATATTTAACAAGAAGATTAGTAGACGTATCTCAAGATGTCGCAATCAGAGAATATGATTGTAATACTGATAAAGGTGTTATGGTTTCAGCCATCGCTAACCCTGAAGCACCAGATCGTCCAATCGAATCTTTATATAATAGAATTTTAGGTAGATACGCATATAGAGATTGTATCTCTCCAGTTGATGGCACAGTTCTCGCTAGAAGAAACGATTATATCGATGAAAAACTCGCTAATAAAATCGTTGAATCAGGCGTAAAAGAAGTTGGTATTAGAACTGTATGTACATGTAACTCTAAGAATGGTATCTGCGTAAAATGTTATGGTAGAAACTTAGCAACTAGCGGAATCGTTGAAGTCGGTGAAGCTGTAGGTATCATCGCATCACAATCAATTGGTGAACCTGGTACACAATTAACAATGCGTACATTCCACTCTGGTGGTGTCGCAGGTTCAGATATCACATCAGGTCTACCACGTGTTCAAGAATTATTTGAAGCACGTAATCCAAAAGGTGAATGTATAATTGCGGAATTCGCTGGAAAAGTAACACTTGGAACAAACTCTATCACTGTTACTGGTGAACATGAATCAAAGACATATCCACATAAAGCTTCAGCAACATTAAAGGTTGCGAATGGTGATATAGTTGCGGCTGGACAACAATTAACAGAAGGTTCTATCAACCTAAGGACTCTACTCAAAGCTACTAATATCGAAACAGTTCAACAATATATCATCAGAGAAGTTCAAAGAGTTTATTCAAGTCAAAGCGTTAATATCAATGATAAACACATTGAAATTATCGTTCGTCAAATGACAAAGAGATTAATCGTTCAACTTGAAGGTGATACTCAATTATTACCTGGATCATTAATTTCTTCTAACCATTACGCTGACGCAAATATGGAAGCATTACTAAATGGTCAAAAACCTGCAGTAGCTTCTCCAGTAATTCTTGGTATCACTAAAGCATCTTTAAGAAGTGATTCATTCTTATCAGCTGCTTCATTCCAAGAAACAACTAAAGTATTAACTGATGCGGCTATTGCTGGCGCAACAGATTACTTAAAAGGTATTAAGGAAAACGTAATCATTGGTGGATTAATCCCAGCTGGTACTGGTATTCTTCAAACAACTAAATTTGAATATCAAAGTTATGAAGAAACAGAATTAGAAGACGATTATTCTGATTACGACGAATAGTAGAACGAGCAGGAAAACCTGCTCGTTCTATGTGCTAATAATCATAAAAACTATAAGAAATTAAATAATTATTTAAAATAATTTTTTATAGTGTATAATAAAAAAGTAAGGAGGTTATTATGGAATTTGTAAAATGGGTAGATGAACAAAGTCTTCTTATTAAGTTACTATTATTCTTCCCTATTTGGGGTTGGATTTTCGGTTTCCTATATAGATTATTAAAGTTCTTATCTGACACTTCAAAAACAATAAATCTCGTAGGCGCAATTTTATTCTTATTAGGTCCTATCGGCGCTATATTAGAAATAGTTGATTTCATTTTCGTTATTTTAAACGGAAAGCCTACATTCCTTGTTGAATAATTGCATTAAAACCTAGGCTTCAAGATTCTAGGTTTTTTTGTTGACTATATATGATACACCTAGATATGTGGTCTTTATTTTTTCTGATATATTTAAATAATAAATATGAAGTAAAATTTTTCTTGACTAGATATTTTGTCTGGTATATAATAATAGTCGCGAAAAAGCGAGGGTTATAAAACCCTATATAAAAATCAAGAGTCCGCACTTCCTGGAACTGTGGACTAGAAAAGGAGAGAATATGCCAACAATTAACCAATTAGTAAGAAGCGGCAGACAAGACAAGACTAAAAAGTCTAAATCACCACATTTATCAATCGGTTTCAATTCATTAAAGAATAAGTATACTACGATTGAATCACCTCAAAAAAGAGGCGTATGTACACGTGTTGCTACAATGACACCTAAGAAACCTAACTCAGCTATGAGAAAATATGCCAGAGTTAGATTAACAAGCGGAATTGAAGTTACAGCATACATTCCTGGCGTAGGCCATAAATTACAAGAACACTCTGTTGTATTAATCAGAGGCGGTAGAGTTAAAGACCTCCCTGGTGTTAAATACCATATCATTAGAGGTACTTTAGATTCAACAGGTGTTGATAACAGAAAACAAGCAAGATCTAAATACGGCGCTAAGAAGAGCGGCGTTAAGATCCACTAGTAGGAGGTAGAAAATATGCCACGTAAGGGTAATGTACCAAAAAGAGATGTATTACCAGATCCAATATACAATTCTAAATTAGTCACTAGATTAATCAATGGAATGATGGTTTCAGGTAAAAAAGGAACAGCTCAATCAATTCTTTATCGTGCTTTTGACCAAATCGCTAATGAAACAGGAAAAAACCCAAATGAAGTATTTGAAGCTGCATTAAACAATATCATGCCAGTTTTAGAAGTTAAGGCTAAAAGAATTGGCGGACAAAACTACCAAGTACCAATGGAAGTTAAACCTGAAAGAAGAGTAGCTTTAGGTTTAAGATGGTTAGTTTTATACGCTAGATTAAGATCAGATAAAACTATGGCTGAAAGACTTGCTAAAGAAATCATTGACGCTTCTAACAATCTCGGTGGAGCTTGCAAGAAGAGAGATGAAGTTCATAGACAAGCAGAAGCTAATAAAGCTTTCGCACATTACAGAGTTTAATTTATTGAGGATTCAAAGTTATGCGTGAATATGATTTGAACCATACCCGTAATTTTGGTATTATGGCTCATATCGATGCAGGCAAAACCACTATTAGTGAGCGTATCCTATACCATACAGGTAAGATTCACAAAATGGGTGAAACACATGATGGCGACGCTGTCATGGACTGGATGGAAGAGGAACAAGAAAGAGGAATCACAATTACCGCAGCGGCTACTACTACATACTGGAAAGGAACTAGATTCAACATTATAGACACTCCAGGTCACGTCGATTTTACTGTTGAAGTTCAAAGATCCTTAAGAGTATTAGATGGTGCTGTAACAGTTCTTGACTCACAAGCGGGTGTTGAACCACAAACAGAAACAGTTTGGAGACAAGCGAATGAATATAAGGTTCCTAGAATTATCTTCTCTAACAAGATGGATAAAACAGGAGCTGACTTCGACTTCTCTTGTCAGACAGTAAAAGAAAGACTCGGTGGAAAATCTGCACCTATTGAGTTACCAATAGGTAAGGAAGATAAATTCTCTGGCATTATCGACCTTGTCACTTTAAAAGCTTATTCATATACTGATGGTGACAAAGAAGAAAACGCAACAGAGATTGAAATTCCAGAAGAATTAAAAGACGAAGTTCTTATCAAGAGAAGTGAATTAATTGAAACAGTAGCTGATTTTGATGATGAATTAATGGAATTATACTTAGCTGGTGAAGAACCAACTGTAGAACAAATTAAAGCTGCTATTAGAAAAGCAACTTTAACTGCAGAATTCTTCCCAATCATGTGTGGAACTGCGTTTAAGAATAAAGGTGTTGTTTTACTATTAGACGCAATAGTTGATTATCTACCTTCTCCAGTTGAAGTTGAACAGGTAGGAGCTACTGACATTCATGGAAATCCAAAGACATTATCATTCTCTGATACTGCACCATTCGCTGGATTAGCATTCAAAGTAATGACTGATCCATACGTTGGTAAATTAATATTCTTTAGAGTTTATTCAGGAAAACTTGAAAAAGGTTCATATATCTTAAATTCAGTTACTGGAAATAAAGAAAGAGTTGGTAGAATCGTTTTAATGAACGCCAACGAAAGACAGGATATAGATTGCGCATATAGTGGAGATATCGCTGCGATAGTAGGACTTAAGAATACTACAACAGGACAAACTCTATGCGATCCCGATCATCCAGTATTGCTTGAATCAATGAATTTCCCAGAACCAGTTGTGATGGTTGCGATTGAACCTAAGTCAAAAGCTGACCAAGACAGAATGGGAAATGCATTACAAAAGCTATCTGAAGAAGATCCAACATTTAAAACATATACTGACAAAGAAACAGGTCAAACTATCATTGCAGGTATGGGAGAACTTCATTTAGACATTATTGTTGAAAGAATGAAGAGAGAATTTAAAGTAGAAGCAAATGTTGGTAAACCTCAAGTTTCTTATAGAGAAACTATTACTAAAGAATGTACTGTTCAAGGTAAGTTTGTTCGTCAATCTGGTGGTAGAGGACAATATGGTGATTGCGTAATCCATTTTGAACCTAACCCAGAAAAAGGATATGAATTCCTTGATAAGACAACTGGTGGTGTAATACCAAAAGAATATATGAGCGCTATCGACAAAGGATTACAAGAAGCTATGGAATCTGGTATTCTATGCGGATATCCTATGGTAGATATTAAAGCTACAGTTGTTGATGGATCATATCATGAAGTAGACTCATCTGAAATGGCTTATAAGATTGCGGCTGGATTAGCATTAAAGAATTCTAAACCTCAATCTAAACCTACTCTACTTGAACCAATTATGGCTGTTGATATCGTTGTTCCTGAAGAATATTTAGGAAATGTTATGGGCGATATTACTTCAAGAAGAGGTAGAATTGAAGGACAGGATGTTCATGGAAATGCGGTTAAGATTAAATCTAGAGTTCCACTCGCAAGTATGTTCGGTTATACTACCGCTCTTAGAAGCTTAACTCAAGGTAGAGGAACTTCAACAATGCAGTTTTCTCATTACGAAGCTACGCCTTCTTCTATACAAGAAGAAATTATTAAAAAGAGAAACGGCTAATACACTAAATGCTATAATTGGTGTATTGAAATTATTTTAATAATTTGTTAAAATTATATAAAATATTGAAAAATATATTAAACTAAAACAAAAGGAGAATTTAATTTATTTATGGCAAAAGAAAAGTTTGTTCGTAACAAACCACATCTTAACATTGGTACAATTGGACACGTTGACCATGGTAAGACAACATTAACTGCAGCTATTACTTCTTACCTTGCATCTCAAGGTTTAGCTAAAATGGCTAGATACGATGAAATTGATAAGGCACCAGAAGAAAAAGCTAGAGGTATAACTATCAACTCTGCTCATATCGAATATGAAACAGAAAAACGTCACTATGCACACGTTGACTGTCCAGGCCACGCTGACTATGTAAAGAACATGATCACTGGTGCTGCACAAATGGATGGTGCTATCCTCGTTGTTTCTGCACCAGATGGTGTAATGCCTCAAACTCGTGAACATATCTTACTTGCTAGACAAGTTGGTGTTCCAAAAATTATCGTTTTCATGAACAAAGTTGACCAAATCGCTCCAGAAGATGCTGAATTAATCGACATCTCTGAAATGGACGTACGTGACTTATTAAATGAATACGAATTCCCTGGCGATGAAGTACCAGTAATTCGTGGTTCAGCTTTAAAAGCATTAGAAGGCGACCCAGCTTATGTACCTGCAATCAAAGAATTAATGGACGCTGTTGATTCATACTTCGACGTTCCAGTAAGAGACAATGATAAACCATTCTTAATGCCAGTTGAAGACGTATTCACTATCACAGGTCGTGGAACTGTTGCTACTGGTAGAGTAGAAAGAGGACAAATCAAAGTCGGCGATAAAGTTGAAATCGTTGGTATTAGAGAAACTCAAGAATCAGTTGCTACTGGTGTAGAAATGTTCAAGAAGATCCTTGACTACGCAGAAGCTGGTGACAACATCGGTTTATTACTCCGTGGTATCGATCGTGCTAACATCGTTCGTGGACAAGTAGTTGCTAAACCAGGTTCAGTTCATCCTCACTACAAATTCACTGGTGAAGTATACGTATTAACAAAAGAAGAAGGTGGACGTCATACTGCATTCTTAAACGGTTATCGTCCTCAATTCTATTTCAGAACTACTGACGTTACTGGCGTTATCTCATTACCAGAAGGCGTAGAAATGGTTATGCCTGGTGACCACGTTGAAATGACAGTTGAGCTAATTCACCACATCGCTCTTGAACAAGGTACTAAGTTCTCAATCCGTGAAGGTGGTAGAACTGTAGGTGCTGGAACTGTTAAATCAATTCTTGCTTAATTAAAATAATAAGATATTAATCTTAACAATAACAAAAAACAGACTGTAGATGGCTATTAAGTCACCAGTCTGTTTTTGTTATTATAATTGAAAAAGAAAACGCAATATAATACAATTATATTGGTGATATAAATATGATATATGTATTTGGTGGAATAAATTTAGATATAGTTGCGAAAGTAGATGGTAATGTTAGATTAAATGAATCTAATATCGCAAATATATCATTAAGAGCTGGTGGAGTAGGCAGAAATATAGCGAGAGCGATTGGAAATTTTACTTCCTGCGAGTTTTTAACATGTGTTCCTAACAATTTATATAGTCCTATAGTAAAAGAGCTTGAGGACAATAATATTTCTTTAAAATATTCTAAATTCTTAAATGATGAATCATCTTTAAATATGTATATAGATATAGTAGATGATAAAGGTGTTGTGCTTGGAGCTTGCGATACAAAAGCTCTAGATAGTTATTCCATAGAAGATATTAAAGATATATTAAATATAATAAATGATGACGATATAGTTGTTGTGGACGCAAACATCCCTGAACTAGCGGAATATATAGTATATAATTCTAAAGGATTCAAAATCCTTGATGCAGTCTCATCAGTTAAACTAGAAAGAATTAAACATATTGTAAAAGATTTAGACTTCATTAAGGTTAATAATTATGAATATGAGATTATTAAAGATAATCTTCCTAAAAATTATCTAATCACTTGTGGCGATGGTGGAAATATTGTGTTTAATGATACAGAATTATCTTTTAGACACAAAGAACTTGTTCCGGTTAATCCAACAGGATGTGGAGATACTTTTCTAGGAACTTTTATAGGAAATATTAATAGACCGCTTAAAGATGCGATTAAATTGTCTATTAAAGCAGCCGCAGTATCTAGTCAGTGTATTGAAGCTGTTCCAAATAGAAAAGAAATTGATGAATTTGATACAAAGGAATTAGATATAAAATGGAATTAATTGTTGATTCACACGCACATTTAAATGATGAAGCGCTCATAAATGATATTGATAATATAATGAAAAACATGGATGAATATGGTGTATCCATGGTTTTGATTCCGGGATGGGATATAAAATCATCGATAGACGCTATAGAGATTTCAAATAAAAATGATGAATTTTACGCTGCGGTAGGAATACATCCAGAAAATATAGATTATCTTTGTTTAGATGATATAGAAAAGATTAGAGAGTTATCTAATAATAAAAAGGTAATCGCTATTGGTGAAATAGGATTGGATTATCACTATACTAAAGAAAATAAAGATATGCAGTTTGAATTTTTTAAAAGACAATTAAAATTAGCTTTAGAATTAGATTTGCCTGTTGTAATCCATATGAGAGATTGTACAGAAGATTTATTAAATATAGTTAAAGAATTTAAAAAAGAAAACAATTTAACTGAATTTAGAGGTATTATGCATTCATTTTCTGGAAGTATAGAGACAATGAATGAATTTTTAAAATTAGGATTTTATATTTCTTTTAGCGGCCCTGTAACATTTAAGAACGCTAGACAACAAAAAGAATGCGCTATTAATTGTCCTGTTGATAGAATGCTTGTGGAGACTGATTCACCGTATTTATCTCCAGAACCATTTAGAGGAAAAAGAAATGAGCCTAAAAATACTTATTTTACGCTAAAATATATAAGTGAGCTTAGAGGTGAATCTATTGATTCACTCGCCTTAGCTACAACAAATAACTTTAAAAGATTATTTAGATTGGAGAAATAGATTATGGGATTAACAGCTGGAATAGTAGGATTACCTAACGTAGGAAAATCTACTTTATTTAACGCAATTACTAAAGCAGGAGCTTTTATGGCGAATTATCCATTCGCTACAATTGAGCCTAATGTTGGTGTTGTAGAAGTGAATGACGAAAGATTAGATAATATATGCAAGATATTTAATCCAAAAAGCACCGTAAGAACATCTTTTTCTTTTACAGATATTGCGGGACTTGTTAAAGGAGCGTCTAAAGGTGAAGGTTTAGGAAACCAGTTCTTAAGCCATATAAGAGAAGTTGATGCGATATGTCACGTTGTAAGATGTTTTGATGATGATAATATTACGCATGTTAGTGGAAAGATTGATCCTATTGATGATATTCAAACAATCAATTTAGAATTGATTATGGCTGATTTAGAAGTTATTGAAAATAGACTTCCTAAAATAGAAAAGAAAGCTCAATTTAAAACTGATAAAGATGCGGTTAAAGAATATGAAATATTAAATAAACTAAGAACTGCATTCTATGATGGTGTTCCTGCAAGATTAGTTGATTTAACTGAAGATGAAAGATTGTATATTAAGAATTATAACTTCTTAACAATTAAACCTGTTATGTATGTATGTAATGTTTCTGAAGATGATATATCTACAGGAAACGATTATACAAAACTAGTTAGTGAATACGCTAAAAAAGAAAACTCTAAAGCAATCATAGTTTCTGCGAAGATAGAAGAAGAATTATCTGAACTATCAGAAGAAGAAAAAGAAATGTTTAAATCAGATTTAGGTATTGAAGAATCTGGATTAGATACTTTAATTAAAGAAGCTTATGATATGTTAGGTTTAAGAACATTCTTTACTGCAGGAGAAAAAGAATGTAGAGCTTGGACATTTAAAGTTGGAATGAAAGCTCCACAGTGCGCTGGAATAATTCATACTGATTTTGAAAAAGGATTTATTAAGGCTGAAATATATTCATATGATGATTTAATGAAATATGGAACTGAACAAAAGGTTAAGGAAGCTGGAAAAATTAGATTAGAAGGAAAAGAATACGTTATGCAGGATGGAGATGTAGTATTCTTTAGATTTAATGTTTAATATGTTTGATAATATAATTAAAAAGATAATTGAAAAGAATCTATCTATTTCTTTTGCGGAAAGCGCTACAGGCGGATCTTTAGCATCTGCATTCACAAAAATACCAGGTGCGTCTACTGTCTTTAAAGGAAGTTTTGTAACATATTCAAATGAATATAAAATCAGATTTTTAAATGTTAATAAAGAGACTATTGATAAATATGGTGTAGTTTCTAATGAAGTAGCATTAGAAATGGTAAAAGGGTTAAAAGAAATCACTAATGCTTATATTTGTGTTTCTGTAACTGGAAATGCTGGACCATCAAAAGGAGATCTTAATGAACCAGTTGGAAGAGTATATGTTGGATTAATCATTGGTGATAATATTAATATCTATGAACTAAATTTAACAGGTAGTAGAGAAGAAATCATCGATTCTACTGTTCGATTTGTATATACGAAAATAGATAATACGATTTTATAGTTATTAATAACTATACCCAAATAAATAATTCTTTACATTATCAATCGATAATGGTATAATAATTCACGCTTTAAGTAGAATACTTAAAAGAACTTGCTGCTAATCCAAAAGCAGCCGAATAGACCATAAGGAGGAAAACAAAATGCAAAAGTATGACGCTATGTACATCATTCGTCCTAATGTTGAAGAAGAAGCTAGAAAGAACTTAATAGCTGAAATCAGTGCAGTTTTAACTGATCGTGGTGCTTCTAATTTAACAGTTAAAGAATGGGGTAACCGTAAACTTGCTTATGAAATCGAAGATTTCAAAGAAGGTTATTATGTTGACATGGAATTCGAACTTGATAATGTTGAAGCATTAAACGAATATGACCGTGTTTGTAACATTAAAGAAGCAGTTATTCGTCACATTGTAGTAAAATTACCTAAAACTACAAAATAATCGGAGGTAAAATATGTTAAATCGTGTTGTGCTCGTTGGAAGACTTACAAGAGATCCTGAATTAAGATACACACCTAGTAATGTTGCAGTTGCTACATTTACAATCGCTGTAAATAGACCTTTTTCTAATCGTAATCAACAACAAGACCAAAACATGCAAGGCACAAATCAACCAACTGCTGATTATATCCCAGTTGTAGTTTGGAGAAACCAAGCTGAAAACGTTAAGAGATATACAACTCAAGGTTCAATGGTTGCTGTTGAAGGTCGTATTCAAACAAGAAACTACGATGGAAATGATGGCGTTAGACGCTATGTTACAGAAGTAGTTGCTGATAATGTTGTATTCTTAGAAACTAAAGGAAGCCAGGAAGCTTTAAATCAAAGAAATACATCGAACGTAAATAACAACAATAATAACTATTATCAAGAACCTCAAAGAGATCAAAACAGTGGTAACGATGATTCATATGATAACAACATCGTATTCACAAAAGATGATCTACCATACTAGTAAAGGAGAATGAAAAAATGGCAGAAAATACTAAACCAGCAAAACCATTCGTAAGAAAAAGACATAAAAAGACTTGCTACTTCACTGATAACAAGATTGAATACATCGATTTTAGAGATGTAGATATGTTAAAGAAATTTATCTCTGATAAAGGTAAAATTTTACCTAGAAGAGTAACAGGAACTAAATCTTATTATCAAAAACATTTAGCGCTCGCTATTAAGAGAGCACGTCATATGGCTTTACTTCCATTCGTAGAAGAATAGGAAGCTGATGTTTAAGCACAGCCAGAGTTTACCTGATAGATACAAAAATGTCTTTCCTGCTGGCTAAGGCCTAAACACTAATAACAAGTAAATAAAAGAAACAAAGACTCTGCGTACAAGCAGGGCCTTTTTTGTTCACATATTTATGCTACTAAATAAAACTATACAATAACGTACGTAAAAACGTACAATTATTGTTGATATATTAATTTAACCATTGTATAATGTAACTAGATAAGGAGGAAACAAATATGATGAACACCAATATTACTAGTGCGCGTGAAAAGTTATACGGTTTGGCTGCAAGTTGCATTAAGTATAATAATATTATTAATATTAATACTAAAGATGGTAATGTTATTATGATGAGCGAAGAAGATTATAACAATATAATGGAGTCTTTATATTTAGCGGGAATTCCTGGAATGTATGAAAGTATAGAAGAAGGAGTTAATACTCCAATTGAAGAATGCGAGAAAGTTGAATGGAAATAGTATTTACTCATCAAGCAGCAAAAGATTTTGAAAAAATAAAACAAAACCCAAACTTACTAAAAAAAGTTGTTGCATTACTTGAGTTAATAGAGGAAAATCCATTTCAAAATCCACCTTCATATGAGAAGCTTGTAGGCTTTGATTCCGTATATTCAAGAAGAATCAATCTCCAACATCGACTTGTATACCAAGTATATGAAGATAAAAAGATTATAAAGATAATTAGAATGTGGACACATTATGATAATATTTAATAATAATATATAGGAGGATATTTTATATAAAAAAATATTAAAAATAACAAAAATAAATAGTTTGCCAGAAAGATACAAAAATGTCTTTCCTGCTGGCTAAGGCTTAAGCACTAATAACAAGTAAATAAAAGAAATAAGGGGGCTGTTAAGTAACTAAGTGTTACTTGACACCTCTTTTTTCCTAAATTTTCACAAAAAATAGTGTTTTTAGATAATATTTAATTGAGTAATTGAATAGTTATATATAATGTGATAATATCATTTAAAAGAGAGGAATTTTATGAAAAAGAATATATTACTAGTATTATCATTTTTATGTATACTATTTTTAAGTGGTTGTGGTGCATCAAATTCATTAGATAAAAACGATGCAAATATCCATGTACCACTTGACTATGAATACACAGATGTCATATCTGCTGATTCATTCTCTAAAGCAATAGCTTATGATAAGATGAATAAAATTATTTCAAGTTCAAAAATGTATGTTAGAACGTCTGCGCCTGGAATTTCTACAAGTGGTGTTGGAATAATAACAATAGATAAGAAAACTGGAGAAGGAATTGGCGCTTGTAAAACAACTATAACAAGCACAAGTAAAATTTCAGGATATAATGGCTCATCAATGACTTATATTAGAGGAAAAATGAGCTACACCGAATTTGCTTATACATTATTTAGCAATGTAAATGGAAGTAAGTCATCATCTATTTCAGGAAAATATTATATGGATATTCCTGTTGAAGACGAAAAAGGTGTTGGTTCATTCTTTGGCGATAATGCTGCAGAAAACGCATATCTAACAGATCCATTTGAAATTCTTGCACTTATGAAAGAAAGTGGTTATATAACTACAGAAGATAACACTTTCAAAAAAGCTAGAATTGATGGTTATACTTACTATAAACTTACATTTGGTTCAATTATTAATCAAATTTATGGGAATGAAAAAACTGAAATCACAGTCAAAATGAAAGGTGGCACTATAGTAGGTGTTAGTACAAGAGCTGAATATATAGTTCAAGATAGTATGAAATGCATATTTGCTGTTGATTTAGTTGCGTTTAGCGGTAGCCTTGATGTACCAAAAGAATTTGTTGGTTATGATATGTCGTTTAATGAATATATGAATTATCTTAACCAAAATATGATGGATATGTATAAATAATATAATATATTAATAACAACAAAGACCCTGCAAGCAAGCAGGGTCTTTTTTTGCATCCAAATGCTTCATGCTGAGCTATTTATTGCTATTTATAACAACCCCCATAGGGATTCGCGATACCTTCAAAATTATTGTAAGTCTACCTTGTGGGTATTTTTTATGGGTAGAAAAGCAAATTATAGACATGAAATAGACTTATTTGTTAATATAATTTGTTGAATTATGTGTAACTGTTGCACATTTTTAAACTAAATTATGTGTAACAGTGCACATTTTTAAATTATAATTTGATTTTTAGCGTTTTTATAGTATCAAAAGGCGGTGATATATATATGGAAAGAAAATATTTAAATAACAAATAAAATAAGATAATAATAACAAAAAGGCTCTGCAAGCAGGGCTTTTTTCTGTACTAAGTATTTAATAGATATAACTATTCTATTTTTGCTGTTGTGCTTCCGATTCTTAAGATAGTATGTTCTATAATAATCTTTTTTTGTAATACTAACGTATCCATATTTTCAACAAGTAATTTAAGTGATGAATTAGACATATTTTCAAACGAATATGAGAATGTTGTTAATTTAACATTTGCGGGAATCATAGAATCAAGTCTATCATAGCCTATTAACCCCACTCTTTCTGGAATTGATATTTTATTAGCTTTACAAAGGTTGTATAAATATAAAGCGATTAGATCGTGGAAACAAAATATTCCGATTCTTTCCGAATTATCTTCTAACAATCTTTTGATGATGTGATAGTTCTGGTATGGGTTCGCAATATCAAAGTACAAGATGTGATTTTCATCATATGGAATATTATGAGTTTTTAAATAGTTGAAAAACCCTTTTTCCCTTGGATTTGTGCTTTTCTGTGACAGACCACAAAAATACAAAGACGTATACCCGTAACTATAAAGATGGCTTGCTGCACGATATCCTGATCTAAAGTTATCAGAATTGACTGCACAGTGTTTATCGGTCGGTACTATATCACTAATAAAAACAACAGGAACAGGCAACCTTTTATATATATCTTTAATGTAAGACGTATTGTTTTGAAAGAACGAAACAATGCCTTGACATCCGTCTTGAACAAAAGAAACAAGCACATCAGCCTCTGTTTCTTTATTTGATATTTTAATAACAGGAACATAGTTCATATTTAAGATTGCTGAATTTAATGAAGCGGTAATAGAAGAAAAAAATGGGTTAGTAATATTTTGAATAATAATACCTATTTTTTTATGTTCAGTGTTTATTAACTTATATAAATCACTATCTCTACTATACAATCCATTCATAATAAATTTTTTATTAACAATAGATATTAAATATTTGCTATCGACCAATTTTTTAATAAGTCTAAGAGCTGTAACATATGAAACAGAATACTTTTTCATCAGTTCTTCAGTTGTAAAAAATAAATCGCCGCTTTTTCCGATTCTCTCATTTAAAATGTCATCAACAATATCAAAATAGACTTTTTCTATAATCATAAATTTCTTCCTCATTTTGAAGGTGCTTGATGCTCTTATTTAGCAACCTCATTACTATTATAGAATAAAAATAGCAAAAAAATATATAATTTTAAAAATTGTATACAAATCTTTTGAATTATTAACTTAAAAATAAAATATAATGAAGGTGAAGAGAGACATTAACAAAGTTAAAACATAATAAAAATACAATAATTTAAAATTTACGAGGAAGAAAATGAAAAAGAGAAAAACATTTATTTTATCTTTATTTGTTGCGAGTATAGCAATATGCTTGTTTTTTGGTTTAGCCTCTAAAGCAAGCGTTAAAGCAGAAGAATCAAGCACAAACAAAGATACATTTTTAAGCTATTTTACCGCTGTTGGTGATAATGGCCTTGTAGATCATGTTAAAAACATTTCTTATGGCGAATTTACTGCTGATAACTTCTCTGGTGGCGGCGTAATGGTCGAAACCAGAAACAAAACAAGTGAATTAGCTAGTGTTACTGAAGATAGTAACGAAACAAACCCAGCCTTAATCAACATGCCAGATGTTAAGTATTCAACTGGTGTAAAGTTTAATGGCACTATCGATTTATCAGATAATACATCTGATGTAACTTTATTAGAAGTAGCCTTCCCAGGAACTAATGATAACGTTCAAGTTAGAGGCTTTAAAGTTGTTATAGAAGATGCATCTAATCCTGATAAATATATTAGCTTATTCATTTGGAGTGCATACGCTAATTATTCTCCATCAGATGGATCAAAAGATCACGTTTTAGCTGCCGCAGTAGCATCTTGGGAAACAACTGATCCAAATAATATCGCTAATGCAGCATTCGATACCGATGATTATAACAACGACGGAAACACAAATGACGGATGCTTGGTAAAAGTTACTGAATCAGGAATTGATGGTGGAACTGCAGAAAACGGAAAAGAAATCTGCTGGTTAAATGCTGGTAGCCCTCACGGACACGCAGTTACAAGTGTAAAGTTCTCTAATAAATCTGACAATTCATTTAAGATTCAATTTGATAATGAGACTGGTACACTTCTAGTTAATGGTGTTAGAGTTCGTAAGTTCTCTAAGTTCTCTACCTTAATTCCAGCTGACAATGGCGGAACTACTGCGAAGACTTATGGTAGTAACGTATTTGATAGATTCTCTCAAAACAAGGCTAAAGTATCTGTTAGCATTATAAGAACAGTAAGATGCAGCACAGATGAATTCACTAGATTCTGTGTAATGAATATTGATGGTAATTCTTTAAAAGCTGATGAAAACAACAATATCAACTACGAAGACTTAGATTTAACAGAGCCTTTATCAATAAATAAAGATGTAGTGATGTCTAGTTTCTCTGTAGTGGGCGATGTTAATGCAAAATATGTTAAAGGTACATCATATGGAGAATTTACTGCTGATAAGTTCTCTGGTGGTGGATTAATGGTAGAAGTTAGAAACAAAGCCGAAGATTTAGTTGACCACACCGAAACAAGCAATGATACTAACCCTATGCTCATTAACTTCCCAGAAGCAAAGAACCCAGTCGGTGTTAGATATAATCGACCAATCGATGTTTCTGATAACACTTTATACGACACATTGATTGAAGTGGCCTTCCCTGGTGAAAATGACAACTTCCAAGTAAGAGGATTTAAAGTTGTTATTGAAGATGCTAGCGATCCAAACAAGTATATATCTTTATATATCTGGAACGCATATGGAAATACAGATGCGATAGATACAGGTAAATCAAGCATCTTAGCAACCGCGTCAGCATCTTGGGAATCTAACAAGAGAGATAACATTACAAATACAGCATTCGATACTGATGACTATAACAACGATGGAAATCCTGATGATGGATGCTTAATAAAGATAGGCGACTATAATAGTACTGGTGATAGTAGCGAAGGTAAAGAAATATGCTGGATTAACGCTGGTGGTCCTCATGGACATAGAGTTACAAGCATCA
>OCVV011338907.1_pt1 | contig 32012 bp, 27 predicted proteins | sample 1539721 | NCBI WGS metagenome assembly OCVV01 (sample SAMN02144230, study PRJEB22623) | gut metagenome | biome: sheep rumen | host: Ovis aries | place: New Zealand | reverse complement strand
TCCCTGATGACTCTCTTAAAACCAGGGCAAAACCCTTGCCCTGTCAGCGTTTTGCGAGTTTTCCAGCATGGTTGACACACTTCCGGAAGGCTAGAAGTCTCGTTTAGAAATAGTTAAGTGTGCAAATTAGATCGTGCACGATCTATTTTTTTAACCTAATTTTACTTAAACCTACCAAAAGTGGATGGCGAGTGATGTGTGGAGTGTGGGAGGTGGTGTACGATCAACTGTGCGGCGGGAAATGTTAAAAAGTGGGTCGAGGGGCATTTTTTTGTTGCTATATCATAAAAAATGCGTATCTTTGCAAGATAATAAAAGAATGGAATATGAGTCTGAAGATTGTTGTACTTGCCAAGCAAGTTCCTGATACTCGCAATGTTGGCAAGGATGCTATGACGGCCGAAGGCACGGTGAACCGCGCCGCGTTGCCCGCCATTTTTAACCCCGAAGATTTGAACGCCCTGGAGCAGGCGCTGCGCATCAAGGAGCAGCAGCCCGATGTCGAAGTGGGCTTGCTGACCATGGGTCCGCCGCGCGCCGGCGAGATCATCCGCGAGGGTCTCTATCGCGGCGCCGACACCGGCTGGCTGCTCACCGACCGCCTCTTTGCCGGTGCCGACACGCTGGCTACGAGCTATGCCCTGTCGGCGGCCATCAAGAAGATCGGCCATGTGGACCTCGTGATCGGCGGCCGTCAGGCCATCGACGGCGACACGGCCCAGGTGGGTCCGCAGGTGGCCCAGAAGTTGGGCTTGAACCAGGTGACCTACGCCGAGGAGATCCTCAAGGTGGAGAACGGCAAAGCCACCATCCGCCGCATGATCGACGGCGGTGTCGAGGTGGTGGAGGCTCCGCTGCCGCTGGTGGTGACCGTCAACGGGTCGGCCGCCGAGTGCCGCCCGGCCAACGCCAAGCTGGTGATGAAGTACAAGTACGCCGCCTGTCCGCTCGAGGTGGCCGACGACGATCCGCGCAAGGCCCTCCGCGCCGCTCGGCCGGAGCTGACGCTGACGCAGTGGAGCGTGGCCGATGTGGACGGCGACCCCAGCCAGTGCGGCATGAGCGGCAGCCCCACCAAGGTGAAGGAGGTGCGCAGCATCGCCTTCCAAGCCAAGGAGAGCAAGAGCCTCACGGCCGCCGATGCCGACATCGAGGGGCTGATTCAGGAATTGTTAAACGATAAGATTATTGGCTAAGATGAACAACGTATTCGTATATATAGAGATCGAGGGCGCGGAGGTGCGCGAGGTGAGCCAGGAGTTGCTGACCAAGGGCCGCAAGCTGGCCAACGAGCTGAAGGTGGACCTGGAAGCCGTGGTGATCGGCACCGGCATCAAGGGCCGGGTGGAGAACCAGATTCTGCCCTACGGCGTCGACAAGCTCTATGTCTTCGACGGCGAGGGTCTCTTCCCCTACACGTCGGCTCCGCACACCGACATCGTGGTAAACCTCTTCAAGGAGGAGCAGCCGCAGATATGCCTCATGGGCGCGACGGTCATCGGCCGCGACCTGGGTCCGCGCGTCAGTTCGAGTCTCACCAGTGGTCTGACGGCCGACTGCACGCAGCTGGAGATCGGCCCCTACGAGGACAAGAAGACGGGCCAGGTGTATGAGAACCTGCTCTATCAGATACGTCCCGCCTTTGGTGGCAACATCGTGGCCACCATCGTCAACCCCGACCATCGTCCGCAGATGGCCACGGTGCGCAGCGGCGTCATGCAGAAGGCTGTGTATGAGGGTGCCTGTCGTAAGGAGGTGGTCTACCCCGAAGTGAGCAAATATGTCTCGCCCGAGGCTTTCGTGGTGAAGGTGCTCGACCATCACGTGGAGGCTGCCAAGCATAACCTCAAAGGGGCTCCCATTGTGGTCAGCGGTGGCTACGGCGTGGGCTCGAAGGAGGGCTTCGACATGCTCTTCGAGCTAGCCAAGGTGTTGCACGGCGAGGTGGGTGGCAGCCGCGCCGCCGTCGACGCAGGCTGGATCGACAACGACCGCCAGATCGGCCAGACGGGCGTCACCGTACATCCGAAGGTCTACATCGCCTGCGGTATCAGCGGTCAGATTCAGCACATCGCCGGCATGCAGGACTCGGGTATCATCATCAGTATCAACAGCGACCCCGAGGCGCCGATCAACCGGATCGCCGACTACGTCATCACCGGCACGGTGGAAGAGGTCGTCCCCAAACTGATCAAGTATTACAAACAGAACAGCAAGTAAGAACAATATGGCAAACTATTATACCGACCATCCGGAGATAGCGTTCCACCTGGATCATCCGCTGATGAAGCGCCTGGTGGAGTTGAAAGAGAAGAACTACGAAGACGCGAAAGGGTGCGACTACGCGCCGGTGGACTACGAGGACGCGGTGGAGAACTACCGTCGCATCCTGGAGATCACGGGCGACGTGGCGGCCAATACCATCGAACCGAACTCGGAGAGTGTGGACCTGGAAGGCCCGCACCTGGAGAATGGCCGCATGATCTATGCGTCGAAGACCTTTGAGAATCTTGACGTCACCCGCAAGGCGGGTCTCTATGGTGTGAGCATGCCGCGTCGCTATGGTGGACTGAACCTGCCGAGCACGGTGTTCAGCATGATGAGCGAGGTGATCAGTGCCGCCGATGCTGGCTTCCAGAACATCTGGAGTCTGCAGAGCTGCATCGACACCCTCTACGAGTTCGGCAGCGAAGAGCAGCGCGCGAAGTACATCCCCCGCATCTGCGCCGGCGAGACGATGAGCATGGACCTCACGGAACCCGACGCCGGCAGTGACCTGCAGCGTGTGATGCTCAAGGCTACCTACGACGAGAAGGAACAGTGCTGGCGCCTGAACGGTGTCAAGCGCTTCATCACCAACGGTGACTCGGACATCCATCTGGTGCTGGCACGCTCGGAGGAGGGTACGAAGGACGGCCGTGGCCTGTCGATGTTCATCTACGACAAGCGCAACGGTGGTGTCGACGTGCGCCACATCGAGCACAAACTTGGCATTCACGGTAGCCCCACCTGCGAGCTGACCTACAAGAACGCCAAGGCTGAGCTCTGCGGTGATCGCAAGCTGGGCTTGATTAAATATGTCATGGCCCTGATGAACGGTGCCCGTCTGGGTATCGCCGCTCAGAGTGTGGGCGTGGAGCAAGAGGCCTACAACGAGGGCTTGGCTTATGCCCGCGAGCGTGCCCAGTTCGGCGAGAAGATCATCAACTTCCCCGCTGTCTACGACATGCTGAGCCGTATGAAAGCCAAGCTTGATGCCGGTCGTTCGTTGCTCTACTGCACGAGTCGCTATGTGGACATCTACAAGAGCCTGGAGGACATCAGCCGCGACCGTAAGCTGGAACCGGAGGAACGCGCCGAGATGAAGCAGTACTCGAAGCTGGCCGACGCCTTCACACCTCTGGCCAAAGGCATGAACAGCGAGTATGCCAGCCAGAACGCCTACGATGCCATCTCGATCCATGGCGGCAGCGGTTTCATCATGGAGTACAAGAGTCAGCGCCTCTACCGCGACGCACGTATCTTCAGCATCTACGAAGGTACCACGCAGCTGCAGGTGGTGGCTGCTATCCGCTATGTGACCAATGGTACCTATCTGCAGGTGATCAAGGATATGATGCAGAACGAGGTGAGCGACGAGATGAAGCCCCTGAAGGCACGTATCGCCCCGTTGGTGGACTTGTATGAGAAGGCTGTCAACTATGTCAAGGAGCAGAACAATCAGGAGGTGCACGACTTCCTGGCCCGTCGCCTCTACGACATGACGGCCGAGCTGATCATGAGCCTGCTCATCATGGACGATGCCTCGCGGGCTCCGGAGCTCTTCGCCAAGAGTGCTAACGTGTATGTCCGCATGACGGAGGAGGATGTCTGCGCCAAGGCCTACTACGTGATGCACTTCACCGAGGCTGACCTGCAGAGCTTCCGCACAAAGTAAATGGTTAATAATTAAATAGTCAAAACGATGAAAAGATTGTTTGTATTGGTGATGACAGTGGGTGTGGCGCTGAGTTCGCAGGCCCAGATTGGTAACCTCGTGGGTCGTGCCATCAAGAAGAAGGTGGAGCAGACCGTCGAGAAGAAGGTCGAGGACGCTCTTGGCGTCAAGCGTCAGGAGGACGTTCAGTCGATTGAGGCCCAGCCCTCGAAGGAAACCGGCAAGGATCGTGGTGAGAGCAAAATGCCCACGCCCGAGGAGGTGATGGCGATGGTCCCCCAGCTGCCGACGCCTCATCAGTTGGCTGAGTATGTCTGCGAGGCCAACCGTGCCAACCCACGCACGCTGAAGATGATGACCAACCCCACCACGACATTCCTCGCCAAGATGGTGACAGCCGCGGCTTCGGGCTATGTGGTCACCATGAACGGCACCACTCCCGGCGGTATCTACAGCTATGACGAGCATCTGCTCAAGAGGCTAGGTATCACGCAGGAACAGTATGATGCCATGAGTGAGGAGGAACAGCAGGAGGTAGCGAAGAAGTATGCCGATGAGCTGCAAGAACTCTATCTGCACACTGCCGAGCATCTCTCGTCCGACGAAGGCTACAAACTCCTGATGGACGAGTACTCCAAGGTTGAGAAAGAGATCAACGAGGCTTACGAAAAAGCCGACGAGGAGTGCCGTACTATCTGGAAGAACGAGTGTGGTGACAAGTCCACCCTCACGGAAAATGACAGATGCAACTACTACAACAAGGCGGTGCCGGTGCAGTACAAGGCTGTTTTGCAGGCCATGAAGGCAAGGAAAGACAGACAGTTGCCGATTGCCAAAAAGATGGACGAGTACGTACAGGAGATGGCCAAACGTTACCCCGACGAGGTATTCCCCGGTTTCTACAACCAGGGCGGTCTCTGCGCCACCGCCTACGTGAGCGATGCGGCCCGCCTGACCTCGCTGTCTGATCCACAGTAAGAACCTTAATAAATGCAGAATATGAAAGTAAGAGAACTGGTAGAGAAACTGAATCTCAAAGTGCTGAGCGGCGAGAAAGGCCTCGATCGCGACATAGACGGTTGCTATGTGAGCGACCTGCTGAGCGACGTGATGGGCAATGCCGAGATGGGCAATGTCTGGGTGACCCTGCAGACACACAAGAATGTGATGGCCATTGCTTCGCTCAAGGAACTGGCTTGCGTCATCCTGGTCAAAGGACTCACCGCCAGCGAGGACACCGTCGAGCAGAGCAACGAAGAGGGCATCCCCTTCCTCAGCACCGACATGCAGACCTACGAGACCGTCGGAAAGATCTATCAGCTGTTAAACCAGTGAGATGATAGCTCCGTTCAAAGCCGATCTACATATCCATACGGTGCTTTCGCCGTGTGGCGACCTTGAGATGTCGCCCACGGCGATTGTGGATCGTGCGCTGGAACGGGGCTTGGACATGATCGCCATCAGCGACCACAACACCACCCGTCAGGTGAAGGTCACCCAACACATCGGCAAGCAGAAGGGACTCTTTGTGCTGGGCGGTGTGGAGGTGACCAGCCAGGAGGAGGCCCACTGCCTCTGCTTCTTCGAGACCGACGACCAGTTGGACGCCTTCCAAGACTTTCTGGATGCCCACCTTCCGCCCATCCCGAACGACGAGGATCGCTTTGGTTATCAGCTGATAGTCGACGAGAACGACGAGATTGTGGGGGAGGAGCAGTACCATCTGCTCAACGCCATCGACGTCGACATTGACGGTATCTACGACGAGGTGCACCGTATCGGAGGCCTCTTTGTCCCGGCCCATGTCAACAAAGGCACCACCAGCCTCACCAGCCAGCTGGGCTTCGTTCCGCCCGACCTGCGGGCCGATGGCCTGGAGATCAACAAGTTCATCACCCGCGATGAAATGATCAAGAAGTTCGCCTACCTCAAGCGATTCAACTTCATCACCGACAGCGACGCCCATTTCATCAACAACGTGGGCGACGTCTACAACGTCATCTACATGGAACACCGCTCCTTTGCCGAGTTTGCCAAGGCACTTCGGGGCGAGGATGGCCGGTGGATCGACACGATGGCCTTCCGAGAGAAAAAGCAGTAACCCATGAGACGTCTGGCAGGTCTTCTGTTTTTCTTGGTCATCGGCGCCACGCTCTGCGCCCAGAACAACGTGCCATCGGCGGGTAAAACCCCGCCGCCGATCCACTACAGCGTCACCTTTGTCTCCCAACACGGCGAGGCTTTCCAGGTCTTCATCGACGGCAATTTGCAGAATCGGCTTGCGTTGAGCCGGGTGCTGGTCAACGAGGTCAGCGACCAGACCCATGAGGTGGTCGTGGTGTTGAAGCGGCCGGCCGAGAAAGCGGCCGTCTTGCAGCTGCGACCCAACGAGAAGATGGTTGTCGTCAACGTCAACTACGACTCCCGTCTCGAACAGCTTTACCTCTACACCGCGGCCCAGAACCGCCCCGACACCGAAGAGCGTCAGGCCCTCAGCGCCGAGGCTAAACGCTTGACCCAGCGGGCCGCTGTCGACATGTCGCCCTTGCCGGTGCCGCAGCAGGCCGAGCCGGTGGCGGTACACCTCGTCAGCGACGAGGGGCTCGACTCCATGCTGGTGCGCATGAGGGCCAAGTCGTTCGACAACGACCGTCTGGCGTTGGGCAAGGTGCTCGTCGCGTCGGCCCACCTCACCTCGCTGCAGATCGCGCGGCTGGCCGAGACCATCGACTTCAGCAACTCGCAGGTCGACTTCCTCAAGTACGCCTATGGCTACTGCATCGACCCCGCCAACTACTACCGCACGGTCGACGTGCTCACCTTCAGCGCCGACAAGCGCAAGGTGCTCGACTATATTGCCACGCAGCGGTAGATCAGAAGAACACGATTTTTGAGGGCATCATGCCCACCTCCTGTTTCCAGCGACGGGTGCCGTCGGGCTGGTAGCAGTAGAGGTCGCCGTTGGCCGTGTAGTTGCCGTCGTCGGCAATGTAGATGTTGCCGCTGACGGGATGCACACCGATGGCGTAGGCATTGACGCTCACGTCGGGCAGGATGGGGGTGACCGTGTGCGAGGCGTCGATCTTCACGAAGCGCGTCGTCTTGCTCGAGTAGTCGGGAGCCCACTCGGTGTAGTAGCCGTAGATGGTGCCGTCGGCTACCGTCATGTTGGTCAGTTCCTGCCCCAGCTGGGTAACCCTCAGCGCATCGTCGATCAGGGCCGACCCGGCCGCTTGCGAGGCGTAGTCGCCCCAGTAGTTCACCACGGCCGTGCCGTCGCCGAGGGCTATCACCCGCTGCGGGTTGCAGCCCACCTCGATCACCCCGATGCTGCTGAACGAGGCGATGTTGATGGCGTACACACCGTTGTCGTATTGGTAGTTGCCTTGCTCGTCGCTCACGTTCGAGCTGGCCACCAGCAGTTTGTTTCCCACCACGGCGATGCCCTCGGGGTTGTAGCGGCCCAGCTCGCATGTGGCTTCGACCTCCAGGGTGGCGGTGTCGATGCGGATGACGCTGTGGGGCTTGTAGCAGGAGATGTAGAGCTTGCCGCCGTCAGCAGCGATGTAGCGCGGGCCGCGGTCGCCCAGGTCAACGCGCCGGCTGATGCCCGTGGCGGTGTCGATCACCTCCAGACTGTTCGAACCCCACACGGTGAGGTAGGCCTTGGAGCCGTAGACGATGAGGTCCTGTGCCACGTCGCCCAGCCCGCGGCCGTTCTGCGCGGCAAACCAGCCGGTGGCCAGTTCGCCCTTGGCGATGTCGAGGTAGGCCAGCGAGGCGTTGTTGCCGCCCCAGGTGCCTTCGCCCAGCACCATCAGGTGCGGTTGGCCGGGTTCGGCTTCAATGGTGCGGCCGGGGGCCGCTTCGGGCTCGGGTTCGCAGGCGGCCATAGCCATGGCGGCGACGAGCGTAAGGAGGATTCTGCGGGTGTGTTTCATCTCTATAAAAGGTTAGAATTCATACATTACCGAGAGGCGGTAGTTGCGCCCCATCATGGGGTAGTACTGCACCACCTCGTACTGTGCGTCCAGCAGGTTGAGCACCTGCACCTGTGCGCGCAGGGTGCCCCAGCGGAGGTTGAAGCGGCGGTCGGCGCTGAGGCCCAGGTCGCAGTAGGCCGGCAGCCGGTTGTCGACGTTGTTCTGCGGGTAGGCGTAGCGCTCTCCGACCACCATGGCCGTGGCGCCCACGTTGACCCAGCGGCCCTCCCAGCGCAGGCTGGCGCCGCCGCTGTGGCGCGGCGTGTAGCGTATCTGGTGGCCGTAGAGTTTCGACTCCGGGTCGCTCATGTCCACGGCGTGGATGAAGCTGTAGTTCAGCTGGCAGCTGAGGCTGGACAGCTGCAGGCTTCCGGTGGCGTCGACGCCCAGGATGTGCACGCGCCCCAGGTTCTCCATGCTCCAGTAGAACATGTTTTGCCCCGGCCGGGCCACGATCTTGTCGGTCACGCGGTTGTAGTAGGCGTCGGCCGTCAGGCTGAGGGTCGACGTGGCGAAGGTGACGCCCAGGTTGTGCTGCCGGGCGCGTTCGGGGCGCAGGTGGCGCGGCAGCGACTGGAAGAAGTAGAGCTCGCTGAAGTTCGGCACGCGGTAGGTCTCCTGGTAGAAGTAGCGCAGCGTGAGGCCCATCACCGGGGTGTACATCACGGCGGCGTAGGGCGTCAGGCGGCGGTAGGAGGGGGTGGTGTCGAGATCGGCGACGCGGTCCATATAGCGGGTGGCCAGCAGGTTGGCGCGGGCCTCCCATGGGCCCCGGTGTGCGCGGGCGGCCACCACTGCCATCAGGGCCGTGCGCTGCACGTCGTTGCGCTGCCCCAGGTTGCTCAGCAGGTGGCTCAGGTCGCCATCGGCGGCGGCGCTAAGGGTGAGCCACGGCCGTGCGTCCCATTCGCCGCTGGCGCTCAGGTAGCCCTCGCGCTGGCGATAGTGGTTCATCATGTAGCCCGTCGACGTGTTGGCGGCGCTGTCCTCGAAGCAGTCGTAGCTCATCTGGCCCTTGCCGAGCACCTGCAAGCGCCAGTCGCGGCGCTCGAGGCGCCACTTGGCCTGGGCAAATGCCATCCGTTCCTCGGTCTGCTGGCGCGAGGGTTCCTGGCTGTAGAGGCGCACGTGGCCCGGCAGCTGGTGCCAGCCGTCGAGGTAGTGCACCTTGGCGGTCAGCGTCTGGCCGCTGTCGAGGGTGTAGAAGAGGTTGCCGTCGAGGCTGAACTGGTGCATGGCCGAGTGGGTGCGCCGCTCGCGGCTGCTGCTGTCGCTGTGCGAGGCGGTGTAGTAGAGCGTGAAGGGATAGTCGCCGTCGCTCTTCAACCAGTTGACCCACAGGCTGGTGCGCAGCCGCCGGTTCCAGCGCTGCTCCCAGAGGGCGCTGGGCGACATCATGCCGAACGAGCCCAGTTCCATGCCGACCTTGAGGTTGGTGCGCTCGAGCAGGAAGAACTGCGGCTCGGCGGTCTCGAGGTTGAGCACGTTGCCCGCCGCGTAGGCGCGGGCCGAGAGCAGCGTCGACTGCTGCTGCCCCTGGCTGAAGCTGACGTAGGCCGCGTTGCCCAGCAGGTAGCGGCTGAGGTCGACCTGCCCGTTCTGCGCGTTGTCGACGGCCACCCCGTCGATGGTCACCGTCGAGAACTGGCTGCCCAGTCCGCGGGCCGAGACGGTCTTCATGCCGCCCACCCCGCCGTAGTCCTTCAGGGTGACGCCCGCCATCTGGCGCACGGCGTCGCTCAGTTGCAGAAAGCCTTGGTCCTCGATCTGGCTGCCGTCGAGCACCTGGGTCGGCGCCACGGTGCGCAGCGTCGAGGGCCGCCGCTGGCTGCTCACCTGGATTTCGTCGAGCACCTGTATCGTGTCTTGTGCTGTGGCGTGAGAAAAGAAAGCCCCAGAGCATAAGACGCAAAGCGAGACGACCATCCGCGACCCCAGGGGGAACCCAGCCCGCCTGGCGGCCGACCGAAGGCCGGCGATAAACTTTACGATACGATACAATACAATGCTCATCTTTGAGTCCTTTCCTCGAGGGCTTTTCTTGTTTGCGGTTTTGGCAGGTCTTCTGGCTCGCCTCTCCACGCCCACCTTCCCATACGCCTATGGCGGCGCACAGTGGTATACACGGACGTGCAACTTGCTGAGGCTCACAGCAGCGGGACTGCTCAGGACTTGCACCTGATTCCCTCTTGGCGCCCTGCGGGGGCGACCAAAACCGGCTGCAAAGGTACGAAATAAATTTCACATGGTGAAATTTATGTTTTTTTAACACTCCTTTACACAATACGCCTCAAAAACGCCTTTTTTGCCAATCACATAAAATGCTCATTCTAAGCATCTTCCTCGCTTGCAAGCATAGATGATGCCTAGGGGATGCCTGGGGGATGCCTAGGGGATGCTTGGAGGGTGGGGCTAAGGAGTTGAGAATCAGCGGCGACGGCTAGCGGGCGTCGACGAGCTCGCCGACGAGGTCGTTCTCGAGGGCGTCGGTGATCAGCACCTGCACGAAGTCGCCCGGGCGGATGGAGGAGCGCGTCTGGCGGATGAGCACCTCGTCGTCCACCTCGGGGCTGTCGTATTCGGTGCGGGCCACGAGGGTGTCGCCTTCTATCCGGTCGACGAGGCAGCGGTAGGTGCGGCCGATGCGGGCCTGGTTCTTCTCGAGCGAGATCTCTTCCTGGATGGCCATGAGTTCGCTGACGCGCTGCTGCTTGACCTCGTCGGGCACGGGGTCGCCGAGGGCTTCGGCGGGGGTGCCCTCCTCGGGGCTGTAGGCGAAGCAGCCCATGCGGTCGAAGCGTGCCGTGCGCACAAACTGCTTCAGCTCCTCGAAGTCGGCCTCGGTCTCGCCCGGGTAGCCGACGATGAGGGTGGTGCGGATGGCGGCGTCGGGCAGCTTGGCGCGGAAGGAGTCGAGCAGACGCAGGGTGCCCTCGCGGTCGATGCCGCGTTGCATCGAGCTGAGGATGCGCGAGTTGATGTGCTGCAGCGGGATGTCGATGTAGTTGCAGATGTTCGCGTGGCGGGCGATGGCGTCGATGGCGTCCTCGGGGAAGGAGGTGGGGTAGGTGTAGTGGAGGCGGATCCAGGGGGCGCCGCTCTCGTCGGCCAGCCGGTCGAGCAGCTCGCCCAGGGCGCGCCGATGGTAGAGGTCGAGGCCGTAGTAGGTGGTGTCCTGGCTGATGACGATGAGCTCTTTGACGCCCTTGGCTACCAGCGCCTTGGCTTCGGCCACGATGTCGTCGACGGGGCGCGAGCGGTGGGCGCCGCGGATGAGGGGGATGGCGCAGTAGGAACAGCTGCGGTTGCAGCCCTCGGCGATCTTGAGGTAGGCGTAGTGTGTGGGGGTGGAGAGGGGCCGCGGCGTGGGGAGTGAAGAGTGGAGAGTGGAAAGTGGAGAGTTGGGAGTCACCCGACCACTTTCCACTTTCCGCTTTCCACTTTCCTCTGTCAACTTATCGACGATTTTCTCCCACTCGTGGACTCCGAACCAGGCGTCGACCTCGGGCATCTCCTGCCGGAGTTCGTCGCGGTAGCGCTCGACGAGGCATCCGCAGACGATGAGGCGGCGCGCGCGGCGGCCGCGGGTCTTGACGCCGATCTGCTGCAGGATGGTGTGGATGCTTTCCTCTTTGGCGTCGCCGATGAAGCCGCAGGTGTTGACGATGATGGCGTCGCAGTCGTTGCGCTGGCGGTCGAAGTGTACGCGGTGGCCCCGGGCCGTCAGTGCGGCGGCGAGGTTCTCGCTGTCGACGGTGTTCTTGGAACAGCCGAGGGTGATGATGTTGATGTTCATTCGAAAAGGCTGTCGACGAAGGTGTCGGGGTTGAAGATCTGGAGGTCGGTCATCTGCTCGCCGAGGCCGATGTAGCGCACGGGCACCTGGAACTGGTCGGAGATGGCTATGATGACGCCGCCCTTGGCGGTGCCGTCGAGTTTGGTGAGGGCCAGGGCGTTGACGTCGGTGGCCTGGGTGAACTGGCGGGCCTGCTCGACGGCGTTCTGGCCGGTGGAGGCGTCGAGGACGAGGAGCACCTCGTGGGGCGCCTCGGGGAGGAGCTTCTGGATGACTTTGCGAATCTTGCCCAGTTCGTTCATCAGGCCCACCTTGTTGTGGAGTCGGCCGGCGGTGTCGATGATGACGACGTCGCTCTTGCGGGCGATGGCGCTCTGCACGGTGTCGTAGGCCACCGAGGCGGGGTCGGCGCCCATGCCTTGCTGCACGATGGGCACCCCGACGCGGTCGGCCCAGAGCTGCAGCTGCTCAACGGCGGCGGCGCGGAAGGTGTCGGCGGCGCCGAGGATGACGGAGCGGCCGGCCTGCTTGTAGCGGTAGGCGAGCTTGGCGATGGTGGTGGTTTTGCCCACACCGTTGACGCCCACCACCAGGATGACGTAGGGGCTGTGGGGCAGCGGCGAGTCGAAGTCGGCCGGGAAGTCGGTCTGCGGCTGGCGCAGCAGTTGGGCTATCTCGGCCCGCAGGATGGAGTTCAGTTCGGAGGTGGAGATGTATTTGTCGCGCCGGATGCGCTGCTGCAACTGGTCGATCACCTTGAGGGTGGTGTCGACGCCTACGTCGGAGGAGATGAGGGTCTCCTCGAGGTTGTCGAGCACGTCATCGTCGACGGTGCTTTTGCCGAGGATGCTTTTGGTGAGCTTCTGTAAGAAGCTCTCTTTGGTTTTGGCCAGTCCGTTGTCGAGTGTACGGCGGTCGGCGTCTTTGTCTTTGCGGCTGAAAAGTCCCATGGTTCTAGTGGTTTAAGGGTTAGGTGTCGAGGATCATTGGGCGAGCGCCTTCTTCATCTGGGGGCGGATCTCCTTGTCGAAGATCTGGCGGTAGCGCTCGAAGGGGTAGCGGTCGCAGTCGCCGCTGGCGAAGTACCAGAGCACGATCTCGAATTCGCGCGGCGGGTAGTAGCCCGGGATGGCCTGGAGTTTGGAGCCGTCGGCGCTGTAGAGCACGAAGGTGGGGTAGCCCTGGAGGCCGTGTGCGAACTGGTGCTGCCGGTTGCGCCCCTCGTTGACGGGGCGGTAGGTCTGGCCGAACCAGTTGACGGCCTTCTGGCCTTCGGCGTCGAACTTGACGGGGTAGAAGTAGCGGGTGAGGATCTGGGCGACGGTGGGGTCGCTGAAGGTCTCGCGGTCCATCTTCTTGCAGTAGCCGCACCAGGAGGTGTAGAAGTCGACGAAGTAGAGGCGGGTGCCGATCTTGGCACTGGCAGCCTCGTCGATGGTGTGCCATTTGACCTGGGCGTGGGCTCCGCCAAGCAGGAGGCTCAGCAGGAGCAGTATGAGTGTCTTTTTCATATTCATTGTTTTATTACCATTCGTATTGCCAATCTTGTTCGTTGTTCTGTTCCTCTTCGATGTACACTTCCTCGCGCTCTTCGCGGTCGCGCAGGCGGAAGAGGCGTCCGAGCCAGTCGTCTTTCTTGGAGCGGACCTGGGTTTTCTTGTTCTTGTCCTCCTCGATGATGCGGGCCAGCTGGGCGGCGTAGTTCTCGACGTAGGCGGGGTTGGCGGTTGGGTCGAGGTGGATGACGGCGCCGGTGTAGTAGTGGCGGAGGATGCTGTCGTAGCTGTAGCCGAGGCCGACCATGCGGATGGTGCCTTCCTGGCTGAGGCCCACGCCGTGACCGAAGCCGTGGCCGTGGAGGACGACCGAGCGGGTGACGCTGTCGACGCTGACGCTGAAGAAGGTGGACTTCAGCTGGAAGTCGGAGCGGATGCGGGTGAGGGGCACGCCGAGCAGGCGCACCTTGCGGTTCTCCTGGGTGAAGTGGAGCAGCTCGGAGCGGTTGGCGCTGTCGTCGACGTCGATCTTGTGGGTCTTGCGGAAGTAGGATAGCCAGCGGTCGAGACTGATGGTCTTCACCCAGTCGCTCTGTCGCATGCGGAAGGAGAAGGTGTCCTGCACGGAGCGGAGGTAGGGCAGGGCGGCTTTCCAGACGTCCTCCGAGTTGGCGGTCTGCCCGCCGGAGTTGGAGTGGAAGGGGGTCTCGATGAGGTGGCCGTCGGCATCGACGAGGGTCTCGCCGGTGCTTTGGATGGCCCCGATCATGATGTCGGGCCGGATGCAGCGGTTCTGGTAGGCCTGACAGTGGACGTAGTCGCAGAAGTTGTAGCCCTCGGCGGCGTGTTTCTTCATGTTGCGCAGGGCCCAGGTGCGGCTGATGATGGCCTGGATGCGGAAGATGTCGCTCTGGGTGCCGTAGATCTCGCTCTGCACGACGCCGGCGATGTAGGTCTCGAACTCGACGTCGTTGACCAGTTGCAGGGTGCCGTTCTTGAGCAGGCTGACCTCGAGGTTGCCCTCGTAGGTGCGCTGTTTGCACCCTTCGGGGTTGATGCAGAGGATGCAGGCGGTGTCGGTGGCCATGAGGTGCAGGGTGGTGTAGGTGCCGTAGTCGTCTTCGTTGACGCTGACGTGCAGTCGGCCGCCGTCGGGGCGGATGTGCACGGAGCGGCCTTCGCCGACCATGGCTTCAAGCAGTTGGTCGCCGTCGGCGAAGAGGTTGTAGGTGCCGAGGTCGAAGCTGACGTTGAGGCTGTTGATCTTGTTGCCCGAGAAGAGGCGCACACGCACGCGGTCGGCGTGGGCCGCCGGGGCGACGGCCAGAAGGAGCAGGAGTATGAGCAGCAGGCGTTTCATTTGAGGAGGTCAAGGATGGCTTGGGCGGTGCGCTGGCTGGCGCCGCTGCCGCCGAGGCGGGTGCGCAGGGCGGCGTATTGGTTGAAGATGCGGTGGCGGTTGGTGTCGTCGCAGGCGATCAGCCGGAATTCCTCCTCCAGCCGCGTGGCGTTGAAGTCCTGCTGGATGAGCTCGGTGACGACGGTCTGGTCGGCGATGAGGTTGACCAGCGAGATGTAGCGTATGCGGCGGCTGACGATGGCTTTGGCGATGGCGATGGAGATGGGGTTGGCGCGGTAGCACACCACCTGGGGCACGTCGAAGAGGGCCGCCTCGAGGGTGGCGGTGCCGGAGCAGACCACGGCGGCATGGGCCTCGGCCAGCAGGGGATAGGTCTGGTCGTAGACCATGTCGATGGGGCTGCCGTCGGGGATGTAGCGGCGGTAGATCTCCTCGCCCAACAGACTCATGCCGGCCACGACAAAGTGGAACTCGGGGTGTCTGGCAGCCAGTTGAACCATCAGGGGGAGGCTGTTTTTGAGCTCCTGCCGGCGGCTGCCGGGCAGCAGGGCGATGAGGGGCCTCTCCGCAGCGGGAGCAGGGGTGGACGTGGAGGGGTTGGGGGAGGGTTTCGGACTGCTTTTATGCAGAGATGATGCAGAGATGATGCAGAGGGGATGCAGAGGGGATGCAGAGGGGGTGGCGGCCGGCGAGACGGCGTCGAGCAGGGGATGGCCCACGTAGAGGGCTTGCGTCATGTGGTTGTCGTTGAAGAAGCGCTCCTCGAAGGGCAGGATGTAGCACAGCAGGTCGAGGTTCTGCTTCATGCCGCGGATGCGCCCCTTCTTCCAGGCCCAGAGGTTGGGCGAGATGTAGTGTACGGTCTTGAAGCCTTGCCGGTGGGCCCATTGCTCGATCTTGAGGTTGAAGCCCGGGTAGTCGATGCCGATGACCACGTCGGGACGGTAGTCGAGGATGTCGCGTTTGCAGAAGGCAATGTTGCCCAGCACAGTGCCGAGGTGGGCCAGCACCTCGACGAAGCCCATGATGGCCAGGTCGCGGATGTGGCGCACGGGGTCGTGGCCTATGGCGGCGGCCATGTCGTCGCCTCCCCAGTAGCGGAAGTCGGCCTCGGGGTCCTTGGCTTTGAGGGCCTGGACCAGGCGGGCGCCGTGCAGGTCGCCCGAGGCTTCGCCGGCTATGAGGTAGTACTTCATCGGAGGACGATCAGGTGGGCTTGGAAGAGGTAGAACATGAAGGCCACAAAGGTGACGAAGAGCACGGTGGCCAGCGTCTTGCTGACGACCGGATGCTGCCGACCCTTGGCATAGGCGCGCAGGATGAGCAGCGGGGGGATGAACATGGCGGCAAACCAGCGTTGGTGGCCGTCGATGCCCCAACCGCCGAGCAGGAGCACTGTCGCCAGAAGGAGGCAGAGCAGCAGTTCGGAGCCCAGGCCTGCCACGAGGCCCACGGTCACCTTGTCTTGTGTGAAAAAGTGTTTCATAGGACTTCGAGGTGTTGCAGTTGGGCGATGGCGGGGTAGTGGGTGAAGTCGGGGTGGATGGGTACGACGGAGACGTATCCGTTGGCCAGGGCCCATTCGTCGCTGGTCTCGGGAGGATCGTTGCAGACGAATTTGCCGGTGAGCCACCAGTAGGGGCGGCCCTGGGGGTCGATGCGCTTCTCGAAGCTGTCGTTCCACTGGGCTTTGGCTTCGTGGCAGATGCGGATGCCCTTGATCTGATGCTGTTCGAGTCGCGGAATGTTGACGTTGAGCGAGATGTCGGGCGGCAGGCCATGGGTGAGCACCTGGGCGATGAGGTGCCGCACGATGTGTCGCGAGGGCTCGAAGTCGGCCTCGGGGTTGTGGTTGAGCAGCGAGAAGCCGATGGCGTTGAAGCCGAGGGCTGTGGCCTCGATGACGGCGCCCATGGTGCCGCTGTAGAGGACGTTGATGGAGCTGTTGCTGCCGTGGTTGATGCCGCTCAGGACGAGGTCGGGCTTTCGGGGACAGAAGTATTCGGAAGCAAGCTTGACACAGTCGACCGGCGTGCCGTCGCAGGCGTAGACGGCGAGGCCGTCGTCCTGCTTGATTTCGCGCACGCGCAGCGGCCGTCCGGTGGTGATGCTGTGGCTCTTGCCGGAAGAGTTTTGCTCGGGGGCCATGACGACCACGTCGCCGAACTCCATGGCTATCTCGTCCAAGGCACGGAGACCGCGGGCGGCAAAGCCATCGTCGTTGGTGATGAGTATGAGAGGCTTCATCGTGCGATCAGTTGTTTCTCGTGCCCCAGGAAGTAGGAGGCGGGCTGAAGGATGTTGTCGAAGATGAAGTATTGGATGAGCACAGTGTCTTCCGTGGCCGGGGCTCCGTTTCCGTCTGGGGTGCCCTCGCGGTTGATGATGGCGTAGAGGCGGTCGATATCGAAGGTCTCGTACATCTCGGGGTCGGGCATGGCGGCTATGTCGTCGGGGTTGTTGTACTTGATGTAGGTTCGCATCTGGGTGGTGAGGCCTGCGGTGTCGGTGATGCGGAGGATGGTGCGTGGGGCCCGGTTGACGCAGGTGTCGGCGAAGCTGTTGGGCACGATGGAGGCAAACTCGTCGAAGTTGAGGTGGGTGAAGCTGGAGAGCATCTGGGCAACGCGGGCGGTGTCGAAACCGGCGGCGCGGCTATGGTCGGCCAGCTCGAGGAAGAAGCCCTCGCCCTGACGCTGGACGGCGAAGTTCTCGGTGGGCATGTCGGGCACCTGCAGCTCCACACGGTCGATGGCTTTCACGTCGAGGTCCACGATGTTGTGGCTGCGCCATTTGATAGGATCTGCGATGAATCGGGGGGTGATGAAGCCGCGGAAGCCGGGGATGTGGACGACATAGGGGGTCTTGTCGCCGTCGCGGAAGATGTAGGAGGCCATCAGGTCTTGCGTCTCCCGGCCTACGTAGTAGGTGACGGTGCGGCGTTCGCGCGGGAAGAGTTGCAGTTTGCCCCCGAACCAGTTGATGAAGGGCACCCGCTGGTAGACCTCCACTTTGATGGCACGGGCGGAGAGGTCTTTGATCACCGCGGGGACAGCGCTGCGGTTCACCTGCTGGCGTATGCGCATGGTGTTGAGGGTCTCGAGCAGGAGGTCGACCATGGATTGGTTGGCCACGTAGCGGTTGTCGACGAGCCACAGGGAGTCGGTCGAACGGCTGAGGGTGACCTGGAAGTTCTGCTTGTCGGCCAGGAATATGCGCGTCACGGTGGAGGTGTCCTCGATGTGGTAATCTTGCGGGAAGGTGGACTTGCGCGAGCCCCGCAGTGCGATGACGAGGGCGGCGACGACGGCCAGAGCGGCCAATACGATGAGTATCAGGTTGTGTTTTTTCATTTCTTGACTTTGTATTTTCTGCTGCGGATGAGGGTGATGACTCCACCGGCGGCGGCAAGGAGCAGGAGCGGACAGACGATGTTGATCACTTGGTAGCGTGCACGCTGTTCGTGGATCTTCATCACGTCGAGCTTGCGCAGCTTGATGGTGCGCGACCGGGAGGCCAGGAGACCATCGTCGCCCACCAGATAGTTGACTGCGTTGAGGATAAGGTCTTTGTTGGCGTATTGGGTCTGGGTGAAGTAGTCGTAGCCGAGCGGCAGTACAGCCCCGTCGTCCATGTATCGGTTGCGGATGATGTCGCCGTCGGAGATGACTATCATCTTTGTCTCGTCGCCCAGTTCTCGGTAGCCCATGGAAGACTGCGATGTGAAGTGGGGCGAGAGTCGGTTGCGCCAGGCCGAGCGGAACTGCCCCTCGAGCAGCACGGCGACGGGTTGCTGCCCTGCGGTGAAGAGCCGCCGGTCGGGCTCCTGCTGGGCCTCGGCCAGGTCGACGAGGGCAGGGGCGTTCTTCGACCGCGTGTACTCCGAGGTGGTGAGGAGTACGGTCTTGCGGATGTCGTTGTCGATGAGGTCAATGCTGCTGGCAAAGTCCGACTTGATGAGGTCCAGATTGCGCACGATGGGGTGCTCGGACAGAGGCACTATCTCGGGGAAGTAGTACCAGGGGCAGAATCGGAACTGGGGCTTCTCGCCGACGAGTCCCACCTGGATGGGAATCGGGCGGCAGCGCATATCCATCAGCAGGTTGGCGTTGAGGCGCACACCGTAGGTGAACAACATCTCGTCGATGCCCAGGGGGTAGCGTGTAGCCATCATCTGGCCGCGGTCGGCCAGGCTGTCGAGGTCGGCATCGAGGGGGTCAATCAGCCACAGCACTTTACCGCCATACATTATGTATTGGTCCAGTATGTAGAGGTCCTGTTCGCTGAACGGTTGTGTGGGTTTGGCAATGATCAGCAGGTCGTAGAGGTTGAAGAACTCGTATTGTGTGGTGTCTGTGCTGCTCCGATGGTGGGCGGTGAGGGCCTGTATCTGCCCGTCGATGGTGACATTGTCCAGGCTGTAGGTCTCCTGCAGGGCACGCTGCACGTCGTAGAGGACCGGCCCGTTCAGCTCGCCGTGGCCTTGCAGGAAGCCGATCTGCTGCTTCTCGCCGCGGGCCAGCGAGCGGATGGCGCTGGAGAGCACGTATTCCAGGTTCTGGATCGAGTTGTTCAGCAGGTCGGCGTCGCTCACGTAGCGCTGGTTGTTGATCAGCTGCACCGACGTCTCACGTCCGCGGAAGAAGACATCGGCCGCCGGGATGATGATCTGGGTTGTGCTGCCACCCGAGGTAGCCATCTGGATCTGTGTGGGCTGGATGCCCTTCTGTGCCAGCTTTTGATAGAAGACCTGCTGCTCCTCGCGGCTGTCGAAGTTGTTGGGATTGACAAACTCGTACTCGATGTTCTTGTTGTATGCCCTGAACTGATTGAGCATCTCCTTGGTCTCGTTCCGCAGCCGTTTGAAGTCGGCCGGAAACTCTCCTTCCAGGTAGACACGGAAGAGCACCGGCTCGTCGATCTTCTTCAGCATCTGCTTGGTGGCCTTGCTGAGGGTGTAGCGGCGCTCGGAGGTTAGGTCGGCACGGAGGTAGAGGAAGTTGCTGATGACGCTGACGGCGACGATGAGGGCTACCGTGACGCCCATCTCGACCCACTGACTCTGGCGGAGGCTGCGACGATGTGTCCAGCCGCCCCACTTGCGGCTTTGCAGCACCAGGCGGGTGGCCATGAGGAAGAGGACAATGACGCAGATGAAATAGACCACGTCGCGCGTGTCGATCACGCCACGACTGATGCTCTCGTAGTGGTGGCGGGCGCCGAGACGCTTGATGAAGAGGTCGGCGTCGCCGAAGAGTCCCATGTGGTAGATGCTCTCGAAGCCCAGGTAGGCCACCGCACAAAGCAGCGCCGCCAGGATGAAGGAGACGATCTGGTTTGACGTCAACGACGAGCAAAAGAGGCCGATGGCCACGAAAGCACCGCCCAGCATCAGCAGGCCGATGTACGATCCGACCACACTGCCGGTGTCGATGTTGCCCACCGGATCGCCCAGGGAGTAGACGCTGAAGTAGCACACCAGGGTGGGCAGCAGCGAGATGAGCACTAGCGTCCAGGCGGCCAGGAACTTGGACCACACGATGGTCCAATCGCTCAGCGGGCGCGTCATGAGCATTTCAATGGTGCCGGTACGCTTCTCCTCGGCCAGCGAACGCATGGTGATGGCCGGAATGAGGAACAGGTAGAGGAACGGCCCGATGAGGAACAGACCGTCCATGCCGGCATAGCCGTAGTCGAGGATGTTGAAATCGCTCTTCAGCACCCACAGCATCAAGCCCGTGAGCACCAAGAAGACGGCTATCGTCAGGTAGCCGATGAGCGAGGCGAAAAAGCTTTTGAGTTCTTTCTTGTAGAGGCTGAACATGGTGGTGGTTTAGTATCGGTTACCTTTGCTTTTCGGGCTGCGGCCCTGGTAGCGGCCGTCGGCCAGCTCGGCGGTGGTCTCGAGGAGCAGTTGTGCCGCCTTGGTCAGGATGCGGCGGTCGATGTTCTCCCAGATGTCGGAGCTGACATGGTTATGCTGCATGCCGCCCTTGGTGGTGATCACCAGCGAGGGGATGTGGCGCTGGTCGAAGGCGCGCGCGTCGCCGCGGGGGTTGGTCTTCTCGGGGTTGACGGCCATGAAGCGGCGGTTGACGGCGGTGTCGTGCGAGTGGCAGATGTCCCACAGGGTGGGGTAGCGGTTGTCGCCGAGGACGACGAGGCTGTCGCCGCTGCCGATGTTCTGCGGGTTGAGGAAGGCTTCCACGCGAGGCAGTTTCGGGTACTGGGTCAGGAACTCGCGCGAGCCCAGGTACTGCTGCTCGCCGCCGCTGAAGAGCACGAAGAGGATGCTGCGCTTGGGGCTGTAGCCGCTCTGGCTCAGGATGCGGGCCACCTCGAGCACAGCGGCCACACCCGAGGCGTTGATGTCGGCCCCGGGGAAGAGGGTTGTCTCGCCCTGCAGGCCGGCGCCGTCGAGCGAGGCGCCCACGACGATCACCTCGTGGCGCATCACGCGGTCGCTCCCTTCGAGGCGTCCCAGCACGTTGGCCGTGCGGGCGCGCGAGCGATAGCGGGCGTTGACGTCGATCTCGGCCTTTCTTAGCAGTGCGAACGAGCAGGTGCGCTGCTCGGCGAGGGTGGCGATGGCCGAGTCGAGGTCCATGGCTTCGGTGGTCAGCAGCTCGCGGCCGCAGTCCATCGTCAGCTGCAGGATGGGGAAGGTGCCCAGGTGGGGCAGCTCGCCGCAGTAGATGCGGCTCTGGGGTTCGTAGGGCAGGCAGCTGGGACTGGTGTTGATCACCAGCATGCCGATGGCGCCGTGGCGCTCGGCCGTGCGGGCTTTGTCGCGCAGCAGCGTGTAGTGGTCGGCCACGCTGGCCGGCAGCCACGACGGCGTGCCCGTCAGCACCACCGCTATCTTACCCTGCGCGTCGACCCCCTTGTACTCGTCGAAGATGCTGTTGTCCACGCCGTAGCCCACGAAGACCATCTGGGCGTCGACGTAGCCGCGCCCCGTCATGCCGGCGCAGCAGAACTCGTTGCCCAGCGTGAAGTAGCGGCGCTCTTTGCTGCCCGGGGTGTAGATGTTGAACTTGCAGTTCTCCACCTCGTTGCACTCGATCGGGAACTCCTGCCGATCCATGCGGCTCATGCCGTAGCCCGCCAGGACGCGCTCCACATACTGCATGGCGCGTTCGTGGCCTTGGCTGCCCGACAGGCGACCCTCGTAGGTCTCCGACGACAGTTCGACGATGTGTTTCATCAGTGAGTCGGCGCTGACACTCGGCACCGGCAACGGGTCCAGTTGCATCGTCTGCGCTTGGCTGCCGTGCGACAGCCCCATCAGCGGCACCGCCGCCAGACACAGGCGGATCACTAGGCGGCTCAGGGTGTTTTTCTTCATTTTTATAATATATTTTATTTCTATCCTTTTGATTGCGTGCGAATTCTATTTATCTTCGCGCGCGATTATCTCTGCAAAGATACAAAATTATTCCCATATATCATCTGTTTGGCAAAAATTTTCCTTTGCCCAAGCGCCGCCATGTCGTGTGCATACCGATAACGACCGCCCCTCGAGGCGGTCGTTATCGGCGGTTCTGCACTCCTTCATCCAGGGTGCCGGCAGGCATCCATGCCTACATGATGCCTAGATGATGCCTAGATGATGCCTGGATGATGCCTGGATGATGCTTGGATGATGCCTGGATGATGCCTGGATGATGCCTGGATGATGCCTACATGAAGCAGAGGGGATGCAGAGGGGATGGACGGTTAGTTGCCCATCTCCTGGAGCAGTTTGTCGAGGTTGGGGGTGAGGATGATCTCGGTGCGGCGGTTGATGGCTTTGTTCTCGGCGCTGGTGTTGGGCACCTTGGGGGCGAACTCGCCGTGGCCGCAGGCTTCGATGCGCGAGGGGTTGATGCCTTTGCCGTGCTGGAGCAGCAGCTTGACGATGGCCGTGGCGCGCATCACGCTGAGGTCCCAGTTGTCCTTGACGGCCGTCGACCCGCGGTAGGCGTCGTTGTCGGTGTGGCCTTCGACCATGATGTTCAGCGTCGAGTCGCGCTCGAGCACCTTGGCCAGCTCCTTGATGGCGTTGATGCCCTCCTTGGACACGGTCCACGAGGCCGACGGGAAGAGGAGTTTGTTCTCCATCGAGACGTAGACCTTGCCGTCCTTGGTCTCGACCTTCAGGCCTTTGTCGGTGAAGCCGGTGAGGGCTTTGGTGACGCTGTTGCGCACGGCTTCCAGCTCGCGCTCCTTGGCTTCGAGCTGGGCCTTGGTGGCGGCTTCCTGCTGTTCGAGCACTTTCTGCTTGGCCAGCAGTTCGGCCTGCTTGGAGGCGGCGGCTGCCTGCTGGGCGGCCGCGTCGGCCTGCTGCTGGTTGATCTGCTCCTGTTGCTGCAGCAGCTCCTGCTGGCGTGCCTGCAGCTCGCGCTCCTTGTCGGCCAACTCTTTGGTGCGGGCGGTGAGGAGGTTCTGCGCGCGCGTCAGGTCGCGGCTCTTGCCGGCCACCTCCTGGATGTAGTTCTCCATGGTGGTGTCGTAGTGCTGGGTCATCTGCTCGATGCGGCGGTTCAGGCTGTCGGCCCGGGCTTCGGCCGTGGCCTTGGCCAGCGCGAGGTCGGTGAATTCGTTGTTCATGGACTGGTTCTGGCGCGCCAGCGAGGCGTTCTCCTCCTTGAGTTCGAGGAGTTCCTGCTGGGTGAGGCTGTACTGGCGCGACACTTGGTCGTATTTGTTCTGCAGCGTGTCGTGCTCGCTGAGCGACACACACGAGGTGAGAACCAGGGCGGTGAGGCTTCCGAAAATGAGACTGTGTTTCTTCATTTTTTAAGTTTTTTTACGGACATTTAACGCAAGTTAAATAATTTTCGTATCTTTGCACCCGATTTTTTTAGGAAAAAATGAGTCTCTACAGGTCCTTTCTCCGGTGGCGCGTGCGCCACGTGAGCGAGCAGTCGTTGCTGCTGATGCTGGCCGTTGTGGTGGGGCTGCTGGCCGGTCTGGCGGCCGTGGCGCTGAAGACGGTGGTGCACTATGCCGGTGCGCTCGTGACGCGCCTGTCGCTCCTCGGGGGCGGCTCGTCGGCCATCATCTTCCTGCTGCCGCTGACGGGTATCCTGCTGACGATGCTGTTTGTGAAATATGTGGTCCGGGGCGAGATCGGCCACGGGCTGCCGAGTGTGCTGCTGGCCATCAGTCGCAACCACTCCCGCCTGCCGGCCAGGAATATGTGGACGTCGCTTGTGGCCTCCACACTGACGGTGGCCTTCGGCGGATCGGTGGGCCTCGAGGCCCCGATTGCGGGCACGGGCTCGGCCATCGGTAGCAATGTGGGGCGCTGGTTCCACCTGAACGCCAAGAGTGTGCGCCTGCTCCTCGGCTGCGGTGCCGCCGGGGCCATTGCCGGCATCTTCAAGGCCCCCTTCGCGGGCATCATGTTTGTGCTCGAAGTCTTCCTGTTCGACCTGACGGCCACCACGGCCCTGCCGCTGCTGATAGCCTCCCTCACTGCCTCCACTGTGGCCTACTTCCTGATGGGTACCGACGTGCAGTTCAAGTTTGCCATCGGCGAGCCTTTCGCGCTGTCGCAGTTGCCTTTCTACATCGTCCTCGGAGCCTTCTGCGCGGCGGTGTCGGTCTACTTCCTGCGGGTGACCGACCGGGTTGAGGGCTGGTTTGCACACCGGCGCAACCCCTGGGTGCGGATGCTCCTGGGCGGTCTGCTTCTGGGCGTCTTGGTGGTGCTCTTCCCGCCGCTCTACGGCGAAGGCTATGCCTCGCTCACCGAGCTCCTCCACGGCAACCCCGATTCGCTCTTTGCCGGTACGCTCTACGGCTCCTGGGCGGGCAATGCCTGGATCACCATCGCCATCTTGTTGGCGCTCATCCTGCTCAAGGGTGTGGCCACGGCCACCACCATCGGCTCCGGCGGCGTGGGCGGCACCTTCGGCCCCTCGCTGGTCATCGGAGGCTTGAGTGGCTACTTCATCGCCATGCTCTGCAACCAGCTGGGTCTGCCGCAGCAGAGCACGGCCAACTTCGCACTGGTGGGCATGGCGGCCGTCATGACCGGCGTCATGCACGCCCCGTTCATGGCCACCTTCCTCATCGCCGAGATCACCGGTGGCTACGAACTCCTCGTGCCGCTGCTCACAGCCTCGGCTGTGACCTATCTCTGTGTCTCGCCCTTCGAGCACCACTCCATCTACGCCCGCAAGCTGGCCGCCAAGGGCGACCTCCTCACCCACGACAAGGATGCCTCGGCGTGGCATCTGATGGACATGAACAGCCTGATAGAGACCAACTTCGTTGTGGTGCGTAGCGGCGATCATCTGCGCGATCTCGTGGACTCGATCCAGAACTCCCGCCGCAACATCTTCCCCGTGCTGAGTGCCGATGACAAGTTCCTCGGCGTGATAGTGCTCGACGATGTCCGCAAGATCATCTTCCGCCCCGAACTGTATGACACCGTGGTGGTCGACGATCTGATGCACCCCCTGAGCGAAGGCGACCTGGTGCGCAGCAGCGACTCGTTGAGCGATGTGGTGGAGAAGTTCCGTGTTGGCAACCGATATAACCTGGTGGTAGTCGACGATGAGGACAACTACCTGGGTTTCCTCTCCCGTGCCAACACCTTCAGCGCCTACCGTCGCTTCATCAGTGATACCAGCGACGAGTGACGGCTGATCCTAATTCCTGTAGAGGGTGATGCCGACGATGCCGTCCCAGTAGTTGAAGATGGTGTCGTATTCAGTATAGCCCGAGGCCGTGAAGGTGAACCTTGTGGTGCGCTCACCCAGCTGACTGTAGCCTGTTTCTTCATCGAAGACAGCCTTCACCGTAACCATTCCTTCCGCATCGGTGTAGGCGTAATGGGTGCCGTCGACGATGAGGTCGTAGTCAAAGGCGTCCAATTCTTCGGTCATCAGACGGACACCTTGCAGAGGCAGACCGCTGTCATCCAGTACGCGGAAGGTCACCTTTTCCCTTCTGACGAAGAGGTCGCCGTACATGTCGCGCCCACAGGCGGCCGTCAGGGTCGCCGCACAAAGACAAAGGAGCAAATATGTCTTTCTCATGGTGCTTATTTGTTTAGGATCCGCCGGGCGGTGAGGTAGCGTTTCTTGTAGTATTCTTCTGTGCTACGGCTGATGATGACGCCGTTGGAGGTGGAGGCGTGGATGAAGGTGAAGACGCCGCTCTCGGGGTCGGTCTGGATGGCGATGCCGGTGTGGCCGACGGTCTTGGTGTGGTGGCGGCCGCCGAAGAAGACCAGATCGCCGGGCTGCAGGTTGCGGGTGTCGCTGACCTCGATGCCCTCGCGGGCCTGACCGCCGCTGTAGGGCGGCAGCTCGTAGCCGAAGTGAAGGTAGAGGTAGCGGGCAAATCCGGCGCAGTCGAACCCCTTTGGCGTCTTGCCTCCGTAGCGGTAGGGGGTGCCGAGGTACTCCTTGGCCATGCCGACGAGCATCAGCCCCGAGTCGGCCTGGGCGACGATGTGGGGTGAGCGGAAGGGTGGGCGCGTGTTATCGACCTCCAGCTCGATGTCCCAGCAGTTGTGGCGCACCGCGGAAGGGTGCACTTGAGCCCGTAGTCCTATAGGTCCTAAAAGCCCTATAAGCCAGACGATTCTTATAAGCGATCTCCTCATTGGGCCTCCTTCTTCTCGCTGTGCAGGTCGAGTGCCACCACCGCGGCCGTAAAGGCCCAGAAGGGCACGGAGAGTTTGTCGGTGTCGAGGAAGTTATTGAAGACCCCATGTACGTAGTAGGTCAGCAGGCTGAGGGTGAAAGCCAGCGCCATACGTCCCACGGCCGGGTCCTTGGCGGTGCGGTAGACGCGCACCCCGGTGGCGAAGGTGGTGAGGAAGAGGGCCGCCACGAGCAGCACTCCCGGCAGGCCCTGCTCGGTCATGGGGCCGATGTATTCGCTGTGGGCGTTGCCCAGATTGCCCGAGTTGGTGCTGATGGTGGAGAGCTGATAGCTCTTCTGATAGCTTCCGTAGATGAACTGATAGGTGCCGGGACCGATGCCGAACACGGGGCTCTCCTTCCACAGCCGCATGGCCGAGGCCCAGCGGTTGAGGCGCTCCACGTTGGAGGCGTCGGTCGAGATGTTGGAGATGCTCTTCACCTGATCGGCCAGCGTGTAGCTGCTGTCCTGGTGGTTCTTGCCCAGACGGTAGAGCACGTCGCTCTGGTAGACGAAGAACAGGCCCACCCCCAGACCGAAGAGGACGACCATCCACTTGACCTTCATGCCCATACGGATGAGGATGTACACCCCCAGCGCGGCCACTACGCTGATCCATGCCGCGCGGCAATAGCTGAAGAACAATCCGACCAGCAGGAGGGCGATCAGGATGATGATGGGGACACGGCGTGCCGCGTCTGTGGCGGCGCTGCCGCTAGCGGCCACAGCTCGCTGTGACCCTACCGGTTTGAGGGCGAAGTGTACCGCCGCCGGCAGCATCAAGGCGATGGCGCAGCCGTAGGCCGTGTGGTCGTTGTAGAAGGGCCGCATGACGCGGTGCAGGGTCTGCAGGTCGCTGAAGTTGCCCAGCGTCTTGCTGGTGGCGATGAGGATGACCACGCCGAGGCCGATGGCGTAGGCCCAGAAGAACTGGCCGATGCGCTGGCGGTTGCGGAAGAAATGGGCCGCGGCGAAGTAGAAGGGGATGACGAACCACAGGCGGGCGATGAGGTACTTGAACGACACCCACGGCAGTCGCGACGTGCAGCTGGTCACCACCCACCAGGCCAGACCGGCCAGCAGCAGCAGGCTTACAGGGTGGGTCAGCAGCCTCACCCCCGACCCCTCTCCTGAGAGGAGATGGGAGTGGATACCCTGATCAGTAGCAATCTGCCCCCCTCTCCTCCTAGGAGAGGGGCTGGGGGTGAGGCCTCTCGTGGCCAGCACGCGGAAAAGGAAGAAGGCCGAGAAGAGGATCATCATGGGCTCCACCGGCATCGAGAGCTCCATGCCCGGCATGAGGTCCATGTTGATGGCGAAGGGGGTGAGCAGGGCGATGAGCAGCAGGCCGGTCTCGAGGCGGGTGTAGAAGAGCCACACCACCAGCAAGGCCAGCGGCACCAGCACCATCACGCTCGGCCCGCGCCAGTACATCACCACCGCCTCGGCGGCGATGAACAGCGCCGTCAGCAGCAGCGCAAGCCACACGCCCGGCCTCACCCCCTGCCTCTCTCCTGGGAGGAGAGGGGGGTGGTTACCCTTATTTTGTGGATCTCTGCTCGTTGTCATATACTATTTGTATTCAGCATCCCTCTCCTCCCGGTAGAGGGGTCGGGGGTGAGGCCGCATTCTACTCCTCTCGCCTTTTAGGAGAGGGGTTGGGGGCAAACACCAGCAGGCCGAAGATGCACACCACCACGGCGCCGAGCATGCCGCCCAGCACGATGAGCAGGCGCTTGGGGTAGGCCTTCTTGTCGGCCGGCGTGGCGCTGTCCACCAGGTACTTATAGCTCACCTCGAGCGAGCGGTCCACGTTGGTCTGCATGGCGCGGGTCTGAAGGTCGGCCAGTTGCTCGCACTTGTCGGCGATCAGCTGCTCTTTCCACTTGCCGCCGGCCGCGCGGCTCTTGTCCAGCGAGTCGATCTCCTGCTCCATGGCGCTGACCACGCCGTTCATCACGTCGGCGGCCGAGGCGGCGCGGTCGGCGTGGATCTCGTGGCACAGCGTGTCGTACATCGCCGCCATGTAGTTGGCAATCATCGCGGCCCACTCGGGGTCTTGGTCCAGCACCCCGATCTCGACGCCCAGGAAGTCGGTGCGTTTCACCGAGACGTTGCTGCGGTACTGCTTCGACAGTTTGAACTGCGGATGCGCCTCGTCGGGGTTGATGCCGTAGTGCTCCATCAGGTTGAAGTGGTCGCAGACGGCCTGCTCCATGCGCTTCGACGAGAGGATCTGGATGGCGTACTCGCAGTCGCGCTCGATGCCGTAGTCCATGAAGTCCAGGCTGTAGTGGTAGTCCATGATGGCTTTCGAGAGGCGGTTCGAGTTGGTGGGGAAGATCACGGCGCTCGACTTGTAGAGGGGCTTGATGAGCATGGCCACCACGAGCGACACCACCGCCGCCACTACTGCCACCACCACCAGCACCTTCCACCAGCGGCCGAAGAAGCGCGCCGTGGCCTGATGGTCGTAATTGTTGCCTAAGGTCTGTTCCATTTCTATTTCTTTAGTCTTATTTGTTTCAATTATATATTATAATATGACCCATAACGCCGTATACGGGGCTTTATTGCCCGGGGGTCAAAAAAGATTTCAACCCTGCTCCCGGCAGGCATTTATGCAGAGATGATGCAGAGATGATGCAGAGATGATGCAGAGGGGATGCCTGGTTGATGCCTAGATGATGCCTGGATGATGCCTGGAGGGTGGGGGAGAATCGGGGGGCGAAAAGGGCGTTGTTGTGTGGTTATATATGTTAAAATATGTTAAATATTTTGGTGGAATGTGTAAATGTATTACTTTTGCAGTGTACTAGTGAACTAATACAGTAGGACAAAATACATTTAAAGTTATGATAAACATCGATTTAAAGAAGATCATCACCCTCATCGCGGTTGCCGCATTTATGATGGGTGGGGCTGCCAAAGGGCAGAATGTGCAACTTCAGGGCCGAGTGGTCGACGCCCGGACGGGCGAGCCGATGCCCTTCGTCAACGTGGCGCTGATGCGCGTGGCGGACACCGTCTTCATGCGCGGCGAGACCACCGACTTCGACGGCCGCTTCCGCATCGAGGACGCCGCCGCGGGCAGCTACCTCCTGCAGGCCTCGTTCGTGGGCTTCGAGACCTACCTGCAGGCGCTGGACCTCCAGCAGAGCATGGACAACGTGGAGATCCGCCTCAAGGGCGGCACCACCCTCCAGGAGGTGAAGGTCACCGCCGAGCGCCCGCTCTATGCCATGGACGGCGAGAAGAATATGTACAATACTAAAGAAGATGCCTCCATCCAGACCGGCACGGCCAGCGACGCGCTTCAAAACGCCCCGGGCGTGGAGGTGGACGCCGAGGGCAATATCACCCTGCGTGGCGTCAGCAGTGTCGAGATCTGGATCAACGACCAGCCCTCGCACATGAACGAGGAGGCCCTCAAACAGTACATCAAAACCCTGCCGGCCAACGCCATCGAGCGCATCGAGGTCATCACCAACCCCTCGGCCCGCTACTCGACCACCGGCGGCGTGATCAATATCGTCACCAACCAGACCGTGAAGCGCAACGAGTTGCTCTGCGTGGGTGTGCGCGCCAACACCATGCCCAGCGTCTCGCCCTGGGTTTCGTATGTCTACGCCAACGAGAAGTTCGACATGAACCTCTACCTCAACGGCAGCTACTCGCGGTACGATATGGAGGAGGATGGCACCTCGACGCTCTTCGACGATAACGGCGACACCAGCCGCTACCAAGAGAACTCCGACAAGACCCGCTCCAGCAATACCGGCGGCTACATTGGCTTCAACATGAACTGGAAGATCGACAGCATGACCACCTTCTCGGCCTGGATGGGCGCCTACCCCTATTGGAGCCGCAGCGGCTCGACGGGCCACTACATCTACCGCGAGTACCTGCCCGCGCTTGTCGACATGGGATATAGCGACAGCAGTGTCAGCCGTGGCTTTGGCGGTGGCGGCTACGGCGGCGCCTGGTTCGAGCACCGCTTCGACACCACGGGTCGCAAGCTCACCCTGCGCCTCAACGGCAGCGTGTGGGGCAGCACCCCTGGCGTGGGCGACACCATGTGGCGCGACTATTCCAATCCCGCCCTCACCGACTTCCAGCGCCACAGTTCGTCGGCCTACTTCGGTCCCAGCTTCTCGCTGGGCGCCGACTACGTGCATCCCTTCAAGCACGACATCGAGATGGAGCTCGGCGCCGAGGTGGGCTACAGCCACAACACCAACGACCAGCTGCTCGACAGCCTCAACGCCGATGGCTCGACGTGGGATGTGATGCACCTGCGCGGCTACAACACCGAGCACACTGCTTGGATGCCCCAAGCCTACGTCACCCTGCAGAAACGCTGGGGCATGTTCACCGCCAAGCTCGGTCTGCGTGGCGAGAGCAGCTTCCGTAACAGTACGATACACCATACCGAGATGAACGACCTGGTGCCCTTCGACACCGCTTTCTTCGGCCTCGTGCCCTCCATTCACTTGAGCTACCGCACCAAGACCTTCGCTAATTTCAGCCTCAGCTACACGCGCCGCTACTCCGACCCCAACGATCTGCTGAACCTCATTGACTTCCGCCTCTACGACGACTACAGCTTCCGCACCGGCAACCCCGCCCTGCTGCGTACCTACACCCACAACCTGGAGGCTGCGGCCAGCCAGTTTGTGCCGGGCTTCGGCATGGTGAGCCTCAGCGCCTACTATCGCGCCAACACCGACGAGCAGGGCACCATGACCGCCGCCACCACCGACCCCTACTTCGGTTCCTATCTGGTCAACTATAGCTATCCCGTCAACATCGGCTCCAGCCACACCGAGGGCCTCGACGCCAACATCATGTACCGTCCCACGGGTTTCTTCAACGTGAGCCTCAACGCCTCGGTGTTCAACTATGCCTACAACTATCAGGGCTTCAGTGATAACCACTGGAGCTGGACGGCACGCCTGCGTATGTGGGCCAAGCTGTGGAACAAGCTGGAGGTCTTCGCCAACGCCCACTATCTCTCGCCGCAGATGGGCCTCTACAGCATGAGCGTGGCCAACAAGGGGGTGGACTTCGGCATGAGCAGCGACTTCTTCAACCGCCAGCTGAGCGTCTACTTCAACGTCAACGACATCTTCGGCTGGAGCGAGTGGGGCGACAACACCACGGCGCCGCAGTACCGCACCACCGGCAGCACCAAGTTCGACTCGCGCTTTGTCAGTCTCGGCCTCACCTGGCGCATCGGCAAGATGGAGCTCGAGAGCAAGGCCCGCCAAGGCGCCACCGACACCAATATGCCACAAATGTAATAACAATAGATAGAAGCTATGAAAATCGTAACAGTAGAAACCCTGCAAGGGGTACAGTATGAAGAGCTCGGAGTGGTCACCGGCAGCACCATCCGCGCCAAGAACATGTTTGCCGATTTCGGCCAGCAGCTCAAGGGCATCGTGGGCGGCGAGCTGGGCAGCTATACCGACATGATGGAGAAGGCCCGCGAGATAGCCACCCAGCGCATGGTGGACCAGGCTGTCCGCATGGGCGCCGACGCCATCGTCGGCGTGCGCTACACCACCAACAGCATCATGGCCCAGGCCGCCGAGGTGCTGGTGTTCGGAACGGCAGTGAAATATAAATAAGTAGTCAAGTAGACAGTAGTCAAGTAGATAAGGCAATACTGCAACCGGCCGGTGCATTTGTCTTAACTACCAGCGAGCGCAGCGAGCGATAACTACTTACCTACTTAACTCCTAAAAAAACAAAGATATGATAGAGATTAAGAACCTTGACTTCAGCTACA
>OCVV011335866.1_pt1 | contig 32052 bp, 26 predicted proteins | sample 1539721 | NCBI WGS metagenome assembly OCVV01 (sample SAMN02144230, study PRJEB22623) | gut metagenome | biome: sheep rumen | host: Ovis aries | place: New Zealand | reverse complement strand
TACCAGCGCGAAGCATTGCTTCGCTAAATGATAAATGAAAAATGATAAAGAAACAATGATAAAAAAAAGAACCAAGAAAACATCTCAAAAGCCACGGTGCTATGCACCGAAAACCCTAATGAAATAATTACATGCTTATTCTGTATAAGGTTTTATAGGTTTATCTCTCAAAGCATGTTACTATCGCTTGCGATAGTGTATAGAAAACGATTAGGGCGATGAAAACTTGTTTTAAAGGGAGCCTCTCCCGTCCTCCCCAGTAGGGAAGGAGGACAAACAGATTGAGTTTACTGCTTTATCATTTTTCATTTTTCATTTATCATTTAGCGGTTTTACCGCGCATAGAGATGTTTTCTCGGTTTTTCTTCAATCTTCAACCGAAGGTCATCGACCGAGCAGATGTTGTCGGCGAAGCCGGTGCATCTGAATGAGCGAAGGAGATAATAGCACGCCCATAGCGTGCGCTTGCTTATCCTCATAAATTAGTATTTTGATAGTTTCGGGGCGACTTTAATGCATTTTTGATATTTAATTAAATGTAAAATAGATAATTTTTTGTAATTTTGCGATGTAAAATAAAATGCGAGATGCACTAACAATATGAAATATTTGAGAGAGATTTGCTTCTTTTTGTTTATGAGCATGTGCCTGGTGGGGTATGCTCAGAAAGATAGTATTGATACAGATGTTCTTTCTGATGACTTATTATGCGTGAGCCGTTCTGATGTGTGGAACGCTCTAAGTATTCTTTCTCCCGAATTTCAATTACTCGATAGACAAAGTTCTGCTTCAACCATGAACTATGTGCCTTCTGCAGCATCAGTAATGGGTGTTTCCAGGTGGGCAACAGGCGTGAAGACGCAGAATGTAGAGTTTGTGGTGGATGGTCAGCGTGTGTCAGCCGACATGCTTCGTGGCATGAGTATGTATAACATAAAGAGTATAAAGCTGCATCGTGATGCCCTATCCCTCTCCCGGTGGGGACTTCATGGCGCCGATGGTGTGGTAGAGATTACAACCAGAAAGCATGAGAAAGGAAGCATTAATGTGAACTATCGCACCGACCTTTCGCTCAACTGGGCAGACAAGACAGCCTTTCGCCATCGCCATCAACTTGATTTTGAAGGAGGCGACAAATATGTGGGCTATCACCTCACAGCCCTTTTGTCACCATCATCAAAAGGAATAAAGGAAGGAAGCAAGAGCGATATCTTAGGACTCAGAGCAATGGTTGAATATAACCGCAAGGCACTAAACATAAGCAACGACATCACTTTCAGAAATGTAAACGAACATCTGCCTAACGTTACTGAATATGCAGCAGGCTCATTTGACAAAACTAAATACACCACCCTCACCGACCGTTTCTCAGCAAGACTACAAATTAGTCCAAAGCTATGGGCTGACGGACATTTCAGTTTTGCCCGTATGCTGTCACGTCGTGACATATATGTATCGCCATCGTCGGAAGTATTTGCCAACAATGCCGATGTGCGTGCCAATGGCACATACCATATTCTGCGCCACGACATAACCAGTTTTCAGGGAGATTTCTCTCTAAACTATACTCACCAGTTTGATAACAACGCACTTCTGAAAGCATCGGCAGGAATGAAGATATATAGCGGAACTAACTGGGGTGAAGGCTATGGCGGACGAGGAATAATCAGCGACCAGATGGGATATGTAACGTTTACCCAAGCCTACGACAGCTTGCAAAAGCCAACAGCCTACCGCAATCACGAAAACGAGCTGCAGGAGTTTGTTGATGTGGCATACCACCACGATAGGTTAGGTTTGGAATTTACAACCAATATCAACCACAGCAGTTTGCTGCCAAAGAACAACAGAACAGTTGTCTATGGCGGAGCAAAATGCTATTTTGAAATGATTGAAGAAAATGATGCCCCAGTCTTCGGATTGAACAAACTGCGACTGACAGCATCATTTGGTACAACAGGCATTGTGCCATTCTCTGACAGCTACTGGAGAGCCAACTATCGCAATGATGTGATGAATGAATACATCTACAACTACTACCAGCTTGGTGCTTCGCTACAAGGAATAGCCAACGAAAGCCTCTACCCAACCAAAATGCGAACCGCAATATGTTCTGTTGACATGGCAACCAACAGTTTGGAACTGCATGCCGATGTCTATTATAAACGCACAAGCAATATGCTCATTTTCTCTGCCATGCCATTAGTATATGGCTATACCGAGATGCCCGATAATGGAGGTCAGGTTTGCAACAAAGGTTTCAACATTAAAGCTACACAGAAAATCATGGATAAAGAGTTGAAACTCAACGGAACTCTTGCGCTAAACTATAATCGCAACAAGGTAACAGAGATTCCTGAATATTTCTTCACTCACTATTATGCTGTTGATGAGTCGCTACAAACACACCTCAACCAAAGAGTATTTTCAGGAAGTATGCTTTTCAATGCCAGATGGAATAGTCTTACGGGAGCAGTTGCCTTATATAGCACCAAAGGTTTCCACCGACTTACAACCATGCAGCTGGGCTATCAATGGAACCATCTCAAGGGATCTGTTAAAACAGCCGACATAACCCTTACTGCAGAAAATTGGAAATGGCAAAACAGCATAGTGGCATCATTGCATCTTCACTTCTAAACTCAAGGACAAATGAAACATACTTCCATTTTTTCTTCTTTCTTCTTTTATCTTATATTTTTGCTTTCGTCATGTTCCGACTTTCTAAACCAAGAGAACGACGGAACAACCCTGTCGGACACTCGTTTCTTTAAAGACGAGAGTGCTTACTTGCAAGCACTAACCGACATATACACACAGATGCGTGGAGAACACCTATACGGTGGAACGCTCACTTTGAAGATGAACGAACCACTTGCTCACAATATCACTCCCTTTGACGATGTGTCAACAGCAGCTGCCAATGGCACATTCTCTAATCCTGCCTTTGCCCAAGCCCTCGATTCTACTGTTGCAACAGCATACCGTGTGGTGACAGGATGCAACAAGATTATAGCCGAGGCAGAAAACACAGATGTGGTGTTTTTCAACGCAGGTCAGAAAGAAGTTATCACAGGCGAATGTTATGCCCTAAGAGCAGCCTTGCAGTTTGATCTCCTTCGTCTTTTTCACCCGCTTCCAGCACATAATCCAACTTTCACAGGATTACCATACGTAACAGAATATGCTCAGAAAAACATTCAGCCACTCACCACACAAGAGATATTTTCACACGTGAACAACGACCTTGACCGTGCAGAGGTGTTGCTTTCCACCTACGACCCTATACTAAAGAGTAGCACAACAACCGTCAAGGCAGGTCAGCTTGACAGAGCACTAAGAACATTCCAGATGAACTACTATGCCGTGAAAGCCCTTCAGGCTCGTGTAGCTCTGTGGGAAGGCAACTATCAAAGAGCAGCAAATGCTGCCGACTCGGTGTTTAACCACCTACGCAATGTTAGCACACGCAACCAGCTGTTCTATTATGTCACTCCAGGTAAATACGGAAGCGACTATAGTTTCTCACGCGAATATATCTTCGGTATTTCCTCTACCCCAAAAGGCTTCACTGCATTAAGCGACAGCTTGTTCAAGAGCCTTGGTGTTACAACAATAAACCTGCGAGGCATATATCAGCAGAACACTGACATTCGCTATCGTGCATGGTTCAAATCAACCAACGAAGGCTACACAATGGAAAACAAGTTTGGCAAGGAAACACTTTTGAGTGGCTATGTAACAAGTTCTACTGGCGGAGCTGTCACCTTGCCGGCAGCCATTCCATATATCAAGTTAGGCGAGGTGACACTTATCAAGGCTGAAGCCCTCAACGAGTTAGGACGCACCGAAGAAGCCTTGGAGCTGCTCACCACCATGCAGGCAAACAAGAATATTGACTATGCAGCATCAGCACAGAATATTACAAAAGAAAAGCTGCGCCAACTCATCTACGATGAATATCAGCGTGACCTGTTTGGCGAAGGACAGCTGTTTTATCTAAATAAGAGAGTGAACACCCCTTCTCTCGTTCTCCCTATTCCATCACACCTACTCGCTCTATGATGAAGAAAAGAACTATCTATTATATCATTCCATTACTGCTGCTGTTTGTAAGCATACCAAGCATGCAGGCACAGGTAAATCAAAACACAGTCAAGAGTTCTGAACAAGGTGCAGCAATAACTGGTGTTGTTACCGATGACACAGGAACACCACTTGTTGGAGTAACTATCCGCCTGGTAAGTATGAAGCCGTCACACAAGTTACTGGGCTATGTTGTTACCGATGCTAACGGAGAGTTCAGGATTAACGGCAATGGTAAAAACCTATATGTCACAGCCAACTATGTAGGTTTCAAAGGAAATACCATTTCTGTTGAGCCAGGCAAAAGAGTGGTTATAAAACTTAATCCTGATGTAAACGAACTTAAAGAAACTGTTGTTACAGGCTATTTCTCAAAGGCAAAAAACAGTTTCACGGGAACAGCCGTACAGGTTACGGGCGACGAGTTGCGAGAGGTTAACAACACCAGCATTTTTGATGCCCTGAAAGTGTTCGACCCATCGTTTCAGGTTGTTGACACCTACGGCACCTTTGGTTCTGACCCTAACCACGTGCCCGACAAGATAGAGATACGTGGACAGAACACCATGCCCGACATATCACAAAGTAATCTTGAAACCATCACCTCGCTCCCTATCTTCATCCTTGACGGATTTGAGGTTAGCGTAAGCAAGATCTACGACCTTGATATGAACCGAATAAAGAGTGTTACCGTGCTCAAGGATGCGTCAGCCTCAGCAATATATGGTTCACGAGCAGCCAACGGTGTAGTGGTCATTGAGACAAAATCGCCCGAGGCAGGAAAGCTACAGATAAGCTACACCCTTAATGGAAAATTCGAGATTCCTGACCTTAGTTCATACAACCTTATGAATGCAAGCGAGGCTCTTGAATTTCAAAAGGCAGCAGGTATCTTTGACGCCTACAAACCAGGTGAGGACGGCGGTAACAACCTCAACTCATATAACGCTGTGAAGCGAGCTGTTCTTAGTGGTGTTGACACCTACTGGCTCAAAAAGCCTCTACGTTTAGGTTTCCAACAGAAACACACACTCATGATTGACGGTAGTGTGGGTAAACAGGAGAACAGCAACGATGGTGTGCGTTTCTCTGTTGACTTAGGGGTTGGCAACACAGAGGGTGTGATGAAAGAGTCAGGTCGCACATCGTATAGTGCTGGAACAAAACTCATATACAACTCAAAGAGAATAAACATCAGCAACGACCTTCAATTCTCTATGGTAAAGAGCAACGAGTCGCCCTACGGCAGTTTCTCTACCTACACCAAAGCACTGCCCTACTATACCGACCGCGACGAGAATGGCAACTACTACCGCACACTGTCTATTGCCAACATGGCACCAGCTGGTATGTCATTGGGCGTAACAGCTTCACAGCAGTCGCCAATCTACGAGGCTAAATACCTCAACAGTTACACCACCGCCGAGACAATGAATGTCACTAACAACCTGAGTGTTAACTGGCGACTGCTACACGATTTAAGAATAAAGGGCACATTCTCGCTTAGCTATGACTACGGCCGCAACGATGCCTATATATCACCAGGCAGCTTTGCCTATATTAATAACAACAGCAATTCAACCACCACACCCGATGAACTGTATAAAAGAGGCAAATACAGTTTGGGACATTCATCAGGCATAACCTATTATGCAAATGTTGTTGCATCATACACCCACACATACGGACTCTTCGATGTGCAGAGCATTCTTGGAGCCGACGCACGACAGACAACGACAGAAACCGACACATACGCACTAACAGGATTTCTTGGCAACAACCAAGACTATCTGTCGTATGCCATACAATACGAGAACTACGGACGCATCACTGGCAACGAGTCAACCGTGCGCACAGCAGGCATATTCTGCAATCAGAACTACTCTTTTGACAACCGCTACCTTTGCGACCTCACCTGCAGACTTGACGGTTCATCGCTCTATGGACGCCGACAACAGAAAACACCTTACTGGTCTGTTGGTCTGCGTTGGAACATCTCTAACGAGAAGTTTCTTTCAAACAATAAATATATCAACCGTCTGTCACTACGCGCCAACATCGGTACAACAGGTAATCAAAGCTACAGTCGCAATCAAGCCAACAACATATACAGCTATCTAAATCAAGTTTATGGCGGATATTTCGGAGCTATAATATCTACACTCGGCAATCCCGACTTGAAAGGACAGAAAACATACAATCGCAACATTGGTATTGAAGGAGAGCTGTTCAACAAACATCTTAACTTTGAGGTGAACCTATACAACAACTCAACCAAAGGAAACCTCACAAGTATTACCATTGCCCCTTCAATAGGTTTCAGTTCATACAAAACAAATATGGGTAACCTCACCAACCGAGGTGTAGAGTTCAACCTGAGCTATGTTGCCATAAGAAACAAAGATATGTTGCTTAGTTTCTCGCTGAACGGCGCACGCAACCACAATCGCATAGAAAAGATTTCTGATGCCCTGCAGGCTTATAACGATCAGGTAAAAGAAAATGCACAGAACAACAGTTCTACTGGTACGGTATTCCTTTTCAAGGAAGGCGAATCAATGAACACTATCTATGCCGTGAGGTCATTAGGAATTGACCCAGGAACAGGTAGAGAAATATATCTCGACAAAGATGGCAATATGACCTACACATGGAATGCCAACGATCAGGTGGCTGTTGGTGTGAACGAGCCCTATATGCAAGGCTATTTGGGTGTGAACTTCAGATATAAGTCATGGGAAGCAGGCACTAACATTGGCTATTCCTTTGGAGCCGACAAATACAACAACACCCTTGCAAGTAAGATAGAGAATGTTGACTACATGGTGAACAACGACCGTAGGGCTCTTGCCGAGCGATGGCAGAAACCGGGCGATGTGGCACGCTATAAGGGTATTACCGACAATAGCACAACAAAAGCGACATCACGCTTTGTGCAACGTGAGAACCGCATAAGTATGACCTCACTACGCCTGAGCTACACCCTCCCTCAACAGTTGCTCCGTAATAAATGGCTGTCTATGGCTAAGTTATCCCTCACAGCCAACGAGTTGTTCTACTTGAGCACCATTAAGCAGGAACGTGGATTGGCTTATCCTTACACACGCTCACTCACTTTCTCACTACAGTTGAACTTCTAACACCCATAAAGAAATGAAGAAGATAAACATATATATCACATTTATAGCATTTGCAACAGCAATCCTGCTACAGTCATGCTCGTGGTTTGATGTTGGCTCACAGTCTGACAGAAACGAAGACGAGATGTATGAAACAGCCGAAGGCTATTACACCTCGCTCACAGGACTGTATATAAACATGGGTACACAGAAACTCTATGGCGGTAACCTGCCATTGCTTGCCCTTGAACCACTCACACAACAATACACCATCAGCGATGATGAGCCCGACCGACTGGCGTGGTCGCAAATGAACTACGCCACCGACTATGGCGAGAAAAACATTGCCGACATCTGGCTGTCAATGTATAACACCATTGTCAACGACAATCTACTGCTAAGCAAGATGAACACCAATGCTAACGATATGCTTAGCGAGGATATTGCACAGATAATGAAAGGCGAGGCTTTAGGATTGCGTGCATTTATGTATTTCGATCTGATAAGAATGTTCAACGAGAGTTGGGAAACAAACAGCAGTTCGTCAAACGTGCCTTTCAAAACCGACTTCGGTTTTGCCCTCGGCAAAAAAACTTCTACCGAAGTGTTGCTCGACTCTTTGACAAGCAACCTTGTTATGGCTCGCAACCTATTGAAACACGACCCGATATGTGGTAACAACAGCTACAACAACAAATATCTGAACTACAACCGCAACGAGCGTATGAACTATTATGCCTGCACAGCCCTGCTTGCTCGCATAGAACTATATAGACAGAACTATCAACAGGCAGCCAACTATGCCATGGAGGTTATCAACTCAGGAAAGTTTAGATTCATCAACGAATCAGAGATTCTCAAGACCAACATCTATGGTGTAGAAGAAGAGGTTGACCGCTTGTTCATGCCCGAAATGATATTCGCTCTATATAACGAAAACATACTGGCAGTATCTCGAACACATCTCGAAGGGCTCTCGAAGGATTTTATAAAGAGCACAGAGGCTTATTCTGAAAGTGATGTACGCCAGAACTGGTTTTTCAAGAACCCCAGTGCCAACAACAAGATAAACCTCATACGCTATCAACGAAGCACACTAAGTAGCGACAGCTACAAATACAAGAATCCTGTTGTGCCAATGCTCAAGCTCAGTGAAATGTATCTTATTGCTGCCGAATGTGCGCTCAATGGTGTAACATCATGTCCTACAGCAGTTGAGTTGCTCAACACCTTGAAGGAGGCACGCAAAGCTATTAAGCTGAACACTACAGCATCTCAGCAAGAGATATGGCAGGAAATAACTCACGAGTATATCTGTGATTTCAAGGGCGAAGGACAACTGTTCTACTACTACAAAAGGCGCAACATGACTACTGTTGACGATGGCTACTATGGTGGAAACACCATTGCTATCAGAAGTGAGCAATATACCTTGCCGTTGCCAGAGTATGAGAAGCAGTTTGGAAGCCCATCCCCTACCCTTCCCGATGGGGAAGGGAGTACAAACTGATTGAGAACTCATAAACTATAAACTCAAGAACTTATAAACTCAAAATGAAACATATATATACTCTTATCACGCTAATCATGGCACTAAGCCTGGTGGCGTGTAGCGAAGACAAACTGGAGGTTTATAACACATCATATACTGCGCTGAACATAGCCAAAGGTTCTGTTTTTGGCAATGCAGAACTGTACCCTGAGGAATATTCTTTCAATGCCTATTTCCTTGGAAGTAACATCAGCAACTACACACTAAATATCCCTGTGCGCCTGCAAGGAACAATAGACTACGATAACGACCGACACTATAATGTGGCACTCGTTAGCAACGAATCAAAAGGAATGACAGACGACCTTTACACTATGGCGCCAACCCAAACATTCAGACGAGGGCTTGCACAGGACACCTTGAAGATAACAATACATCTTGACCGCATGAGCACTACCGACGACTACAAGGCACGTATTGCCCTTGTGCCAAATGACGATTTTAAGGCTGGTGTACCAGAATATCAATATATAGACATCAGCTTTACCAAAAATCTGTCAATAGCTCCAAACTTCTGGAACAACAACAGCAAACTGCGCAAGATAGCTTATTCACCTCGTAAGTGTGCTGTGTTCTTGCAAATAAGCGGACTCACTGATCCCGACTGGGTTGATGACGGCAGTAGTGTTATCCTCGACCACTGGATATCACTATGCCAACAATGGTTTCTCACTCACGAGGAATATGATGAAAAAGGTAATAGAATATATTTTAATTAGTTTATGAAAAAGATATATTTTCTGCTGTTGACAATAATATCGCTACTTGCCTCATGCTATGGTGGTGAGGACAGCACAGATATTATCAGCATACAGCAAGTAATGGCTGTAGCAGGTATAAACAACGACACCTACAAACTCTATCAGGGCGACACACTAAAGCTATCACCAAAGCTTTCGTTTTCTGAAGGAGCAGATACAACACTCTATACATACCGCTGGATAATAGGAAAAAGCGAGGTGGTGAGCAACAGCCTCAATCTGACATGGGCAGTAAGTCTGCCTAATGGTTACAGTATGGCTGCCAACATCCCAGGTGTGTTTGTGGTACAGAACAAAGAAAACGGACTGGAGTTCCGACAAACATTCACCTTTCAGGTGTATAGCAACTACACACCATCATACGTGGTTGTATATGAGAAAGGCAACAACACCATTGAATGGATGTCGTTGCAAGGCGAACCAGCTGATTTCACACGTTACTTCGACAATATGATACAGCGCATCAATCCCGAAGAACCAATAAAAGGCACATACACAGGGGCGCTCTACTCCACCAACGAACTTGCCATCTTCACCAATCATCATCCCGACTACGGCAAGTGTATCAGTATGCGCAATGCCGACCCAGCCAACGGCTATCTCTACAACGTAGGAGAATACACAGGCAACGTGTATGGAAAGATGTATATGGGAACAGCCTCATCGCTCAACATACATAACTGCACATTCGGCTATGGTGCATCAAAGTATTTTATCTGCAATGACGTGCTTCATGTGTTCAATGGTCTTGACCGCAAGCTGCCTGTATTCAACGAAAGCACTTTTGTGAAGAGTACGGAGGTAAAGCAAGCAATATCGAGCAAGCAGTTTCAACGCTATAAGAAAGCAACCTTTGTGCTGCACAAAGACGGGCACGTGGGCTGCTACCATGTTTACGACGATGTTATGGAGGATGTGAAGGTTGACGGAGAACCATTTATGCTCGACTCCCTCTACGGCTGTTTTACCGAAGCCACGGGTATGGGTTCCAACAAGCCATACTGCGTGTATCTCCTTGGTAGCAGAAACGGCGAGTTCAATCTTTATCGTTTCTATGTAAACTATATCAACCGTGTAGTGCAGCCATTACAGTTAGAAGCCAAAATGCCTGTTGATGCCGATTTTGCCAAATCAACAAAATACTGGTGGGGCTCATTTGGCGAAAACTATGCTTTCTACACCATTGGCAACAGCATCTGTCGCTTCGACTATTACGAAATGGAAACTTTCGAGCCAGCAACAGCCAAGAAGCTCATCACCTTTGATGCCGATGAAGAGATTGTTGATGTGTTCCCCCTCACCACAGGTATGGGACTACGTGACGAAGACGACTGCACCATTGTACTGCTCTACAAGAAATCCACCAACACCAGCAGTTTGTTTGTTTACAACACCGTGACTGGCAAGAAGATAAAGGAATACAAGAATATTATACCCGGGAAGGCAAGAAAAGTGGAAAAGGTGATATAAGCCTCTCCCATCCCCCTCCAAAAGGAGGGGGCTAACCAACAGTTTGAGTTTCTTGCTGCAAAAACTCAATGTTCAAAACTCAATGTTCAAAGTTCAATGTTCAAAGCTGTTGGTTGATATTTTTTGCACTTATTGTGCAATGGCGCATCAGCGCTACATTTTCCAAGCTTAAGCATGATAACCCGACAAAGGAGGGGCTTATATTTGACTAAATGCCGTTGGGAGCTTGCTCATATAAGGCTTTAGACAAATTGAAGCGAAGGCTTTAAAGCCATTCATGCTTAAGCATTTTCTTTATGCTTTTAGTTTCCTCCGTAGAGTTCCTTGAGAGTTTTGCTCGAAAAATTATCGTAAAATTGGTTTTTCTTTAAAACTCAAAGTTCTTTAAAAAAATCTCAAGTAAAATATTCACTTCAATATTTACATTCCGTCAGGACGGCTGTTAGCAGAACTGCCACTCATCTGTGGCATTCCGCTAAGAGCAATCCTTATCTGCATCAAAAGGTCGGCGTAGTGAGCACGAGTATCAGCATCAGCGGTACGAGCTTTCTGCAATCGACCTTTTATCATGTTCAAGCCAGCCAGAGCATAAGGTTTCTGCTCATCAACCATATTCACACGCCATGCCTTGGCTAAGTTTGCCACCACTTTGCGCTGAATATGCTTTGTCCACAGAGATGCTTTCTTTCCACTAACGGTAGAGCTGAACACATAGTTAACCAAATCAGTAATATACTCCATTGGCTTGTAACCATCAGGCATATAGCTATGCTTGCTCACAAGGTTTATTGTCATGGCACTTGTCAACTTGTCAACAACATCATCGGCAATACCAAAGATAAGGTTCTCGGGCACACGGTTAAGGCGTCTTACATAAGGTTCGCTAACAAGCCATGTTGGCTCATTGAACACATTGGCATTTATCCATGCCAGAGCACGTTTCTGAGTAGCACGGCTAACAGGAGTATATACCACACCATCCTGCTCGGCACTCTTGAAATCGTGATAACAACCGCTGATATTTGTAGCCACATGACGCATATAACGTCCCATCTGTGCAACAACATTCTTATAGGCAAACTTCAGTTGCACATCCATGTCGCCCTCCTTGTAGTTCCACTCAGGAATCTTCTTAACAATGCGCTTAAGGTTCTTAATACCATAATCGCTTGCCTTCATGGCATCATCGCCAAGGTCTTCGGTCTGCGCATGTGGGTCATTGTCTGAGCCTTCGCCACCAAACCAATAGCGTGGACTCTCCTTCAACTTGGCAATAGTCATCTTGTTTAATATCAGGCGTTCCTCCTCGGCATCCTTAGCATCTGGGAAATAGCGATAGCCCCAGTTGATAGCCCACTTATCATAATCGTTGATGCGTGGGAAGATACCTTTTTCTGATATGTTATCTTCAGGCTGAGCAACATAGTTGAAACGAGCATAATCCATGATCGAAGCGGTGTGACCATGTTCTTCTACCCAAGCCTTGTCACGCAGTTTCTCAACAGGTGTAGCCGAGCTGGCACCCATGTTATGACGCAAGCCAAGAGTGTGTCCAATCTCATGTGAAGAAACAAAACGTATGAGCTGTCCCATCAGCTCGTCGTCGAACTCAGGTTTCTGCGCTCTCTTGTCAACACATCCTGCCTGCACCTGATACCAGCTGTGCAACAGCTGCATCACATTATGATACCAACCTACATGACTTTCAAGAATCTCACCTGTTCGTGGGTCGCTACAATGAGGACCGTAGGCATTAGGAATGTCACTTGCAAGATAGCGGATAACAGAATAACGTGCATCCTCTAAGCTCATGGTAGAATCGTTAGGCCAGTCTTTGGCAGCAATGGCGTTCTTAAAGCCAGCAGCCTCGAAAGCCACGTTCCAGTCCTCTACACCAGCTTTCAGATAAGGACGCCATTTTGCAGGTGTTGCAGGGTCGATATAATAAACTATCTGCTTCACTGGTTCCACCAGTTCGCCTCGCTTATAAGCCTCTATATCCTTAGGTACAAGGCGGTAGCGTGTAACCACCTTCTTGCGTGTCACCTCTTGCTGGTTATCGCTGAACTCATTGAACTCCTCGGTAAAATATCCCACTCGTGGGTCGAAGGTTCTAAACTTCATTGGTTCTTTTGGCAACAGCACAAACGAAGTGTTCATCTTCAATGTCACATTACCTGTTGCCTGACCAGCAGGAAGTTTTGTCAATGCCTTGGAAGCAAATGTTCTCACCGTAACCACCTCGGTATTTATAGGAAAAGTGTGGATATAGTCGATATAAGACAGGTCTTTCTTGTAGTTGGCAATACCCAATCTTGATTTCATGTTGCTGTTAATGGCAAACACATCAATATCAGAATTAAACAAGCCTGTTACCTCCACACTATAGAGCTTTGCACCAGTTGAATCGGTAACAGTAGAGTCTATCTTTGTGTTGAAAACAATAGGATCTTGTGTAGAGTTTTTCACAGCCAATGCAATAGCATCGGTAGAGTCTGTGCGAGTGTCGTAGAGATTAGCACACAGATACATCTGTTTGCCTCTTTTCTCCCAATATAGCACCTGACTGTTAGCGAGTTCACCTCCATAAACGCCTGCATCTACAGGAGTAGAAACGAAACGGGTGTTCACCATCAGCAGTCTGCCAAGCAAACTATCTGGTATCTGGAAATAATATTTATCCTTGTGAAACTGCACATTGAAAAGTCCGTTCTTAGCAGGTGTTCGCACCTCAGTTTTCACAGGACTTGCATTCTTCTTTTTCTTCTTTGCCTCAGCGGGAGCTGCCATCATAACGGCAGCAAGGGCAAGCACAAAAAATTTCTTCATGTTATTCTTTTTATTTTTCGTGCACGAAGATAATCAAAAGAATTGAAATAGAAAAACAATTCAGGGGGTTAATAACTAAACTTGTAACGTAATGAAGCTGGGGTGCTAGTTTGAATCACTAGTAAATCCTGTTTCAAAAAAAGAAAAACCATATTTACGATAAAATTAACGGCTAATTGGCGATAATTAACGGAGAAAAAATGAGCATCAAATGGATAACCAGAAGTTGTTTTTAACATAAAACATAGTGAAAAAGAAATAAAAAGGAGTAAAAATGGCATAGGGTTTGCAGAGAATAAAAGAAATAAAGTATTTTTGCAAAGAAAGAAAGACCCCTCCCATGACGCTTCGCTATTGAACCAAAGGTCACTGACCATCGGGAAGTAATATTGAATATTGAACATTGAAGATTGAAGATTAGTCGGCTACGCCGATATAATATTTCATTTTTTCCATTTTTCAATCTTTCCATATTATGATACGAAGCATGCATCGTACTAAATTGAGGTGAGGGTGCTTCTCATGTCTGCTAATGCAGAATACAAGAATAACATAAATTACAAAGATATGGATTTAAAAGATTTAGAAAAACAAGTTTATCAGCAGGACTTAGGCAATGGCTTTGCCTTGTCAGAGGCTTTTCCTGCTTTGATGCGCAAAGTGTATGTGTGGATGACAATGGCTTTAGCCATTAGTGGTGTAACAGCTTATGGAGTGGCAAGTTCTCCTAATCTGCTTTATCTTATTCTTAACAACAGAATTCTGTTCTTTGGAATAATCATTGCAGAGTTGGTATTGGTGTGGAAGATTTCATCAAGCGTATGGAAGCCTAACCGCTCACTCACCACAACAACATTGATGTTTATCATCTTCTCTATGCTTAATGGTGCCACAATGTCGTATATCTTTGTGTTGTTTGCTCCAGAGGCTATCGTGAAGACTTTCTTCGTTACAGCTGGTACTTTTGGTGCAACAGCATTATATGGCTACACCACAAAGAAAGACCTTGTTAGCTTTGGCAGTTTCTTTATGATGGGCCTTATTGGTCTTATCATCGCAGGTGCAGTAAACATCTTCCTACAGAGCAGTATGATGGATTTAATCATCAGTATTGCAGGTGTAGCGCTGTTCATTGGTCTTACAGCATGGGACAGTCAGCAGATAAAGAGACAGTTGGCTATGATGCCTGATCTTAGCGAGGGCAGTCAAAAGGTTGCTCTGTCGGGTGCATTAAGTCTGTATCTCGACTTCATCAACCTTTTCATTTATTTATTGCGTATATTCGGAAGAGAAAGATAATGAAGAAAATTAGTGTAGCTGCAGTTGCAGCAGTATTCGTATTGAGCAGTTGTGGTATCACAACAAACGGCACATCAGGTAATGATGCCGCTAACGTACTGAATGGTGTGTTGGGGTCTATCTCAAACCCTAATAATATTGGTAACGTACTTTCAAGTGTATTAGGTATCGACAAACCATCGGTAAACGACATTTACGGCACATGGTATTATGCCACTCCTGGTGTGGCTTTCACAAGCGAGAACACACTGGCAAAGGCTGGTGGTGAGGTTGTGGCAAGTCAGATAAAGGACAAGCTGGCAGGCTACTATAGTAGCGTAGGCCTCAAAAAGAGTAACACCATGTTCACCTTTAACAAGAACAACACTTTCTCAGGAAAGGTTGACGGCAAGAGCGTAAGCGGTACATGGACCTATGATGCCAACAACCAGAAGATTACATTGAAAACCTTACTATTCACTATCCCAGTATATGCAAAGAAAACAAGCAACGGCATGAGTTTCCTTATGGAATCAAAGAAGTTGCTCACCGTTCTGCAGACAGCAGCAGCCCTAACAGGAAACAGCAACCTACAGGCTATCGGTGAGTTAAGCAAGAACTACGATGGTGTGAGAATGGGATTCGACATGAAGAAATAATCTATCCCCGCTCCCCTTATGAAGGGGAGGCATGGAGGAGTTGAGAACAAAAAAGTGATTGAACTTTCGAAAATAAAAGTTCAATCACTTTTATTTATTATTACTCACTGAAGTTTCGTATGTTGAGTAGATATAGGAAGTTAAATGGAGTTATGCCGCTTTCTGCGGCGGAGATAGAGGACAAGTGCTTGCTATTATCTCCTTCGCTTACACAGATGCACCAACTTCGTTGACGGCATCTGCTCAGTCAATGACCTTCGGTTGAAGATTGAAAATTAAGCGCAAAGCGCTTTAATACTTCCATATTTCATTTTTTTCCATTTTTCAATATTAACTCTAATACTCCTCCTTGCTCTATCATCTCGTGAGTGATATAATTGTGTGGATAATCCTTTCCGTTGAAAGACACTTTCTTTTTCCCTGCATTTTCCTTTAAAGCATTCTCAACTATGATGGTGAGATTACCAATGCGAATCTTATCGAAAGTTGGGATGCCCAACACATAACGGTCTGACGCAGGAGAAGGATAAAAGCCTAATGCTGAGAACACATACCAGGCATCACTATCAGGGATACTGTTATTAATGAAATCAAGATTATCAACAGCCTTTTTCCAATTAGCAGAACGTTTAAGCAATAGCTGATAATCGTTGTCCTTGCCTAATTTCTTAGCTACCTGAGCCAAACAATAGGCTGCCAAATCATTATCATAGTTACCCTTAGTATAAGGAACAGAGAGAATGCTCTTACGCATAGCTTCATAGGCTTTTTCGGTCTTGATGCTTCTAACACCCTTTAGTAAAGCATCAGCCAATACAATTGTGGCATAATGAGTATCAGACACAGAAGCCTCGTTGTTGCATGCAGGAAAATCAGGAATACTGCCACTCTGCTCATACATATCAACAAAATTCTGCATCATGGTACCATACTGTGGTTCGATAATTAGATTCAATGGATTTTGTGCACGATAGGTATAAGGCAGAGGATAGTCCATATATGTGCGACGATAGATAGCCTTACCACCTATCTTTCCAAAGGAATAAACCATTACACTATCTTCGTGAGCGAATGTAGGAAACCTACCGTCCTTATCGCTGAAGGCACGAGGAAGGAAACTGTTGCGATAGATTGCACTATAGAACTTATTGACAGCCTCGGCATCGCTACTTTCAACATCTATACGACTAAGACGACGAATCCACGACTCGGCAATGCGACAGCGAGTGTCGTAGAACTCCCAATGAGGAATTTCCTCCTGCATATTGTTCCAAGCACCCTTTAAATCAACAAAACTGGTAGATGCCTTCACTAACAGTTCTTCATTACGTGCAACATCAAAAGCAACCCAAGCATACTGAACAGAGTCAACAGTATCAATGCCCCATGAAGAAATCTGATCCTGAAAGGCTACTATGAAATAGCCATTGATGCCAGCCTTCGCTCCCTGACCATTTAACTGACGATGAACAGGATTGCAGCCATAGACAATATTTCTAACGGTATCTACCTTTAACCATCCTTCATGTTGGTCGCTATTTGCCTGAACAACAAAATAGGCACGACCATCTTTCTGATATTTGAAACGGAAGAACGCACTATGACTCATACCTGTCATCTCAGCCTTTAGATGTTCATCAGGCAGAACGACAGAATAGTAATCAGGATGTCCTTCCTCACCTTCATGAGAAAAACGAGAGGCACGAGCAGAAGGCAGTAGGCGCAAGCTATCCATCAAGGGCATAAGAGTGAAAGAACCGTAATCCTGAGCCTTCACTCCATTAAGCCAATGACTTGAGCGGAAACCTTGAAAGAGAGTATTGTCATATCTATAAGGTGATACTCCAAGGTGCTCCCCCTCTACATTCTGCGGTGTCCATGAATTCATACCGAAAGGTTCAAGAACAGCAGGAATATTCAGAGCTGTTGTGTCAGTAGGATTTATTGTGCTTATACGCTGAAGCAATCCCAGTTTCTCAGCTCTATTAATACGCTTACGCATATATTTCTTTAGCTGACTCCAAGTATAGAAACCATCCTTGTCAGACTCACGGAAGAGTTTCACAGGCTGCTCATTATGCAGAATCTGAACAATAATATTCTTACCATTACTATAGAAAACTATCTGAAGATTGGCAGCCATAGGAATGGCCTTATCCATATCATCGAAACGCTCATCGCTAAGAGTGCTTAGTCCCATCAGCGAAAGCAGACGATAAAGACTGCTGTCGTGCCCGAAACGAAGAGTAGCACCATGACGGTTTTGTGATATGTATCTATCAGCCTCAGCCTCTATGTTTTTCCAAAGACTGATAGCAGAACGCTGAGGAACCCCATAGTTGTCGGGCGACTGACCATTGACTACCCACATACGTTCGTTGGCTTCCTCATAAAGAGTGCGCATCTCGTTGTCGGTGAAATAATCAAAGAGATTGACTTTTAGACTGGTATTTTGAATATCAGAAGCTATAACATAGAAGTCACGCATGAACTTTTCGGGATTGCTCACACGGGTGATAACCTTGAAAAACTGCGATGTGAAACGCTCTGCATCAATATCGCTATCGTAACGATAGTTCTTTATCAACCTTTCTTCCTCATCACTACTATATGCTATCCAGCACATATCAGTTTCATCTTTTCTCTCAGAAAGAGCCATGTGATTATCTGTATTGCGTGAGCGCAATACATTGAAGAAAGCCGACATGCTGTCATAACAACGAGGCATAGTACTACTAAAGCCCTCAACCTGAGCACCTGAAGCAAAAGCCTCAGGGAAAGCAGAAAGCATTCTGCAAGCAATACCTTCGTGCTGCGACATACCAAGAGGAGTGAGCATACCTATATTTGTCTGAGCATCCTTCCACACCTTGTTCAATACTTTCTGCGCCTTTTTTCCCTGAACAGTAAGGTTTGACTTATCAGCAAACTGTGCAAGAACATCTTTATATTGACTCTCATTAGCCAACCAACGACTACCATGACGGGCATAATGAGAAATAAGAATTGGTTTGTAACCATCAGGAGCATCCACAGCCCCACTCCTCTTGGGTGCATGATAAACATAATAAACTCCTCCCATCTGCTCATTTGTTTTTTGAGCAGACAATGACATTGTACCGAATAGTGCCAATAATATAAAAATAAGTTTATGAGTTTGCGAGGTCATGAGATGATAAGTTTATAGTTTATTGTTTACTGTTTACAGTTTATGAGTTTTGTAAACTACTAATGTGGCAAAGATAAGAAAAAAAACAATAATATGCGATTTTGAGAATAAAAATTCACTGGTGATTATTTTTATTAAAAACTCAGTAATCATCGTTATAATACGCATAATTATGCGATATATTATACTATATAATTACATTTTTGTAATTTATCCAGCATTTTATTAACAAATAATTTGGCTATATATACAAAAAGTTGTATTTTTGCACCCATAAGTTGAATAAAAATACATTGTTATGAAGGTTAAGAATAGTAGAATGGAAGCTCTGAAGATGCTTATTTCAAGCATGGAATTAGGTTCACAAGAAGAAGTTCTTCAGGCGCTAAAAAAAGAGGGATTCAAACTTACTCAAGCTACTTTAAGTCGCGACTTAAAACAATTAAAGGTAGCCAAGGCTGCATCTATGAACGGCAAATATGTATATGTATTGCCTAACGAGACTATGTATAAACGCATCCACAAGCCTCTGTCAGCAGTAGAGATGATGAACACTCCAGGATTTATCTCTATCAATTTTTCGGGCAACATGGGCGTTATCAAGACCCGCCCAGGATACGCAAGCAGCATAGCATACAACATTGACAACAGCGACATTCCTGAAATATTGGGAACAATAGCTGGTGACGATACAATATTCATAGTAGTAAAAGAAGGAGCAAATAAAAACAACATCATAGAAGGTCTCAACGGTATTATACCAAACATATAAAAAAAAATAATGGAAGAAATAAAGGTAATGGTTGCCGACGAATCACATATTAAATATGTCGAAACCATACTGCAGACTATTGCTGACGCTGCCAAGGTTCGTGGCACTGGTATAGCTAAGCGTTCACCAGAATACGTCGCAACAAAGATGAGAGAAGCTAAAGCCGTCATTGCCCTGCAGGGTGAAAAATTTGCAGGCTTCAGCTACATAGAAACATGGGGAAACAAGCATTACGTGACTACATCAGGACTTATTGTTCATCCTGATTTCAGAGGTCTCGGACTTGCCAAAAGAATAAAGAATGTGACATTCACATTAGCACGAAAGCGATGGCCTAATGCAAAGATATTCTCATTGACATCTGGTTCTGCCGTAATGAAGATGAACACCCAACTGGGTTATCATCCCGTTACCTTTGCCGACCTCACCGATGACGAAAGTTTCTGGAAAGGATGTGAGGGATGTGTAAACCATGATGTATTGGCAAGAACAGGACAGAAATACTGTATCTGCACAGCAATGCTCTTTGACCCAGAAGAACATCTTCCTGCAAAACTTCCACAGGAGGTGCTTGACAGAATAAACAGAATAGACGGAAGCAATAAATAAAGCACAAAATAGATTATTATGGCAAAGAAGAAAGTTGTCGTAGCCTTCTCAGGCGGTCTCGACACATCATACACAGTAATGAAGCTCGCCCAAGATGGCTGGGATGTTTATGCTGCATGTGCCAACACTGGTGGATTCAGCGAAGAACAGCTAAAGAAAAACGAGGAGAATGCCTATAAATTGGGCGCAGTAGAGTATGCTACTCTTGACGTTACTCAGGAATATTACGAGAAGAGTCTGAAATATATGATTTTCGGAAATGTACTGCGTAACAACTGCTACCCTATCTCTGTTAGTTCAGAGAGAATTTTCCAGGCTATAGCCATAGCACGATATGCAAACGAGATTGGTGCCGACGCTATCGCTCATGGCTCTACCGGAGCAGGCAACGACCAAATTCGTTTTGATATGACATTCCTTGTTATGGCACCAGGAGTGGAAATTATCACCCTTACCCGTGACAAGGCACTATCACGTCAGGAAGAAGTGGACTACCTCAATGAGCACGGATTCTTTGCCGACTTTACTAAACTAAAATATTCATATAACGTTGGTATTTGGGGTACCAGCATTTGTGGTGGTGAGCTTCTTGACCCAACACAGGGATTGCCTGAGGAAGCCTATCTCAAACATGTCACAGCCAAGGAAAAAGAAGCTGAACTGAAGATCACCTTCAAGAATGGTGAGATCGACGCTGTTAATGGCGAACATTTTGACGATAAGATAAAGGCAATACAGAAGATTGAAGAGATTGGTGCCAGCTATGCTATCGGCAGAGACTGCAATGTTGGCGACACCATTATTGGTATCAAGGGACGTGTTGGCTTCGAGGCTGCTGCTCCAAAACTGATTATTGAAGCACACAGATTGTTGGAAAAGAGCACTCTAAGCAAGTGGCAGCAGTATTGGAAAGACCAGTTGGGCAACTGGTATGGAATGTTCCTCCACGAGAGTCAGTATCTGGAGCCTGTTATGCCCGACATGGAAGCTTTCCTTACAAGCAGCCAGCGTCACGTGAACGGAACAGCCATTCTAAAACTTCGTCCATACGGTTTCGAAACTATTGGTGTTGATTCTGACGAAGACCTCACCAAGAGCAAGCTCGGAGAATATGGCGAGATGAACCACGGATGGACAGCCGACGATGCCAAGGGTTTCATCAAGATAACATCTACTCCACTCCGTGTGTTCTACGGAATGCACCCAGAAGAGAAAAGATAAAAAAGAATGTGGAATTAGGAATTAGGAATTTTGAATTGGTCGCACTCCGTGCGATGAAGAATTATTCAATGAACAATTATTTAAGCGCTATGCGCTTCATTATTCATTATTCAATATTCACTATTCATTAGCAAAGCTCTGCTTTGCGCTAATTCAAAATTCAACACTCCACATTTAAGATATGCTTTTTCTTTGATGATGCAACTTTTCAATAATCCATTGCGTCTAACATACAAAGAAACTTTAAAGCATACTATTATGTCAACAGGAAAAAGAATTTATCGTTCGGATGACCGCATCTTAGGTGGTGTATGTGCAGGACTTGCAGAATACTTTGAGTTTGATGCCACATGGGTACGCATATTATATGCCTTACTCACTTTCTGCACTGCCTTTAGTGGATGTATTCTCTACATCATCATGTGGATTGTCATCCCCGACAAGAACAGACTTTTATGATAAAGATAGGAATTCTCGGTGCAGCTGGTTATACAGGAGGTGAGCTTATACGTCTCTTGATTAACCATCCTGAAGCCGAAATAGTTTTCGCAAATAGCGAGAGTAATGCCGGCAACCTTGTGGCTGATGTTCATGAGGGTTTGTTAGGCGAAACCCAACTAAAATTCACGGATCAGCTACCTTTCGACAAGGTAGATGTAGTTTTTTTCTGCTTCGGTCACGGCAAGAGCGAAGCATTCATGAAAGAACACGATATCCCTTCCAATGTTAAGATCATAGACTTAGCACAGGATTTCCGCCTGCATCCACAATCACTTCCAGATGCAAATGCAGTAGTACGTCCTACTGCCATCTGCCATGATTTTGTTTATGGTCTTCCAGAGATTAACCGAGATATTATTTCCCAAGCCAAACATGTTGCCAACCCAGGTTGTTTTGCCACCTGCATACAGCTTGGACTTATGCCTGCGGCAGCCATGCACCTTATAAACAGTGATGTAGCTGTTAATGCCATTACAGGCTCTACTGGTGCTGGTCAGAAACCAGGTGCCACAACACATTTTTCATGGCGCAACAACAACCTAAGTATCTATAAAGCATTCAAGCATCAGCATGTACCAGAGATAAGAGAGAGTATCACTCAGGTGCAAGGTTATCTTGACGCAAGCATTGACTTTATTCCTTACCGAGGAGACTTCGCACGTGGTATTTTTGCTACCGAAGTAATCAAGACAGACAAACCTCTTGAAGAGATTGTTGCAGGTTATAAGGAGTTCTACAAGGATGCAGTCTTTACACACTACAGCGACAAAGCAATAGACTTGAAACAGGTGGTAAACACCAACAAAGCTATTGTTCATTGCGATAAGATTGATGACAAGTTGCTCATCACCTCTTGTATCGATAACCTGCTAAAGGGTGCTGTGGGACAGGCTGTACAAAACATGAACATCATGTTTGGAATTGACGAGACATCAGGGTTAAAACTTAAAGCAAGCGCATTTTAATTATGAAACTATTTGATGTATATCCACTTTTTGACATCAATATTGTCAAAGGTGAAGGAACAAAGGTTTGGGACGATAAGGGACATGAATATCTCGATCTATATGGTGGTCATGCTGTTATCAGCATAGGACATTGTCATCCACACTATACAGCAGCTATCACCAAGCAGCTCAATGCTCTTGGATTCTATAGCAACTCGGTAATCAACAAGTTGCAAGTGACACTTGCTGAACGTTTGGGAAAGATTAGTGGATACGACGACTACCAGTTCTTTCTTATCAATTCAGGAGCAGAGGCTAATGAGAATGCTCTGAAGCTGGCATCGTTTACTAATGGTCGCAAACGTGTACTGGCATTAGAAAAGTCGTTCCATGGTCGCACATCACTTGCTGTAGAGGTAACAAACAATCCTAAGATTGTTGCACCTATCAACGATAATGGACATGTGACATTCTTGCCTATAAACAACCTTGAGGCTTGGGAAAAAGAACTTGCAAAAGGAGATGTGTGTGCCGTTATTCTGGAATGTATCCAGGGCGTTGGCGGATGCAATATGGTTACTAAGGAGTTTGCTCAGGGATTGGCAAAAGCCTGCAAGAAGTATGGAACCATTCTTATATGCGACGAGATACAATGCGGCTATGGACGTACCGGTAAGTTTTTTGCGCATCAATGGCTCGACATCCGTCCCGACCTTATCACAGTAGCAAAGGGCATTGGAAATGGTTTCCCCATTGGAGGACTACTCATTTCACCAAACTTCACTCCTGTATATGGCAGATTAGGCACAACCTTCGGTGGAAACCACCTTGCTTGTTCTGCAGCGCTGGCTGTTCTTGATGTCTTTGAGAACGAGGGGCTTGTTGAAAACGCACACCTCGTGGGCGAATATTTCATAGAACAACTCAAGGAACTGCAAAAAACAGAATCACATATCACAGATGTACGTGGCAAGGGCTTGATGATTGGTGTAGAGATGGACATTCCACAAAAGGATGTAAGACACAAACTTATATATGATGAGCACGTGTTCACTGGCTGTGCTTCTACTAATATTCTAAGAATACTACCTCCACTCGTACTTACCAAAGACGATGTGGATGAGTTCATGAAGAGATTCAAGAAGGTACTAAAAACTTTTTAACTATGAAGATTTCTATAATTGGAGCAGGTGCTATGGGAGGTGCTTTTGCAGAAGGACTGCTAAAAACGAGCACCTTTAAAGCAAACGACATTACCGTTGCCGACCCATACAAACCTACTCTTGACCACTTTAAAAAAGAAGGAGCTAACGTTACATCAAACAATAGCTCTGCCGCAAAGAATGCAGATATTGTTGCCGTGGTAGTGAAACCATGGCTCGTAGAACAAGTCATTACCGAAATAAAAGATGAACTTGACTACAACAAACAACTGCTGATAGTTATTGCTGCTGGCATTTCGTCAGCAAGCATAAAGACATGGATGAATAAGGACGGAGCTACTCCGCACTTCTTCCTCACCATTCCTAATATTGCCATTTCAGAAAAGGCAAGTATGACATTCATTGTTCCTGTTGACGCCACAACTGAAGAAACACAAACCATAAGCAACATCTTCGATGAACTGGGGGGAAGCATTATTACCGAAGAAAAACTCCTTGGAGCAGGAACAACACTCGCTTCATGTGGCATTGCATACGCTATGCGCTATGTGCGTGCTGCAGCCGAAGGCGGTGTGGAACTCGGCTTTAAAGCCAAGGACGCAACAAAGATTGTGTTGCAGACCATGGAAGGAGCGGTAAAACTGCTACAAGCAACAGGCGAACACCCTGAAGCGGCTATTGACAAGGTTACAACACCTGGGGGAGTAACCATCAAGGGACTAAATGCCATGGAACACTATGGCTTCAGCAATGCCGTTATAGAAGGGCTGAAAGCAGGCTGTAAATAAGAGCACAAAAGATACTGCACAAAGTTTCTTGTTTGTGCAGTATTTTTCATTTCTTTACACAAGTTTAAAGAAATAAACATTAGGTGTACCTATCTCTAAGAAAAAATTCATACTTTTGTCCGAAATTAAATACTAAAGACGAATAAACATGGAAGAATCAATCAAACAAATCGGAGAACGATTAAAAGGACTCCGTGAGGTTCTCGACATACCAGCCGAAGAGATTGCTGAACTCTGTGGCATCACACTCGAGCACTACATGAAGATTGAAGCTGGCGAAGCTGACCCATCAGTATATCGCCTTAGCAAAATATCTAAGAGATATGGTATTGACCTTGATGTGCTTCTCTTTGGAGAGGAGCCTCGTATGAGTACATATTATCTCACCCGAAAGGGAAAAGGACAGGAAATAGACCGTAACGATGATTATAAATATCAAAGTCTGGCTGCAGGATTCCGTGGCAGAAAGATGGACCCTTTCTTTGTTCAGGTTGACCCCCTTCCAGGTAACACCAATCACAACCAAAACCACCACGATGGTCAAGAGTTTGACTATATCCTCAAGGGTAGTCTTGAGCTTACCATTGATGACAAGGTACTGGTGTTGAATCCTGGCGACAGCATTCACTTTGATGGTTCACGTCCGCATTGCATGCGAGCGCTCAATGATGAACCAGTAAATTTCATTTGCGTAATCATTTAAAAAGAGATAATAACAATGATCGAGAGATTTCTTAAGCAGACTCAATTCTCTTCAGAGGAAGACTTCAAAAAGAACCTGCAATTCATTATTCCTGAGAATTTCAATTTTGCCTACGATGTCATGGACGAATGGGCACGCATAGAACCAAACAAGGTATGCTTGTTGTGGACCAGCGAACGTGGCGAAGAGGTAAAGACAACATACAAGCAATTCAAGGAGCAAACAGACCAGACCGCTTCTTACTTCCAGACTTTAGGTATTGGGCGTGGAGACAAGGTGATGCTTATCCTTAAACGACACTATCAATGGTGGTTGAGCATGATGGCATTATGCAAGATTGGTGCTATAGCTATTCCTGCCACACACATGCTCACAAAGCATGACATCGTTTACCGCAACAATCGTGCAAGCGTAAAAGCAATAATCTGCGTAAACGACGAATATGTTACCACTCAAGTGAAGGAAGCGATGCCCGAAAGTCCTACAGTGAAAAAACTTGTTGCTGTAAACTCCATGATTGAAGGTGAGAAGGCTGTTCCAGAAGGCTTTCACAACTGGCACGAAGAATGGGCACAAGCTCCACATTTCCGTCGTCCAGAAAATGTCAATGAGAACGACGACACCATGTTGATGTATTTCACCAGCGGAACAAGTGGTGAACCAAAGATGGTTGCTCATGACCACTTGTATGCTTTAGGTCACCTCACGACAGGTGTTTTCTGGCATAACCTCAATGAAAATAGTCTGCACCTTACCGTTGCTGATACAGGTTGGGGTAAGGCAGTATGGGGCAAACTCTATGGTCAATGGTTTGCAGGCGCTACAGTATTTGTTTATGATCACGAGAAGTTCACAGCTGAAAAGATTATGCGTGCTATGGAGAAGTATCATGTTACTTCGTTCTGTGCACCACCTACCATTTATCGTTTTATGATATTGGAAGACTTCAGCAAATACGATCTGAGCAGTCTAAAGTATTGCACAACAGCAGGCGAAGCAATGAACCCATCTGTTGAGGATACATTCTTCAAACTCACAAACATACATATCATGGAGGGGTTCGGACAGACTGAAACAACAATGACCTTAGGCACCTTCCCTTGGATAAAGCCCAAACCAGGAAGTATGGGCAAACCAAATCCACAGTATGATGTATGTATTCTGCGTGAAGACGGAACAGCTTGTGAGGATGGAGAGAAAGGTGAGATATGTATCAAAACCATTAACGGCAAACCATACGGCTTGTTCAAAGGTTATTATCGTGATGATGAAAAGACACATGAAGTGTGGCACGATGGCATTTATCACACAGGTGATATGGCATGGCGCGATGAAGATGGCTACTACTGGTTTGTTGGTCGTACAGATGATGTTATCAAGAGTTCTGGCTACCGCATTGGTCCATTCGAGGTTGAAAATGCTCTTATGACTCATCCTGCCGTTGTGGAATGTGCCATTACTGGTGTCCCCGACCCTATCCGTGGAATGGTTGTAAAGGCAACAGTAGTATTGTCGAAAGACTATAAGGCTAAAGCAGGAGACGAACTCATAAAGGAGTTGCAGAATCATGTGAAGCATGAAACTGCTCCTTATAAGTATCCTCGTGTCATTGAGTTTGTTGATGAACTGCCAAAGACCATCTCAGGAAAGATTCGTCGTGTAGAAATACGCGATAATGATTCAAAGAAGTAAATTTGAGTCAGTGAGTTTATAAGTTTTTGAGTTGATGAATATTTGAGTTGATGAGTTGCAAGCTCACAACAAAAATAAAAACTCAAAAACTTATAACGAAACAACTTACTGAACTCAATACCATATACTTACAGAACTTATAAACTCAAGCCCTAACATTTAAATAGAGACGATGAAACGAATAGTAGTAAAAGTGGGCAGTAATGTGCTGACCCGAAATGATGGAAAACTCGACGTAACACGTATGTCGGCTATTGTTGACCAGTTAGTGTGGCTACGTCGGCATGATTACGAAATAATACTCGTTTCTTCTGGTGCTGTATCAGCAGGAAGAGATGAGCTACATCCCGACCACGAGCTTGATAGCGTGGAACAACGCCAGCTCTTCTCGGCTATGGGACAGGTAAAGTTGATGACTCTCTACTATGACCTTTTTAGGGAATACAATATCAAAGTGGGGCAGGTGTTGACAACCAAAGATAACTTTGAGAATGAAGACTCATACCAGAATCAGGAGCGTTGCATCTCTACCATGCTTGAGAATGGCGTGTTGCCTATTGTCAACGAGAACGACACCGTGTGCCTAACAGAGTTGATGTTTACTGATAATGATGAACTCTCAGGACTTATTGCTGAGATGATGCAGGCAGAAACTCTTGTTCTTCTTACAAATGTAGATGGAATATACAACGGAGATCCCAAAGATCCCAACACACGTATTATCCCATCTGTTTACTATGATCGAGACATCAGCGAGTATGCTTCTGACGAGAAGAGTTCTAACGGACGAGGCGGTATGGCATCAAAAGCAAAGACTGCTCATGAGATTGCCAACAAGGGTATCCGTGTTATCATAGCCAACGGCAACACTCCAAATATTCTTATAAACCTGAAGGAGCAACCTATGAATACTATGCACACGGAGTTTGTAGCACGAAAATAATAAAAGATAAAAAACTATGACCACTCAAGAGATATTCAAAAACGTTAAAGATGCCAGCTACACGCTGACATTCCTTGACGACAACAAGCGTAATGAGATTCTGCAAACTGTGGCAGATTCTATCATAGACAACAAGGAAAAACTCCTTGAGGCTAATGCCGAAGACCTTGCTAAAATGGATAAGACGAATCCTCTTTACGACAGGTTGCAGCTCACAGATAAGCGTCTTGAGGGTATAGCCTCAGATATGCGCCATGTAAGTATGCTTCCCTCCCCTCTTGGCAGAACCCTAAAGGAAAAGACTTTGGAAAATGGTTTGCATCTACGTAGAGTAAGCGTTCCTTTTGGTGTCATAGGCATGATTTACGAGGCTCGCCCGAATGTTACATTCGATGTATTCTCACTTTGTTTCAAAAGTGGAAATGCTTGCATTCTAAAAGGCGGCAAGGATGCCGACAACAGCAATCAGGCTGGTGTAGCACTCATAAAGAATGTTTTGAAGAAATATGGCATCAATGAGCATGTGGTTGAGCTATTACCAGCCTCACACGAGGCAACAGGCGAGATGCTTAATGCCGTTGGATATGTTGACCTTGTGATACCACGTGGTGGAAGAAAGCTTATTGACTTCGTGCGTAACAACGCCAAAGTGCCATGTATAGAAACAGGTGCAGGAGTTGTGAACACATATCTCGACAAGGATGGCGACATAGATATGGCTACTGCCATAGTGAACAACGGCAAAACACGAAGAGTAAGTGTTTGTAATGCCCTCGACTGCCTTATTGTTCACAAAAAGCAAATTGCAAAGCTGCATAAGGTGTGTGCTCCTCTTAGCGAAAGCAAAGTGATGATATATGCTGATGAGCGTGCATTTACAGCTCTCTACGGCAAATATCCAGAAGAACTGTTGAAACATGCCACAGCAGAAAGTTTCGGCACCGAGTATATGGATTACAAAATGGCTATTCGCACAGTAGATAACGTGGAAGAAGCCTTAAACCATATTCAACAATACGGTTCTGGACATAGTGAAGCTATCATAACAAACAACAAAGACACAGCTCACTTATTTGAACAAAGAGTTGATGCAGCCTGCGTTTATGTTAATGCACCAACAAGTTTTACCGATGGTGCACAGTTTGGATTAGGTGCCGAGATAGGTATAAGCACTCAGAAACTTGGTGCCCGCGGCCCAATGGCTTTAGAGGAAATAACAACCTATAAATGGCTCATTGAAGGAAGTGGACAAATTAGAAATTAAAAGTTTTGTTCTTCACTGACTGAACGTTTGCTGTCAGCGTAGCTGATGCAAACATAAAGGTGAAGGAAGTAATTACGAATTTGGAATTAGTTGCGCAAAGCGCAATTATAAATTATTTAATTTAAAATTATTAATTCACAACTCGTAATTAAAATAATTCGTAATTCGTAACTCGTAATTCGTAATTATAACAATTCGTAACTCGTAACTTGTAATTATCAAAGATATGAAAACATTTTTCAACGTAGAAGACCTTGGAGATCTCAATAAAGCCCTTGACGAGGCACAGGAAGTAAAAAAGAATAGGTTTAACTATCAGGAATTGGGTAAGAACAAAACCCTGTTGATGATATTCTTCAACAACTCATTGCGCACACGTTTGAGTACGCAAAAGGCAGCCATGAACCTTGGCATGAACGTTATCGTGCTTGACGTGAATGCAGGTGCTTGGAAACTGGAAACAGAACGAGGAGTTATCATGGATGGTGACAAGAGTGAACACCTTCTTGAAGCAATTCCTGTTATGGCAAGTTTCTGTGATGTCATTGGCGTAAGAAGTTTTGCTGGGCTCTCAGACCGTGAATACGACTATGCCGAGACAATAGTAAACCAGTTTGTGAAATATAGCGGTCGTCCTGTCTTTGCTATGGAAACAGCCACCGTACACCCTTTGCAGGCATTTGCCGACCTTATCACCATTCAAGAGAAATGGAAAGAGATAAAGGCTTCAAATGCTCACAAGCGTCCAAAGGTAGTGCTCACCTGGGCACCTCATTGTCGTGCTTTGCCTCAGGCTGTTCCTAACAGTTTTGCTCAATGGATGAATGCTGCTGACGTGGATTTTGTTGTTACTCATCCAAAAGGTTACGAGCTTGATCCTAAGTTTGTTGGTAATGCCGAAGTAGAATACGACCAGAAGAAAGCCCTTGAGGATGCCGACTTTGTGTATGCTAAGAACTGGAGTTGTCCTGGTGTTGACAACGCTGCCGACTATGGCAAGATTCTATCAAAGGACATGAGTTGGACTATAGACTCTGAGCACATGAGCTGGACCAACAACGGCTACTTTATGCATTGTCTGCCTGTACGTCGCGGACTTATTGTCACCGACGACGTTATAGAAAGTGACCATAGTCTCGTTATTCCAGAAGCAGCAAACAGAGAAATCTCTGCCGAAGTTGTTATCAAGAGAATTCTTGAAAAGTTATAAAACTTAACATTAACATTCCAAGAACATCCGATAGGAATCCTAAAGGCATCCTAAGAGCATCCTAAAGGATAATACACTACAAAGTAAATCATTAGAATTTCAAAACGTAGGACAATATAACAATAAACCTCGCAAAATGGAAATCCCTTTTGCGAGGTTTATTATTATGATGTTCATTTTTATATATTCAATGTTGCAAATTCCATTGTTTAAATCCTTTGTCATGTTGCCATTAAAGATAGAATCTCTTTCCATATACAGACAAAGGAAACTTGAAGATATACATCCTTTTAAAAACCAAGGATCGTTTTACTACAAAAACAGTCGAATCATTCGACCTTTTTTGCAGTACAAAAATAAATTCTTTTCTCTAATTATCCAAATAAATGATTGATTTTGTGAGTTTTATATTTAATATATATAGTAGCCAACGGAGGCATATATAATCGCACAAGTGCCGAATATGCCATCAACGACCAGCTGCACGCCATGCTCGGCTACGACTATTTCCATGCCGACAAAGGAATGTTCAATATATACAAAAAGAACTCCGAAATATGGCTTAAACTAAAATACAGCTTTTAGCTCTTATCCCCACTTCACTCTCCTATCACAATCTTTTGTACCATAGTCAAACCATAGTCGCCGAGTATGGTTTGACTATGGTTGAACTATGCTTTGACTATGCTTGAAGTATGCCACAACATACAGTCTGCTTCAGGGTGTCATTCTCATAGATGAAATTGCCACAATAGTCTGTCCAAGTATGCTTCAAGTTCATTGCACTTGAAGCACCTTGTTCATTAGCTGCCTGTGGCACAACTGCTGACATCGGGTTAATATAATAGTCGGTTCTTAATTTAGTTCCATTTGCATCTATAGCAAAACGGATACTTAATTGATTAACTAAAAAAACGATACAAGTAGTATTCATCATGACACTTGTGGTTATTCTCTTTTCATGACAAAAGTAACAAAAAAATATATATAACAATATTTTTCTTGAAAAAATCTACTCTTAACCATTCATTTCCTATAACTTACCAATACTTTGACTATACATTTACTCTAATGTAACAATATCTGTTGTCCGTTTGTTGTTCGATTGTTGTCCGATTGTTGTTCGTTTACTTAACGGACAACAAACGGACAGCAAACGAATAATATTCTTAGGAGCATAGGAAGAAATGTATCGTTAGGGTATAGGAATGCTATAAGGAGGAAGGAGCCTCTACCAGCGCGAAGCATTGCTTCGCTAAATGATAAATGAAAAATGATAAAGAAACAATGATAAAAAAAAGAACCAAGAAAACATC
>OCVV011163234.1_pt1 | contig 32066 bp, 25 predicted proteins | sample 1539721 | NCBI WGS metagenome assembly OCVV01 (sample SAMN02144230, study PRJEB22623) | gut metagenome | biome: sheep rumen | host: Ovis aries | place: New Zealand | reverse complement strand
TGCCGTTCCTTCCCCCTTCCTCATCATCGGCATCCCAAAGCTTCTTGAAGTACTCGTTTGTAACCATGTTGCCGTTCTCGTCCATTGTGTATCTGAGACTGTCAGGCACTTCATCCCACTTGACCTTACCGATTGGAATCCTTTCGGTCATAGTGGAGTTGAGGAACTTCTGAAGCTTCTTGTCGTTGTCGATCTTGTAGAGTTCCTTCACCTTATCGAAGAATGCCTTCATTCTTGAATCGACCATTTTGTATTTACCGTCAGTAGCCTTGTTGAGTCCATCCATGACATACTTTCTCAATTCTGGAGAGATGTATCCAAGAAGTCTTGAGAGTGTGGTGAAGTCATCAAGAACGTTGAACTTCCTGTTGACATGTTCTGTGTGAGACTCTATCCCATATACAGCCTGGTCTGCGACATTCTGTATCTTCTCAGCGACCACCTTGCCTATTGCTTCTCTCTCAAGCTGTGCCTTCTCGCTGTCAGTCAGATACTTGCCTTTCGACTTCTCTTCCACATAATTTCTTACACTAGCCATGTCCTCATTTGTTAGGTTCTTCATGATGTCCTGTGGCCTCATGCTTGAGATGAACTTGCTTGCAAGACCGAGTATGTTGGCATTGAAGTCAGCACTGCTTGACTTCTTCCTGTCTGTTGAAGCCTTCTTGTCATTCTTTACAGCAATTCTGAATGCCGTTAGCTGCTTCTCATCCATCTTGTCAAATGACTTGATGATGTTACCAGTCTCCTTGTCAACGAAACCGTTCTTGATGAGGAAATCTGCTGTTGATTTTGCTCTACCAGTAACAGGAACTGATTTGCCGTCAATTGTCTCATTGTGGTCTTGCATCAGTTCAATGTCGATGTTCAGCACAACTTTCGGATGATTCTTGATGAACTCGTCATTGTATCTTATGACCTTGCTCACAGAGTCCTTGATGGTTGTGTTCATGTCAGCCATACCGGACTTGCTCTTTATCATCGACTGGATCTGAGAGACTGTCTTGAGTCTTGCATTCTCAAGTGTGAGAAGTGCATTCGCCGTCTTTAGTGCGCTGTTGGTCTTCTGCAGATTGCCTCTCTGCATATTGAGAACACGTATCTTCTTCTTGTACTCGGCTATCTTCTCCTCTGCCTTGTCGCTGAGTCCCTTCTCAAGCTGGTCAATCTGCTCTTGATACAGCTTCGCCCTTTCCCTGTTGATGGCGAGTTCTCTCTCAAGCTTGTCGATTGTCGTCTTGCTTGCTCCAAGTTCATTGACTCTGTTTGTGGCATCTCTGAGAAGGTCTCTGACAACAGTACCATCCCACATTCCAGTACGGACGATGTTCTTCACCTCTGGCAAGATGTCCTTGTCATTCAGTATGTTCTGAATGTCCTCAGACTCCATGTAGTTTGTGTTGTCATCCATCTCACGGGCATTGGACTCATAGGCGACTGTGTTCTCATCACTCAGCCTAGACCTTATCTCCTGTCTGTTTCTGAATGCCTCATCGAGAGCATCGTTGTACACTTCGGTATCGATTCTCGGTCTAGTGCCACGCTTGTTTGAATCCTTCACCTTCTTGGCTATCAGACTCAAGGCTGGATACTTCGTTGAGATGTCATAACCCTGCAAAGTGTCATTGAACATCCCTAGCTTGTCCATCTGAAGAGCGAGATCTCTGATGTTCTCATGACCCAAACGTGTATGTCTGAGCTTGTCCATGAATGCCGTGTCAGCCTTCTCTGGAGATTCCATAAGTGAGTATGCCTGCAGTCTCTTGATGAGAAGATTGAGGTTGTCGGACTTCGGTATGTCCATGTACATGCTTGCGCCCTTGAGCCTCTGATTCCAAGACTCGGCTATCTTTGCGAAGTCCTTGTCCTTGAGGTCTTCAAATGACTTTCCTGTATCGACTAGGTAGTTGTCTACAGACCTCTTGAACAGCTTGAACCACTCAGGCTTTGTTGCGACTATGTTCTGCGCCAGTCTCTCTATCTTAACATTTGGGTTGTCTGGATAGAGGTCAAGTGTTGCATTGGATACGAACCCACCTTCTGTCAGTATTCTGCTCACATCCTCATCCATGAGGTCGATGTCAGCATCTTTGAAAAGCTTGTACCCACCTTCACCATTGTCAGCTGTAACATACGGCTCAACTGAAAGTTCACCAGCATAGAACTGTCTTATAGTCTCATCTGTATTGGCTGTTGACTCCTCAGCGAAACGCATAACATCCTTCAGCTTCGCAGTCTCCTCATCGAACTGTACACCATCCCAAATGCTACCTTCACCGAGAACCTTGTCATACACAGAAGAGACTCTGGACTCCTCGGTACTCTCAAGAGGTTTGATTGCATCGAAATCAAGCATAGAGACTATCTCGCTTCTGATGAGATCTCCGTTCTTGTCATCTGATGATGCATATTTCTTCTCGATGTCATATATGGCTTTCGTCAATTTCTTCTTTGCGCTGTCAAGAAGTTCTGCAGCTGGGCCCCAGACTATAGCCTGCGCTCTCTGAGGCAATGTTCCTATCTCAAATGCGAATCTTCTGTATGCATCTGCTATCAATCCACCGAGGAAAGAAGTGCCGACATCTGAATTCTGACCAAATGTACCACCCTGTGCTATCCAAGCAGTTGAGCCAATTGCCCTCATTGTAGCTGCTTGCACAGCATGGCTGTCTGCAGTCAATTCCATCCTAAGAGAATTCGGATATGCGATGTTATTATAGAAGTTCCTAACTTTCTGTTGCTGTGACAATGTGTTGTATAAATCTTCCGACTCCTCATTGCCGAGTATATACAAAACACGCATAATCTCGCCTCTTCCAGCGATCTTATATACCATGTCACTTCCAGATTTTGTCTTTACTATTCCTCCTACTCCTTCAGCTGGAACAATCTCTCTATAATGCTTTGCAACATACTTCTCCATTACTCCAGCAACAAATGATGCCTGTTGCGATATATCCATCTCTTTAAATGTTCTGTTCTGATAACTCTCAATATCAGCATCTGACATCCTTATTGAATCCGGAGCATTCTTTGCATATTCAACCATCTCTTTTGTAGGCTTTGAATTCTGGAGATAATGGACAATATCCATTGTTATTACCGCATCTGCGACATTGAGATTCCAATCTCTGCTCGGAGAGTAACCAGCAAGTATGGCATCAACTTTGTTTTCAGTAAGCTTATGCCCATTGAAGACAACATCCTTGTGGTTGTTGTAGAGATTCTTGCCGATAGCATGTGCCGTATCATACCACATCTCCATCTGTCTTATGACACGCTTGCCATACCTCGAATTCTCTAGGTTCTTGTATAGTGTCTTGAGATTCTCCACCAACTGGTTCTGTACTCTGATAAGATAAGATGCATTGCTCTCGCCATCCCTCTTCTTTAACCAGAACCCAGGTTCTGAACCATCTCCTTTGTCTTGCAGAAGATTGTTTACAGCTTTGTCAATGAAAGGCAATGCTTTTCTCTTTGGCTTGAATGGAGCGAATATGACGCTGTTGAGTGAGTGCGCAGTAACGCTAGGCATCACAACAGGATTCCCGTTATCATCTTCTGTAACCCAAGCAGCTGGCACTTTCGTTGAGATTCTGAAGTCATCTGGAAGTTCATACAGTATCTTGCCTCTGTTAGGGTTGAAGTCAATGTTCCTAACCTCATCTGCAGACAGAACTGAAGACATGAGTTCTCTGAGATACTCATTTATCTCATCATCTGAAGAGCCGAGACCTGGAGTGTTTACAAGAGGATGTATCGTATCAACTTCGGCATCCTTGAACAGAGTTCTGTCTGAATCGCCAAGACCATACTGAGTCAGCTTCGTAGCAACAACTGTTGTTCCACCTACAGCACCTACATTATTCTTAGTTGCCTTCTCAACAACAAAATCATTCCCTAGAATGCTCTGTACATAATCACGCAATTCATCCTTTGTGAATCCACGCTGGTACGAACGATAAATCTGTTTACCATCCTTGAAATCAGTCACAAGAATCTCATTTGGAGAATCTAATGTTATTGCAGTCTTACCTTCGCCTTTCTTGCTCTGGTTCTCTATCTCGCTTGCGCTTCTCACATTGATGAAAAGCCTACCACCATCTTTGACAAGCTTGCCCATGTTATACAGAAGGTCATCTCTCCAATCATCTGGTATCACATTGAGGACTGCATTGCTGATTACAACATCATATTTCTTGTTTATATCAGAGTAGTTAAGATATGTCGGAGCTACCATACCATCCTCATTATTCATTCTTGAATCAGATGGATACGGTTCTACATCGTCTACGTTGAATCCCATGTCCCTGAGATCCTGCGTACCATACCCAAGACCACTGCTTGCATCGAGGATTGTAAGATTCTTCCAATCACCAACAGTCTTGAGGAAATCACCCAGCTTCTGATATGTCTTTCTTGTTGTTGCTATCTGTGTCTTGTCTTTTCCAGTATCATCTGTATGGTTGTCATTCCAACCTTTGTACAGTTCATCAAGTTCCTCTGCTGTCTTGAAATAGATGTTGTCATTTGTTCTTGAGAACTGTCCATTGTTGTTTATTGACTTAATCTGATTGGGTTCAAAGACAACAACATACTGCATGTTGTCAGTCTTAACTCCATCATTCTCCTCATGCCAAATAACCGAGTCGTATCCAAGATCCTCGAATGCACTTATGACAGCCTCATCATTGCCGTTCATTGAGATTGAAGAGTACACATCTGCATCATTACTGAGACCCATGAGGAAATCGACTGCACCTCTGAGTGAATCCTCATATGTTTTGCCATAATATAGAGAAGCAGCTGTGGAGTCATTGTTGTCGATGCCATCATCAATCTTTCTTAGTGCATCTGCTATCTGCTTTCTTGTGAGAGTCAACTCAGTATCAGATATCGGACTTTCGGCTCGTAGGTAGACTGGCATTATCCTTCCATCTCTGCCTTTGTACATATTAGCAGCGCCCTCAGAGATGGCGAAGTTGAATCCAGAACCAGCATATCTTCCAGTAGAACCTATACGGCTCTTGTCGAAGGTGTCGAAGTCCATGTTTCTTGTGCCGTGATAAGCAACAAGAGGTTTGCCTTCAGAATCGACTACCTTTGAGTCTCCGAACCACTTCATGAAGTTCTCGTTCTCTGTTATCTCTGCATCCTTTGCAAAGAATGTGAGTTCATCAAGTTGTCTGTCAGTCTGCTCTGTGTAGTTCTGTATGCCTTTGTCAAATAGGTTGTCGAACATTGCGACCTTCTCTGGAGATATGAGGTCACGAACTGCGCTGATGAAGTTCCTCAGAGCATCAAGGACGAGGTCGAACACCTTTTTAAGACCTTCAGACTTCGCCAGTCCGTTGTTCACATAGGACTCCAACGCTCTAGCAAAAGCCTCCTGTGTGTTCCTTCCGACCTTTCCTCCATCCTGTTTGAGTTCATCTGCGAAGTTGTCCAAGAACCCTTCGATGTTCTTGTAGTTGTCACCTATCATATTGAGGTAGACATGAGACATCTCATGGATTCCAGTTGTCTGGTCGAGGAACGATGTGACATACACATCATATGTTCCATCTGCATTTACAGTAGTCCATCCGGCTCTGTTCTTGCCGTCAACCATCGGATTCTCGCTGAACTTAAAGTTGACCTTGGACATGAAATCTGATGTGCTGATGCCCATCGACTCTGCAAGCTTCGCTATAGCCATGACAGTACCACGGGCGAAGGACTTGGATACATCCTCCATCTTTCTGCCCTTATACATGTCTGCAATCACAGAACTCTGTGTGAGGTCTGCGCTCTTGTATGCCTTTGTCGCTTCAGCAGCTATATTGTCTACTATCTCATTTATCTTCTTTATCTCTTCGTTTCTGAGATTCGGATCGCTGATTGTGTTCTTCACAATCTTGCGTATCTCTCTTCTGAATGCCGTGCCTTTAGCCTTGTTGTCCTGTCTCTGGATTTCTCTTGCCCTATCTACAAGACCTCTTGCCCTTCCTAGAGCCTCTTCATCAGTCTCGCCTTCTGACTTTATCCTGTCAGCAACATTCTTGACCATGTCGAGATACTGCTTCTGTGAGAACGCACGAGCCTCAAGTTCCTTGCTTGTGAAGACTATGTTCTTGCCGTCTGAGGTTACAGTTATCTCATTATCACCTACATTGATGTTCGTGTAATTGTGTGTTGATATGAAACTGTCAACAACATCATCAAGGTCTTTTGTGTTGCCTACTACTATCTTTCCATCCTCTGTGAAACTGTAATCAACCTTGTGCTTGTCGTTCTCGTCTGGAAGGTCAGAGATTATCTTCTGAGCCTCTTCTGTGGTTATGGACTGTCCTTCTGATGCCTCGCTCTCCATTATCTCAACGTACATTCCATACTCTGTATTGTCAGACATGTACTTTGCCTTTGACATCTCCTCCGAGTTTACTGGTACAAGCTTGCCGTTCTTCCTAACCATGATGACTGGTGAGATTGGCTCTGCCTTGTCATTGCCCTTTCTGTCCTTTGTCATATAAGGCTGATATGGTTTGGCATCGTCTGAAATGAATACGTTCTTCTTGTCAACGAAAATGGAGTTCTTGGTTGACTTTGAGTACTTTGAGACCTCAAGAGCCTGCTTCAACTGACCAGCCTCCCATCTCCAGTTCTTGAGGTTTGGAAGACCACCTTCTGTATTCAGATGAGGCGATAGGTTGGAAAGTGTATCTGCAATACCACCACCAAGACCCATAAGCATCTGCCCTTTGAATGTCTGGTCAATCGTATTCCATACATTCTTAGCCATCTCCTGTGGTGTATACACGAACTCATCTGTGAATGACTTTCCTGTGTTCTTCTTCTGCCACTCAGAAGCGAGGTTCATAACGAACATCTGTGTCAGATCCTGCAACCCTTCAGTACCTGGCTCTGTCACTAGATTGACTGCATACTCTGTGAGAAGATGCTTGCCGAACTGCCTTGCCGTCATCTTCGCAATCTGGTCATCACCAACAGCCTTGTAGAGTTTGTCTAGATTGAATATGGATGATACTGTACCTCTTTCTGCAACGTTTCCGAGATACTCAAGACCACCATTCGCAAGACCAACAACCCAAGAGAAACCGAACTGTGTGCCAAGAGGAGCGCCAGCTTGTGCCAGTTCTATGGATGCAGAACCACCTTCCAACACTCCAGCCAGAACACCACCAGCGGCAGAACCGAGAGTGAAGAATAGTGGATTTGCAAAGACGAGGCTCAATGCGCCACCGACTGCTGTCGGCACAAGAGAAGCAACCTCTGACGGGAAGAAATCTGCGGCTGCCAGTATCATCTTGTCGATGAACGAATCGAAATCCTTATTGTAATAGTCTGTTCTCTTGAGATTGCCGATCTTGGCATCTATCATCGCTTTCTGCTCTTTCTGCAACTGACGGTCAATCTCTTCATCCTGTCCTTCATATGGTACATACTTGAACAGATACTTGAGATTCTGGAATCCAGCACCAAGACCAGCCATGCCCTGCTTGACCTTCTCGAAAGCCAACTCGATTACATTAGATGCCTTCATGTCATCGCCAGTAAGTCCTCTTATGAGTTCCGGTGCGTTCCTTACAGCCATGTCCTCAGATATATTGGGGAATACTGAATGCAACACATTGCCGACAACCTCGTTTGACAGAGCCTCACGTGGATCTTCTACACCTCTATATATCTCGTTGACATTGTCGGAGAGATATTTGTACGCATTGTATGCACTACCCCAGTCACGCTGTTTCTGAGTCTGAATGTCTTCGCTCTTGTCAATCATTGATCTGAACGAAGCTGCATACTGCGAGTTGAGGAACGCAACCCTAGAGTCTGTGTTTGGTGTGTACTGTTTCTCCTTCGTATCTCTCTCTTTGAGCAATTCAGGTAAAGTGTTCATATGTTCTCCATCAGTTGTTAGGTCTAACAATATATTTCTCAAGCGACTTGAGGTTGTAATTCTTCCCGTTTATCTTCAGATAACCCTTGCTCCTCGCTATTCTTCTTAGTTCTGATGTCTGTATATGATATTCGTTATAGCCGTCCTCAGAAGGAAGTCTTACAGCAATTGTCTCTGCTTCTGTTGTCTTTAGCCATTGTCTAGTGTAATCATTTGAATCAGCCGACACAGTCTCACCAGTATCCTGGTCAACCATAACAACTTCAACAAGATTGCCATGATCGTCGAAGATTGGTTTCGGTACTGGAAGAATCCACCCCTTTGATGGATTATAATCAGGACTTTCAAGTTTTGCCTTGTTATCCATGTAAGCCTTGTACTCATCTGTGTCCATGAACAGTTCAAGTGCCTTGCTCTTCAGAATATCAACTCCCATATCATCCATGTTCAGATGCTGTTCATTTGTTGTTGACATGAAGAACTCCTCAAGGTCTACATCATCACCATACAGCTTCGCATAAGGCGAATTTGGATGGTTCGCAAAGAACTCATCAAGCTTTGCCCTAACGTTCTTTCCAGTATATCCATCGTATGTGTATTTCTGAGTATCGTATTCATATCTGATTGTCTGGAATTCATACTCGTCTTCGCTCAAACCGAATCCGCGAGATGAAAGAGTCTGCAACTGCTTATACACATCATCGCTTTCAGCTTTCTTTGCAAAACCTTCTGATATGTCATCCTTTAATGGTTTATAGTCATACATCCCGTTATGTTCTGTACCCATGAAAGAACTGTCTATAGGATTCTTCCCATCCTTGTCGAGGAACGATCTGTTGCCATCTGCCATATAGAAACCATTTGATGTTGGATATGGTCTACCATCAATAGGAACTGTCTTTGGGACTCCGATTGTAGATGCACTTGCTGTTGTGAATTCCTCTGCCTTGTTCTTCAGTTCTCCACATATATCAATAACAAGAGACACCTCACCTTCATTGAAACCAAGGTTCATCAGATGAGACTCAAAGTCATCGGAGAAAGTCTTGGAATCAAGGCTAAGACCCTTTGTTGACACACCCATGCACTCAAGTGCAGACATCATAAGTCTGTTTGTCTTTCTGTTCACATCTGTCTCTTTGTTGATGTTGTCGAATATCGTCATATAACCAGCCGTGCCTATTCTGTCGCTGTTCATGTATGTATTCACAAGCGCTGGTACTATACTGTACTCACCATCTGGTCTGTCCTTTGCTCTCTGCGATGCCTCATCTATGGAAGCTGTTAAGTCTGAACTCCATTTCTTGCCTCCGAACTCGTACTTCTTTACTGTTGTGCTTGTCTTGCTTGTATACTCTACAAGACCTTTCTTCAGATTTCTCCCAGTATCAACTGCAAGGTCTGACTGTATCTTCTGAAGAGTTGACTGCACCTGCTCATCTGTTGGGTTCTTTCCAAGGTCTCCAAGCGAAGATGCGAGATATCTGAATATCACTGATTCTGATACAAGTCCCCTATAATCGCTGAATATGCCACTTACTGCAGTATCCATGTTCTTGTTGTTTGTAATCAGTTCAAGGAGTCCTGTGTAATCTGTCTGAAGAGCCTTGGTATCATCAGCTGAAAGGAACATATCAGACAATGCGAACGACTGTGCAGTACCTATGTCCCACTCGCCAGAGATCACCTTGTCGAGGATGCTCTGCATCTCACCTTCTGCGCTCTTTTTAGGCTTGAGATAGTCATATCCGTTATATGTCATGACCTCTGTGTTAATGAGGTCAGATACAGATTTATCTATATCGCTGAATGAATTAGCCTTCTCAAACTTGCCATTACCTGAAGGTGCTGTGGCGACGTTAGTCTCGTATCTGCTCTTAACATCCTGCTTCACGACTGGGATTATGTCCTTACCAAGTGTGTATCTTAGGAATTCATTTGAGTCGAGTCCGTTCGTTATGCCTTCAGCAGCCAATGCATTTGCATAGAGCCTTATCATCTGAACCTTTGTTGCGCTGTTGAAATCTCTACCGTTCGCATCGCATGTTGCCTTGAATGCGTTTATCTGTTCTCTTGTTGGTAGATTTACCTTGACTCCATACTGACTGCACATTGACTGCATCTTCTGCATTGTCAAGTCAAGAATGCTGTCATCAACGAACGAACCACCAAGATTGTAGTCCACCCTTGGGTCAAGGGCGATTGAATCAAGCCTCATGATGTCAGCTTCTGCCATGCTCTCGAATTCTCTGAGTTTTGCATCCCAGTACTGCATATACTGGTCACGCTCATACTCAAGCATCGAATCAAGCTTTGTGATGCCTTCTGATTTGGAACTAGCGAACTTTCCGTTCTTGTCCTCATACTTGTATGCATCGCTCATTATCGTATCAATGTCTGACTTGTTCTCCTTGTAGACCTGAGAACGCAGACTGCTCTTCTGACTGTCCGTAAGTTCATCCCACTCTGAGCCTGTTATATCCTTCGCCCTCTGCTTCGCAAGTTCATCGATGAGTTTGTAGTCTCCCATGTCATAATACATATTCATCCTTGCAAGATCATATGCACCTATTCCAGTCCTTATTGGATTCCCTTCCTCATCATTAGCCAAAGAGCCGTCATCATTTGTCTTGTACCCATATATTGAGGCAAAATATCCTACATTTGTATAATCCGGAGTTTCTTCTCCTTCAATTACAGGCTTCTCCCTGTCGATTATCTCCTGCAATGTAGAGTCTGCAATCTTGGTCAAGTCGGATGTGAACTGCTTGTACTCAAAACCCTCTGCGACATAGTAACCAGTACCATTGCTCTTCTTCCTAAGAAAATCAACGGCTTCTGGGTCAATCATAGCCATGTCCTCAAGGTCGACAACACCATCACCTGTCATGTCGATCTTGTTTTTTGACCATAAGTCAGCATTATGCAGATGCTTGTTGAACTCGACCTTATCATGTATTGCCTTCCAAGTGCTGTCCTTTATCTTTGAATGGTCTATTACCTCACCTTTCTCGTTCAATGTTATCAGACCAGCTTGCTGAAGCTTTGAATACGGGTCGGTAGGGTTGATAATCGCACTTGAGTCCTGCTCCCTCCAGTAGTCTGACATCTGTCTGTAGATTACATCATCAGATGCCGCCCTAATCTTGTTGAATGCATCATCGACCTGCTCATCTATGAACTTGTCTATGTTCGCAGATTCAGTCTCATCGAAAGTGCCGTCAAGGAATGGTCTCTTGTTGTCTGACTTGTAGTAACTCTTCAGTTCGTTCTTAAGCTGCTCTGGGGTGAAATGCTGTGTGTTGTCTCCGTCATTCCTTCCGTTCTCTGCCCAGTCATGTGAGTCCCTTATTATGTCGTTCTGTATGATCCCCAACTCTATGTCATACTTCTTTGACTCGACATATGCCTTTGCGCTGTCAGTATCCATTGTCGGACACTGTGTATGATAGAGATAATTCAGAAGCTTTCTGAAATTGACATGCTGTTCTGTCAGACATTCCTCATTGATGTCATACATGTCACCGACATCGACCTTCCTATGTACAACCTTCAGTCCGTCAGCACCGAACTCTGTAGTCCATACATAGTTGTCGTCCAATGTGTCTATGGAAGTCGGGTCATCAGAGAAAGCCTTGATTCCGTTGTTCCAGTTCTCAATTGCAGTAAGCTTGTTTGCCGAGTCAATCCTAGTGACAAGCTGTTTGTCGAACGATGTACGAGCCGAATCAATGATGCCCTGCCGATATTCGTTTATATATCCCTTGACCAATGAACCCTTGCCAGAGAAATGCTCATCGAACTGGCTCTCTGCCCACTTGGCATAGTCTGTTGATGCGTTCTCGTTGTTCACATCAAGGAACTTCTCCTGTCCGGCTATCAGCCTCTGGTTGAGTTCGTACTTATCCTTGTTGACTGTTGACTGGGCATATGCGCTCATGCCCTGGTCTATTACCTTGCCGAGATTGCTGAGTTCAGTCCCTATCTGCTGACCAGTCCTTGCAGACTCATTGGCATTCACCTGTGCCATGTTGAGCTTATCGTTAAGCTCTCCTCTCATTGATTCGTACATATGCTCCCCTTAGACCGATGCGACTATCTTGTCCTTGTCTGCATCCTTAGAAATCTTGTCCCAGTTCTCATTGAACTGCCTCTGGTTGGAACTGGCTTCATCAAGATAGTAGTTTGACTGTCTCTCACCACTCTGCAATGTTCTTCCGACAGAATTGAAAGAGACTGCAGCGCCATTGACAGCACCTGTTATCATCCTCTTCTGAGCAATCCTGTAAGAGTATGCGGTTGATGATGCATTAAGCTGTGCATTCTGCATGTTGTATTTGAACGAGCCGAAGATCGATGCCACATCTGCTGTCATCTGTATCTGTCCGAGATCCCTCATGAGCTTCTGCAGATTTGCATTGCTGTATGATGTGCCACCTCTGCCACCACTTGATGCGCTGTCAGCCTCTGCACTTCCGATGTTCTCTGCATACTGTATGTTCTGCGCCCTTGACTGTGCGCCAGCAGTCTCCAACTGATCTCTTGCATTGAACATAAGCTGGCTCTGCTGATTTGCTGATGCAGTAAGTGCGTCTCGTACCTCCTGTTCGTACTGCCGAAGCTGGATAGCCATCTCTGTATCGCCACCATAGAGAGACTGAACCATAGAGTCCATCAGATTCCTGTTCGATGTTATGTCACCAAGCTGAAGCTGTGCGTATACATTGTCGAAAAGGTTTCTGTTGCCAGCAGTAAGTGAGTCGAACATCCCGTCATCAGTTGACTGTGTACCGAATGCACCATCACCAAGTTCGAAGTTCTCGAAGTTGCCTGTAAGCATCGAGTAGGCATCGCTTGTCATGCCACTCTTTCCGAGATAGTAGTTGTACATTATGTCAACGAAATCAGAGCCGTATGTCGCCCTCATGTTGTCCATAGAGGAATACAGCTGATCCATCGTATTCATTATGACTGTGTCTCTGTTGGTGAGGTTTGTGAGATAGTCTGTGATGTTGCCAGCCATAGTAGTGTACAGCTGCGCCTTCTTCTTATCACCACTTGAACTGTTCCCCAGACTGAACAGACCACCGAGAATACCTCCTATTCCAGAACCTATCGAATATCCTGCACCACCGAATATCGCTCCAGCAATACCTCCGATAAGAGACAAAGCACCAGTAACTCCAGCATTTACACCTTCCCTTGTACCTGCGCTGTCAGTATATGATGATGCAAGATTTGCGAGATTGGTTGAAAGCTGTCTGTACTTTGCACTCTTCGTCTTGTTGTATGTGAAGTCATTTATTGACCTTTTTTGTGGAGAATCAACTGTAGTACTTGGATCAGTTCTTGATGTGCGCTCGTAATCATCACGTTCTCTTGAGCGAGTCTTTGTTGAAGCCTTATCAGCTTCTCTGAATGCTCTGTTTGAGTCTACTACACTCTGAGTCCTGTCTTTCAGTTTCTTACCAGTACTTGGGTTCGTACCATACTCTACATCCGTATAAACCCACTGTTTGGTATGCTGGTCATATCTTCTAATCTTATATGTATCAGCCATTTCTGTTTGTCCTCACATCATATGCCATCGCCAAAAGGGTCATCGGCTCATCACCGACAGACTTGACTGTTATCATCAGATCCCTTGTAGTGCCACCATTAACATTGACGGCATGGTCAGCAAGACCACCGATGTATGTTCCGGTCTTGTCGCAACATACAGGTACTCTCGTTGTATTCATGTCCTTCTCGTTGTAGTAGGTTGTGATATGCCCCGTATCCATGCATCTGAAGATTATCTTCGAGACGTTCTTCGCATCACCTATCGTTACAGAACCATCCTGCATAATCGTGTCGAACGGATTGGCGGTCATTATCGAATCGTATGCAGTCGCATTCTGCTCAATTGAGACATCGCTGTTTCCGTATACGAGTTTGCAGTCGGAGAAGTGCGTGTCCTCATCTGAGTCGAACTCTGCGAGATATGTGCTTTCTCCATCCGTCACAAGCGCACAGACATACTGCTTCGCATCCTTCTCCAACACGAACATCGATATGACATCATCCTTGAATGTCCATCTTGAGAAAGCCTGTACGCTGTTGACCCTGTCAACGCAGAGATTGACTATGCTGCCATCTGATTTCAGAGCATAGACGGCTGGCTCTGGAGATACAACAGAAGCCATCTCGACTATCTGCCCTTCCATTATCTCTGGGTTTGTGACTGTCAGCTCCATGTTCTGAAGTCCCCAGTTGTCCGTATACATCAGTCTCAGTACGTTCCCTTTCTGAAGATACACAAGGTCTGCACCCATATTGACGGAAAGACCTTCAACAGAACCATAGGAGGAGTACATTGAGATGTCCATATCTAGTGCATTAGCCTTCGGACTTATCCTCCACTCTGCACTCTCAGTCCCTATCATGAGAGAATCACCTAGACGAACCCAAGTTATCTTGTCATTCTTGCCTGATGCTATCTGGAACTCTATGCCAGTAGATGCAGTTGCCACCTTGTCGACCTCAGTCCTGTCCTCGAAGATCGCACTCTCTGCATTCATGTTGAACTGGTAGTACGGAACTGCCGAAACCAACTCCACACCTTCATATGAGAGAGTGCCTATCCTTCCGTTCTCAAGGTATTCGACTCTGAGAAGGTCATGAGTTCCGCTGAACACATACTGAGGCCCATATTCGTATACTGGCTTTGCCACCAAATCCGTGAATGTGACAGTCTTCTCGTAATAGCTTCCAAGACCGGATTTGACAGGGTCTGATACAAGTGTGTATGTGTAGTTCGGTGCTGTACCTGTCCTTGTGTAGTAGTACCCCTTCGGATTTACTGACCTGTCCTCTGTGAGAGCGTATGTGTTCTTGAGTCCATGAGTACCAGCATCATCTATGGTTATAAGATGATATGATATGGTTGGCTCATCTCCTTCGTTCTCTGGCTCTTCCACAACCTTGTAATAGTACTTGTTCGTTGAATAGACACCAGTTACATTGTCCCTCAACAGCTTGGATGTATCTGCTTCTGTGTCATATGTCTGATAGTACTCGTTGCTTCTCTCAATGTAATCCTCAAGAGTTTTCTCTGTTGTCGTTATCCTCTTCAGCTTTGTGACTATGTTCCTCTTGACTGTGTCATACTCGCATACAAGAAGATGCGCTGAGTTCGGTACGAACACACCGTTCTGATAGTATCCGTTCAACCATTCATCAAGAGACCTCTTGTCTGTTATCCTGTCATCTGTCGGCTTGAGCCAAAGCTTCTGGTCTGTTGTAGACCCCTCATATACAGTCTCTCCTCCAGCATCGGTCATAACGACAACTGGCATGTCCATCTCATCCTTCATGACATTCGTTGTTGTTGCAACGAGTTCAAACTGCACGAAGTCGAGTATTGTGTCATTCGATCTGCTAGGATATATGACCTGACTTGTGGAATATGGTCTTGAGGCATACACCATGCTTGGATTCCCGTTGACTATAAGAACCATCTTCTCTGAGACTATCTCGATGTCGCTGGCATAATGTGTTATGCCCATAGGGTCAGTCCTGTTGAGGTACATGTCACGGAAATCATCAGAGCCGTAGACCAACCCAGTATCGGCATCCTCATCTGATATTGAGAATGTCGGAACGAAGGTGTCCGAATTGGTGAACCCGAACTGGGTAGGGTCGTTAAGATCGTATAGCCTGTACTTGCCCATCGTATCGTCCGGCACGAACAGGATTGTGTTCTCAGATGACTTGCTTGCCGTGAATCCTGTGTAGTCGAATCCGAGTATCGTCTCTATGAGTGTGTCTACGGAACTTGTCTGTGTTGTGAACGAATGGCTCTCACCGTTGAATGTGAACGAGATGTTCTCGCTTACTGTAGTTCCTGTCATTGTCAGAGACAGAAGTATCGAATGTGGATTCACATCCTGGTTCACAACAACCTGTGGTGTTGATACGATGAAAGTCCCTGTGTATCTGACCCTCATCAGAGGGAACGAGCCATGAACGAGGTACAGATCGTTGTAGTACTGTGCGTATCTGACATCCTTGCACTCGTTGTCTGCTATGCTCAACCAAGATGATGGGAGGTCGAGAGTCTCATCGATTGTGTTGTTGAGATAGTCGTATATTCCTATGACACCTTCACCGAGAAGGACAGCATACACATGAGCCCTGTCAACGATGAAAGGTATGCCCTTGACATACCCACCAGCGATGCAGAGTCCCTTGAGAGGTGGTCTTCTTGATATCCCACCCTGTCTGTGTACGTACATGTTCTCAAGCCAAGCGCAAGAGTTCCCATATACATCAGAATCCAAGCGACCTGCAAGCAGCTTGGATGTCTCACCGAAGAGGAAGTTGTTTACAAGCCTTCTCATCTCTTGCCCCTCTTCGTGTTCCAGTATGTCGAATCGAAGTCGATGTAGTGATCCTGTGGTGGGTTCTCAAGCCTGTAGTTCATGTCATCCCTCTGCTTGAGGACTGAGAATGTCTGCTGAAGCATCGCACTTGCCCTAGCCATAGCTGTCCCCTCTGGGTCAAGATGCTGTGCCATCTCCATAGCGCACTTGTATGCGATGAGATAGCCGAAGTCAGTATGAATCGTATGGAACTTCAATGATATGTAGTCCAGCGCAAGACCGAGGTCGTTGCAGTATATCCTGTCACCCTTTACAGCGAAACCCTTCCTTGGGTCTCCGTTGATGTATCTGACCTTGAGGAAATCGAACGGAAGTCTGTATGCATAGAGGAAGTTCTTGTAAGGTATGTAGACCTTGACACCGTTCTCCTCATCGTCATTGACTGTGTCCACCTTGTCATAGACTACAGTCTCTGTGATGAATGACCAGTCTGACATCGATGCGCAGAATGTCTTGGCAACAGGAAGAGCCTGTCTGAACAGTATCACCTCCTTCTCGGAGGCATCATCCTCAAGGCTTCTTGTTATGTCGAAAAAGGAGAGGGCAACGTTCATCACGCCCTGCTCATTGAGCATACCCCTCTCCACAACCGGTTCTGCCAAGAACGCATAGTCTGTGTTAGTTGTGTTGACCATTGCTCTCTCCTTTTAAAGGTGAGGGCCTGCGGAGCGTTTTTTGACTGACAGTCAGAAACCACTTAGGAGCGACCCGCAGACCCTCGGGAAATCAGATGTTCGGATTGAAGTGAATCAGAACCTTTCCAGCTGAGAATGCCTTCGTCTTGTCTGCGAGAACGATTCCAGCATAGACATAGCGCTTGCAGTTGCTCGGCATTGTGATCTCCATGTACGGGATTGTTGATGCCTCGATGGCATCGGCAGTTCCGATGGAGAATGTCAGCAGAGCCTTTGCGTGTGCCGTGTCAGGTGTGTTTGGTGTGCTGGTAGAATCGCCACATGTGTAGATGGTCACATTTGCGACTGCACCAGAACCAGCGAGAGCCTCAAGCACCTTGACGTCCAGTCTTGCCTTGAGGGCGAACATCTGGTCATCTGCCTTGAGGTCGATAGGTGTGCATCCAGCGGCTGAAGACTTGCCACCATCCTCTGCTCCGAGATAGGAGACTGCTGGAGTGACTGCGTCAAGACCGCTGAGAGTGAACGGGTTGCGTCCGAAAACGTACTGCTGTCTGTATGATGTGTACATTCTCTCCTCCTTAGCTTACGAATGCCTCAGTGTGAATCATCTGGAACTCTGGGGTAATCAGATAATTGTCATTGAGGTAGAACTCATTAGCCATGAGTCCGTGGATCTGTCCAGCCTGCTCGACTCCAGGGATGGAGTAGTAGATGTTGCTCTGTGAAGCGTTGCCGAGCGCACGTGCCTCACGCATCTTTCTGATGAGCGGAACTGGAGCGTAGAACTTGACTCCACCAGCGAGTCCAGCCTTTGCGAGGATCTCCTCTACGAAAGCCATGTTGATGCAGAGTCTCTCGTACTCCTCCTTGACATCATGTGTCAGAGGAGTGCTGTGGCTTGTGTCGCTTGCAGCATAGACGACCTTGTCCATGTTGATGTTTGCGATACGGATGAGTCCGAACCTGTTGGCTACGTTGACACCAGAGGACTTGCGGAATGCGATGTAGCGCTCCTTGTGCCATCTGTTGTTCACGACGACCACAGACTCAGGTGACACATCAGTCTCGATTCCGTAGGAGGAACTCTCCTTCGGATACAGCTTTGCGACTGTGTTCTGTCCCCACACGACTGCATAGATTGAACTGAAGATGCTTCCATGTGTCACAGAGAGCTTTGTGTTCGATGTTGTTGTTGCATCAGCCTGGTTGTCGAGAGTGAGGCAGAGATCCTTGCCTTCGAACGGGTTCTTGCCAGCATAGTACTTGTTCTCGAAGGTTGAGCGGTTGGTCACCTTGCGTGTGTAGTATGCAAGTCCGTTCCATGCCTTCGGGTCTGCAAGCTGTGAACCGTAGACTGTTAGGTATGCATCCTTCCTGTTGATGGACTCGATTGTCCTTGAGATGTCATTCCTCTCAGTCTCGACAACATCACGTGATGGTGCGTTGCCCTCCTGTATGGAGTTGAACTTGCAACCGTCATCGATGAGTCCGAGTTCGACTGTGTACTCATTCTCGTGAGTACCCTCTGACCAGACATGTCCCTCATCTGAAGCGACTGTCTGTGCGCTGTCCTTGAACGACTCGTCACGTCTGCCACGATGTCTTGTGTCCTCTGATGTGGGCATATATGTGGCATCCATGAGGAGATTCGACTTGCCCTCAAGCTCCTTTGTGACGATCTGTGCATACTTGCCGTTGTCGTCATCCTTGAATGTGAACTCAAGAGGGCTTCTGACTACTCTTTCAAATAGTGCTGCCATTTAGGTTTTCTCCTGTCATTTCTTTCCGAGCAGAAGGTCAAGGAACGGGTCACCGCTCGTCTTTGCGACAACCTCCTGCTTTCCTACGTCAAGCTGTGCAGAATCCCCAAGGTTCTTGCCGACGATTCTCATGACCTCGAACACGGCTGGGTTGTCTCTCAGCTTCATGAACGCATCGTAGGTCTTCCTGTCCTCGCCTATAACAGTCTTGACAGCCTTGCCGAAATCGCTTTCGGCCTTCTCGAAGTCATCCCCGTAGATCTCCTTCAGAGCCTCGTGGGTGTGGACTTTCGGAAAACGTTTGGCGAACGCATCTGCAATCGCCTTCGCATCATCCTGTGAGAGGTCGGCCTTCCTCATCAGACCATCCACATCCTCATAGCCTTCCGGCAATCCAAGTTCGTACTTCTCTGGTGCTTTCCCCTTCGGATTGATGTACCTCTCGACAAGGTCTGACAGTCCGTCAACCCCGTTGAGCCTCTCATCGCCCCAATACTTCTTGGCAAGACTCTTCTGCCAAGCAGGGTACTTCTCAGAATCCCACACCTTGTCTGCGGAAGACTCAACATCGGTCAGGGCATCCTGTGCAGTGACCTCAACTTTGTCAGTCGTTTCCATTAGTGTCTCCTGTCTTCGTCTCGACATCCAATACTGGCTTGTCGAGCATCTCGTGTATCAGCATCCGAACCTTGTCCTCCTGGTTGAAGCCAAGTTCGGTCAGCCTCTGCAACGCATAGTTTCGGAGGGGGACATCCTTCTCCGTGATAGGCTGGAACATCTTGCAGTCCAGCATCATGTTGAAGATCTCCTTCTCCCCCTCCTCATTGCGGTAGAACGCACACTTCCTCTGTATGCGCTCGACCTGCTCCTTAGAGAGTCTCTGGTTCTGCAGTATCAACCAGTTCCTCCTCGACTGCCTCCACCTTCTCGGCTTCAGCCTCCATAATCATGTCGAAGGCCATGCACTTGAGTTCCTTCACGACTGCCTCAAGGTCGATGTCCTCCTCGCACTTGATGTACCCCTCAAGCTTTGCGATCGCATTCTTGAGATATGCAAGTTTGTCCATTTTCACCCTCCGTACTGGTTTGCGCCCTGTGCATTGTTAAGATTCGATGCACCAGCGTTGTTTCGGTTTATCTCGCTGGCAGTCAGCTCGTTCTGCAACTGCATCTGCTGTGCCTGCTGTTCCTGTATCATCTGACGCTCCTTCAAGACGAGCATCTTGTCCTTGAGAACCTTGTGGTCTACTCCGAGACCCTGTGCTATGCCTCTAGCCATCTCATCGAAGTCGAAGTTCAGAAGCGGGTCTGTAAGCTGGAGGTTCATGAAGGCTGCACATTGCTCAAGGAGTGCGATGTTGGCATCCCTGTTGGTGTATGCCCTCAACTCCTGTGCAAGTGTTGACTCGATTGTGACCTTTATCTTGCCGTCACCAGTCAGAAGGTCAGCCGCACCCTCTGGAAGCCTTCCGTCCTCGCTCATGGTGAGGATGGTGAGCTTGACAAGCTTCTCGATTGATGACTGGAAGTTGCCGAAGACCGCGGCCAGAAGAGACAGCTGTTCAGCCTTCACGGCATTAACTTGGGTAGCCGTGTAGACCTTGGACATCTCCTGCTGGGAGAGATAGCTGAAGATGTCGTTGCTGAACATCTTCTGGACGGCCTTCTCCTGCCTGTCCTGCAACTCCATCGCACCCTCGACAGTCTGTGTCAGAGGGATTGGGACTGGAGCGAGTTCCGGTGATGCCACAGCGTTCCTCGCACCTGGGTCGTCAGAGAAACCCTCAAGCGACTGCTGTACACCCGTGTAGGCAGGGTGGTTCATCTTCTGAACCGAAAGGAAGGTCTCGTATGCCAGAGAGTCCATCCTTATGAGATCCGGCATGTTCCTCATGACTGGGCATGTACCTACTGGGTTGTCCCCATCCATGTCCCAGCAATCGACTGCGACTGGGAAGAAGTCGCTTCCGGACTCCGTTATTATCTCGGAAGGGCCAGAGTTGTCGAAGCCGTTGCCCTGCAGATAGAGCCACACCACAGCGAACTCCTTCTGCTTTGCGAACATCGTCCTTCTCTTTGTGTAGACCTTGTTCCTCGGATATATGCAGAGAAGGAAGTCGTAGTACTGCTCGAACGGGTCTCCGTCAGTCAGTATGCCCTTCATCCACTTCGGCAGTTCCTCACCGAACATCTCGTATGCCTGCGATACGTTCATCGTCTTCCTGTAGAAGAGGGTGTCGTACTCACCGAACTGGTTAGTGTCAACCCAGAACTGCCAAGGTGTGAGAGTGGTGTAGACAGTCCTCGCCTTGCGCTTCTCCTCTGCTGATGCATTGGATGGTGCGCTGCTTCTTACCATTATCGCAGAAAGTGCGCCGGAGATCCTGTCCTTCACCGAAAGCTTGTGCTGTGGATAGAAGTTGGTCGAGCCGAACTCGGAGTTGAGAGCCTTTGTGACCCTTCCCATGTACTCGTTCGCACCGACCATGTCATCCTGTTCCACGAGGTCGTTGGACTCGTAGTGCATCCCAAGCCAAGGGATGTTGGGAGACACGAGGTTTCCGACGAAGTAGTTCACGAAGTCATCCACGGCATTCTGCGGGACAGAGGTGTGTCTGATGATGTCAGGTACTGGAGACTCGGTCAGAGAGGCCGACTTCGTCCTGTGGTTCACGACAGCCATAGCCATCCAGCGCTCCTTCTCGTTGCGCTCTCTGATCGTTCTGAGGCTCTCGTACCTTCTCAGAAGCTGTTTGAGCAGTTCGTCGTTCTTCATTGCACCCTCTACATGTAGCGTTTCACGTGAAACATGAACACTACACCTAGTGGTATCCTAATTCAGAACTGTTGCTATGTCAACATAATCCTATATGGCTGATACGTTTCCTTGGAGAAATAGTCCAAAGTCTTAGGCTTCTTCTCTGCGTTTCTCCTGTTCATCTCACCGAACATGTCGTATCCGACAAGCTGGACTCCCACATCCAAGTCCACAGAACGGCACATGGCATCGAGTCCGTCATCATGCTCACCGAACGGATACTTGAGGTACTCCTCCTCGAAGAAGGATGCGAGCATGTCCTCCTCATCGCCCTTCCAGTTCGTATGCACAGCCTTGTCAACGAACCTGTGTCTGCCCTGTTTGAGGGTAGGCTGGATTGCCGATATCCTCAGATCCTTGTACTTGAGGTTGCTCCCCGAAGCCGTCATGCCGTAGTTCAGCTTCGGCTTTCCGCTCGCCTCAAGGATGTCGAAGACATACCCCGTCTGGTTCATCACATACTGGTAGTGCTGTATGTCGGACTGCATACTGACCCTCTCGTAGAAGACTGTGGGTCTTCTCCTCCTGTTGGTGAACCTGGCCACCATGTCGAAGAGAGCCTTCTGCTTTCCGTCCAACGAAAGCTTGTCCCTTATGAGGTCTGCCCAAAGGTAGGTCTTGTCATCGCCCTTTCCACTCACACCGACTGCCCACATTATCGTGTAGTCGGCATCATCCGACACCTTCTGCGCTGGGTCGACTATTATGTACCAGTTCCAGTTGTCCAGCACTATCTCGGTGGATTTCAGCCTCGGTGGTATCCACTCCTCAAGGAAGTTGAAGGCAGAGTTCGCCTGTGGGTCGCAGTACATCTGTGTCGCCACGACACTTCCGTGCATCCTCGAAAGCTTCCATCTGAGGACGTTCTCCGAATAGAGAACCGAATGCTCCTCCGAATCAACGCACGGATACCTTCTCAGCTTGACAGTCCCGTCCTTGAGGATCTTCTCGTATGTGTCACCCAAAGCGTATCGAGTGCCTATCATCCTTATCCTCATGTTCGCTGTCGAACCTGTGTTGAGTGACATCTCGAACTGTGAGGTTGTCTTCTCTATCTGACTCCTTGTTGCCACGGACTCTGGGGTCACTGTGTCATCGTATATCAGTAGATTGTAGTGTCCACCTGTCTTCTGACCCGTGACCAACCCAGAGCATTCAAGTGTATGCTCCTTCGGATTGCCTCTCCTCTTTACAGTGAAGCCGTCGTTAGACCACTCCATCTTGTGTGAGTTGCCCTGCTCGTCCTTCCATGACGATACGTTCGGATTGGTGAAGAGTATCTCCGGGAAGCACGAGACCAAAGTCGAGTTCTGAAGAGCAGTCCTTATCTGCACCAGCATCTTCTGTGCAGTAGAAACGTTGTAGGAATAGATGCAGATCGTGACCTCGGGGTTCTTGAGTATCTCCTGTATCGTGAGTGCATAGGTTATTATCGTACTCTTGTAGTGGTCTCTGGCCCATATGTCCAGATATCCGTCAGGCTCTCTCTGAACCTCCTGGCATCTCTCGAAGAGGAACGGTCTGTACCATCTCCATCTCCTGCCTCTTCTGGAGTCCTCGATGACCTCGCCGGTGGAGTCCTTGACCAGTTCGTCACCCTCGCCCTTGGGGACATCGACCCCATCTATCGTGAGTCGGTCGTTCTCCCACCACTCCTCGCACAGGACGTCTCTCCTCTCCAATATATAATATAGAAGAAAGTATATGTCCGAGGTGACCATCTTACGGACGAAGCCCACCTCCTCGCCCAACTCCTTCGCCTTCGCCCAAGCCTTCTCCACCTTCCTGTGGTAGTTCAGCTGTCTCCTTATCCTCTCAGACCTCGTCATCTGCAACCTCATAACCCGTCTGCGTGGATGCGATCAGCTCGTCCAGCCTCTTCGACACGAGGGTAGACCTCTGCTCAATCGGAACATGCTTGTCCTGCATCTTCTTTATCATCAGAAGAACCTTGGCAGCCTCCGTCTGGTCTCTGAATGAAGGCTCCTCGATTATGGGGTCTCCCTTCTTCGTGAACGCTGTCCTCTGTGTCCTCCCCATCATTATGAGGAACATCCTCTCCACGATCGCCGGCTCGTCTATCACACCCTGTGCAGGTATCGGAAGAGGCTTGTTCATCTGTATGTACTCGTGAACCAAAGGGTCTTTCAGCATCCTCTTGCCCATTGAGTATGCAAGATCCCTCTCCTTCGGATTCGTCCTGTCACAGTCCTGCTTGTACCCAGCCGCAAACACAGAGTTGGTTATCTCACCACTCTTTATGTAATACTCGACGAAAGCCTTCTTCTTCGGACTCAGATCGCTGTACCTCGTGACCTTTCCCATCAAAACCTCCGAATACAGGAGAGAATACCTAGATACAGTACCTCTCCTTATCTCACAACACTAAATCTAGCGTACAAACACCCCAAAATCAACCCTCTCGGCACGGAAAGACACCTCCAAAACCCCCTTTATGCAGAAAATATCCACTCATTAAAGATACAACCTCGGAGAATCCTGTGCCTTTTGCATAAATATTTCCACCAGATGCAGGGTCTATGCAGTTCCCTATGGAAAAATTTCGCAAAGTGGAAGCACCTAAACACCGCGCGCACGGTCGCCAAACGGTCGGGTGGGGGTCACCCCTTTGACCTCGTGCAGTTTTCCATTTTTGATCTGCAAGTGCTTGTTGTGACGGGGTTTGGGCTACGGCAAGGCAAGCAAGCGAAACGGAAAAACGGAATTGAGTTTGGGATGTTTTGGGATGTTGAGAGGGATGGGAGGCGCGCGATATGAGACTGGTGAGATCCTGGGGTTGTGCTTATGTGCAGTTACTTGTCTTGGTAACAGGGACTGACCGAGAACATGCGTGTGTTTGGTATGAGATTAACACTAGAGGGACGAGCCGAGCATTGCGTGTGTGTTCTTGTATGAATTAACACCAAGAGGAAGGACAAGCCATCGTGCGTGCGCAATCGGTATGAATTAACGCTAGGTGGTGAAGAGCCATCGCACATACGCAATCGGTATGAGATTAACACCATAGGACGAGCCGAAAGAGGGTGGCAAAAAAAATTCTTCAAATGGTGGTTGACCAAAAAAGCGAATGGGTGTATCTTGTCTGTAGTTGTGGTGGTTGACCACCAGCCACCATGTTACAGTTAAACGTAGGGTGCTAGGTCGGAGGCCGAAAGGATAAGCCTCGCGGATGTTGGGTGACAGACAACGGACGGCAGACCTCGATGTGTAGATAATCGGAGCAAACGGAGCAAGTAGCTTTGAAGGTCATGAGCCTTCGGTCAAAGTGCAAGGGCGTAAAGAGGATGTAGCATATCGGCAAGCGATGTGGGGAGTGAGATGTAGCCTTGCTCATACGTTACCACATTAAAATCGGTCGGCATGAAATAGATGGTAATTTGCAGACTTTAAACCAACAATCAGACATCGTGCGAGGTTGTTGCTCCAGTTGAGGCCAGTTGTAAAAGACTCTACCAAGTAAGGTCAGAGGGTGCGAAGAGAAAGCACCAGCGAGGTTGTCATGGATTTGACAAACGTGTACACGAGGATTGGTGAAACGGCCCTTCTAAAATCTAAGAGTTAATCGCAAGCGAAAGGGTTTATTGGACGGCTGGCTCTGTCAAGGCAGATTTAAGCCAGCCTTCCAAATAAGCCTTTCCGTATGGAAGGGTTATTTTTATTGAATGGTTGCGAAAGGCAACCGAAAGGAAAAAACCATGAAGAAGAATGAGAACATCGAGCAGAAGACAGTTGAGCAGAAGACCATCAACAAGGTCAATCAGACTGAAGACCTCAAGAAGGTCGGCAAGGTTGTTGTCGAGAATGCAGATGCCAAGCAGAGAAGGATTGAGGCTCGCAACGATATGGCCGAGAAAGCCAAGGATATCGAGGCAGACAGACAGAAATTGCTGGAAGATGAGAAGGCCGAGCAGATGAAAGCAGAGGCCAGCAAGCTACTTGCTAGGTTTGAGGCCAACTTCATCTCAACAACAATCCTTGAGAAGGCTGAAAAGGAAAGTGGTATCCTCTGTAGTGGTGCTAACCTCAAGGGTTATGGCATTCTCTGCACCAAGGATGGTGATGACGGCATCAAGTGGGATGTTGTTGGCGAGTTGAAGAAGAACAAGGGCAAGGGCAAAGAGAAGACCATGTCCGAGGAAGAGGAAAGAGCCAACAAGAACATCGATGTCCTTGACAAGGATTATCAGAAGGCCATCAAGAAATTCGCAAATACTGTCCTCGACATTGCTAGGTTGTGGAGTATCCTCTACGGAGTAGCCTCTGCACAGAGGACAGCCAAGACAGAGGCTCTGTACGAGAAGTACTTCGGCTCTGATGATGTCAAGCAGAATTGATCAAAACCCTACAAGGTCAGATATCGAACCCATCACAGAAATGTGGTGGGTTTTTATATGCCCTTGTGGCAGAAAAAAATCAAAAGCTATAAGGAGAAATTTATGGCAAGAATTCAGAAAGGCTCTATCATTCAGAGCAAATTCACCTATGGGTGCGAGATTATGGACTACGATTTCTACGAGGTCGTATCAGTATCTGAGAAGGGCATGGCTACACTCAGAGCCTTGCAGAGTGAAACGAGATACTACTCTACTGATGGGCATATCTACTATGACACACCACATGATGTCAGACCTACCAGTCTTACTCGCACACAGTACAGTTGGAAGACCAACAGAGAAGAGCCTATGCCGTTGATGAAGAGGAAAATCTACAACTATGGCACAGACCATGAGTATCTCAAGCCTCAAGAGTACCATACTGCATGGCTTTGGGATGGCAAGGCGAAGGAAGTGTACAATCTTCACTAATGCTGATATCATCAAGTCCGAGGAGGTCGGCATGTCGAAGGACAAGTACATAGCCACACGCAACAAATGGCAGAGGGAAAACAAGAGGTCATACACGATGAGGTGTAGCAGAGTATCAGAGCAGAAGCTTATAGACTACATGGAAAGGCACACCCCATCGAACGCATTCTTGAAGGAACTTGTCACGGAAAGGATGGAGAAAGAGGCAGAGGAATGACTGCACTCTTGTCGCACACTCCCCTAGTTGTCATACGCAGCTAGGGGATTTTTTATGCCCAAATAATAGGCACAGACCCACAAGGTCAAGGTAGAACCCATCACAAATGTGGTGGGTTTTTTCATGCCCGGTGAATTATACTTTCAAGTGCAACAGTGGAGCAAAAAAAGGTCCATGAATTCAATTCCATAGTATGATTTGAGTTACCAACAAAAAATCAGAAAAGGAATGAAACATGGACTACCGACATCTTAGCATAGATGAACGCTGTTGCATACGTTCTTTCTACAAGCAGGGGCTGAGCATAAGAGCGATAGCCAGGGGGATAGGAAGAAGCGCAAGCACCGTATCGAGGGAGATAAGGAGGAACTGCACATTCGTCAGTGACATCTATGGGTATTACCCTCACACGGCGCAGAGGAAGTACAGGAATCGAAGGATGTACTGCCACAGGGGCATGTACTGGAACCAGGAGGTCATCGGATACATAGAGGGACGGCTTGAGGCGACCTGGAGTCCCGAGCAGATCTCCTGCACACCATGTCACCTGAGGATGCCATCATTCCGGACGATCTACAGATGGCTCTACGACGGGTATCTGGAGAAAGGGAATCTGAAGGTCCTGAGGCGCAAGGGGAGAAGCCGGGGCGCCAAGGAGACCAGAGGCAAGTTCAATGCCGGCAAGAGCATACGCAAGAGGGACCGGTCGGTCTACAGCAGGAGGGAGGTCGGGCATTGGGAGCTCGACACAGTCGTGAGCGGGATTGGGAAGAGCAATGCCTGCTTCGCAACGTTCGCGGAGAGGAAGACCCGTTTCTACATCGCGGTGAAGATGCAGAACAGGAAGGCGGACACTATGGAGGAGACGATACTCCGAACCCTTGGAGCGTTTCCGAAGAGGATGGTGAGGACGCTCACCTGTGACAGAGGCTCGGAGTTCTCGAACTGGAGCAGCATCGAGAGGAGGCTTGGCTGTAACATGTATTTCGCGGATCCCTACTGCGCCTGGCAGAAGGGATCGAACGAGAACAGCAACGGTCTGCTGAGAGAGTTCTACCCGAAGGGGAGGAACCTTCAGCATGTGTCAGAGAAAACATTGAAAAAGAACCTGGAGCTTTTGAACTCCAGGCCTAGGAAGATCCTTGGATTCAAATCACCCAAGGAATTGTTTGAGATGGAACTGTCAATCAGTTAGTGTTGCACTTGGTTTGACAATTCACTTGCCCTTGTATGAGGACAGCAGATTTCAAAGGCAAAGGAGAATGACTATGCCGAACGTATTGGATGAAGCCTACAAAGGCGAGAGAGAGGAGTTCTACGAGGACTACTGGCAGATGGAAGAGGACAGAGAGGACTGAACATGGACACATACATTTTCATCATCTTGGACGAACTTGACAGACCATTGGACACAGACTCGTTCATTGGGAATTACGAGCAGGCACGGCTTTATGCAGATGCCTTGGCGCAGAAGACTGGGAAATCAATCTCATGGGGGAGAAAGATAGCATGAACAGACCTAAGGACAGACAGAATGTCATAAACATCAGTTATGACATGGGTGGCAAGATGGAGAACGTCTTGTCGGTATCATCAAGTTGCAAGAACAATCCTCTGTGCCTTGCAAGACATGGAGAAGGGATGACGAAGGCAGAGTTCATGCGTCAGATCCGTGATGGTGGGCATCCGTGCATATGCATGGTGTGTTTCGCAATAAGGGCATTGGCATACAAGACCAACCTTCAGAACAACCTCAACGAGAATGCAGACATACTCGCAAATAGGTTGTTGGGTACAGAGGAGCTTTTCACATTGGCTATGGAACTGGTCGAGGCAAGCGAAATAAACAATTCGCCCATGCTCAGACTGGAGAGTTTCGGGGACATCGCCACTGTGACACAGGCACTTAATTATATCAACTTGTGCTGGCTCGTGGGAATGTTCTCGCAAGAGAAAATCCACATCGCATGGTGGACTAAGAACTGGACATTGCTCCTTGAGGCTTGGAGAAAGACCGACGAACAGAAGAAGTCCGTCTTCAGAAGATGCACTAACATCGTGCTTTCATCATCAAGGGTTGGCATTGAGGTCGATAGGGGCATAGTCCGAAATGTCGAGAATGAACTGGGGATGCCAGTCAAGGTGTTCACAGTCGATGGGTTCGAGTCCGAGAGGACGAACTGTGGGGCAAGGTCATGCTTCAAGTGCCATAGATGCTATGACAAGACCGAGTCCACAGAGTACATCTACGAGGTTGTCAAATAAGGAGGGGCAACAATGAAGCTGATTACGAAAGAGATTGAGCAGAAGCTACTCGCAAATCCATGTGGCTCGCATGACGGAGAAGGACTTGATGCAAAAGTAATAGTCAAGTTCTTCGGTGGATGTTCTGCGACATGGCTTGTGACGGAAGCCGACAGAGTCGGCAATGACTGGTACATGTTCGGATATGTGAATCTTGGATACGGATGGGAATGGGGGTACTTCATGTTCAGCGAACTGGAGAGCCTTCACTTCCCACCATTCGGACTCCCAATCGAAAGGGACATGTACTCGGAAGGGACAGTAAGGGAATTGGCGAAATAGCCTACTGACACGCCCCATCGTATGGTGGGGCAATCTTATTTGAAGGAGTTCGTTTATGAGAACTGAAGAACGAGAGGAAACCTATGTGACCCATAGGACGGTTTACATCTCAGAGAAGGACGGCAAGGAGTTCAAAGACCAGCACGAGTGTGCTTTGCATGAGCGTGAATTGGAGTATGCAGAGCAGAAGAAGAAGGGCGAAGACTTGTTCGACAAGTATGTGAAGCAGATTTCCCCTCACCCTGTGCTTGAGTGGATCGCACGTGCATACGACACATCGCAGTTCGTTGCTCGTGTGACAAAGGAGTTCACCCTCAAGGACTTCCACGAAGCCGTCAAGGCACACAGCTTGGACAACTCATGGGGGTTGGATGAGTACTCCGAGTTGTTCGACCATACCAAGGATGATGTGACAGGGCATCTCATAGCTGGGGTGGTCAACGATGGTGGCGATTGGGTGACATGGATTGACCTCTCAACCTTGAGGGGTGAGGTCATGAGAAACGTCACAGACCTTCTGGGCAAGGTCATGGAGGATTAGACATGAAGGAAATCAAGACGCTTTATGGGAGCATGTTCCAGTCTGATGAGAACGAGAAGATGCTCTTCGACACAGAGGAAGAGTGCGAACAGTACGACAACGCAATCAAGGTCTTCGACAAGGAGTTCATAAAGATGAACTCCGATGAAGACATCTTGGCGCACATATCCGGTGGGTATGGTGCTGAGGTTCGTGTGTTCAGAGCATTCGAGGGATGGTTCGACATCGTTAAGACGGCTGGTCAGTACAGAGAGTATCAGATTGAGGCTTTCCCCAATGTGGATGTTGGTTCTGTCTACTTGCTCGTGATGGACTATGACTGCATGACAGTATTCTCCATCGAGGAGATAAGAAGGAACATCAACGCTGAGATTGACAGTCTGTCAGAGGACATGGCTTATGCCATCGCAAGAAAGGAGAGAGCCGATGGGTGTCAGAAAGATGACGTTTGAGGAAGCGAACGAACTGGACGGCATGGAGATGATGGACGCATTCGACATCGGTATGGAAGACAACATCTGCCAAAACTGTTGCAATCGTCCAGAATGCAATGCTCCAGAGGAGTTCCACAAGTTATATCCTAGCGACACGATAACATCGTGCGATTTCTTTGAGAGGTGGTGAGATGAAGGACAAGAACGGCGAAGAGGTTTACGAAAATCCGGAATGGTACGCTCGTGCAGAATTGGATGACGGCACTGTGATCGAACACACATATCCGTATGTTGAACGTACATACGTTGCAGAATGCAGAAGACAGGCTGAAATTGAAGCCGAACTTATCGATGAGGCAAGCAAGTATGGTCGTGATGGTTTCTTCTACTCTGTCGGTGTGAGGGAGAAACTTGAATGAAGGAGTTTCTGTGGATTCCGTTCAACAGACGGCAGATAGAGTACATACGGAGTCTCTGCTACAGACGCAGAGGAGAACTGAAGAAGATGCTGATGGGGTCGGAAGACCCCATTTGTATTAGGGCAATCCGAAACGAGTCGGATTATGCGAAACGAATAGACTCCAAGCTGGAGAAGAAGCTTGAGTCAACCGAATTCCCCATTGGGGAAAAGGAGATGAAAGATGGTGGATTTGACTATCGAAGGGAAGAATGGGACAGAGGCATTCATTGCGAAGTATCTGTCGGAGAGAGTGAAGTTTGACGATGCCCTCGCAGAGGCTGTCAAGAAGGACAACAAGACCATGTTCGGAGTGGTCAATTACCTTGAGTCCGAGGCCAAGAAGACCATTGCCGAGAGCCAAAAGACTGGTGCAGTCTGTGTCGGAATCGATGATGAGATTGTATGGGGATGGGCAGTCCACTACATTCTTGAGGACTCTCTTGATTTCGAGAAGAAAGAGCCTCAGAAGAAGACTCCGTCTGAGCATCCAACCACAACCCCAAAGAAGAAAAAGAAGGAGTCGAAGCATGATGTGGCGATGAGATTCATCGACCAGCTTACATTCGATTTCTGAGAGGTGTTGCTTATGTTCTTGGATTACGCAAACAAACATGTTGATGACATCCCCAAAGCCGTTAGGGAATTCGCAGAGAGGACATACAACGGCACAACCACGTATTGCTCTCTGATCGGCAGACACTATGGATTGTACGAGACAATCTTTGGGGTTCGCAAGAACAGGAAAGGCACTTTCATCCAGAGGTTGGCTTATCTCCGAGAGAACGGAGAGGGATACATCCGTAATGTCTACTCAACCGACTATGGCATGGCTTGTGGGGTCTACTCATATGGGTATGAGAAGCAGGACAAATACTTCAGCTATGGTGGCAAGCTTGACTATGAACCCCAGTTCTCCCCTATCAAGGAATGGTTCGACACATCACGAATCTATCGAGAATGTCTGAATGTGGATGAGGTGACAACACTTGACCCTACCCTCAAGTATTGGAACTACCACCCATACATTGAGGCGATTAAGTACATCCGAATCTTCCGCAAGTATCCGAAACAAGCAGAGATGCTCATGAAATTCGGTCTGTATCGCATGATTACAGATAAGAGCTGCGAAAGGTTGAGCAAAGAGCCTCTGTTCCACCGATGGTTGGAGAGACACCACGAGGAGTGCAAAGGACTTACCTACAAGGTGGCTCATAACGCATGGAGGAAGAACCCTCAAGGCTCTGCACATGACTACTACACTTCCCTCTGCTATCGCATGGAATGTGCCAAGAACCTCGCCACTACAGACAGGGATATCTATGCCAGACTGCTTGAGCATACCTCAAGGGAACGGCTCTGTGAATGGATATCCAACAACCACATCAGCACAAGAACGTACTATGACTACATCAAAGCTTGTTTGTGGCTGAAGCTGAACCTAGCCGACACCAAGGTCATCTATC
>OCVV011278424.1_pt1 | contig 32078 bp, 30 predicted proteins | sample 1539721 | NCBI WGS metagenome assembly OCVV01 (sample SAMN02144230, study PRJEB22623) | gut metagenome | biome: sheep rumen | host: Ovis aries | place: New Zealand | reverse complement strand
ACATATCAAAATGGTATACAGTCAGATTGTCTCCTTCATATTCATTGACAAGGGCGAAAGTGGGAGAACTCACTTCTGCATTTTCAAGACCTGCACCTATGACAAGTCCTGATGTAAAGGCAGTTTTTCCTGCTCCGAGACCGCCTGTAAAAGCGACAATATCGCCTTTTCTGAGAGTTTTACCGAAAATTTCGCCTTGCCTTACGGTTTCCTCACGGGAATGTGTTATAATTTTTTTCATAATCAGAAAAGACCGCTGATATTGCCGTCATTGTCGCAGTCGATATTCAGGGCGGAGGGTTTTTTCGGAAGTCCGGGCATGGTCAGTATTTCGCCTGTATAGATTACGACAAAGCCTGCGCCCGAAGAAACTCTTGCATCACGGACAGTAATATTGAAATGTTTTGGTTTTCCGAGGAGTGCGGGGTTATCGGAGAGAGAATACTGAGTTTTTGCAACGCATATGGGGAGATTTCCGAAACCTATCTTTTCTATTTCCTTGATAGCCTTTTCAGCCTGTGTGGTATAGGTAACGCCTTCTGCACGGTAAATTTCCTTTGCAAGTTTTTCAATTTTTTCCTTTATTGAAAGTTCGGTTGAATACAGCGGACGGAACTTGTCATTATTATCCTCGCAGAGAGCGATAGTATCACATACTTTGTTTGCGAGGTCGATACCGCCCTCACCGCCTTTTGCGAACACTTCGCACATGGAGACTTCAACGCCCATTTCACTGCAAAAATTGCGTACAAATTCGACTTCCGCATCTGTATCCGTATGGAAACGGTTTATTGCAACGACTACGGGAACATGGAATTTATGCATATTTTCGATATGCGCCCTGAGATTCTCGATACCTTTTTCCAAAGCCCACATATTTTCCTTTGAGAGTTCGTCTTTCGGAACTCTGCCGTTATATTTCAAGGCTCTTATTGTAGCGACAAGAACTACGCAGGCAGGTGAAAGTCCGCCGTAACGGCATTTTATATCAAAGAATTTTTCCGCACCGAGGTCAGAGCCGAATCCTGCTTCCGTGATACAGTAGTCACCGAGTTTAAGGGCGAGTTTTGTAGCTCTTATTGAGTTGCAGCCGTGGGCGATATTTGCGAAAGGTCCGCCGTGAATGAGTACGGGGTTATTTTCGAGAGTCTGCACAAGATTTGGTTTGAGGGCATCTCTGAGCAGGGCTGTCATAGCTCCGCAGCAGCCTATCTGCTGTGCAAATACGGGCTGTCCGTCAAGGTCATAGCCGATGAGAATATTTCCGAGGCGTTCCTTTAAATCTTTAAGGTCTGCGGCAAGGCAGAGTATTGCCATAATTTCCGATGCAACAGTTATATTGAATCCGTCCTCACGGGGTACACCGTTGGGTTTTCCGCCGAGACCGACAACGATATTTCTCAATGCACGATCATTCATATCCATACATCTTTTAAAGAGTATTCTTCTCTGGTCGATACGCAGTTCGTTGCCCTGCTGTATATGGTTGTCAATCATGGCACAGAGGAGATTATTTGCAGATGTAATGGCGTGCATATCGCCTGTAAAGTGGAGGTTGATGTCCTCCATGGGGACAACCTGAGCATATCCGCCCCCTGCCGCACCGCCTTTTATACCGAATACAGGACCGAGTGAGGGTTCACGGAGGGCGAGTACGGCTTTTTTTCCGATTCTGCCCATAGCTTCGGCAAGTCCTGTACTTACGGTAGTTTTGCCCTCGCCTGCGGGTGTGGGATTTATGGCAGTGACGAGAATGAGTTTTCCGTCAGGTCTGAAAGCAAGTCCCGAATAAAGTTCTTCTGAAAGTTTAGCCTTGTAATGCCCGTAAGGTTCAATATATTTTTCATCAATACCGAGCTGTGCAGCTATTTCGTTAATATTTTTCATTTTAGCATTCTGAGCTATTTCTATATCTGACAACATAAAAATTCCTCCGTTTCATTAATATATTACTATTATACCATTTACACAAATAAAAATCAAGTATATAAGAAAAAAATTCAGATATTTCATAGCAGACAATTCAGGGACAACTTATGAAAAATGTTTGACAAATCTGCAATATTGCTGTATAATATATACAATATCAGAGGAGGAGGATTTATATGACTGTCTGGAATCCGTGGCACGGCTGTCACAAAATAAGCGACGGCTGCAAAAACTGCTATATGTACCGCAGAGATGCGGAATTTGGCAGAAACAGCAGTATTGTAACAAAAACATCTCAGTTCAGATTTCCCGTTCAGAAAAAACGTGACGGAACTTATAAACTGTATGAAGATGACTATGTATATACCTGCATGACATCTGATTTCTTTGTGGAGGAAGCTGACGAATGGCGGAAAGATGCATGGGAATTTATACGTTTCCGTTCATCACTCAAATTCTATATAATAACAAAAAGAATAGAAAGATTCTATGTAAGCCTTCCGCCTGACTGGGGCGGGGGCTATGACAATGTAACTATATGTTCTACCTGCGAAAATCAGTACACCGCCGACAAAAGACTGCCTTTCATGATTGGTCTGCCAATTAAACATATGGAAATTATCCACGAACCTATGCTCGGAAAAATAAATATAAGAAAATATCTCGCATCAGGCAGAATAGAAAAGGTTATCTGCGGAGGCGAATCAGGCGATGATGCAAGACTTTGCGACTATGACTGGATTCTCGATACAAGAAATCAGTGCATCGAATATAATGTCCCCTTTCTTTTCAGACAGACAGGCGCATTGTTTAAAAAAGACAGCAAAATTTACAGAATACCCCGTGAAATCCAGATTTCTCAGGCGGAAAAATCAGGAATAAGCACGGCAGAATAATGCATTTTTTCAAAAACTTTAACTGCTGTGTTGACAAATCGACAAAATAATGATAAAATTGTAGTGTGTTTCCGTATACACAAAAATTAATAATGGAGTTTTAGAAATGAATAAGAATTATACTCTGAAAGATTTGTTTAATCTGATTAAAAGTCATTTGTTATATCTGATTATCGCTGTTATCGTGGGCGGTGCGTGTGCTTTTATGTATTCAAAATACAGGCTTCCGCTTATGTATTCGTCACATATAACAATGTATGTGCAGAGCTATTACGGCTACTACGGCACAGACCAAAATTACGGACAGAATGATATAAACAGCTCAAAACAACTCGTTAATACATATATAGAAGTCATAAAAGATGACGCTGTAATGGAGGCTCTCGGTGAAAGACTTTTCAACCATTTTGACGAAAATGTGCTTAAAGACAGTTTTTCTGTCTATGACGGAAAAATCGCTCCCGCCTCCCTGCGTTCATGCATTTCTGTAAGCACCGTGACGGATACAAGTGCGCTGAAAGTCGTCACAATGGCGAAAAATCCCGAAGTCGCCGCCGCTATATGCAACGAACTCACCGCAATAGTCCCCGAATTTGTCGCTGATGCCGTAGGCGTAGGCTCGATAAATACAATAGATACCGCTAAGGTCTATCCCTCGCCCGTTTCCCCGAATAACAGCAGAAATGCCATGATGGGCGCAGCCGCAGGCTTTATGCTCGTTTTCATTATAATGTTCATGAAGGACTTCTTCGACAATACCGCAAAGGATTCCGAGGAAACAAGTATCCGCCTGAAAAATCCCTGTCTCGGCAAAATTGATTATTTCGCAAACAGAAAGAAATTAAAAAATTCGCCTGCATTGTATACAAGTATGTATACAAAACTCAGCGACCCCGATATCCCGTTTTCAGTTACGGAAAGCTATAAGTCCATAAGGGCAAATATTCTCCTCAGCCTTTCAGCCTGCGAAAAGAAAATCTTTGCCGTCTCATCTCCCGATGAAAACGAGGGAAAATCCATAACAAGCGCAAATATCGCAATAGCTCTCGCCCAGAGTGACAAAAAAGTCCTCCTCGTAGATGCCGATATGCGTAAGCCCGTCCAGCACAGAATATTCAGACTCAATAATCAGAACGGTCTTTCCGTGGCTGTCGGAAAAGTCGCTCCGCTCGATGAATGTATAAACAAAAACGTCATGCAAAACCTTGATGTCATGACTTCGGGTTCTACCCCCCCCAATCCCCCCGAACTCCTCTCCTCCGACAGTATGGCTGAAATTATGGAGGAACTCAGCGGAAATTATGATGTCATAATTTTTGATACTCCCTCTGTCAATTTTGTAAGCGATGTAATGGAACTTTCAAACTATATCTCAGGTATTGTAATGGTTTTCAGGTACGCAAAGACAAACCTCGATAATGCCGAAACCGCTCAGAAAAAACTCGATTTCGCTAAAATAAACAATATCGGCTTCATTCTCAACGGCGTTTACAGCAAACGTAAACTTAAATTCAAAAAATAACACCGAATTTCTTTTCGGTATATGACAACGGAGGAACTTTAACTTGAAAAAAATAAAGTCACCTGTAATAATTCTTCTGATTCTTACAACTGTACTTATGTTTCTGTCACTTTTAAGCGTGTATATATTCGGACAGACTGCCGAAATTGAAGTTATAATGGAAGATACACAGAACATAAGTATAGATTATGACAAAAATCTGGTCGAACTTGTCAGTCAGAATTTAAATGACAATATTCTTGAACTGAATTTTAAAAGTATCGGAAAATCAGGAAAAACTTTTGTTGAAGTCACAAGCGGCGAATATGCGAGTATCCATGTGCTTTATGTGCATAAATTCGGAATAATTACTGTAAATGAATTTTTGGGACGCTGTAACGGGGATATAATGTTTTTCCTTTCGGAAATGCTTGTAATCCTTGCGGCACTTGTTATTCTTGCGGGCAGATACAGAAAAAGCATGAGGAGAAGTATTTGCAGATATGCCAATATAGGACTTCTCGGACTGATTATATTTTTCGGATTTGCGCTTGTATGGCAGATTTTCTTCATGGCTTACGATACATATTACGGCTTTCAGAGGACAAGCATATCAGAAATCCTCAGTGATATGAAATCTCTGGGCGGAATGTTCTCTCTTGTAATGCTTCCTCTTGCTTCCCTGACTGCAATAATCGTAACATTCAGCAATATAATTCTCTTAAAGCGTGAGGGGAAAAGCTGGAGAAATATGCTCGGTGTTTTTCTCGGAGCAGTCATATGCTTTTCAACGATATTCCCGTTTCTGGGAGATATGATTTTTAATTTGCTTGGAATTGATACATATAACGAACAGGGTCTCGGTCTTGCCTTTCTCGATATTTTCCAGAACTGTTCATCAATGCTTGTGGCATACTTTGAATGTCTGCTGATTGGAACTATAATTTCAGGATTCATAGCCGCAAAACATATCCCTGCATTTGACAAGGACTATATTCTTATCCTCGGCTGTCAGATTAATAATGACGGCTCTCTCACAAAACTCCTGCAGTCAAGAACTGACAGGGCAGTTGAATTTGCTCAGATGCAGAAAAATTATAACGGAAAAGATATTATTTTCGTCCCCTCAGGCGGTCAGGGCAGTGATGAAGTTATGCCCGAAGCTGATGCCATTAAAAATTACCTCCTCTCAAAAGGTATCAGCGAAGATAAAATTCTTGTCGAAAATAAATCAGTAAATACTTTCCAGAATATCACCTTCTCCAAAAATCTCATAAATCAACAGAAAAATAACGCAAATATCGCCTTCTCAACTACCAATTACCACGTTTTCAGAGCAGGCTGTATCGCTGATGATGAAGGTATTAAAATCGAGGGAATAGGTGCTAAAACTAAATCATATTTCTGGATAAACGCTTTCATAAGAGAATTTATCGCAACTCTCTATAACGAAAAACGAAATCATCTGCGAATGATAACCGCTATTATTCTTTCTTCATTGATTATTGAAACTCTTGTATATATTTCAAGAATTATGTGATACTTCTCCATGTATGCTTTTTATTTTCAGGAATATATCAGTTCACGGAAAAATATACTCAAAATAAAAATCATGAGATTTCAAAAAAATATTGATTTTTTCACGCAGTTATGTTATAATATAACAGCAGAATTTTTATCGAATGGAGATACATATGATATATAACAATATTCTTGAAGCAATGGGTCATACACCTATGATCAGACTTAACAGAATGAATAAACCCGAAAATGCAGAGGTTCTCGTGAAATTTGAAGGACTTAATGTAGGCGGTTCAATCAAAACAAGAACCGCTTTCAATATGATTAAAAGTGCAGAAAAACAAGGTCTTATTAAGCCGAATACCATAATAGTCGAGCCTACAAGCGGAAATCAGGGCATCGGTCTCGCCCTTGTCGGTGCTGTAAGAGGATATAAAACTATTATAATTATGCCCGACTCCGTAAGCGAGGAAAGAAGAAAACTCGTGAGACATTACGGTGCAGAAGTAATCCTCATACACGATGACGGCGATATCGGAAAATGTATTCAGCAATGCCTCGATACCGCCCTCGAAATGGCTGCAAATAATCCCGATGTATTCGTGCCTCAGCAGTTTGAAAACCCAAATAATACCTTTGCACACAAATATTATACCGCCCTCGAAATCCTCGAACAGACCGCAGGAAAAATTGACGGCTTCTGTTCGGGTATAGGTACAGGCGGAACTATAACAGGTATAGGCGAAACCCTTAAATCACAGTACCCGGATATGGAAATATGGGCTGTTGAACCTGAACACGCCGCAATCCTCGCAGGCGGTACTATCGGCACTCATCTGCAAATGGGTATCGGTGACGGCATAATCCCGCCTATACTCAATATGAATATCTATAACCATATCCACATAGTAACTGACGAGGACGCTGTGAAAACTGCACAGCAGCTCGCATCTATGGAGGGTATAATGTGCGGTATATCAAGCGGAACTAATGTTGCGGCAGCTCTTAAACTTGCGGAAAAACTCGGCAAGGGGAAAACTGTTGTAACTATTCTTCCCGATACGGCAGAAAGATATTTCTCAACACCTTTATTTGATGAATAATAAAAAACCTCCGCAACGGAGGCTTTTTTTCATGTATTCTTATCAACTTCGTGGAATTTTTTAAGATTTCCTATTTTTTCATTTCTCTCATCGAGGACTTTTTCAACATCAGACCATTCAAGACCCTGATTCGCACAAAGTACCATTACATGATAAAGCAAATCATTTATTTCGTTTTTCAGTTCATCGTTATCTCCGTTTTTAGCGGCAATAACTGTCTCAGTAGCTTCTTCACCGACTTTTTTGCAAATCTTGTCAACGCCCTTGTCAAAAAGATAGCAGGTGTATGAATTTTCGGCAGCAGTACCGTTTTCATACTGCTTTTTTCTTTCTTTGATTACTTCAAAAATTTCCTCATAAACTGTCATTGTCTTACTCCTCATTATAAATTTCATTGAAAAAACAACTGTAACTTCCCGTATGACAGGCAACGCCTGTCTGTTCAACATTCACTAAAAGCGTATCGTTATCGCAGTCACCATAGATAGATACAACTTTCTGAACGTGTCCTGACGTTGCGCCCTTGTTCCAGTATTCCTGCCTTGACCTGCTCCAGAACCATGTATAGCCTGTTTCAAGGGTTTTTCTAAGGCTTTCCTTGTTCATATACGCAAGCATAAGGACAGTTTTTGTATTGACCTCATAGCAAATTGCAGGTATCAAATCTCCCTTGACAAAAAATTTATCCAAATCATTCAAATCTATCTTAATCATTATATCCTCCTGTTATGTCCACAATGATGTTATAAACATGGGTGAACTTACATCAGACTTTGTGAATCCGCAGTTTTCATAGAAATTCATCTCATTATTGTAAGCTATGACAATTATTCTCATATAATCCTTATAGTGTTCCTTTATCATTTCAACAAGATGTCTGCCTATTTTTCTGCCGTGATATTCGGGATTTACAAGCAGATAGTGAACATATGCGTTCATAATTCCGTCGTCCATAGCGCATATCATTCCTATAAGCTTATCACCGTCCCATGCGGAATAGACAGTTTCAAAATTTTTCATGGCAACTGCGAGTTTTTCAGGAAAATGCCCTGATGACCATTCAACCGAAAGAAAAAGCTTTTCAAGTTCTTTTTCCGAAAAATCGTGAATATCCTTATATTCTATACTCATAATTACCTCATGATGACATTTCTCTCACGGCAATAATTTTTAACTTCCTGAACGGTGAGTTCCCTGAAATGAAAAAGTGATGCCGCAAGTGCCGCAGTAGCACCTGTTTTCTCGAAAACTTCATAGAAATCGTTTATTTTTCCTGCTCCTCCGCTTGCGATTACGGGGAGTGAACAGTTATCACATACAGCTTTCAGCATGGGAATATCAAAGCCGTTTTTAGTGCCGTCAGCATCTATTGAATTGAGACATATTTCACCTGCACCGAGTTTTTCAATAGTATGAACCCATTCTATCAGGTCAAGACCCATATCGACACGACCGCCGTTTATATAGACAGTCCATTTGTTATCTGCGATTTTTTTCGCATCAATTCCGACACATATGCACTGACTGCCGAAAATATCTGCACCGTCCTTGATTAACTGCGGATTTTTAACAGCCTGAGAATTTACGGATACCTTATCCGCACCAGCCCTTAAAGTTTCCCTTATATCATCGACTGTCTTGATTCCTCCGCCAACTGTAAGCGGTACGAAAACTTTTTTGGCAGTCTCTCTTACTACATCGAGAAAAACTCCACGTCCCTCAAAAGATGCGGTTATATCGTAGAAAACTATTTCATCTGCGCCCTGTCTGTTATACTCCTGCGCACATTCAACAGGGTCGCCAACGTCCTTTATTCCCTCGAAATTAACGCCCTTTACAACCTTGCCGTTTCTGACATCAAGGCAAGGGATAATTCTTTTTGCAAGCATAAAAGCCCCCCTTTATTTTAAATCCTCTAATCTTTCGGGCTGAAATTTATTCGGTTTGTATTCCAGTTTGTGAATGGCTTTATTCCGATAAAAAATATCATCACGCAGATTAAATCCTATTCTCTCCCAGAATTTATTTCCGTTATCGTTATTGGTATAGGCAACTAATGCAACCTTGTTTATTCCTTCATCATCAAGGGCTTTCATCGCACTTTCAACAAGTCTGCGTCCGATACCCTGTCCACGGTATTCCGCAGAAACAAGCATATGATGTATAAAACCCCTGCGCCCGTCATGCCCTGCCATTATCATTCCGATAAGTTTTCCGTTATCCAGAGCGACAAAACTTGTCTTTGGATTTCTTTTCAGATACTTGCTGATTCCCTCACGGCTGTCATCAGTTGTATTTATGCCGTTTTCTGCGCTTTTTCCCAGAGTTCATAAATATCATCATAGTCATAAGCCGTCATAACACGAATATCTGTCATATTTATAAAACCTCCATTTCATACTGTCTGCGATAACAAAAGAACCGTCACAGTCTTTAAGGTCAATACTTGTTCCGTATACTTTCGGCGAAAAACTTTCGTCAGACCATACAATAAGCCTGTCGTCACGGGTTTTCCCCATAAGTTCCGTATGAAATTCAAGAAAACAGCCATATATTTCATTGCTGTAATTATCTCTGAATCCGCACATATTGAAATGCCTTACACCTGTAAAAAGCATCTCTATACGCTCAGTCCATTCGCTGTCAAAAATCATTCGCAGTATATATTTACAGTTTTGATTTTTAATTATCATGCCGTTTCCGGTATTTCCACAGCCCATTGAATATTCAGCAGAAACCAGTACAGAATCATGCATACCGCCTGAAACTCTCATGAAGAAATCAATATCTTCCTGAGAATCTATTTCATTCCATGTTCGCATAATTTATAGCTTCTCTCAGGTCAAGTGTACCCTTATAGATTGACTTTCCGCAGATAGTCGCATAAAGACCCATTTCCTTGCAGGCGATAATGTCGTCCATTGTGTGAACTCCGCCGCTTGCGGTTATGAAAGCCCTGTCACCGACAGCATCATTCAGTTCTTTAAGCTGTTCTTTATTTACTCCCGAAAGTGTACCGTCCTTTGAAATATCCGTAAAGATAAAATACTTAACGCCTGCATTTATCATCTGATTTGCGAGGTCGATATAGTTGACATCAGAAGTTTCAAGCCAGCCTTCCGTTGCAACCATTTTATTCATGGCATCAATTCCGACAGCTATTTTTTCACTGCCGAACTTTTCAACGGCATCACGCACAAGCTTCGGATTTTTGAGAGCCGCAGAACCGATTATAACTCTTGAAATACCCATATTGAGATATTCCTGAATTGTTTCGATATTTCTTATACCTCCGCCAAGTTCAACCTTTAAATTAGTTTTTTCGGCAACATCTGTATAAATTTTAGTATTGACGGGTCTGCCTTCCTTTGCACCGTCAAGGTCTACCATATGAATCCACTCTGCGCCTGCATTTTCAAAACCCTGAGCAGTTTCAAGATAATCAGATGCTACTTTCTCAACGGTATTGAAATCTCCCTTGAAAAGTCTGACGCAATTGCCGTCTTTGATATCTATTGCAGGAAAAATAATCATTTTAACACCTCTTATTTAAAATGGGGGGAGCCGCCCTTTCGGGCTTGACCTTTCGTTCACTCCGCTACGCTCCGTTCACTTTCAGGTCAAGGGGCGGCTTTATCCCCCCAAGCCCCCCTGTAATTATAAATTAACAAAATTTCTCAATATCTGCAATCCTGTTTCTCCCGATTTTTCAGGGTGGAACTGACAGCCATATGCATATTTTCCGTCATAAACAAGCGCAGGGACTTTTCCGCCGTACTCAGAATATGCAGATATATATTCATCATCACAGAAAGCCTTGTATGAATGTACAAAGTATACATATGCATTGTCGCCCGTATTTTCGAGGAGCTTGCAGTAATTGAGCATTTCAAGCTTATTCCAGCCCATATGCGGAATTATAAGGTCAGGTTCATCAATTTTATTTACACAGCCCTTTATGATTCCAAGTCCGTCACATTCCTCAAATTCATAACTTTTTTCAAACATCATCTGCATACCGAGACATATTCCGAGAAAAGGCTTTTTCTTTGATTCTTCCCTTATAACATCGGTAAGTCCGAGTTTTCCGAGCATATTCATAGCCGCAGGAAATGCACCCACTCCGGGGAGAATTATTTTATCGGCATTTCTTATTGAATCTTCATCTTTTACAAGTTTATTTTCAATTCCGAGATAGTCGAGAGCATTTTTAAGGCTGAAAATATTTCCTGCTCCGTAGTCAATAACTGCTATCATTAAAGTACCCCCTTTGTGGACAGTGTTGAGCCGTCAGGATTGTATTCCGCAGCGGCTTTGAGTGCGTGTGCAACAGCCTTGTAAATTGCCTCTGCCTTGTGGTGGTCATTCGTACCGTAGAGGAGATTTATATGCATGGTAATTCCTGCATTGAAAGCAAATGCCCTGAAAAATTCCTCCGTCATGCACAAATCATACTGTCCGCATGACTGATTTGTAAATTCCGCATTGAATACAAGAAAGGGTCTGTTTGATATGTCAAGACTGCACATGGCAAGAGATTCGTCCATAGGAATATAAAATGTACCATAGCGGACAATTCCCGATTTAGTGCCGAGTGCCTGTCCGAGTGCCTGTCCGAGAGCTATTCCTGTATCCTCAACAGTATGGTGACAGTCAACATACAAATCTCCCTTTACCTTGACAGTCATACTTATACCGCTGTGTACTGAAAAAGCAGTGAGCATATGGTCAAAAAATCCTATACCCGTATCAATATCAGCACTTCCTCTGCCGTCAAGCTGTACAAAAACATAGATATCTGTCTCTTTGGTTTCACGTCTTGTTTCGCCTGTTCTTATTTTATCCATTGAGAATCGCCTCCAGTGCATCAAACAGAGTATTCATTTCTTCATCAGTGCCGACAGTAATTCTCAGATAGTCCTTAATAATCGGCTTATTCCAGTATCTCACGAATATTTTTCTCTTTTTGAGTTCTTCAAAGACATACTGTGCAGGTTTTTTCAAAGGTCTGGCAAATATGAAATTGCTCATTGAATCGGGAAATTCAAAGCCGAGTTCTTTAAGTTTAATCTTTGAACGTTCACGGGTATTTATAATTTTATTGACAGTATCAGTAAAATATTTTTCGTCCTTTACAGCTTCCGCACCGCAAATCTGAGTTAAAATATTCATGGTATAGGAATTTACCGAGAATTTCACATCATTCATATATTTAATCAGCTTTTCATTTCCTGTTGCAAAACCTATTCTCATGCCTGCCATTGAACGGGATTTTGAAAAAGTCTGTATAACAAGCAGATTTTCATATTTTTCAGTCAGTTCAAGACAGGATTTTCCGCCGAAATCAATATATGCCTCATCAATCATAACTACTGAATCGGGATTTGATTTGACTATATCCTCAATCATGTCAACACTTTCGAGAACACCTGTGGGAGCGTTCGGATTCGGGAAAATTATACCGCCGTTTTCGCATTTGTAGTCATCAGGATTTATCCTGAAATCAGCCGTCAAAGGCTTTGTCTGATACGGTATGCGGTATACATCAGCCCATACATCATAGAATGAATATGTAATATCAGGGAAAAGTATAGGCTTTTCCGAATTGAAAAACGTCATGAAAGCCATTGATATTACATCATCTGAACCTACTCCGACAAATATCCTTTCTGGCTTGACATTATATCTTTCGGCAATGGCATTTACCAGAACATCAGCATCAGGCGGAGGATATTTCCTCATGTCGGATATATCAAAATTATTGAGAATATCCCTTACTTTCGGGGCAGGCGGATAGGGGTTTTCGTTCGTGTTTAATTTTATAACTTTATCTTTCGGCTGTTCGCCCGGAGTGTAGGGAACAACCTTTCTTACATTATCTTCCCAGTTCATACACATCTCCTGTTTAAAATCGTCAAATTGCGCCTTTATAGCCTTGTGCTTTCGTTCACTTCACTACGTTGCGTTCACTCTCAGCACAAGGGCGCAATTTTCCTCTTAATTTATTATATTATACTGACAACGCACAGAATTGACAATTATGAATTATGAATTATTCAAATCTTACTTTAATTGCATTTGCGTGAGCCGTCAAGCCCTCTCTTTCGGCGATTAATACTATATCGTCCTTAGCCTGTGCGAGAGCATCTCTTGTATAGTATGTGTAACTCGTTCTCTTTGTAAAGCTTGCAACACCGAGAGGTGAGAAAAATCTTGCTGTACCGCTTGTGGGAAGAACATGGTTAGGTCCTGCGAAATAGTCTCCGAGTGGTTCAGACGCATAGTTTCCGAGGAATATCGAGCCTGCATTGTCAAGACTGCCGAGAAGTTCAAAGGGATTTTCCATTAATACTTCAAGGTGTTCGGGAGCGATTTCGTTTGCAAGTTCAACGCATTTTTCCCTGCTGTCAGCTATGATAACCGCACCGTAATCGTTAAGAGACTTTTCAATAATATCTTTTCTTGAAAGATATTCCTTCTGTCTTTCGATTTCCTTAATGGTATCATCAGCTAATTTTTCGCTTGTGGTAATCATTATTGCTGATGCAAGAACATCATGTTCAGCCTGTGACATCAAATCAGCCGCTGTAAATTTCGGGTCTGCGGTATCATCAGCGATTACAAGTATTTCGCTCGGTCCTGCAATCATATCAATATCAACTACGCCATAGAGTAATTTCTTTGCAGTTGCAACGAAAATATTTCCGGGTCCTACTATTTTATCACATTTCGGAATCTGCTGAGTACCATATGCAAGAGCCGCAACAGCCTGCGCTCCGCCTGCAAGGAATATTCTGTCAACTCCGCAGATAGCTGCTGCAACAAGTATATCCTTATTTGGAGTACCGTCTTTAAGGGGCGGAGTTACCATTATTATTTCCTTTACTCCTGCGATTTTTGCGGGAATAGCGTTCATTAACACACTTGACGGATATGCGGCAGTACCGCCCGGAACGTAAAGTCCTACCCTTGCAAGACCTCTCACTCTCTGACCGAGTATTACACCGTTATCCTTTGCATTTATAAAGCCCTGTTCAACCTGTCTCCTGTGGAAATCGGCAATATTTTCCTGAGCATTGAGCAGAGCATCAACAAAACTCTGGTCAGCCTCAGTAAGAGCATCATTTATAACATCACGGGGTACTTCATAATACTGCGGAAGTTTGCCGTCAAATTTGAGTGTATAATTATTTACGGCAGTATCGCCGTTTTCTCTTACATCTTCGATGATAGCGGAAACAGTTTCAGTAACTTTCTTATTTGTCTCGCCTGCTCTTTTGCTGAGTTCAGCGAGAAAAGCCTTTTCGTCCGTTCCGTTTGCAAATATTTTTTTCATTTTATTCTCCTATCTGAAATCGTCAAATTGTGCCTTTGAAACCTTACGTTTTCGTTCATTCTCATGTCAGGCAGCGGCTTATTCCCACCCACCTGTTAATTCTGAATTACGCATTTAGTCATATGTTGTTCTTGATTTTTTCGATAAGACTTTCAAGCTCTGCCTGTCTCATTTTAAGACTTACAGTATTCACGATAAGCCTTGCTGAAATCGGCGCAACGTCCTCAATTACTTCAAGACCGTTTTCTTTAAGTGTAGTACCTGTTTCGACAATATCAACTATTCCGTCTGCAAGTTCAAGCAATGGTGCAAGTTCAACAGAACCCTCTATCTTGATTATTTCGGTATCCATGCCCTTTTTCTCAAAGAATTTCCTTGCAACATTCGGATATTTTGTAGCAATGGTCTTGATTCCGTAACCGCTGTAAAAATCCCAGCCTTTTTTTGATGCAAGGGCGAATTTGCATTTTCCGAATCCGAGGTCAGCCAGTTCAAAAAATTTACCGCCCATTTCCATGATAGTATCTTTTCCGACAACACCCATATCACATACACCATGTTCAACATAGGTTATGACATCATTTGCCTTTGCGAGAACTACTTCAAGATTTGCGTCAGGTACGGGAAGAATAAGTTTTCTGCCCTTTTCCCTTACGGCTGTGCAGTCGAAACCTATTTTTTCGAGAAGTCCGACTGTATCCTTTTCAAGTCTGCCCTTTGTGAGAGCCATTCTTATAGGTCTGCTCATTCTTCTGCCTCCTGTAAATTTTCATCTGCGACTATTATTCTGGAAATTTTTCTTTCCTTAGCGTATTCTCTTACGGATTCAATATCACTGAAAAGTGCATTTTCAACAATAAGACCCTGTTCACGGAGCTGTTTTGCCTTTTTGAGAGCGACAGCCTCATATCCTTCCTGAGCGTAGACAATTGCATCTATTCTGGGAGGTGCGGGGAGTACGCCGTTTTTCTCTATGACTTTTGCAACAGCATTGACATTTACGGCAAATCCGACAGCAGGAATATCGTAGCCAAATTCAGATATAAGCCTGTCATATCTTCCGCCTGAGATAACCTCATCACCGTGACCCTGCAAATAGCCTTTAATGACTATTCCCGTATAGTAATCCGTCTTGTTTACAAGTCCGAGGTCAACAGTTATATTTCCCTCATCTCCGCAAAGCTGGACGGCATCATCATAAATTTCCCTGAGCTGTTCAAGGAGAACGGCTATATTGTCATCGGGCATGATATCGAGAGCCTTTTCAAAGACTTCATCTTTTCCGAAAAGCGCAGGGAGTTTTTTAAGGGATTCAACTATCGGATTTTTTCCGAAAGTATCAAGCATATCATTCAGTGCGGGGAAATTCTTGTTTTCGATTAATTTTCTTATTTTTTCCTTTTCCTTGTCGGTAGCTTCAAGACGGCTGACAAGTTCCTTGAAAATACCTATATGACCTATTTCGAGTGAAAATTCCATGCCGAAAGCTTTCATGGCATCTACTGCCGAGGAAATTACTTCAAGGTCAGCCATTTTCAAATCAGAGCCGATAATTTCGATACCTGCCTGAACAATTTCGTCACTTCTTCCCTTTAAAGCCTGTTCTGTGCGGTATACAGTCTGGTTATAGCAGAATTTGAGCGGAAGAATTGCATCACGCAGTCTTGTTGCAACAACTCTTGCTATGGGCATTGTGGTATCGGGGCGCATAACGAGGAGTCTGCCTTTGTTGTCGGTCATTTTATAGAGATTCTCCTGCGGAAAATATCTTGAATTGAGGTTAAAAACATCAAAAAATTCAAGTCCCGGTGTAATAATCTCATTGTAGCCTCTGCTTCTGAAAAGTCTGAGCAGGGTATTTTCTATATTTCGTCTTGTAATACACTCACCGAAAAGCAAATCCTTAGTGCCTTCGGGTGTAATCAAATCATAATTTCTCATAACAACCTCCTTGTTTAATCACTTTAACGTGCTAACATGATAACATGATAACATAATAATACAATAAAGTCAAGTCAAAAAAATGACAACTGCGAAGATTTGGGCAAATCACCAAAAGCTCCTGTACTTTCAAGCATTTCTATTGTAGTTTTTGATGCACTGCACATCTTCTGAAATTCTTCAATCGAAATGAATCCGCCAGCCTGAGCAGTTTCATAGATACTTCTTGCGGCATTTTCCCCGACTCCCGACATAGCGCAGAAAGGTATCCTTAATTTTCCGTCCTCTATCAGATAATCGGTTGCGTGGGATTTGAAAATATCTATCGGCAGAAATTCCATTCCCCTTGAAAGCATTTCGTTTGTTATCAGCAGAATATCATACAAATCATTTTCTTTTTTGGTCTTGTTGTTTCCGATTTCCTTAAGGCGTTCAATTTCGGCACGGACAGCTTCTTTTCCCTTTACAGCGAGGTCTGCATTGAAATCCTCACCACGCACGGAAAAATATGTTGCATAATATTCAAGCGGTCTGTACAATTTGAACCAGCCTATTTTTATAGCGGCTATGACATAGGCGGCGGCATGGGCTTTCGGGAACATATATTTTATTTTCAGACAGCTTTCAATATACCAGTCAGGGACATTGTGTTCTTTGAGCATCTGAATGATTTCAGGTGTGAACTGTTTTTTAGCCTTGCCTTTTCTTGTCCATTCCATAATCTGAAATGCCATTTTCGGTTCAACATCATGATATAAAAGATATGTCATGATACTGTCTCTTGTTCCTATAACTTCCGATATGGTACATTTTCCCTCTGCAATAAGGTCCTTTGCATTTCCCACCCATACGTCAGTACCGTGTGAAAGTCCTGATATTTGCAGGAAATCGCTGAATTTTGTAGGCTTTGCATCGAGAAGCATCTGAATTGTGAAATTCGTACCCATTTCAGGAATACCGAGACTTCCTGTTTTGCAGTAAATTTCCTCTTCGGTAACTCCGAGTGCCGTACAGTCAGCGCACATTCTTACGACTTCGGGGTCTGATGTGGGAATATCCTTTATTTTAAGCCCTGTCAAATCTTCGAGGTGCTTGTAAATCGTAGGCACGACATGACCGAGTTCATCAAGTTTAAGAATCGTATCATGCATTGAATTGAAGTCGAAATGCGTTGTGATAACTTCTGAATCTTCCGAATCAGCAGGGTGCTGGACGGGTGTAAAATCATACACTTCATAATCTGACGGCACAACTACCATTCCTCCGGGGTGCTGACCCGTAGTTCTTTTGATTCCTGTACAGCCTGCGGAAAGTCTTGTCATTTCGGCATTGTTGAGATTTATATTGTTTTCCTCGCAGTATTTTTTAACATATCCGTATGCAGTTTTTTCGGCAACGGCTGATATAGTGCCTGCCTTGAAAACGTTTGATTTTCCGAAAAGCTGTTCGGTATATCTGTGCGCCCTTGCCTGATATTCTCCTGAAAAATTAAGGTCTATATCGGGTTCTTTATCACCGTCAAAACCGAGAAAAGTTTCAAAAGGTATATCATGTCCGTCACGGTGCATATCCTTTCCGCATTTCGGACAATTCTTCTGGGGCAGGTCAAAGCCTGAGCCGTATTTTCCGTCAAGTAAAAATTCACTGTGCTTACATTCGGGATTTGTACAGATATAGTGCGGAGGGAGCGGATTTACTTCGGATATTCCCGCCATTGATGCAACAAGCGATGAACCGACTGAACCTCTTGAACCTACAAGATAGCCGTGTTCAACAGAGTTCCATACAAGTTTCTGCGCTATGATGTACAGTACCGAAAATCCATGCTTTATAATTGAATCGAGTTCTCTTTTCAGACGTTTTTCAACGAGTTCAGGCAGGGGGTCACCGTATATTTCATGTGCTTTCTGAGTGGTTATTTTAACGAGTTCATCTTCCGCACCGTCAATATTCGGGGTAAAAGTACCTTTCGGGATAGGTCTTACATTTTCAATCATATCAGCAATCATATTTGTATTTGTTATGACCACTTCCTTAGCTTTTTCCTCTCCGAGAAAAGCAAATTCCTTCATCATTTCGTCAGTAGTTCTGAAATAAAGCGGTGCCTGATTTTCGGTATCACGAAATCCCATGCTTGCAAGAATTATTTTTCGGTATATTGCATCTTTCGGGTCTATAAAGTGTACGTCACAGGTTGCACATACGGGGATATTCAGTTTTTCGCCGAGTTCAACTATGTATTTGTTATAATTTTTTAATTCTTCCTCATCTCTTGCACTGCCCTCACGAATCATAAATTCATTGTTGCAGATTGGCTGAATTTCGAGATAATCATAGAATTTTGCAAGATATTCGATATGTTCACGGGGTTTCTTTGATATTATCGCCTGAAAGAGTTCTCCTGCCTCGCAGGCACTTCCGAATATAAGCCCCTCACGATATTCATTCAGCAGGGATTTCGGCATGAGTGGTTTTTTGTAGAAATAGTCGAGGTTGCTGAGAGATACAAGTTTATAGAGATTTCTCAGACCTGCCTGATTCCGCACGAGAATTATCTGATGATAGCTTTTCAGTTTTTTGATTTCTATTTCCTCGGCAAGCTTATTCAAGTCATCAAGGACGGATAATTTTCTTTTCTTAGCCCTTTCTATGAGTTCGATATATATTTTTGCAAGCATAAGGGCATCATCAGAAGCGTGGTGGTGGTCAAATTTTCCGAGCTTTAAATTTTTCGCAACAAGATTGAGCTTGTATCTTCCCATATCAGGAAGCATGGCTTTGCACAGAACAAGAGTATCTATCCAGTTGTATTCAAAATTCACATCATGTCTTTGGCATACTCCGTTTATGAATGTCGTATCAAAATTTGCATTGTGAGCGGCAAGCACGGGATTTTCACCGCAGAACCCCATAAACATTTCAAGAGCCTGTTTTTCTTTGGGGGCATCTTTTACATCTTCATCGCTTATGCCTGTAAGTTCGGTTATTTTTTCGGGGATATGAATTTCAGGGTTTACTTTTGTGTTGAAAGTATCAACTATCTGCATATTCTTGAGTTTTACCGCACCTATTTCCGTAAGTCTGTCATGTTCATAGTTAAGACCTGTGGTTTCAACATCAAAAATAATTATTTCGTCATTGAAACTTCTGCTGTCAGGTTTTTTGACTATCATTTCACGGTCGATATCATTTACAACATATGCCTCACAGCCGTATATTACCTTGAAATCTTCGGGCATATTGTACATACAGTCGGGGAATGCCTGCACACAGCCGTGGTCGGTTATCGCCATAGCCTGATGACCCCATTCCTTAGCCCTTTTTATGAGTGTTACGGGGTCTGTTACAGCGTCCATAGCGGACATATTTGTATGACAGTGAAGTTCAACACGCTTTTCGGGGTATGTATCTTTTTTGGGTATGCGTTTTACTGATATTATTGAATTTGGAGAAATGACAAAATCATGTGCATAGGAATCATAGTCAATTTTTCCCTCAACAAGAACAGTGCTTCCGTTTTTTATTTCGCATACGGTTTTTATTTCATTTTCGTCACTGCCCTTTATGAAAATCTTTATCATTAACGAACCGCTGTAATCGGTTATATTGAATGTAACAACAGTATTGTTGTTTTTGATTTCCTTTAACTCAAAGGCAAAAACATCTCCCACTACAACGACTTTCTGACCGAGTTTCTGCAAGGCATCTGATACTGCACAGGGCGTTTCACGGATAGCCCTGCCTTTTATTATCTTTGCCGACTGTGCATCAAATTCAGTATCGAGTGAAGATATATCGACTGATTTTGCGGGGGTACTGTTTGCAATTTCTTCATTACGAATTTCTTCGGGAGTTTTCTGCGGTATAACCTGACTGCTGTAATCGGGAATTTCTGACCGGATATTTTCCTGCATCTTGTCAAATTCCTCATCGGAGATATTTTCACCGCCGAGGAGATTTATTTTTATATCAGCACCGAACTGATTATATATAAGCTGATGCATTTTGGTGCGGAAAGAACATTTTTCAAGAATATCACGTCCGCCATGCACAAGCTTTATATTTATTGCACCTGAATCTGATGATACTTCCGCATCGTCAAGAAAACCGTTTATGAAGGATATTTTTCTTTTCAGGATTCTTATAATTGTATCATAATATCCCATGCTGAACAATTCTTTCGGATAACGGCAGTAAAGACGGACTGTTTCGGCAGAAAGGGCTGTCTGCATTGATTTCTCAAAAAGTATCATGTCATCAAACGGAACAAGCTTTGCAAAACGTGCATATACTCCGATATTGCGGAGATTGTCCGAATGTGTTATCTTAAAGATTTCGCCCTGTCCAAGGCTTTCGGGAATTTCAGGGTTAAATTCTTTGAGAAATTCTGAAAGACTGATATTCATTGAATTTTTTCAACCTCCGCAAGCAGTTCCTTTACAATATCCTTTTCATCTACTTTTCTCTGAGAGCCGTCCTTTTTGAAAATTATCGCACAGCCGTCACCGCCTGCGATACCTATATCAGCCTCTCTCGCCTCTCCCGGACCGTTGACTATACAGCCCATAACAGCGACAGTTATATCCTTGTCGAGGTCTTTTATGGCATCTTCGACTTTTTTTGCTGTACCAATCAAATCAATTCTTGTTCTTCCGCAGGTAGGGCATGAAACGAGTTTTACCCCTCCCCTTTTGCCGATACATTTCAGTATATCCTTAGCGGCATATATTTCCTTCACAGGTTCATCAGTGAGCGATACTCTGATAGTTTCGCCTATTCCGTCACACAAAAGCGAACCTATTCCGACAGCGGATTTAATTATACCCATTCTCTCCGTACCTGCCTCAGTAACGCCTAAATGCAGCGGATAATTGCATTTTTCTGCGGCAAGGCGGTAAGATGCTATCATTTTGTTTACATCAGATGATTTTATTGATATGACTATATCATCAAAATCAAATCTTTCAAGAAGTGCCGCATGACCCATAGCACTTTCAACAAGTGCCTCAGGAGTGGGAGAGCCGTATTTTGCAAGTATTTCCTTTTCAAGAGAGCCTGAATTTACACCTATTCTTATGGGAATATTTTTTGCCTTGCAGGCATCTGCAACGGCTTTTACCCTGTCCATACTGCCTATATTTCCGGGATTTATGCGGATTTTGTCTATACCTGCGGCAACAGATTCAAGTGCAAGCTTATAGTCAAAGTGAATGTCCGCAACAAGCGGAATGTTTACGGCTTCCTTAATTGCAGGTATAAGCTTTACAGCCTCCATATTCGGTATAGCGGCACGGATTATTTCACAGCCTGCCTTTTCAAGTTCAACAGCCTGTTTTACGCTTCCCTCAATGTCGTCCGAACGCACATTGAGCATTGACTGTATGTATATATGTTTTCCGTCAAGAACACAGTTCCCGACCTTAACGGGTTTTACATTTCTCATAAAAACACTCCTTATTTTGAATGGGGGAGCCGCCTTTATAGCCTTGACCTTTCGTTCACTTCGCTTTGCTCCGTTCTCTCTCAGGTCAAGGGGCGGCTTTCCCCCAAGCCCCCTTTATTTTGAATGGGGGAGCCGCCCTTGTAGCCTTGACCTTTCGTTCACTCCGCTTTGCTCCGTTCTCTCTCAGGTCAAGGGACGGCTTTCCCCCAAGCCCCCTATATATTTAGCTTCATTCCGTCTGTTGATATTACTACATTCGGGAATATATTTTTCAGTTCTTCCTCATAAACTGACGGGTCTTTTTCTGCGGGACTGTAATGTGTAAGCCATAAATTCTTTACATTCGCACTCTTTGCAAGTTCACAAGCGTCCTGCATAAGCATATGACCCTTTTCGTTCATGGACTGTTTTTTGCCCATATCGCCGTACATTCCCTCGCAGATAAACAAATCGGAATTTTCCGCAAAGGGAACTATTTCAGGCAGAGGGAGAGTATCTGTTGTGTATGTAATTTTGACAGGCGGACGCTTTTCGCCTGTAACATCATCAGGATTTATAATTTTCCCGTCATCAAGGGTAACGCTTTCGCCTGCGTGGAGTTTTTTCCACATCTGAACGGGTACTCCGAGGGATTTAGCCTTATTCGGTTCAAATACGGGCTTTTTCTCCAATACAAAATTATATCCTATACATTCAACGCTGTGTTTCAGCGGAATCGTGTTTATCGTCAGCATGGGGTCAATTTTCTCCGCACTGAATGATACAGGCTTGTCGCTCGGCAGAGTATGGATTATCACTTCATAAGGCAGATAACCGCATACGGACATTAAATTGTTAATTGTTTTTTCACAGACTTCGGGCATATATACATCAAGCGGAGCAGTTCTTGAACAGTTTCCGATTGAAAGCAAAAGTCCGGGCAGTCCTGTAACATGGTCTGCATGGTCATGAGTTATCAGTATCATTTCTACCTTGCTCATTTTAAGATTGTGCATACCAAAAGCTACCTGCATACCTTCTCCGCAGTCAATAAGAATAGCTTTTCCGCCATATTCTGCATATAAACCTGTTAAAAATCTGTCTTTAAGGGGTAACATTCCCCCTGTACCCAAAAGACATACTTCCGGCATTTCTATCAACTCCTATTTAAAATCGTCAAATTTTCGCCATTGAGCCTTGACATTCCGTTCACTGCGCTGCGCTTCGTTCACTCTCATGTCAAGGGCGAAAATTTTCCTCTGATTTAAAATCGTCAAATCTGCGCTTTTAATGCCTTGCGCTTTCATTCACTTCACTTCGTTCCGTTCATTCTCAGCGCAAGAGCGCAGATTTTCCTCTGATTTAAAATCGTCAAATTTTCGCCATTGAGCCTTGACTATTCACTCACTTCATTTCATTACGTTCGTTCATACGTCAAGGGCGAAAATTTTCCTCTTGTTTAATGCATAATTCATAATTAAGAATTATGCATTATGAATTATGAATTATTTATAAGTCTTGCTATATCGTTGTATGTTGCGAGTATCATTATTCCAAAAAGCAGAACCATTCCCGCAAGATGCACATATCCTTCATGCTCAGGCTTTACGGGTTTTCTGCGTATAAGTTCTATGAAACAGAATACAAGCCTTCCTCCGTCAAGTCCGGGAATGGGCAGAAGATTGAATATTCCGAGGTTTATTGTTATAAGTGCTGTCATATACACAAGATTGAATATTGCATCTTCTGTATTTTCGCTCTGTTCAGTTGTTTCGTTTATTGCGGAAACAACACCGACAGGTCCTGAAACTTCATCTTTGCTTAATTTTCCAGTTACAAGCTGTTTGAGTGACATTCCCACAAGATGACCCATTGACATGAAAACATCTCCCGAACCCTTTATAACTGTAAGCGGAGTTTTTTCCTTGTATACAAGTCCGAAATCAAGCATACCTCCGTTGCTTTCGGGGTGGGAATTGTGAAATCTCACGTTGCTGAATGTCAGCTTTTCGCTGTTTCTCTTAACTACAACTTCATGCTCAGTATCCTGCATAGTACCAAACATATAGCTTAAATCAATAACGCTGAAAATTCTTGTTCCGTCAATTGATATTATTATGTCGCCCTTTTCAAGTCCTGCGTCATGGCTTGCGGAATAATAAGTAACTGAATCATCATCATTTCTTACACCGCTGAAACCGCTTATCTGCGTAGTAGGTACTTCATCATACATAAGAATCATAACCGTCACCATGACAAATCCAAGCACGAAATTCATAAAAGCACCTGCGGCAAGAACAATCATTCTTTTCCAGAGTTTTGCACTTCTGAAACTTCTGCTGCTGTCCTCTGAACCGTCAGGGGTGCTGTCCTCGCCCTCCATAGCGCAGTAACCGCCCAGCGGCAAGGCACGGAGTGAATACATTGTTTCGCCCTTTTGTTTCTGGACGATTTTAGGTCCCATTCCGACAGAAAATTCCAGAACCTTTATTCCGCTGAGTTTTGCACATACAAAATGACCAAATTCATGGACAGTGACAATCAGTCCGAAAATAATAAGTGCAATAATAATACCCATGTAAATTTCCTTTCTTATATTATTTATAAATCAAAATTTAAAATTCTAATCATACAAATTCTTAACTTATTATCCTGAATGGGGGGAACGCCGCCCTTTGAGCCTTGAATCTCCGTTCACTCCGCTGCGCTGCGTTCACTCCCGATTCAAGGGGGTGGCTTTTCCCCCCCAAGCCCCCCTTTTTAATTCTACTCTAAGCCTTAATAAATTTTGATTTTACCAATCACATATTCTCTTGCCTTTTTATCGGCAGCGGAAACATCATCATATGATTTTATTTCGGAATACTCAAATTCATCAAGCACTGACGAAACTATCTCCCCTATATCTATGAATTTTATCTCGTCATTGAGAAAAGCCCTTACAGCCTCCTCATTTGCGGAATTTACAAGACAGGGATATGCTCCGCCACGCTTTATGGCTTCAATTGCCGCACCAAGACATTTAAAAGTCTCAATATCGGGCTTTTCAAAGGTAAGTTTTCCGTAATCTGTGAGAGACAGCGATCTTGTGGGACATTCCAGTCTGTCGGGATAGAGAAGTGCATACTGTATCGGAATTTTCATATCAGGCACGCCCATCTGTGCGATTACCGAATAATCGTTGTATTCAACTGCTGAATGTACAACACTCTGACGGTGTACAACAATTTCTATCTGTTCGGGTTTCAGGTCAAAAAGCCACTTAGCCTCGATAAATTCAAGCCCCTTGTTCATAAGTGTTGCGGAATCTATGGTAATTTTGCTTCCCATTTCCCAGTTGGGGTGTTTAAGAGCCTGTTCCTTTGTTACGTTTTTCAGTTCTTCATAGGATTTACCGAAAAACGGTCCTCCTGAAGCGGTGAGTATCATTTTTCTGAGCTGCTGACGCTTATTGCCCTGCAAGCACTGGAATACTGCGGAATGTTCGCTGTCAATGGGATATATTTTAACATTTTTCTCTTTTGCAAGGCTCATGACAAGCTGACCGCCTGCGACAAGAGTTTCCTTGTTTGCGAGTGCAACGTCTTTTCCTGCATTTATAGCCGTAAGAGTCGGGAGAAGTCCTACCATTCCGACAACGGAATTTAAAACGATGTCATTTTCCTGTAATGATGCGATTTCGCATAAGCCCTCCATACCGCAGAGAATTTTGATATCCGTATCTGCAAGACGCTGTTTCATTTCGTCATATTTTTTATCATTATATATACACACATATGAAACATTGAATTTCCTTGCCTGCTGTTCAAGAAGCTGAGTATTTCCGTATGCCGAAAGTGCGATTACATCAAAGCCGTGTTTTTCGCATACTTCAAGGGACTGAGTGCCGATTGAGCCTGTTGAGCCGAGCAGGGATATTTTTCTGTTCATATATTTTCCCCCTTTTGTTTTAAAAAATTCTGTTGATTTACTGAAATTTATATGAAAATCCTGCTGATAAAATGCGAAAGGGACTACCCGTAAAATAAACGTTTAGTCTCCTTTCCTGAAATATTAATTAAGACGCATTTCACCGAGTATCAACGATATGAACGCATAAAAAGTAGGTGCTACAAACAATACGCTGTCAAATCTGTCCATCATTCCGCCGTGTCCGGGCATTATATTTCCGTAGTCCTTGAAACCTATCTGACGCTTTATCATAGATGCTGACAAGTCGCCTATTGTTCCGACAACTCCGCATACTGCCCCTGCAAGAGCCATTACAAGGCAGGCTGATACTTTCGGAAGGGAATGTTCGGGAGCGAAAAAATTTGAATAGACTATATCTATTGCAACGAATATCACTGCATCTGTAACTATTCCGCCTATAAAGCCTTCAATTGTTTTTTTCGGGCTGATTTCGGGACAGAGTTTATGTTTTCCGATTGCAACGCCTGTGAAATATGCGCCTGAATCCGCAAGCCATGCTCCGCCAAGTCCGAGTATAAGGAAAAGCAGTCCGTGTGACTCGCTGTAACGGTCAAGCTTTACGATTGTTGTCATTGAATATGGAATCAGAAGCATACACGCAAGACTGAACATTATCTGGTCATATTTATAGGTCTTGTGGTTTCTCAGCCATGTGAGAAAGACAACAAATACTGCCGCAAGATTTATCGGAAATACATATTTTTCCATATCAAGCCCGTAAAGTATCGGAACACTTATACCGCCAAGTTCAACTGCACAGAGTACGGGTATACAGTCATGCATTTTGACTGCCCTTAAAAGCTCATACAGCATTATTATAACAATTGCGGCAACGGCTATCGGGAGAACTATTGTTTTATGAAAAGCAAGCACAGCAAATAATATTACAAGTCCGACCGCAGACGAAATTATACGGGTCCGCATTACACACCTCCGAAACGTCGCTGTCTGCCTGCATATTCAATTAAAGCCTTGTCAAGTTCATCAGGTGAAAAATCGGGCCATAATATATTTGTGAAATAATATTCCGCATATGCACACTGCCATATAAGATAGTTGGAAAGGCGCATTTCCCCGCTTGGACGGATAACTAAATCAACATCGGGATAGCCTGCTGTATACAGATTTTCCGATATGGAATCTTCTGTTATGTCATCGGGTGAAATTTCGCCGTCCTTAACCTTTTGTGCAAGGATTTTGGCGGCATGGGCTATATCGTCCCTGCCACCGTAGTTTGCGGCAAGCATGAGTGTCATTTCCTTGCAGTCTTTTGTTTCGTCCTCAATTTTCAGCATTTTCTGCTGAATATCCTCATCAAAAGCGTCTTTACTGCCGAGGAATACCATTCTTGTATTTTCTGTAAGGAGTTCCCTTACATCATCGAGATATTCACGGAAAATATTCATTATAGCCTGAACCTCGTCACGGGGACGCTGCCAGTTTTCGGTTGAAAATGCATAGAAAGAGATATTCTGCAAACCTACATCTTTACAGTGGCGGACTATTTTTCTGAAAGTCTTTGCGCCCTCCCTGTGACCGAAAGGACGGGGCAGACCACGCTTTTTAGCCCATCTGCCGTTGCCGTCCATGATAAAGCCGACGTGTTTCGGGAGATTTTCGGGGAGAATTATTTCAGACTGTTCGCCTTTTTTTTTGAATAAAGCCATATTTCTCCTTATACTGTCATGATTTCCTTTTCTTTGTCGGACACTGCCTTGTCTGCATCAGAGCAGAATTTGTCTGTAATGTCCTGAACTTTCTTTTCGCAGTCTTTAAGGTCATCTTCTGTTATTTCGGAATTTTTCTTCATAGCCTTCAACTTGTCCATAGTATCACGGCGGATTGAGCGGACAGCAACTTTGCATTCCTCACCGAGTTTCTTTACAGTCTTGCAGAGTTCCTTACGTCTTTCCTCTGTAAGCTGGGGGAAAGCAAGGCGGATAACATTTCCGTCATTTGTGGGGTTTATGCCTATGTCGGAAGCCTGAATAGCCTTTTCGATGAGTTTGAGAGTGGATTTGTCCCAAGGCTGGATAACGAGGATTCTTGCTTCTGATACGGAAATTGCAGCCATCTGGTTTATGGGAGTGGGAGTGCCGTAATATTCAACGAGTACCTTGTCGAGGACTGCGGGATTTGCTCTGCCTGCTCTTACTGCGGCAAATTCTTTTGACAGGGAGTTAAGGCTCTTTGTCATTTTTTCTTTCATGTGATTGATTTGTTCTTTCATGGTAAAAATTCCTTTCGATTAGTCTTCATATACGAGTGTTCCGACATCTTCGCCCATTATTGCATCATAGATGTTATCGGGACGGCTGAGGTCAAACACGAGCATTTTAACTTTGTTGTCACGGCACATAGCGGCAGCGGTGCTGTCCATAACGGCAAGCCCGTTGCTTATTACCTGACTGAAAGTGAGTTTGTCATATCTCTTTGCATCATCATATTTGTGGGGGTCTTTGTCATAAACACCGTCAACAAGTGTGGCTTTGAGGAAAATATCGGCATTTATCTCGACAGCTCTCAGTGAAGCTGCTGTATCCGTTGAGAAGAAGGGATTTCCCGTGCCGCAGCCGAATATGACGATTCTTCCCTTATTGAGATGACTTACAGCCTTGTTGCGGATATAGGGTTCGGCAACCTGACGCATGGTTATTGCAGTCTGGACTCTTACATCACAGCCGAGGGATTCAAGGACTTCCGCAACGGCAAGTGCATTCATGGCAGTAGCAAGCATACCGATATGGTCGGCTCTTGTCCTGTCCATAGCACCGCTTGAACGACCTCTCCAGAAATTTCCTCCTCCGACAACGACAGCTATCTGTGCGCCTGTATCGGAGCATTTTTTGATACTCTTGCAGATACTGGTGATGACATCATAGTCAAGACCCATTTTCTTTTCGCCTGCGAGAGCTTCTCCGCTGAGTTTGAGCAATATTCTTTTATACTTTGTTTCCATAGTACACCTCTCAAAAAACTTTACTATGTATATTTTACACTAAAAGTCTTTTCTTGTAAAGTACATTTTTGAAAAAAAACAAATTTTTTTGAAATTTCTTTTTCGGGGTATCGGATTACAGGGAAAAAACGGGGATAAAAATATTCTTTTGTGAGTTATGCACAAAAATGTTGAAAGTTTATTGTGGAATATTTTTCTGAAAAAACTATTGACATTTCCGAAAAGCCGTGATATAATATAAAAGCTGGCTGAGGTGAGCGAAATCTTCACAGGGCAGACAGCGTGAATATCATATATGGAGAGGTATCGAAGCGGTCATAACGAGGCGGTCTTGAAAACCGTTTGCCCTTACAGGCACGTGGGTTCGAATCCCACCCTCTCCGCCAATTTTTTTACCATTATGCGGATCTACCCAAGTGGTGAAGGGGCTCCCCTGCTAAGGGAGTAGGTCGGGAAACCGGCGCGAGAGTTCAAATCTCTCGATCCGCGCCATATTTTTTATCCTGCTTGTTTCTTGCAAGCAGGATTTTTTTGTCGTTTTTTAACTTTGCTTTCCCTTTATTTATCAAAAAATTATCATGCTTGCTTGACATTACATATGTAATATGTTATAATTTAGTCAAGAATTTGTTTGAAAGTATACTTTCAGAGAGGCAGGATAAAATGAAAACTATTACCGTCCGTACAAGCTCCCCCTACGATATCATTATCGAAAGAGGCAGTCTCGACATATGCGGAAAATTTATATCTTCCACACTCAAATCAAAAAAAACCGTCATCATAACCGATGATATCGTCAATAACCTCTATGCACAGCGTCTTGTGAAATCACTCGCAGATTATGACATTCAGGCTGATGTGTTCGTTTTCCCTAACGGCGAACATTCAAAAAATTTAAACACTCTCAGTGACATATACGACTTCCTCTGCGAAAAAAATATCACAAGAAGCGATTTCCTCATCGCTCTCGGCGGAGGTGTTGTCGGTGATATAACAGGCTTTGCAGCCGCATCATTCCTCAGGGGAATTGACTTTGTCCAGATTCCAACAACTCTCCTCGCCCAGATAGATTCATCAGTAGGCGGAAAAACTGCCGTTGACATAAAAGGCGGAAAAAATCTTGTCGGTGCTTTCAAACAGCCTGCTCTCGTCATCTGCGACAGCGATGTACTTGAATCCCTCCCGCAGACAGAACTCTCATGCGGTATGGCTGAGGCTATAAAATACGGCATGATTCGTGACGGAAATTTGTTTGAACTTATCGAAAATCATAATATATCTGATATCAGCGATGTAATGGACGAACTCGTCTATACCTGCATTGACATAAAACGTGATGTCGTTGAACATGATGAATTTGATACGGGCGAAAGAATGATTCTCAATTTCGGTCATACTCTCGGTCACGCTATCGAAGGCTGGCATAACTATACAAACTATACCCACGGTATGGGCGTTTCCGCAGGTATGTGCATCATAACCGAAAAATTATGTTCTCAGGAACTCTCCGACAGACTTAAAAAATGTGTGGAAAAATATAACCTCCCCACAAATACCGATGCCCCCATGAATGAACTCCTCCCGTTCTGCTCCAAAGATAAAAAACGTGAGTTCCAGAACATAAACTATATAATATGCCCCGAAATCGGCAGAGCTGAAATATGTAAGGTTTCTGTTGCTGAATTTGAAAAGTTAATGGAGGGTTAATAAATGGATATGCTCATAAAACCCTCCGTCTTAAAGGGCGATATAAATATTCCTGCCTCGAAAAGCTGCGCCCACAGAGCCATAATATGTGCCGCTCTCGCTGATGGTGTTTCAGTGCTTTCAGGCGTTACCATGTCCAACGATATTCAGGCTACCTTAAATGCCATGTCCGCCCTCGGTGCGGAATTTGATGTGAACGGCGAAATTATTACCGTTAAAGGTATCGGAAATATCCCCGACAATTCCGTTATAGACTGCAACGAAAGCGGTTCAACTCTCAGATTTATTATACCTGTCGCTGCCGCACTCGGTATAAATTCCGAATTTCTCGGAAAAGGCAGACTCCCTCAGCGTCCGATTGATATTTATGTCAGAGAATTAAGCAAAAACGGCATAAATTTTAATTATAACAATACAATGCCGTTCAGCATATCGGGAAAACTCAAAAGCGGAAAATATGAAGTAGAGGGAAATGTCTCCTCACAGTTCATAACAGGTCTGCTGTTCGCACTCCCATTGCTTGACGGAGATTCGGAAATTATTCTTACTTCTCACCTTGAATCACGCCCCTATGTCGATATAACCATTGATATTCTGAAAAAATACGGTATCGTAATATCAGAAAACAAAAACGGATTCTTCATAAAGGGAAATCAGAAATATATCCCCTGCAACCTCACAACAGAAGGAGATTATTCTCAGGCGGCTTTTTTCTTTGTCGCAAATGCCATCGGCTCACAGGTCAATATCAATAATCTGAATCCCGACAGCGTTCAGGGCGATAAAAAAATCCTTGATATTATTGACAATATGTGCTATAATGGCTGTATAACTTCATTCGAGGCGGACTGTTCGGATATCCCCGACCTCGTACCTGTACTCACCGTACTGGCCGCCTACGGAAATGCACCGTCAAGAATCTATAACGCTCAGAGACTCAAAATAAAGGAAAGCAACCGCCTTGAATCCGCTGCCGCCATGATAAATTCCCTCGGAGGTCATGCGGATATCACTGATGACGGTATAATCATCACTCCCACAGGCAAACTAAAAGGCGGTACTGTTGACAGTTTCGGTGACCACAGAATCGTTATGTCCGCCGCAATAGCCGCTCTCGGCTGTGAGGGAAATGTCATAATCAAAGGCGCACAGGCTGCCGAAAAATCTTACCCCGATTTCTTTAAAGACTATACAAAAGCAGGAGGTGATGCAGATGTCATCAGTATGGAATAACAGAATATCAGTATCCGTGTTCGGAGAAACTAACGGAAACTCAATAGGCGTTACAATAGACAACCTCCCCGCAGGCGAATATATTAATGTTGAGAAAATCGCTGAATTTATGCAGAGAAGATTCCCCGTTTCCGCCAATCTTTCAGGAAACAGAATCAGAGTGCCAATGCCGCATATAATCTCAGGAATAAAAAATAACCGCACAACAGGAAGTGCCTTGTGCGCCCTGATTCAGAATAATACATTGCAGGAAGATGAAAAAATCAATGTTTCCGGTTCTGCCCTCTCAGGTCATGCGGACTATACAGGCGCAGTAAGATATAAAGGTTACAGCGATGTAAGACATTTCGACAACTTTTCAGAATCCTTCACCGCTCCGCTGTGCTTTGCAGGTGCTGTGTGCGGTCAGATTCTCGAAAGACACGGAATATATGTAGGCGCACATATCGCAGGTATACATAATTTCAAGGATAATCCCTTCGACCCCGTGAATATAAAGCGTGACGGCATACTCAGCATAAGGACAAAGGATTTCCCCGTCATAAACGACAGAAGAGG